>JACZDA010271166.1_pt1 | contig 10278 bp, 7 predicted proteins | sample 8641761 | NCBI WGS metagenome assembly JACZDA01 (sample SAMN15324611, study PRJNA640507) | soil metagenome | isolation source: intercropping peanut in the first line | place: China: Luxin town, Laibin City, Guangxi Province | collected 2019-07-25 | depth 10cm m | reverse complement strand
GGCGCTGCGTTAGGCGGCGCGACCGACGGCCCGCGCGTGCTGTCCGCCGAGCCGGTCGACCGGAACGACGCGGCGTCTCGCGTCATCTCGGCAGCGCGGTTCCTGCGGCGCACGGAGCCGTTGAGCCCCTCGTCGTATCTCATGCTCCGTGCCTTACGGTGGGGCGAGCTGCGTGCCGCGGGCAGCAACCCGGATCCCAAGCTACTCGAGGCGCCCACGACGCAGATCCGCACGCAGCTGCGCGGGCTCATGCTCGATTCGGCGTGGGACCAGCTGCTCGAGACGGCGGAGACCGTCATGGGGACGCCGGTGGGGCGCGGCTGGCTCGACCTGCAGCGCTACACGCTCACCGCGTGCCAGGCGTTAGGCGAAGACTTCGCGATCGTGGCGTCGGCCATTCGCGGCGAGCTGCGCGCCCTGTTAGGCGCGATCCCATCGCTGCCCGCCATGGCGCTCATGGACGACATGCCCACCGCCACCGGGCCGACCCTCCAGTGGCTGCGCGACGAGAAGATCATCGGCGGCGACGAGGACGGCGCGGACGAGGCGGCGCCCGCGGTTGCACCGCCGGCGCTGGTGAGCAGCGAAGCGCGCGAGCGCGAGGGACGCGCGGGCGTCGAGCGCGCCGCCGCGGAAGTGCGCGCCGGCCGCCCCGAGAAAGCGATCGAGCTGCTCATGCGCGCGCTCGACCGAGAGAAAACGCGCCGCGGACGCTTTCTGCGCCAGGCCGAGCTCGCGCGCATCATGGTCGACGCGGGCTTCGTGCAGGTTGCGCAGCCCATCCTGCAGGAGCTTCTGGCCGACATCGAAGCGCACAAGCTCGACGAGTGGGAAGCGGGCGATCTCGTCGCTCGGCCCATGGCACTCATGTATCGCTGCCTCGAGAAACTCGACGGCGATTCAAGCACGCGTCAGGAGCTCTACACGCGCATCGCGCGGCTCGATCCGCTGCAGGCCATCGGATTCGGGCAGGGCTAACCGGTGTCGCCGCGCCGGTCGTCTACCTCGCGCGCCGAGCTCGAGCGCACCGTCCAACAATCGTTGTTGGACCGGCTGATCGATTTGTCGCCGCGCGAGCAGAGCGAGCCGTCCATCACGTGGGCCCAATCGGTGCGCGACCTCAAGCGCTCCGTGCACCGCGACCTCGAGTCGCTGCTCAACACGCGGCGCATCGCGCAGCCGGCCACCGATGCGCTGCCGGAGCTCAAGGCGTCGCTCTACAACTATGGCTTGCCCGACATCAGCTCGATGAGCCGCGACGCGCACGATTCGCGCGCGCGTCTGTTGCGGCTGGTCGAAGAAACGATCTCGATCTACGAGCCGCGGCTCGCCAACGTGCGCGCGTCGTTCGTCGAGGAGCCGGGTGCGCCTAACCGGCGCGAGCTGCACTTCGTGATCCACGCGCTCCTGCGCATGGATCCCAATCCCGAACCGGTGTTATTCGACACCACACTCGACGCCGCGAGCGGCGAGTACCAGGTGAAGGGAGACGCCGGTGCGTGATCAGCTGCTCTACTTCTACGAGCGCGAACTGACGTTCCTGCGCCGCATGGGCGCCGAGTTCGCGCAAGCGTACCCAAAGGTCGCGGGCCGTCTCCAGATCGAGCCGAGCAAGTGCGAGGATCCGCACGTCGAGCGGATGCTCGAAGCATTCGCGTTTCTCGCCGCGCGCGTGCACCTCAAGCTCGACGACGACTTCTCCGAGATCAGCGATGCCTTACTGAGCATCGTGTATCCGCACTACATCCGGCCGATCCCGTCGATGACGCTGGTCGAGTTCCAGCTCGACCCGGAGCAGGGCAAGGTGATGACGGGGGTCCGGATACCGCGCGGGTCGCAGCTGCTTTCGCGGCCGGTGGCGGGCACGCCGTGCAAGTTCCGCACGGCGTACGAGACGATGTTGTGGCCGATTACGGTGTCGGCCGTGCAATGGACGACGCCCGACCGCTTGCGTCCGCCGATCAAAGCGCCGGACGCCATCGCGGCGCTGCGCATCGAGCTGACGTGCTTCCCCGACGTGTCGTTCAGCAAGCTGGCGCTGGATACGCTGCGATTCCACATCGCGGGTGACTCGTCCACCGTCTATTCGCTCTACGAGTTGTTAGGCAACAACTGCGTGCGCATCGTGGCGCGCGACCCGGCGGGGAAGGCGGCGGGCGGCCGCGCGATCGCGCTGCCCGCGAATGCGCTGACGCCGGCCGGCTTCGGCGACGACGACGGGATGCTGCCGTATCCGCGCCGCTCGTTCGTCGGCTATCGGATGCTGCAGGAGTACTTCACGTTCCCGGAGAAGTTCCTGTTCTTCGACCTCGCGGGGCTCACGCCGCTCCGCGCGGCGGGATTCGGCGAGCGGGTGGAGCTCATCCTGTTCATCTCGCCGTTCGAGCGCGCCGACCGCCGGTCGATGCTCGAGGCGACCATCAGCGACCGCACGATCCGATTAGGCTGTACGCCGGCGGTGAATCTGTTTCCGCAGACATCCGAGCCGATTCTCCTCACGCAGCGCCAGCATGAGTACCATCTCGTGGCCGACGCGCGGCGGCGGCAGTCGGTGTCCATCTTTTCGGTCGACGACGTGTTGGGTGTGTCGCCGGGCGCGAGCGCGCCCGATCGGTTCGAGCCGTTCTACTCGTACAAGCACGCGGCCAACGGCAGCACGCCGCAGCTCTTCTGGCACGCCGTTAGGCGGACAGCCGGCTGGCGTCCCGACGGGGGCTCCGACGTCTATCTCTCGTTCGTCGATCTGTCGTCGCGGCCCGTCCAGCCCGACGCCGACGCCATCACGGCGCGCCTGACGTGCTACAACGCCGACCTGCCGAGCCGCTTGCCGTTCGGCAGCGACGCGGGCGACTTCGAGCTGGACGGCGGCGGGCCCATCAAGCGCATCACGGCCATCGTGAAGCCGACGTCGGTGGTCGAGCCTCCGTTAGGCCAGCCGCAGCTGTGGCGCCTCATCTCGCAACTGTCGCTCAACTACCTGTCGCTGGTGGAAGGCGGCGCCGATGCGATGCGCGAGATCCTGCGCCTGCACAACTTCGCCGACAGCGCGGCCGCGGAAAAACAGATCCAGGGCCTGGTCGCCGTGACGAGCGAGCCGGCATACTCGCGCGTCTCCTCGGCGCACGGCTTGAGCTTCGCGCGCGGCACGCGCGTGGACATCACGCTCGACGAGGAGCAGTTCACGGGCGGCGGTGCATTCCTGTTTGCCACCATCCTCGAGCGGTTCCTGGGACTGTACGCGTCGATCAACAGCTTTTCGATTCTTGCCGCGCGCACCACGCAGCGGAAAGACGTCATGCGAGTATGGCCGCCGAGGGCCGGATGGAAGACGCTCCTCTGACCTCCGACGCGCTCGAGCGCGCGCTCCGCGACGACCCGAACTCGTTCGAGTTCTTCCAGGCTGTCCATCATCTGGAACGGCTGCGCCCTGACCGCGCGCCCGTGGGCGGATTCGGTTCGCCCAACGGCGAAGTCGTGCGCTTCGGCGCACACACGGCCATCTCGTTCCCGGCCAGCCAGATCCAGTCGCTCGACCTGGACGGCGATGGCCCGGCGCGGATGCGCGTGAACTTCATGGGCCTGACGGGACCACAGGGCGTGCTCCCGCTGCACTACACCTCACTCATCGCCGAGCGCGAGCGGGCGCGCGACACCGCGGGCCGCGACTTCATCGACATCTTCAACCATCGCATCATCTCGCTGTTCTACCGCGCGTGGGAGAAGAACCGGTTCATTGTGCCGCACGAGCGGGAGCAGTCGGACCCGCTCATGCGCCACCTCATGGACCTGGTGGGCATCGGCACGCCCGGGCTCGGACGGCGTCTCCCGGTGCGCGACGAAGCGCTGCTCTTTTACAGCGGGTTGTTCGCGCTCCCCACGCGGCCGGCGGTCGCGCTCGAGCATCTGGTCGAGGACTACTTCGGCGTGCCGGCGGAGATCGAGCAGTTCGTGGGCGGCTGGTACCCGCTCGACGCCGCCACGCAGTGTGCGTTAGGCGACGACGACACGGAGTCGTCGGCGCTCGGGCAGGGCGCCGTGGCGGGCGATGAGACGTGGGACCAGCAAGCCCGCATCCGCATCCGGCTGGGCCCCATGCCGCGCGCCAAGTACGACATGTTCCTCCCCGATGGGAGCGCGCACGACGAGCTGCGCGCCCTCGCTGCGTTCTTTACCGGCGGCCGGATCGACGTCGAGGTGCAGCTGGTCCTCGACCGCGCCGACGTGCCCGCCTGCGTGCTCGGCGGCGATGAAGCGCACGCCGCTCCGTTAGGCTGGTGCACCTGGCTCCGCACCGCGCCGCTCGACCACGACCCCGACGAAACCGTTCTCACTCTCTAACGCCCGGACCAGCGTCTCATGACCGTCAACCTGAAGCATCTCATCGGCAAGCTGAATCCGGTGACGCGCAACGCGCTCGAGTCGGCTGCCGGACTGTGCCTCTCGCGCACCCACTACGACGTGGAGGTCGAGCACTATCTCATGAAGCTGCTCGACGTCCCCGACAGCGACCTGACCTTCATCCTCAAGCACTATGGCATCGATCGCTCGCGCCTGGCGGGCGAGCTCACGCGCAGTCTCGACCGGCTCAAGACCGGCAACGCGCGCACGCCGGCGCTGAGCCCCAAGCTGGTCGAGATGTTCACCGAGGCGTGGACGATCGGGTCGGTCGATTTCGGCGCGCAGCGAGTGCGGAGCGGCCACACGATTCTGGCGCTCTCGTCGGATCCCGAGCTTGCGCGCATGGTGGGCGACGCGAGCAAGGAGTTCGCGAAGATTCCGTCCGAGGCGCTCAAGAAGGACCTGGCCGCGATCGTCGCCTCGTCGTCCGAGGAAACCGGAGGCGTGGGCGCCGCGCCGGAGTCCGGCGAGGGCGCGACGCGCGCAGCCGGCGGCCGTACGCCTAACTTGGACCAGTACACCGTCGACCTCACACAGAAAGCGCGCGACGGCAAGATCGACCCGGTCTTGGGCCGCGACTTCGAGGTTAGGCAAGTCGTGGACATTCTCACGCGGCGGCGCCAGAACAACCCGATCCTCGTCGGCGAGGCCGGTGTAGGCAAGACGGCCGTCGTGGAAGGATTCGCGCGGCGGATCGCGCAGGGCGACGTACCGCCGGCGCTCAAGAACGTCACGCTGCGCACACTGGACCTGGCGCTTCTGCAGGCGGGCGCCGGCGTGAAGGGCGAGTTCGAGAATCGGCTCAAGGGTTTGATCGAAGAGGTGAAGCAGTCGCCCACACCGATCATCGTGTTCATCGACGAAGCGCACACGATGATCGGCGCCGGCGGCTCGGCGGGGCAGGGCGACGCGGCCAACCTGCTCAAGCCGGCGCTCGCGCGCGGCGAGCTCCGCACGCTCGCGGCCACGACGTGGTCCGAGTACAAGAAGTACTTCGAGAAAGACCCGGCGCTCGCGCGGCGCTTCCAGTTAGTCAAAGTAGAGGAGCCGAGCGAAGAGCAGTGTCTGCTCATGATGCGCGGCATCGTGCCGTCACTCGAGCATCATCACAAGGTGCGCATTCTGGATGACGGGGTGGACGCGGCGGTGCGGTTGTCGCACCGCTTTCTGGCCGACCGCCAGCTCCCCGACAAAGCCGTGAGCGTCCTCGACACCGCCTGCGCCCGGCTCGCGTTAGGCCAGAACGCCACGCCGCCGGCCATCGAAGATGCCCAACGCCGCCTCGACGATCTCGCGGTGCAGGAGCGCGTGCTGTCGCGCGAAGCGGCCGTGGGCACCGACCACAACGAACGGTTAGGCAAGATCGCGGCCGAGCGCGCGGAAACGGAGGCGAGTCTCGCGGCGCTGAACACCCGGTGGAACGAGGAGCGCGAGCTGGTCTCCAAGATCCGGCAGCTGCGCGAAACGCTCGAGGCCGGCGCCGGCAAGAACGGCGACGGGACGGCGGGTCAGCGAGAGGAATTGGGCGCGCTGCAGGATCGCCTCACGAGGCTCCAGGGTGAGACGCCGCTCGTGCGCGTGTGCGTGGATGCCGGCATCGTCGGCGAGGTCATCTCGGGCTGGACCGGGATTCCCGTGGGCAAGATGCAGCGCGACGAGACCGCCACCGTGCTCGAGCTCGAGAACCATCTGGGCAAGCGGTTGATCGGACAGTCGCACGCGCTCGAGCTGATCAGCCGGCGCATCCGCACGTCGCGCGCCGGCATCGAGGATCCGAACAAGCCGAAGGGCGTGTTCATGCTCGTCGGTCCCAGCGGCGTGGGGAAAACGGAAACGGCGCTCGCGCTCTCCGATCTGCTCTACGGCGGCGAGCGGAACCTGATCACGATCAACATGTCGGAGTTCCAGGAAGCGCACACCGTGTCCACGCTCAAGGGCTCGCCCCCGGGCTACGTGGGCTACGGCGAGGGTGGTGTCCTAACGGAGGCCGTCCGGCGCCGGCCGTACTCGGTGGTGCTGCTGGACGAGGTGGAGAAGGCGCACCCTGACGTGCTCGAGCTCTTCTTCCAGGTGTTCGACAAGGGACAGATGGAGGACGGCGAGGGCCGCGAGATCGACTTCCGCAACACGATCATCATCCTCACCACCAACGCCGGCACGGACACGATCATGAAATTGTGCGCCGATCCGGAGACGGCGCCGAGCGATGAAGGGTTGGTGAAGGCGCTCAAGCCGGAGCTGGACAAGGTGTTCAAGCCGGCGTTCCTCGGCCGCATGGTGATCATCCCGTACTTCCCGATCCGCGACGAGAACTTGAAGCGCATCATCCGGCTCAAGCTGGGCAAGATCCAGCGCCGCCTGACGGAAACGCACCGCGTGGCGCTCACGTTCGACGACGCGCTGGTGAACCAGGTGGCCGAGCGCTGCACCGAGGTCGAGAGCGGCGCGCGCAACGTGGACAACATCCTCACCAACACGCTCCTGCCCGAGATTTCGCGCGAGCTGCTCGAGCGCTTGGCGGCCGGCGATCGGATGAGCGGGATCCGCGTGGGTGTACGCGACGACGGACAGTTCGACTATCAGATCGCCGGCGCCGCGCCGGCGGTGGCCACAGAGCCGATGGCCGTCGCGTGAGGCGAAGGCCGCGGTGTGATCGCCGCGCGCTCCCGCGCGCGGTGGATTTCGTCCAGGCCGGGCGCGCGCCCGGCGGGAGGCGGTGACCGTGCCCGACTACACGCAAGATGGCCGCCTGCTCAAGGTGACCACGCCGTTAGGCAAAGACGAGCTGCTGCTGGCCGGCCTGAGCGGCACCGAGGGCATCTCGATGCCCTTCCGCTTCGACCTCTCGCTGATGGCGCTGTCGGAGACGAAGGTCGACCCGAAAGAGTTGATCGGCCAGGCGGTCACCGTCACCATCGCCGACGCGAACGGCGACGAGACGCGCTACATCAACGGCGTCATGAGCACGTTGGCGCAAACGGGAGCCGACTCGACGTTCGTGTGGTATCGCGCCCATATCGTGCCGGGATTGGCGCTCCTCACGCGCCGCGCCGACATCCGGATCTTTCAGCAGAAATCGGTGACCGACGTCATCGAAGCGGTGCTCAAGGAAGCGAGCATCGATTACAAGCTCAACACGACCGGATCGTATCAACCGCTCGACTACTGCGTGCAGTATCGCGAAACCGACTTCGCGTTCGTGTCGCGGCTCATGGAAGAGTACGGGATCTTCTACTTCTTCACGCACACCGATTCCAAGCACACGCTCGTCCTCGCCGACGCCTCGAGCGCGCACCAGACGTGCCCCGGACAGGAGGGCGCGCGCTTTCACTCGACGACCAGCGGCTCGAGCGACGAGGACACGGTGTCGTCGTGGGAGCTGCAGCACGAATTCCGGACGGGGAAGTACACGCTCACCGACTACAACATGGAGACGCCCAGCACGAGCCTAACGGTGACCGAGCCGACCACCGTGAAGCTTGGCGACAACGACAAGTACGAGGTGTACGACTTCCCGGGTCGGTACGGCAAGAAAGCCGACGGCGAGACGCTCGGTCGCGTGCGGATGCAGGACCAGGAGGCGCGCACCGTCGTGGCGTCGGGCTCGGGCTCCTGTCGCGCGTTCACCAGCGGCTACCGGTTCGACCTCAAGGAGCACCCGCAGTCCTCCAACAACGGCCAGTACGTGCTCACCGCGGTCTCGCACTCGGCGTCTAACGGAAGCTACCTGAGTGCGAACGAGGGGCCGGCCCCGCACTACTGGAACACGTTCACGTGCATCCCGTTCTCGACGCCGTTCCGTCCCGAACGCGTGACGCCGCGACCCACGGCGTACGGCATGCAGTCGGCGGTGGTGGTCGGCTCCAGCGGCGAAGAGATCTGGGTCGACAAGTATGGCCGCGTGAAGGTGCAGTTCGTCTGGGACCGCCAGGGCAAGAAGAACGAACAGAGCTCGTGCTGGGTGCGCGTCGCACAACCGTGGGCCGGCAAGAACTGGGGCTTCGTCGCGTGGCCGCGCATCGGACAGGAAGTGCTCGTTGCGTTCGAGTCCGGCGACCCGGACCGTCCGATCATCGTCGGCTCGTTGTACAACGCCGAGATGATGCCGCCGTACGCGCTGCCGGCGAACCAGACGCAAACCGGCATCAAGTCACACAGCTCGAAGGGCGGCGGCAGCGACAATTACAACGAGCTGCGCTTCGAGGACAAGAAGGGATCCGAAGAAATCCTCATTCACGCAGAGAAGACGCTGACGACACAGGTCGAGGCCGACGAGGTTCGCACGATCGGCCACGACCGCACCACAAATATCGAACGCAACGACAGCAAAACGATCAAGAAGGGTGATGAGAGTTCGGTGATCAAGGAAGGCAATTTCAGGCACAACCTCGAGAAGGGTGACTACCAGCTGTACTTGCAGCAGGGCACGATGCTGACCGTGCTCGACGACGGCGATCAGAAGACGAGCCTGACGAACGGCGCTCACAAGACACATCTGCAGAACGGCGATCACTCGCTCGAGATCGACGTCGGCGACATGAAGATCGCGATCCACACGGGTGATCAATCGACCAAAGCCGACGCGGGTGCGATCAGCTTCGATGCGATGCAGTCGATCGAGCTCAAGGTCGGACAGAGCAGCATCAAGGTCGACCAGATGGGCGTCACGATCCAGGGCATGATGATCAAAATCGAGGGGCAGATCCAAACGGAGGTGAAGGGATTGATCACGCAGATCAGCGCCGATGCGATGCTGCAAGCGAAGGGCTCCATCACGATGATCAACTGACATGGCCGCCACCACTCGGCCGCCCGTGGCGGCGCGCACGATGGCGGAGTTCATCGATCTTGCTGCGTTAGGCGACGATGCCAAGGCCGCGCTCGCGCCGACGCACGGGCCGCGTCAGTACGTGCAGGCGCTGCTCGACCGGTCGTTGCACGTGGATGCCGTGCGGTTCCTCGCGCACGCGCTGCCCAAGCGCGAAGGCATCTGGTGGGCGTGGGTGTGTGCGCGCCGCGCGTATGGCGACGTCCCCGAGCCGCCGGCAAAGGCGGCGCTCGACGCCACGGAGAAATGGATCACGCAACCCACCGACGAAAACCGGCGCGCGGCGATGCGCGCCGCCGAAGCGGCGGGCTTCGGGTCGCCGGCGGGCTGCACGGCGCTCGCTGCATTCCTGAGTGGCGGCAGCCTCGGTCCGGCGGAGACTCCACCGGTTCCCCCGAGCGAACTGCTCACCGCCAAGGCGATCACGGGAGCCGTGACGTCCGCCGCGGTGAGCGGCGATGCGTCGAAGGCCGTCGAGCGATTTCAGGGGTTCATCGCGCAGGGCCTCGACGTCGTGAATCGGCTGCAGCTGTGGGGGCCGCAATGACGATGCCTGACGCAGGCCGCTGAGCGAGGACGAGCGATGGGTCAACCGGCCGCACGCATAACCGACATGCACGTCTGCCCCATGGTGACGCCGGGCCTGCCGCCGATTCCGCACGTGGGTGGGCCGATCCTGCCGCCGGGCGGCATCACGGTGTTGATCGCGGGCCTCCCTGCCGCGCGACTGGGTGACATGGCGGTGTGCGTCGGACCGCCGGATTCGATCGTGCTCGGCTCCTTCACCGTGCTCATCTGCAACCAGCCCGCCGCCCGGATGGGCGACATGACGGCGCACGGCGGGTCCATCGTGCTCGGAGCCCCGACGGTCCTCATCGGCTAGCGGAGAGGCTGCCCGCCGTGGCGTTGGTGCTGAGTGTCTTTCTCCCCATGGTCCGTCATTCGTGGTTCGTTTCGTGTTTTCCTACCCGACGTCCGTCCGTCGTTGTTCGCGACCAGTGCGTTGCACAACATGATGCGACTGAGAAGCCGGCCACGGCCGTCGCCGGATG
>JACZDA010066302.1_pt1 | contig 10281 bp, 5 predicted proteins | sample 8641761 | NCBI WGS metagenome assembly JACZDA01 (sample SAMN15324611, study PRJNA640507) | soil metagenome | isolation source: intercropping peanut in the first line | place: China: Luxin town, Laibin City, Guangxi Province | collected 2019-07-25 | depth 10cm m | reverse complement strand
TTGAGGTCCGCGCCGAATCGCACACCCGTCGATTCCAGGTAGTTCACCAGCGCCTGCCGCTCGAAGTGCGTCGTGCCGGCGAACGCCATGTGCTCGATCAGGTGTGCAAGCCCGCGCTGCGCGCTGTCTTCCAGAATCGAGCCCGCATTGACCACCAGGCGCAGCTCGGCGCGGTGCTCGGGTTTGTGATTCTCGCGGATGTAGTAGCGCATCCCGTTAGGCAGAACCCCGATCGTCACATCGGGGTCCCTCGGGATCGGCGCCGAGAGCGGAGGCGCCTGCACGGCCGACGTATCCTGCGCGGCCACACGAACGGGGCCGCCCGTTCCCGCGAGCGTCGCGAGAGCGAACCCAGCCGCCATCAAATGAAAACGAAACACCATGCCGATCTCCGCAGTGAGATGTGCGGTCACCACACGCACCGCATCGCGTAACCTAGTGGCCGGCGCTGCACGCTAGGAGCGCGACGCCCGGCCGTATCGTATATTCACACCGGCTCAGGGCGTCCCGTTCTGGCGCGCGTACGAAGGTCGATCGCCCACGATCTGGACGCACCTGCAATGGAAGGCGAGCGGATGAGCAAATCGCTTTTCACACCACTGCGTGCGGTCGTACCCTACGCCGAGTCCCTCGTGTGGGTGGCAGGGGCCGTGCTCTTGGGACGCGCCTCCGAGCTCGTCGCGCACCCGACTGCGTTCTTCGTGTTCGGCGCCGCGGTCACCATCTGCACGTGGCGACTCGGTCGTATCCCAGGTCTCTTCACCGCGGTCCTCGGCGCGACGGGTCTCACGTGGCTCGTGCACGTCCCGGGCTTTCACGAAACACAAAGCGTTTGGGGCTTTGTCTCGCGGCTCGTGATGTTCGGGCTCGTCGCCGAAGGCGTCTCGATGCTGCGGCGATCGCGCGACGCGGCGCGCGTGCGTGAATCCGAGCTTGCCCGCATCGCGAGCGAAGCGGCGGCCGATCGCGAGAGCGCCGTGCTGCTCGCGCGCCGGCGCCAAGAAGCGCTCGCCGTGCTGGACACGCTGCTCGCCTCATCGCCGGTCGGCTTCGCCTACGTCGATCGCGAGCTGAACTGCGTCCTCGTCAATCGCGTGCTCGTCGAGATGCACGGCGTACCCGTGGAGTCGCCGGTTGGGCGGCCGCTGCGTGACGTGCTTCCCCTGCTCGCATCGCGCCTCGAATCCACGTTGCAACAGGTGATCCAGTCCGGCCAACCCGTCGTCGGATTCGAGCTCACCGATGTCCGCCCGTCGGGATACGGCCGTCCCACTGCGTGGCTCGTGAGCGCCTATCCCGTTAGGACGCCGGATGACCAACTGTTGGGCACCGGCATCGCGGTCATCGACATCAGCGAGCGCAAGCAGCTCGAGATCCAATTGAGCCACGCGCAGAAGATGGAAGCAGTCGGCCGGCTCGCGGGCGGCATCGCGCACGACTTCAACAACATCCTCACCGCGATCAAGACCTACAGCCAACTGCTGCGCGACGGACTCCCGCCCGACGACTCGCGCGCCATCGACGCGCGCGAAATCCAGAAATCCGCCGATCGCGCGAGCTCCCTCACGCGCCAATTACTGGCCTTCAGCCGCAAGCAGCTGCTCCAGCCGCGCGTCATCGACCTCAACGACACCGTCGCCGAGATGGAGCGCATGCTCGTGCGACTCATCGGCGAAGATGTCGAGCTGATGATCCGCCTCGCGGCCGACTCGTGCTGGGTGCGCGCCGATCCCGGGCAAGTGGAGCAGGTGCTCATGAACCTCGCCGTCAACGCGCGCGACGCGATGCCCGACGGCGGCGTGCTCCTCATCGAGACCGAGAACGTCGTGCGGACGGGCCACGAGATCGACGACGGATTGGAGCTCCCGCCCGGCAACTATGTGTCGCTCTCCGTGCGCGACACTGGCGTGGGCATGAGCGCCGAAACGCTGGCGCACGTGTTCGAGCCATTCTTCACCACCAAAGGATTGGGGCACGGCACCGGTCTCGGCCTCGCTACCGTGTACGGCATCGTCAAACAGAGCGACGGAGACGTGTCCGTACGTAGCACACCCGGGTGCGGAACGACCGTCGACATCTGCCTCCCGCGCCTCGAGGTGGGCGACGAGTTGGACGCGCCGCGTGCCGACGATGCGCCCCGCACGCCTAACGGAAACGAGACGGTCCTGCTGGTCGAGGACGACGAGTCGCTGCGCCCGCTCATGCGCCGCGTCCTCGAGAAACACGGCTACGCCGTACTCGAGGCGCGCCACGGCAAAGACGCGATACGCGTCGCCGACGGTCACGGCGGCGCCGTCGACCTCGTCATCACCGACGTCGTGATGCCGGAAATGGGCGGCCGCGAGCTCGCCGAGCGCCTCGCGTCGGCTCGGCCATCGTCGAAGATTCTCTTTGTGTCCGGCTATACCGATGACGTCGTGATCCGCCAGGGCATCCTCGACAAGGGACGCCCATTTCTGCAGAAGCCGTTCACCCCGCAGGAATTGCTAACGAAGGCGCGCGAGGTCCTGCGCGGCTGATCGGCCCGTCGACATCGGGTCACGATCGCATTACGCGCAACGCGTTGTCGCGGCACGAAAGCAACCAAACGCACGATTCAATTATCCAATTCCAAGAACGCTATGAGTTCTTGGCGCGTCGTTCCATTCTCGAAACGGGCAGTCCCAATATCGGACAATCACCCCGTTCGGTAATCAGTTGGCGGCGACGCAACACATTGCTAATCAACGAGTTCTGCGACAGATGGCATTGGCCCGGTACTTTCCTAAGGAGATTCACAGTTGGGCTCATCTGTCTCCTCCGACCACGAGCATCGCATGGAAGCTCTAGTCCTCGACTCCGTTGTCCGCGCGCCCCGGCTAACGCCGACGCTCGAGCGCGGCACCCCGGACATCGAGCGCGATCTCGTGGCGCGCGAGCTCACGAAACAGTACCAAGTCGTGCGTCCGCTCGGTCGTGGCGGCATGGGCGCCGTCTACCTCGCCCGCGACGTCGCGCTGCATCGTCACGTCGCGCTCAAGGTGCTCCGCAACGATCTCAAGACGCGCGAGGATGCACGCGAGCGCTTCCGTGCCGAGGCGCGATTGTCCGCGCAGCTCGAGCATCCGGGCATCGTGCCGCTATACGCGTTCGGCGAGACGTCGCGGATCATGTTCATGGCGATGCGCTACGTGCCGGGCGATTCGTTAGGCGACCGTATCCGCGCGCAGGGGCGCATCTCGCCCGAGGAAACCCGTCTCGTGCTGATCCAGCTCGCGCGCGCGCTCGACTACGCGCACGGGCAGGGTGTCGTGCACCGCGATCTCAAGCCGGAAAACGTGTTGGTCGACCGCGAGACAGGACGGACGCTCCTCGCCGATTTCAGTGTCGCCCGGCGCCGGTGGTGGGACCCGCAGCCGAACGAACTGCGCCGCGCGTTTGGCACGCCGCACTTCATGTCACCCGAGCAGGCGGTGGGCGAAGCCGACCTCGATGGCCGGAGCGATCTGTATGGTCTGGGCGTGCTCGGCTATTTGATGCTCGCGGGGCGCCTCCCGTTCACGGGCGAATCGTTTGCCGAAATCACGGCCAAGCTCCTGTTCTCGCCCGTGCCGCCGCTCGCATCGCTCGCACCCGGTGCGCCGCGCGATCTCGTGCGCGCCATCGAGCGCTGCCTGGAAAAGGAGCTCGACAAGCGCTGGCAGTACGGCCGCCAGCTCGCCGCGGCGCTGGAGCAGGGCAAGAGTCCCTTCGGCCTCGCCCGTGCCGTGCGCCGGCTCTTCGGCGCGCCACGCAGCGCCTAACGCGTCTCGTTAGGCGCTGCCGGCTGCGCCGCGCGCATCAGCCGGTCGCGGACGCCCGCCCACGCCGCCGTGTCCGGCGGAGATTCCACGAGTACCACGCGACAGCCAAGCGCGTCCAGCGTGTGCAGCGCATGGTACAACGCTCGGGCGTAGGCGGCCGGGTCGTTGGGCATCTGCATGGGGTGGGTCACCTGCGCGTCCAACGGCGTGAGCACGAGCGCGCCAACGGTATCGCCGCGCGCCTCGTACCTCTCGGCCGAGCGCGCGGCCGCCGTGCGGGATGCATCGTCGAACACCTCGATGCGGGCGCGCGGCGCGTAGTGCCGGTCCAGCATGCCGGGCGCCCGTCGCGGCGTGGTGCCGTGGCCGCGTGCGCCGAACACCGCGATGTCTAACGCACCGATCGCGTCCGCGAGCGCCGGCGCCGGAATCGTGCCTGGTCGCAACACCACGGGGCGCTCTCCGGACAGATCGACCACTGTCGATTCGATCCCAACCGTCGTTGGGCCGCCGTCCACGATGAGATCCACACGGTCGCCCAACGCACGTGCGACGTGCTCCGCTCGTGTTGGCGAAAGCTCCGTGAATCGGTTGGCGCTCGGCGCCGCGATCGGCACGGTCGCCGCTTCGAGAATCGCCACAGCCACCGGATGCGACGGCACGCGCACTGCCACCGTGTCGAGTCCCGCCGTCGCGATGTCCGGCACCAGCGGCCGTTTCGGAACCACCAGCGTCAGCGGACCAGGCCAGAATGCTTCGGCCAGGCGGTCCGCAGCTTCGGGCCACTCGCGTGCAACCGCGCGCGCAGCCGAAGCGTTCAATACGTGGACGATCAGCGGGTCGTACGTTGGACGTCCCTTTGCGGCGTAAATGCGTGCGACTGCGTTCGCGTCCAACGCATTCGCGCCGAGCCCGTACACCGTCTCGGTGGGGAAGGCCACCAACCCGCCGCGACGCAGCACGTCCCCGGCATGCCGAATGATTTCGGCGTCTGGCCGTTCAGGGTCAACCGTGAGGTAGCGCACTTGTTCATCCGTCACGCGGTAGTAATGTAAGACAGGTCGCATCCCTCCTGTCCGTCGCATGACTCCCGCCCGAGTCGTTCGTCTCCCCTCCAGAGCAGCTCCTCGGCCTCAAGGCCACGGCGCGCGGCAACTCCACGTTTTTTCGTGGGTATTTGCAGGTACGATGATCCCGCCGCTCCACTTTACTCGCGCACGCTATTTCTTCGCACTCGCTGCGTTGGTCTTTGTCGCCGGCGCGTGTGAGCGCATCGCCGTCGGTCCACAGATCGCCGGCCAGTTGCGCGCGGGCCGCGGGTACGCCGAGCGGTTGATCGAGCATCCGCCTGCTGTCATGCAGACCGACGCCGACTCCGAGCACGTGGTCGCACTGGGCTACCTCGAGCGACAGCGCTTGGGCCTCGGCGGTCCCTTCCGGTTGATCGATTACGCGCTGGGCGATCCTCGACTCTCGATCGCCATGCGCGACTCGGTCGCCTGGGCGCTCCTCGCGAGAACCCTCGACGGCAATGCCGACGAGGTGAATCCCACCGCGCTCGACTCCCTCACCGACAGCGTGTCGTTCGTCGCCGCGCCCGATGGCAACACGCAGTTCGCCCTCATCGAGCGAACGGTGCGCGACGCGCACGACCCTCGCGCCGGCGAATTGGCCGTGCGCCTCGCCTACACGCTCGAAGCAGCCGAGCACCGTTTCCGGTCTGACGCACCGCACATCGCGGCGCAGGCCGCGGCGCTCGTGCGTGATCGTGAGCTCGCGAAGCGCGACGTGAACGACCTGCTGCGCGCGGCCTGGCGCGACGACGCCGATCCGCTCACGCTCCTTCAGGCCTGGCGGCGTCAGCGCCGTTTCCGCGTCGAACAGCCGCTCATGGAGCGACTGCCCCCGGATGTCGAGCTCGAGGCGATGCAGCTCACTCCGGACTTGCAGGACGAGCTGCGGAAAGCGTCGTCTGCATCGTCCAAGTCGACCGAGGCGGATACCAACGCGTCGTTGTTGGGCGCAGCCGCTGGACCATTGGAGCGCCTGGCACTCGGTCACGCGCGACCGCCGGAGACTCCCGTGGTCGTCGCCATGTGGACGCACCGCGACGACCTGCTCAATCTGCCGGACAGCGAGAAGAGCGAGCGCACCGCACGTACGCGATTTCTGTATCGGTCGCGCGGCGAAGAGGGCTTTGCCGCGGAGCGCGCACTCGTCTCACAGCTAGCGCCGGGTATCGCGGTCGCGCGTACCACGCTTGCCGCCGCCGTCGCGCTGCGAGCGTACGCGCAGGAGACGCCTTGGTATCCCGGCGATCCCGCGCCAACCGACGCGCAGCTCCAGGATCGATACGGCCTTACCGCCGTGACCTTCGATAGCAGTGTGCCGGCTGCGTGGCGCCCGTACTATCGTGCGATGCTCGGCTCCGCGCTCGCCGATCTCGATCGCGTTCTGCCGTCGCTCGACCTCACCGGATTGCGCATTCACTTCGGCGAGAATCCGCTGCGCGGTGTTGCCCTCGCGTTGCACGATCCAGTGCACCGGGTCATCTATTTTCCATCTGCCACGAGTGCGGGCACCATTGCGCACGAGGTTGCGCACGATCTCGATTGGCAGGCGGCCGAGCGTCGCTACGCGGTTCGCGGCGACTATGCGACGGACCGCGCCGTCCGCGACGCGCACGGCGGCCAGCTCGCCGCGTCGCTGCGCGGCCTAACGGCGGCGTCGCTGAGCGCCGTCGATCGCGACGACCGCGGCGTGTTGAGCATGCGCCCAACGGAAGTGTTCGCGCGCAGCGTCGACTGGTTCGTCGCTGTGTCGCTCGCGCGCGAAGGCCGGATGAACGGCTATCTCTCGTCCGTGCAGGATGACCTCTTTACGGGGTACGTCACCGTCACACCGCCCGATGTCACCGGCGAAGCGGGATCCGCGCTCGTGAGTGTGCTCGATGATGTCGCGCCGCCCTCTCGAGCCACGCGCGATTGGTATCTCACTCGCTACGGCCCCGGCCGCGTGCTGACGCCGTACGATCTCGTGCGCCGTGTGCTCGAGGCGCCGTTGGATACGATCGGCGCCGACAGCACGGAGTCGCTCGCCGCGCTCGTCGCGCCCGTCCGTGGTGTGCGCGACTCGGTCATGGCGATTGTCGACGGTGGCCGGTGCGGCAATGCCGCCGGCGATCGCGAGCAGCGCCTCACCGCCGCGCGTCGCCGATTGGTCGAGCTCGCTGCGCGGGCGCGCGCATCCGGCATCATGCGCGAACGCGGTACGGTGTTGGCCGCCGAAGATGCCTGGCGTTGGGCAATGCTCGCGCCGTACGGCAACGCGCACGCGGACGTCGCGACCGGTATGTTAGGCGGATCCATCGAGAGCGCGCTTGCGGACCGCAGTTCGCAGATCGATCTTCTCATGCGCGACAGCGAACCCGCCCCGGGTGTGCTGGCCTGCGCGACCGATTCGTCCGCGAACGCGCGCTGAGGCGATCCACACGGACGCCGTCTCTTCCGGCTCTTCGATGACATCCACGGATTTGGCCTCGACGGGCGGGCCCGCACGACCAGTCGCCTCCTTCGATCAGCAGGTCGACGTCGAGACGCCTGAGCAGGTGGTGCTTTCCTACACGCTCGCCGGCGTCGGCGCGCGCGCAGCGGCGGCGATCGTCGACTTCCTGGTGGTCGCCCTCATCATCGTCGCATTCATCTTCTCGCTGTCGCTGCTGGCCAAACTTGGCCAGCCGGGACCGAAGCCGACTCCGGAGGAGTCCAGCACCTGGGCCGTCGCGATTTTCATCCTGGTCATCTTTGCGCTCGAGTGGGGATACTACGTCTTGTTCGAGGCGCTGTGGGATGGACAGACGCCGGGCAAGCGATTGCTGCACATCCGCGTCGTTCAGGACGGTGGCTACTCGGTGTCATTTGGCGCATCGGCCGTGCGTAATATCGCGCGCATCATCGATGGCCAGCCCGGTTTCGTGTACGGCGTTGGCGTCGTGGCCGTGGCCCTGAACAAGTCGGGCAAGCGGCTCGGCGACATGATGGCTGGGACGTTCGTCGTGCAGGAGCGCATCGAGCACGCGCCGGTCATCGCATCGGCTGCGCCGAGCGCAGACACCGCGACGCCCGTGATGGCATCGCTCAGCGCGAGCGAGTACGAGCTGCTCGAGCGATTCCTCTCTCGTGCGCCGTCGCTCGCGCCCGAACGGTTGGCTCTGCTCTCGGACCGGCTGTCGGTCAAGCTCGCGCCGCACCTGCCTAACGATGCCGTGCCGATGCTCGACCGGCTGCGCACGCTCTATGCGCGGGAGCGCGAGGCGCGATCGCGCGGGCTTGCAGCGCGAGGCGCGAAAGGCGCCGCGCGCGAGCGCCACGCGATGGTGGCGCGATCCTCGGCGCGCTGGAGCACGTTCGCAACGATGCTGCGCGACGCGCAGCATCGCGGGCTGCGACACATGTCCGAAACCGAAGTGAGCGACTTCGTCGCGCAGTACCGCGAAATTGCCACCGACCTGGCCCGACTCAAAACCGCATCGAAGGACACGCAATCCGACGCGCTCTTCTATCTCAGTCGGTTAGTCGCCGGCGGGCACAACTTGCTCTATCGCCAGCGGTCGGTCACCGGTCGTGCGGCTGTCCGCTTTGTTGCCGTCAACGTGCCGCGCGAAATGCGCCGCTCGTGGGGGTACATCGCCATCGCCGCGCTGTGTCTCTTCGGGCCCATGGCAGTGACGTATCAGGCGGTCGTGAACGATCCGTTGCTTGCCGAGTCGTTATTGCCGTCGGAAATGATCGACCGCGCCAACGAAGGCGTCGCACGCGCAAAAAACGGCGATCGCACGTACGTCGAGATCAAGTCGTTCATGCGCCCTATCGCTGCATCGAACATCATCGCCAACAACATCCAGGTGACGTACACGGTGTTCGCGTTCGGCATCACCGCCGGAATCGGCACGCTTTTGATGCTGATCACGAACGGCGTGTCGATTGGCGCCGCGCTCGGCCTCTATCAGTCCAAAGGGATCCTCTCCCAGATCGGCGAGTTCGTGCTCTCGCACAGCGTGTTCGAGTTGAGCGCGATTTGCATCGCCGGCGCGGGCGGACTGCTCATCGCGCGCGCTCTTTTGCTGCCTGGCCAGTATACCCGGCGCGAAGCGTTAGTCGTGTACGGGCGGCGTGCCATCCGTCTCATCACGGCCTCGACGCTGCTGCTCATTGTAGCCGGAACGATCGAGGGATTGGTCTCGCCGCGCACCGACATTCCGATCACCGACAAGATCGTGATCGCCGCGGTATCGGCCTTCGTGCTGCTCGTGTACTTCCTGCTCGGTGGCCGCGGCATGGACGCGAGTGACGAGGAGCAGTTCGCCTACAGCGAGGACCGCGCCTTCAGCTCGAGGTAGCGGTTGATCACGGCCGCCGTCATCGCGCGCGGCGAGACGTCCAACACGGATACTCCGGCGTGCCGCATGCGGGCGAGGGCCATTTCCCTCGCCGTCACGAGCTCCTCCGCGGCCGCCGCCTCGTAGAGCTCCGACGTCGACGCGCCAGCGTCCGGCCGCGCGGCCGCCAGCAACCGGTCGTTGCGCAGCGCGACCACAACCAACAGATGCCGCGACGCGCTCCGCGATGTGAGCGCGATCAACGCCTGCGACGATCTGGGGTCGATCACATCCGTGAACACCACGACGAGCGACCGCTTCCGCTGGCGCTCGCCTAACGCTCGAAACGCCGCGGCATAGTCCGGCTCCGCCAAGCTCGCCGCCGTCGGCATGATCGCCTGGTGCACCCGTTCCAACGCGGCTTTGCCGCGCGTCGCCGGCGCCCATGCACGGATCTCATCATCGAACACCAGCGCGCCCACCTGGTCCTTGGACTGCGTCGCCACGTCCGCCAACAGCATGGCCGACGACAGCGCGTACTCGTAGCGCGGTACCTCGCCCTCGAGCTGCGTCATCATGCGCCCGCAATCGATGGCCAGCATCACGGTTTGCCCCTGCTCGACGGTGTACTCTCGAGAGATGAGTACGCCGCGCCGTGCGGTTGCCTTCCAATCGATGCGGCGCGGCTCGTCGCCGACGACGTACTCACGAAGGCCGGCAAACGCGGCTCCATCGCCACGCCGCCGAATGGTGCGGAGGCCGAGGTCGCGCAAGCGATGGTGCAGGGACAGCAGGCGATAGCGACGGACGCCGGCCATGGACGGCACGACCATCACCTGGTCGGTCAGGTCCCAGCGGAAGGTCCGGCGCAGGAGGCCTAACCAGCCGTCCACGCGCGCGACGACGCGGCCGAGCGGCCACGTGCCACGCTCGGCGCCGACCAACTCGACCGGCAACACGCATGGGTCGCCGACGCGCACCACGCGCGGGCCGAATCGCGAGGCGTCCGCCTGCACGCCGCGCGGCAAGTCATCGTAGAGCGACACGCGCAGCGCGCGTCCCGCCGTCGCCCGCAGCACGTAGCTCCCCTGAGCGGCGTCGCCTAACCCGACGCGGTCCGGC
>JACZDA010118896.1_pt1 | contig 10310 bp, 6 predicted proteins | sample 8641761 | NCBI WGS metagenome assembly JACZDA01 (sample SAMN15324611, study PRJNA640507) | soil metagenome | isolation source: intercropping peanut in the first line | place: China: Luxin town, Laibin City, Guangxi Province | collected 2019-07-25 | depth 10cm m | reverse complement strand
CTGAAGGGCGCGGCGGCGGCCGCGATCTACGGCGCGCGCGCCGGACAGGGCGTGGTGCTCATCACCACGAAGAAGGGCCAGTCCGGCCAAACCCGATACTCGCTCACGTCCAGCTACTCGTTCGACGACGTGAACCGAAAGATTCCGCTGCAACGCACGTGGGGCCACGGAAAGGACGGTGTGTTCCCGTCCTGCGATGCATCCAATCCCGATGGATTGCCGGCCGACTCGCTGCTCGACTGCGGACCGTCCACCAGCTCGAGCTTCGGACCAGTGCTCGCGGCCGGCACGCCGACGTTCAACCACTTCGACGAGCTGTTCCACACCGGGCACGATTGGAACAGCGCGCTGTCGATCTCCGGCGGCAACGACCAGACGCTCTACTTTTTGTCCGCCGGCCGGGACAACGACAACGGCGACATCGTCGGGCCTAACGACAAGTACGACAGGACCACGGTACGGCTCAATGCATCGCACCGGGTGTTCCAGAACCTGAATGTCGGGATGGACGTCTCCTACGTGAACACGCAAGGACGCTTCCTGCAGCAGGGGTCGAACGTCGACGGTCTGTTGTTAGGCGCGCTCCGCACGCCGCCTGAGTTCGACAACCACGAGTTCCTCGACCCGACGACGGGGCTGCAGCGCTCGTACCGCTTCCCGTTCCCGTCGATCAACTCGGCGCTGGACACGCGCGGCTACGACAACCCGTTCTTCATCATCAACGAGGACCTGGCGCAGAGTCGGCTCAACCGCACGTACGGGAACCTGAACGCATCGTGGGACGCGCTCGACTGGCTCAACTTCAAGGAGGCATTCGGCGCCGACTATTACGGCGACGAGCGCCTCGAAGGATTCCCGCAGTCGAGCTCGGGCCAGCCGTCTGGTCAGGTGATCCGCGCCGATTTCAAGTCGTTCCAACTCGACCAGAACCTCACCGGTACGGCGCGTCACACGTTCAGCCCCAGCTTTTCGGGCTCGCTAACCGTGGGCCAGAACGTCAACAGCCGGCAGTTCCGCCATATCGCCGTCACAGGCATCACGCTCGTGGCGCCGGAGCCGTTCGACTTGTTGAACACGTCGAACTGGACGCCTAACGATTCCGAGTCGACCATCCATAGCGAATCGTACTTCGGGCAGGTCGATCTCAATCTGTGGGACCGGCTGTTCCTCTCGGGTGCCGCGCGCAACGATGGCTTTTCCGAGTTCGGCGTGAGCTCGCGCCGGCACTGGTTCCCCAAGGCCAGCCTGGCGTACAACTTCATCCAGCAGGGCAACGGAGTCGGCATTCTCGACTACGGTAAGCTCCGCTTCGCGTATGGCGAGACGGGCACCGAGCCAGCCGTGTACTCGACGACGCAGTTCTACTCGGCGGGCGTGTTCTTCCTCGATGCCGGCTGGGGCAGCGCACTGCTCGAGAACCAGAACGGCAACGGCGGTCTCTCCCAGAGCGCACAGAAATCCCAAGCGAATCTCGCGCCGGAGCGCACGAAGGAATTCGAGACCGGCGTGGACCTCGGCTTGTTCAACAACCACGCCGATGCGTCGGTGACGTTGTATCAGGACCGGACCGAGGGCGCGATCTTCCAGGCGCCGCTCGCCGCGTCGACCGGCTTCGTGTCGCAAGCACAGAACGCCGGAACCATCCGCAATCGCGGCATCGAGACGTCGGTGAACTATCGGCCCGTCATGAACAGCGACCTCACGTGGGAGGTCGGCCTGCAGTGGTCGAAGAACGAAAACCGCGTGCTGAGCCTCAACGGGCAGCAGTTCGTGGATCTGTCGGCCGGTGGCGGCGGCGGATTCACGGGCATCGTGCCGACCGCGTGGCTCGGCTCCGAAGTGGGCGTGCTTCGCGGCAACGATTTCGCGCGCTGCGGACGCGGCCTCAACATCAGTGGCCTCGACATCGACGCCGGGTGCGGCAGTGCGCCGAAAGGCGCGCTGTACATCGGCGCCGATGGGTTCCCGGTCGTCGACCCGACGACCCGCGTGATCGGAAACGGCAATCCGGATTGGTTAGGCAGCGTGCGCACGTCGGTGACGTATCGCCGGATCACCGTCTCCGGCCTGCTCGACGTCAAACACGGCGGGCAGATCTGGAACGGCACGCGCGGGGCGCTCACCAACTTCGGCACGCACATCGACACGGACGTGCGCGGCCAGAGCCTGGTGTTCGGCACGAGCTTCATGCCCGGACCGGTCGCAGGACCTGGCGCCGGGACGCCGGTGGTGATCGACCAATCGTGGTTCCAGGGCAACGGCGGTGGCTTTGGCCCGGTGTCAGCGCAGTTCGTCGAGCCGGGCGGATACACCAAGCTGCGCGAAGTTTCGGTCGCGTATTCGCTCGACCAGCCGTGGATCAGATCATGGGGCTTCAGCTCCATCGACCTCCGGTTAGCCGGACGGAATCTCTACACCTGGACGAAGTATCGCGGCATCGATCCCGAGGCGAATCTCGCCGGTGCCGCCGTGCTGATTCAGGGTATCGATTACTTCAACAACCCGCAGACACGGTCGTTCGTGATCTCGCTGGGCTTGAACCGCTGACCCGAGACGAGAGCGATGACCATGCAGAGACACTTCAGGCTCGCGTTGAGCGCAGCGGCGTGCGCCGCCATGTGCGCGGGGTGTAGCGACTGGCTGAGCGGACCGCAGCTCACGAAAAATCCGAACGCGCCATCGGCGGCGGGACGCGATCAACTGCTCACCGCAGTTGGCGCGGGGCAGACCGTTTTTCTCACCGGCGATCTGGCGCGCACGTTCAGCACTTGGATGCAGCAGATGGCCGGAACGGACCGCCAATACATTCCGATCAGTCTTTACCAGTACACGGAGGACGATTTCTCACCCGATTGGATCGAGGTGTACGATGCGGGCGGTCTCATCGACGAGCGCGCGTTAGAGAAGGAGGCGCTCGCGGCCGGCGATTCCGCCTACGCGGGCGTGGGCATGGTGTGGGAAGCGATGACCATGGGGACGGCCGCGGACATCTGGGGCGACATTCCATATTCGCAGGCCGTCGGTACGGTGCTGCAGCCTGCGTTAGACCCGCAGCAGCAGGTGTTCGCCGAGATACAGGCGAAGTTGGACACGGCGTTGGTGTATCTCGCGTGCAAGTCGGCGTCGTGCACCGGACCGTCGCCTTCCGTTGATCTGTGGTACGGCGACGTGCTGACGAACTGGATCGAGCTCGCGCACACGCTCAAGGCGCGGTTTTATATCCACACCGCGACGCAGAACCCGGCTGCGTATGCGTTGGCGCTCGTCCAGGCAGATTCCGGCATCTCGACCCCGACGCACGATCTGTTGTCGTGGCAAAGCATGAACCCGAACGAATGGAATCTCTGGTACCAGTTCATGGTGATCGATCGGTCCGGATACATCTCGGCGGGCCAGTTCCTGGTGAATCTGCTCCAGACGACCGGCGATCCGCGGCTGCCGGCGTACTTCTCATCGCCGTTTGCGGGGGCACCGCCGGGCGGCGGGTCCGGCACGTTCTCGACGCTCAGCGCGACGCGGCTCGATCCGGCGTTCCGTCAACCAATGGTGACGTTCGCCGAGAACGAGCTGATCATCGCGGAAGCGGCGTTGAAGACCGGACAGCAGAGCATCGCTGATGCAGCGTTCAACGCCGAGCGTGCATCGCAGGGTGTGCCGCCGAAGTCGGGAGTGACGCTGACCGACATCATCACGGAGAAGTACATCGCGTTGTTCCAGCAGATCGAGCCGTGGAACGATTACAAGCGGACGTGCTTGCCGGCGATCACGCCCGCGCAGCCGACCGGGGTTCCGGCTCGCCTGTTGTATCCGGCGTCGGCGGAGCGGAATGCGAACAAGAACGTGCCGCCGCCGGCTCAGCAGCCGCCGCGGAACTGGGATCAGCCGAATGCGTGTCCGGGTTAGGCCGGATGAGGGAAGCGCTTCGCTGAGGGAAGCGCGACCTTCGGTCGTTGGGGGAAGGGGGAAGCGGGGAAGAAAATCGTCGGTCCCGGTGGTGTGAGCGCACGGTTAGGCGGGCAACTCCTTGGCCCGGTGCGGTCACGCTTCCAAACCCCCGGGCCGGACGGCGCAGAGGGAAGTGCTTCGAGGTGAGAAGCGCTTCCCTTTGTGTCGTTCAGAAGGGTAGTCGAGCGACCATTGCCGTATCGTGCACTCTGCCAGCCACGAACACCGCGCCGGCCGCCGCGGCGGCACCGCGGAATTGGAAGGTCCCGAGATCCCACATGCGCACGCGGCCGCCCTTCACGACGATCATGCTGCCCCAGTACGCCGAGAACTCAGCGACGTCACGCCCATCGCCCGAGCCATGGTCGGCCTGATAGAATGTCGGCGGACCTTGTGCGACCCGTTGCCATCCGTTAGGCGCCAAGCGCCACAGGGAGACACTCTGACCGTTATTCGAGTCATGCCGAGCGTAGCCGATCGCGAACAGCGGTCCGTTGCTCGTCTGGGCGATCCCGCCCACGTAGGCGTAATAGCCGGACCGTGCCGGCAGCGGGACGTCGTGCCACGTGCCGTCGCCGAGACGGCGGATGAGGCTCCCACCACCGGCGTACACGGTCGAGTCATCCCCACCTACGGCTTGAAGATCCTGTGCCCAGGTGTCGAAGCATGGGTTCTTTCCCGCAGCAGATAACGGTGTCGGTTCGATGCGCCAATCGGAGCCCTCGATGTGGATCACCCGTCCGTTTCTTCCCACCAAGTAAACGTCGGAGTCGCTGCGGGCCCACGCGCCATTCACACCCAGATGTACGCCGTAGTCCCCGCACCACAGCGAACGGTCGGCGAACTGTGCCGTGTCTTCCCTCCAGCCTGTTCCCTCGTCCCATCGGAGCACCCATGTGGACGCGTACACGCGAATCTCGCGTTGCGTGAGAGGAGCAAAGATTGGAATGGCCGCTGGTCCACGCGTGACGAAATGCCGAGGCGTTTGAGTGATGAGCCGCCACGGACTGCTCCCATTCTGCCCACTTCGGTAGATGTCTCCCGAGCGAGTCAGGACGAACACGAAACCGTCCGGGGAGGCGGCGATGAAGTCGATCGCTGCGCCGGGCAGCCGGAAGACGGGCGCGATGGTCAATTCCGGCGCCGTCGGCTGCCTAACGGTACGGCACGCGCCCACGGCGATCAAGCCGGCGCACACCGTGGCCGCGAACCGGAATCGATGCCGTGTCATGCCGGACGCGCTCCGCCCTCTACTCACTCGTTCCGCAGCGCGACCACCGGATCGACGAGCGTCGCGCGGCGCGCCGGAACCCAGCACGCCGCGATCGCGACCAGCATCAGCAGCACGGCCACGACCATGAACGTGAGCGGATCGTGCGCGCTGACGCCGAACAGCTGATGCGCCATCAGGCGCGTGACGGCAAGGGAGGCGATGATGCCGGCGAGGGCACCGGCCAACGCCATGCGCGCGCCGTCGCCCACCACCAGGCGCATCACGTCTGCCTGTTGCGCGCCGAGTGCCATGCGCACCCCGATTTCGTTGGTGCGCTGGCCGACCAGATACGAGATCACGCCGTAAATGCCCACGCAGGCGAGCACGAGTGCTAACGCGGCGAACACGCCGAGGAGCGCCATGAGGAAGCGGCGCGCGGCGAGCGAGTTGGCGAGCACGTCGCGCATCGTGGACGCATTGTAGATCACGTCGCGCGGATCGAGTTGCGCCACCGCCTGGCGCACAGGTCCCATCACCGCGGCGGGGTCGCCGGAGGTGCGCAGCACGACGGCCACACCCGTTGCCGCGAGGCGCATGATCTTGTCGGGCAGCTGCATGAACGGGAAATAGAACTGCGCCTCGATGGCCGACGCGGCATCGGCATCGAGGCCCCACTGCCTAACGTGAGCGACCACGCCAACCACCTCGGCCTCTACGCCGAACGTTGCAAGATGGACGCGCTTGCCGATCGGATCTTCGTTCGGGAAGTACGTGCGGGCGAAGACGTCGTCGATGACGATCACCGTCGGCGCGCGCTCGTCGTCCTGCGGGGTGATGAACCGGCCGCGCTCGAGCCTCACGCCCATCGCGCGCTGGAACCCATCCTCGGCCAGGTAGAACAAGGCTTGCGGCATGTCGTTGAGGTTCGCCGGCTTGGGGCGGCCCTCGATCCAGAATGATTCGGTCGAGTTGTGGACCATGGGTCGCGAGCCGAGCGTCGCCGACACAGCGTCGACGCCGGGAAGCGTGAGCATCTTCGCATCGAATTCGCTGAGACGTGCGCGCGTGTCGGCCGATTCCGTCGAATACGATGCCGGCAGCGAGAGGCTGAACGTGACCGCGTGGCTCGGGTCGAAGCCCGGATCGACGCGCCAGAGTGCCGCGATGCTCCGCAGCATCAAGCCCGCGCCGACGAGGAGCACGAGCGCCATCGACACCTGCGCCGCCACGAAGACGCGCTGCAGGCGGTGCCGGGCGCGGCTCGATCCGCGGCCGCCTTCCTTGAGCACCTCCTGCAGATTGATGCGAGACGCCTTGAGCGCCGGTGCGAGTCCGAACAGGATGCCGGCCAGGAGCGAGACGCCGATCGTGTACGTGAGCACGCGTGCGTCGATTGCGATGTCGTGCGTGCGCGGGAGCGCGGCCGGGAGTGCGCCGAGCACCGCGCGCATGCTCCAGGCGGCGAACACGAGTCCGAGTGCGCCGCCGGCGCCGGCGAGCAGGATGCTTTCGGTGAGCAGTTGGCGCACGACGTGCCGGTGGCTCGCGCCTAACGAGACGCGGATGGCGAATTCGCGCGAGCGGGCGGTGGAGCGCGCGAGCAGCAGGTTGGCGACGTTGGCGCAGGCGATGAGCAGCAGGAACCCCACGGCGCCTAACAGAACGAGGAGCACCGGTTGGACGCTGCCCACCTGGTCGTCCTGGAGCGAGACGAGTGCGGCGCCGACACCTTTGTCGGCCTCGGGGTATTCGTCGGCGAGATGGCGGACCACGCCTTCCATGTCGGCGGTCGCTTGCGCCAGCGTGACGCCGGGCGCGAGCCGGCCCACCATCCCCGAGCTGAACACGACCTGCCGGTCGTGGAAGGTCGGATCGTTCCATTGGCCGATGAGCGTATAGACGTCGCGATCGTGGCCGTAGAACGTGAAGTCGGGCGGCATCACGCCGACGACGGTGTAGACCGTGCCGTTGAGGTCGATGGTCGAGCCGATGACGGCGGGCGAGGCGCCGAACCGGCGTTTCCAGAATCCGCCGCCTAACACTACCACCGGCGCCGCGCCCACGACGTCCTCTTCGCCGCGGAATCCTCTGCCTAACAATGGACCGACGCCAAGGGTGTGGAAGAACCCGGCGGACACCATGTAGCCCGAGATGCGCTCGGCCTCGCCCGCGCCGGTGAAGTTGTAGTCCTCGTTGTGGTAGAGCGCGAGCGACGAGAGGGTGCGCGTGTTGCGCTGCCAGTCGAGGAAGTTGGGATACGAAATCGCGGAGTGGTCGAAGCCTGTGGTTTTGCCGTAGACGGCGACCAGGCGATCCGGCGCGGGATAGGGCAGCGGGTCGAGGAGGACGCCATTGACCACCGAAAACAACGCGGTGTTGGCGCCGATACCGAGCGCGAGCGTTAGGATCGCGATAACGGCGAATCCGGGTGAGCGGCGCAGCGTCCGGATTGCGTAGCGAACGTTTTGAATGAGTGTGCTCATACGCGGAGTCGTCGGTCGTTCATGGACGGGCGTTCCGAGAGCAGATCAATGCGACGATGACCGCAGGCGCTCGAGCTCTGTCCGCACGCGGTCCAGGGTCACGTCGTGCTCGGCCAACATCTTGACGGTATCGCTTTCCGGGTGCCGCAGGATGCCTAACAATACATGCTCGGTATCGACGTACGGGTAGTTGGCCTCGCTCGCTGCGTCCATCGCACCTTCCAGCGCTCGTTTTGCGGCAGACGTATATGGCATCATTCCGCTGGTCCGTGCTTCGTAGCGCGGGAGCCGGGCAATCTGCTGCTCGACCTGTTGGGTCATGACCTCTCGCGTCATGCCAAGCTTGGTGAGCACCCTCGCGGCCAGCGCCCCCTCTTCGGCCAGCATTCCAAGCAAGAGAACCTCAGGCGACACGTAACCGGAGCCCAATCGCGTCGCTTCCGCACGCGCAGCGCGGAGTAAGTTCGCCACCTCGTTAGAGAAGCTGTAGCCGCGCATGGACCGTGTGACGCCGCCTAACAATTGAGATCGCGTCTCGAGCGCGACCAATGACCGGGAGATGATGCACGACGGTCGCGCGACGCGACAGGGCCTGTGGGACCAGCGTGCAGGCGGGGTGCGTACGCACCGCTCTGGACGGCTCGCGGAGGCGCTCGTATCGTTCGCAACGGTCGCGCCCACGACTGGCCGCCACGACGGCGTGACGACTGCCGACACTTCCTCGAGCCCACAATGCGAACACTCGCTGTCATCGCGACGATCACATTGGCCGCCGCGCCCCTACCCGCGCAAACGCCGCAGGCGATCACGGTCGACCCGCCGCGCGACTCGCTGCATCCGGCCCGCATGGAAGTCCTGCATATTCCATCCGGTGGCGTGCGCATCAACGGGGTCGCCTATCTCGCGGCGGGCGCCGGTTCGCATCCGACGTTCGTCTTGCTCCACGGGCTGCCGGGCAATGAGAAGAATCTGGACCTCGCGCAGACGGTACGACGCGCCGGGTGGAATGCGATCACCTTCAATTATCGCGGGTCGTGGGGCAGCCCCGGCTCGTTCCGCTTCGGCAACAACCTTCAGGACGCGGACGCCGTGCTCACGTACCTCGCCGATCCGGCCAACGCGCGTCGGTTAGGCATCGACACCGGCGACGTGGTCATCGCCGGGCATAGCATGGGCGGGTGGGTCGCGGTGTTGACGGCTGCACACCACCCCGAACTGCGCGGCCTCGTGCTCATCTCGGCGGCGGACATGGGGGCCGACGCCGCGTTGCCTCGCGACACGCTCGTGGCGGTGATGGCGGACAACATGGAGTCGCTTGCCGGCGTCACGGCGCGCAGCATGGCCGCCGACCTCGCCGCCGGCGCCGCCAAGTCGCATTGGACTTTTGCGGACGCCGTGCCCGGCCTAACGCATACGCACATGCTCGTGATCACGGCCGACGATGGCCTCGCGCCGGAATCGGACTCGCTCGTCCAACGGCTACGCGCGCGCGGCAACTCGACCATCACCACGCTGCACGAGCCCACCGATCATTCGTACTCGGACAAGCGCATCGCGCTCGAGACAGCGGTGATCAACTGGCTTGACGGGCTGGGGAAGCGCTAACACTTCGGGAAGCGCGACCCCATGGGGTCGCTTGGGAATGGGAAATGGGGCGCGTCGGGATGATGCTGCGTGTGGCGATCTGATGTCACGGAGCGCGCGGAGCGACGCCATCGTGCGCCATGCTCACTTGCGATCCCCGCACGCCGAGCAGAAGCTTATGGGTATGCCGCACGCCGCCCCTCGCTGGACAGCTGAACGCGTTCGCGCCTTGCCTGACGACGGCAATCGGTACGAGCTCGTCGACGGCGAGTTGCTCGCGAGCCCCGCGCCAAGCGGCTCGCATCAAGAGACGATCATGGGTCTCGTGATGCGCTTGGAGCCCTGGCTCAGGCAAACCAGCATCGGAAGGGCGCTCTTCTCACCCGCCGATCTCTCACTTGGCGAAGACGAAGTACTCCAACCCGATCTGTTCGTCTACCGCACCGCTACGGGAGGGCGGCTGCGCAACTGGAGCAACATTGTCGAGCTGCGTCTTGTGGTCGAGGTGCTCTCGCCCTCGACTGCACGTTACGATCGGCAGCTCAAGCGGCGCCGCTATCAACGCGCGCACATCGCGGAGTACTGGATCGTGGATCCAGATGCACGGCTAATCGTACGTTGGCGACCCGGCCAGGATCGGCCGGAAGTGGTAACCGATCATCTCGTCTGGGCGCCCGATCCGAACCAGCCGGCATTCGAAATGAACGTGCGGGAGTTTTTCGCAGACGTGTTGGCGAGCGAAGCAGACGAAGGGAAGCGCTGACGCTACCGACGCACTTCCCTCCGTCGCTGCCCTATTCGACCTCCGCCACCTCCTTCTGCGGCGGCTCCGACGTCGACAGCACGAGCTCCTTCTGCCCCGCCCCGCGCAGCATCGCGTTGAGCGGCGCCAATCCGGACGCCAACGTCGTCTTGAGCTGCGCCAGCTCGCGATCCAGCTGACCCGACAACAGCGTGAATACCGCGTAGTCCTGCGCCGTCGGTTTCGCGTCGGCACTGCCGATCGAGCTGCCTAACGCTGCGATCTTGTTGTTGAGCCGGATCGGGAAGTTGAGCGGATCCTCGCTCGCACGGTTGTGCACCTG
>JACZDA010077581.1_pt1 | contig 10367 bp, 9 predicted proteins | sample 8641761 | NCBI WGS metagenome assembly JACZDA01 (sample SAMN15324611, study PRJNA640507) | soil metagenome | isolation source: intercropping peanut in the first line | place: China: Luxin town, Laibin City, Guangxi Province | collected 2019-07-25 | depth 10cm m | reverse complement strand
GTCCAGCAGCGCGTTGACCGCAGCCTGATGGGGAATAGGCGTGTCGCCTGCATGCCAGAATGACCCAATCATGCCGCCCGCCGTCGTGGTCAGATTCCACCAGCCCGTCACCAGCAGCCAGAGAACCACCAGGGCCGGAATCCAGCGCGACGGGACGGGGATGCGCTCCAGCAGTCTGCGCCAGCCCCAGACCACCAGCCGCGCCAGCGCGGTAATGCGCGCCCGGAGTGTCGTTTCAGCCGTGCGCTCGGGTAGAGACGTCGGTTCGCCGCGCTCGACCCGCTGGCGCGCCGACAGCAAAGCCGCGACACCGTAGATCGTGGTGGGCATAACGTAGGCCAGAATCACCGCGTTATACTGAAAAAAGCCGCTATACTGCTCGACATGCGCGCTGAGAATGTTGACCGCCAGCTCAGGCAGCGCGCAGAGCCAGAGCAGAGGCATAAAGATACCAAGCCCACCACCGGTGCGCAGCAGCATCGCCAGATAGCCGAAGCGGTCGGCATCGAGGATAGTGAACGGCAGGAACGGATTCGCGAGGATGTTCTTCAACGCCGCGCCCGCCGAGCCGCCCAGCCAGCTATAGCGATACCAGAAGTTGTTGCCGCCAGAGATGCCGCCGTTGAAGTGTGGCAATATGACGCCGAAACATAATGCGGCATAAGCAATCGAGAGCAGCGTCACAGCCAGACCAAGGCGGGGACGTTTATACCAGAAAATGATCAATACACCCAGCAGCGCCAGTGAGAGCGCCACATCCTCCTTGGTGAGCGCGGCCAGAATCGCCGCCACCGCGAAGGTACGGTATCGCCCGGCGTCGAGCGCCCAAATGGCGAGGATGAGCAGCGGTGTCGCCAGCGCCACGCTATGAAAGTCCCAGAGCGCCGCGCCAAGGAACTCTGGTGCGAGCAGATACGACGCCGCAAAGGCGACACCCAGCAGCGGCAGACCCGGCAAGCGGCGCAGGCTCAGCATAAATAGCGGAATCGCGCCGAGCGCCATGGCTACGTTCTGGATGACAATGAGCGTCTCAGGCCCATCGTGAATGAGATAGAACGGCGCGATCAGCGCCAGGATCGGCTCGACGTGGATTCCCAGGCGTGTTGGCGGACCGAACCAGTCCAGCCCGCGATTCGTGAAGCGGAGGAAGTTGCCGTGGAGGGTGTTCCAGACAGCCTGATTCATGTTGCCGAGGTCGAATGCGTCGGCGTGATAGGTCTGGTACCTGGCAATGCTGTGCTGGCAGACCAGAATGCTATCCACGATGACGAGCAGCAGCACCAGCGCCCATGCGAGACGACGCTGCCCCTCCAGTGTGCGCAACGCATCCCAGGAGCGCCGCAGCCACGCCGCTGCCGGGGCAACGTGTGACGTTGGCGCGGCGAGCGTGCGTTCAGTTGGAGTCGTCATGAGGGCAACATTCCGGGTATTAGAGCGGCTTGATCCGCACGAGCGCGTCGCCCTTCTGAACGAGCTGGCCATTTTGCGCCGGAATCGAGGCGATGACGCCCGACATCTCGCTCTTGATCTCGTTGAAGACCTTCATCGCCTCGACGATGCACACGATCTGCCCCGCCTGCACCATCGCTCCGACTTTGGCAAAAGGCTCGGCGCTAGGAGACGACGCGGTGTAAAACACCCCGGTCAGCGGCGCGATGATGGCGACGCCCGCATCGGCTGGGTTGGGCGCTGGCGCGGACACGGCTGGGTCAGCGCGCTGCAGGCGCGACGCACGCGTGGAGGTGACGATCTGTGCCGTCGGCACAACGACAGGCGCATCGAGGCGACGCCGTAGCGCAATGCGCACACCGTCTTCGGTGAGGTCCAGCTCACTGACGTCGGTACCCTCGAGCGCCTCCGCCAGCGCTTTTACCCGGCTGACAAGCGATTGACGTTCCGTAGGTCGCCTCCTCTATTCCAATCGCATCCGGCAAAATCAGGATGAGGTTTGTTTTTCACTCAGCTTCGTAGCGACGCATCACGAGCACCGCGTTGTGGCCGCCAAAGCCCATCGAATTGGAGATGGCAACCTGCGGATGGGTCGTTCGCGCCTCGTTCGGCACGTAGTCCAGGTCGCATTCTGGGTCGGGGTGCGCCAGGTTGATAGTCGGTGTAATCGTGCCGGTATGCAGCGAGAGCGCCGTCACCGCCGCCTCGATCCCGCCAGCGGCGCCGAGCGTGTGACCGATCATGGACTTTGTGGAGCTGATCGCCAGCTTGCGCGCGTGATCGCCGAAGACCGTCTTGATCGCCTGGGTCTCGTTGCGGTCGTTGTAGACCGTCGCCGTGCCGTGCGCGTTGACGTAATCCACCTGATCGGGCGCGATGCCGCCCTTCTTCAGGGCCTTGCGAATGGCTCGCACGAGGCCTTCGCCGCCGGGAGCTGGCTCAGTGATGTGATGCGCATCGGCGGTGCTGGCGTAGCTGACGATCTCCGCATAGATGCGGGCGCCGCGCTTGCGCGCATACTCTTCATCTTCCAGAATCAGCACGCCCGCCCCTTCGCCCATGACAAAGCCATTGCGTGTCGCGTCGAACGGGCGACTGGCATGCACCGGGTCGTCGTTGCTGCGCGAGAGAGCGTGCATACTGGCGAACGACGCAATGCCCATCGGGGTTATGCCACACTCGCTGCCGCCCGCGATCATCGCCACCGCATCGCCGCGCCGAATGATCTCCGCCGCCTCACCAATCGCATTGGCGCTGGTGGCGCATGCCGAAACTGTGGCGAAGTTCGGTCCCTTCGCGCCGGTCTGCATCGAGATAAACCCGGCCGCGATGTCGGTGATGAACATCGTGATAAAGAACGGGCTGACCCGGTCGGGTCCGCGGTCAAAAAGCACCTTGAACTGGTCATGGCATGTCGCCAGGCCGCCGATGCCCGAGCCAATAATGACGCCGACATCCTCGGCGTTCTCATCATTGATCGTGAACTCGGCGTCGGCCAACGCCTGCGTGCTCGCGGCCATCGCATAATGCACAAAGCGGTCGTTGCGCCGAATCTCCTTGCGGTCCATATACTGCGATGGGTCGAAATCCTTCACCTCGCACGCGATCCGAGTCTCTTGATCGCTGGCATCGAAGACGGTAATCGGGCCACCACCCGAAACACCCTCACATAGCGCTTTCCAGGTAGACGGGGTATCGTTGCCAACGGGCGATACCAGCCCGATGCCGGTCACTACGACGCGCCTGGTCATATGAATGCTACCTCTCAGCAAGTCCGTTCGCGCTCCACCCAGAGACAGAACAGACCGGTTGTTTGATCGTCTGGCCAACGCGCTCATAGCACGCTGTCGCATACGCTATTGTATCAAATTCCTTCAAGCGTTCGGAGGGATTCTCAACATCCCCGCGCGTTCCAACCGATCTCACCCCTTGATGCCGAATTCCTCGCCATGATCCGCCAGGAAGTTAGTATATGCCTCCCCGCGCACAAAGGTATCGTGCTCCAGGAGCTTGAGGTGGAACGGAATCGTCGTCGGAACCCCCTCGATCTCGTATTCGCCCAGCGCGCGTTTGCCCCGCGCAATGGCCTCCTGACGCGTTGGCGCCCAGACAATTAGCTTCGCCAACAGCGAGTCGTAATGTGGCGGCACGTCGTAGCCAACGAACAGATGTGAATCGACGCGCGTACCCGGGCCGCTGGGCGGCAGGTATTTCTCGATGGTGCCGGTCTGCGGGCGGAAATCGTAGGATGGGTCTTCGGCGGTGATGCGGAACTCGATGGCATGCCCGCGCAAGATCACGTCTTCCTGGCTGAACCAGAGCGGCTCGCCCGCCGCGACCCGCAGCTGGGCCTGCACGAGATCGATGCTCGTCACCCACTCCGTCACTGGATGCTCAACCTGGAGGCGCGTGTTCATCTCCATAAAGTAGTAGTTGTTGTCTTCATCGACCAGGAACTCGAGCGTGCCGACCCCGCGATAGCCGATAGCCAGCGACGCCGCGATGGCTCGTTGGCCCATCTCGCGTCGGATCTCCTCCGGCACGCCCGGACTTGGAGACTCTTCGATCAACTTCTGATGGCGGCGTTGCACCGAGCAGTTGCGCTCGCCCAGGTAGACGCCGTTACCGTAGTTGTCACAGAGCACCTGCACCTCGACGTGCTTTGCCCGGCCCAGATACTTCTCGACATAGAGGCCGTCGTCGTGGAAGGCCTCGCGCACCTCGCTCTGCGCCGTGGTAAAGACGTGGTCGAACTCCTCGGGGCGCCGCACCAGCCGGATGCCGCGTCCGCCGCCGCCCGCCGCCGCCTTCAGCATGAGCGGGAAACCAATGCGCGCCGCCGCCGCGACGCCCTCGCCCACCGACCGCAGCACATCGGTGCCGGGCAACATCGGCAGGCCGCCGCGCATCATCGCGTCTCGCGCCTGCACTTTATCGCCCATCTGCACCATCGCGGCGGGTGGCGGCCCAATAAAGACGATGCCACAATCCGCGCAAATCTCGGCGAAACTGGGATTTTCAGAGAGGAAGCCGTAGCCGGGGTGAATCGCTTCGGAGCCGGTGAGCATGGCAGCGCTAATGAGGTTGGGTATATGGAGGTAGCTCTTACTGCTGGGGCCGGGGCCAATACAGATGCGCTCATCGGCAAGGCGAACCGGCAGGGAATCCTGGTCCGCCTCGGAATAGGCAATGACTGTACTCACTCCCAATTCGCGACAGGCGCGTATCACCCGCAACGCAATCTCGCCACGATTGGCGATCAGCACCTTTTGGAACATGTATTTCTCGTGCCTCGACTCTCACATCGTCTACTAAACTGGATACACCCAGACGCACAGAAAGACCCCATGCCCGCGCATGCTATCGGGGCATTTGGCCACAGTGTACCATCCAGTGTATCACGCGCCGGGCGCGCGATGATAGGAATATACTGCTGGCCTGCGCGGACAAGGAGTCAGAAATCGCGGTTTGCCGACGGGAAGCGATAGAAGCCTTAGTCGAGGCGACCCTCGTTGGCGGCGCGCTGCTGTTGGGCGTAGAGATTTGTCCACATCCAGGCGAGGCGCTCATAGCAGCCGTCATGGGTGCGGTTGCCATTTGGCGTCTGCCATGCCCACCCACGAATTCGCTCACCACAGACCTCGCACTTGAAGCGATAGAGGCTGAGCTTCTGCTTGCGGCTGGTGTAAAAGCGGTTCATTGTGCGGGTATAGGAGAGCAGCGGCACGCCATGCGATGTCACCGTGCTGGAGACGCCGACCAGCGATTGTTCCCGCTGGAGCACGAGGCCGCGTCCATCATCCTGCGCATACATGTCATCGTCATCATAGCCGTTATAGTCGCCGTATTGGCCATACTGGTCATAGTCGGCATTCGCGTAGCCCTGCTCGCCATATCCGTAGGATTCGCCGTTGCCGGTGTAACCCTGATCGTCATCCCATTGCTGATACCGCTCACTGCGACCCCGCATCGCGTCTGCTCCTCTCGGCCACCTCTCCGCCAGAATTCGCCCGAAACTCACCTGAAACTCGCCATGCGGCTGCTTCGAGAGCCAAGTATAGCACAGCCTCTCTCATCGTACTATCATGCTGGAACCATTGGGCCACGCCAGCAACGGTGCTACCGTCTCTCGGCGCTCCGTTACAACGTGGTAAACTTGGACAAAGACCATGAATCGATGTGAGTGCGCCTGGGAGATATGTGGGTGAGCCATTGGGACAAAGTCTTACGGCGTGTGCTTGATGGCAGGTCGGATCACAATATCCGCTTCGACGATCTTTGCGGACTGCTCCTGCGATTAGGCTTCGATGAGCGTATCAGCGGCGATCATCATGTATTCGGTAAGGATGGTGTACGCGAAATCATTGACCTCCAGCCGCAAAGCGACGGAAAAGCGAAGGCGTATCAAGTGCGCCAGGTACGTGATATTCTGCGAAAGTACGGACTGACACAGGCGCCATGATGGCCAGGTGAGCCGAGCCTTTGTAGTTGGCGGCATGCATTATGACGATGAGCAGGAGAGCAAAGTGTATAAATATCGCTTGAATGTCTGGTGGAGTGAAGAGGACAAGGCATTCCTGGTAGAAGTACCCGAGTTGCCGGGCGCTATGGCGGATGGGGCCACACCAGAGGAGGCGGTAGCCAACGCCCAAGAGGTGATCGAAAACTGGATAACCTTTGCGCACGAGCACGGTCGCGAGGTGCCAGAGCCCGAAGCGAAACCCGCTGAGACACATTAATCGCGCAGGAGACAGGCAATCATGGACGCCAGTGCGGCAACGCAGTATGATCGAATCGTTTAGGGCGCGCATGCCGAAATCACTCCCAGCCGCTTCACAGGCGTTACTCGGTGGAATGCTTGCATCGGCGCTGCTGGCGGTCGTGCTGCTTGTGGCCTTTCGCGCCACCGCGCCATCCCCAACGGCGACACAGCGGCAGATCAATCAACCCGCAACGGCGTTTACGCTCCCCGCCGAGCAGGCTAGCGTTCGGTTGCCAATGCCCGCTACGTTCGCGCCAGCCACCGGTAAGCCTACGTTGCTCGTCTTCTTCTATACGCTTTGCACACACTGCCTGCTGCAAATGCAGTCCACTCATGCCGTCACCGCTGGATTCCCTGAGTTGCACACGGTCTATATCGATTCGCCGGCTGAATTGCCAAACCTCCCCGACCTGATGATGCAGCGCCTTGGCATCACCGATCCGGTGCTGCTCGACACCGATGGCCGGGTCGCCGCGCGCTATGGGATCGCCTACTATCCCTCACTCGTGCTGATCGATGGGCGCGGCATCGTCCGCGCGATCTGGACCGGCGAGACAGACGGCGCGACACTCCACGCCGGGATTGCGCGGGCGCTGGCGACGAGCGGCAGCAGAAGCGGATAACACCATGACATCTCAGGCCAAGCCACGGCTAATCCTATTGCTGGGCGGCGCGCGTAGCGGCAAGAGCGCCTATGGCGAGACCCTGGCAAAACAACTGGCTGGGGAGGCGCCTGTGCTGTATATCGCCACCGCAACTGCCAGTGACGACGAGATGCGCGAACGCATTGCGCGCCATCGCGAGAGCCGCCCGCCACACTGGCTCACCGTGGAGGAACCACGCAATCCTGCCAGCGCTCTACTCACCACAACCGCGCCCGTGGCGCTCCTCGATTGCGTGACACTGCTCGTCGCCAATCACCTGCTCGCCCACAAGGACGACAACAACCATCTCGACGAGACGGACTATACGAGCGACGTGGCAGAGGAATCGGTAGACCGAGCCATCGGTGGCATGCTGGACGCCTGGCGCGCTCGCTCGTCCACGCTCATCCTCATTTCCAATGAGGTAGGCATGGGAATCGTGCCGCCCTATCCGTTGGGACGCATCTATCGCGACTGCCTCGGGCGCGTCAACGCGCGGTTGGCCGCGGAGGCCGACACAGTCTTATTGATGGTCGCGGGGCTGCCCGTTGAGCTGAAGGCGCTGGCCGACGCCTGGCAGCGTGAGGCTGCTCGCCGCTTCGGCGCGCATGGCTAGCGCCCCCGGCGCCGTTACCTATCGAGCGGGCTTGCGGTATAGTATTGGGCCAGCCACTGACCTGCGAGCTTGCTATCCTTCAGGGTATCGCCACCCCAGTAGCTACTGGTCGCCCAGTCGGTTCGAGCGCTCCGCGCGGCGAGTGGTTGGTCGGCATACCACATGACACCCTGCCAGAATGGCGCGCCAGAGAAGACCTGGAAGAGCGCCTGGAAGTCGTTGAGTTGCTCGTTCTGGTCGGGGCTATCCGCTGACGCGCCGAGTGGGGAGCCATTCGCGCCTGCCGCGCTGACGTAGCCCGCCCCGGTGAAGAGAATCGGGCGACTGAACGTCGAGGCGAGTTTTTCTAGCTTGCCGTAGATATCGCCATTGCCCTGAAGATCAAGCCCCTTGCCATGCCATGCGTTCACCAGGTCAGGCACGCCGACATCGGCATTCTGGGTCAGTGGGAAATAGGCATCCACGCCAATGCAGTCCACCGCATCCCACCAGGTGATATGGTCGTACTCGCTGCTCGTGGCGCCTTCAGAGGCTCCGCCCCACGACGCGGCATAGATCAACTTGCCGGTATATCCCCCACCCGTCTGTGACTGGTGGCCGTTGAACGTCGCATAGGTGGGCGAGCGCAGCGCATGGATCACGTGCCGCCAGCCGCAGTCGCGCCGCCCAGAACAATTGGGAAATGACTCACCCGGCACGCCACGATCGATACCTTTAGCGTCAGCCTTGGCGGTCGTTCGCGTGGTGTCCTCGGTGGTGTTCGTCAACTGGTCGCCAATGATGAAGTACGGCAGATGGTTCTGTTCGGAGAGTTGCGCAAAATGCACCGCGAACTGGGTATAGTTATCGAACCACTTGTGCTCCAGCACACCGATCGGGTCCTTCTCGCCATAAATGTTGAAGTTCGAGGTCAGGTTCGACCATGCTACCCCGACCAACTGGCTCGTCTCGTTGGCGCCACTCAACTGATCCTGCTGGCGCACCTGTAGCTCAAGAATCGGCGTCAGTCCTGCCTTCTTCGCATCGTTGATCGCGCGGAGATAGATGCTGTCATCAAAGGTGTCTTTATTGCCTTTATCAGTCGGATGCCACGCGAGTGTGCTCGAGCTACGGACGGGCATGTCGGCCACCACCGGGATAATGACGCTGTTCATGTGGAACGTCTTCGCCTCGAATGTCATGTTATCCAGCGAGGCGGAGGTATCGTAGCCGCCACCCGGCTGTCGACGCGTCCACATCATGGTAAAACCCTGGAAGGGCGCGCTGTTGCTCAACTGCCCATTCGCTGTGTTGCCTGTCTGCGCCAACATCCCCGGCGCCAGAAACAGGATGTGCGGCAGCACAAACTGCCCGCCCGCCAGCATCACGACCAGCAGTGGGATCGCCACCAAAGCGCCCATGCTCAGCGCCCGTCGACCTGGGGGGCGGCGTCCCGGCGCTGGGAGCGGCGACGTGCCGGGGAGCAACGGGGAAGGCGAGAGTGGCATCTGCTAGTCCTCCTAGGCCGGGAACGCAAGCTTGCGATACTTCTCGGCAATCTCATACCAGGCTTCTTCCGACAAGCCCAGTTTTTCACGCAGCTCATCCATCGAGACGCCCGCGCGCAACTGGCGCACTGCGTAGATATCGCGCAACAGTTGCAGCGTCACGCGCTTGTCGAGGTCGGCGCGCTTGACGGCGGCGGCGAGCACATAGTTCAGGTTACGATCAGTACACTCGAAGAGGCGCTCGCGCGGCTGGTAGCGCTCGACATAGCGCTGGAAGATATCCGTCCACTCCACTGGCAGCGCCATGCGCCGCTCGCGCCGCCGCTTCGCCTGTCCGGGGAAATGCACCTCGAGCGCGGGCTCCTCCGCATTCGAGAGGTCCACATGGCGCAAAGCGACCGCCATCAGCTCCTCTTTTTTCAGCCCCGTCGCCAGCAATGTCATCACCAGCAACTGGCAGCGCGGATCGGCCTCGGCGGCCTGCTCCAGCCGGGCGATCTCATCCTCGAAGAGCAATTCGGGAAGGGGCGGCGCTGGGCGAGTCAGCACGATCCGCTGCGATGGGTCGTCCGCGAGTACCTGCTCCTTCGCCAGCCAGCCAAAGAAATTCTTCAGGAAGGTCGCGCGCCGCGCCATCGTCTTCGGCGCCGGCTGGGTGGCGCGATCCCAGCGCAGGTGACCGAGCCAGCCTGCCAGCGAATCCTGCGTGATTGTCCGCAGCGGCGTCTCGCGCCCCAGAAATTCGGTCAGCAAGCGCAAATCCGAGAGAAAGCACGTAATCGTGTAGGCCGAGTGGTCAGTACGGCGCAAATACTCCTGGTAGGGCAAAGCGCACGCCCCCAACACCGATGTCGCAGTAAGCGTGGGAATGACCACCACCGGCTCCTGCTTCAGCCCGGCCACTGGCGTAGCGGCGTCGGGGAAAAACAGGCTGGGCTGCTCCACCGAGTCATCAGATGTTTTGTCTGTGTCGGGCATGGCTGGCCTCACGCTGACTTATCCCGGAAAAATTGGACTTCCGCGCCCAAGTATGGCCCATTCGGGCGCTGTTTGCAAGCCAACGGGACCTACTTTAGGATATACTGGCCGGTGCGCCGCCTGGCAGCATCCGCCTGACTGGACAGGATTGCCGTATGGTATGTTCGAGACCCATTGCACATGAGTTGTTATCACAATACACGATAGAGGAGCGCACTCCGTGGCCGACACAACCACCGCTTCCGGCGAATTTCTCTCGCTGGATAATCTCCAGTTTCCCGAGACGCTCGAGCCTGCCGAGGTGTCGCGAGTCATCGCCGTTGAGCTGAAGCTGAAGCCCACGCAGACGCTCGCCACCCTCACGCTGCTCGACGACGGCAACACGGTGCCATTCATCGCGCGCTACCGTAAGGAGGCGACAGGCAATCTCG
>JACZDA010004448.1_pt1 | contig 10430 bp, 9 predicted proteins | sample 8641761 | NCBI WGS metagenome assembly JACZDA01 (sample SAMN15324611, study PRJNA640507) | soil metagenome | isolation source: intercropping peanut in the first line | place: China: Luxin town, Laibin City, Guangxi Province | collected 2019-07-25 | depth 10cm m | reverse complement strand
TCTGGCCGGCGGCAGAGTTCTGCTGCAGGGCCTGGTTGAGCCGCTCCAGCATTTCCTGCTGCTTCTTGATTTGTTGCTGCTGGGCTGCAATCTGCTGCTGTTGTGCCGCCAGCGCGTCGCGCAATTCCCTTACGTCCTGCTCCGTAATCCTGACCGGCGCTTTGCTGTTGTCCGCCGCCGGGCTCGCCGGAGTGCTGCTCTGCGCCAACATCAGCGCCGAAAGCAGCGGTATGACCGCGCACCACCTCAGAACGGGCTTCATATTGTGCTTTTCTGCTCCTGTGCTTTGATATGTTTGCGACAATTGCGCCAGAGGCGAGCCTCTTATAGTCCTCTCCTCGGTTCTAGTTCTACTTCCGCGAAGTTACAGCGGTATTACGGGTGTATGAATTTTCCATTACAGCTGTGGAAAAGAACCGGCGCCCTATTTGAGCGGGGCGCCGGCGGCGGTCATTTGCGAAAGCAAGTTTTGATCGAGGGAGGAGATGGAGGATGGAAGGGGCGCATAATCTAACCCCTGCGACAACTGCTGTCCATCCGCGACGACGTAGCGCACAAAATCCTTCAGGTCCTGCCGCTTGGCGCGGTCGGGTCCGTCTTTGGGGATAATCAGGAAGGTCAGGCCGCTGATGGGATAAGCCTCCGGCGCCGAAGCCGGCGGGTCCACAATGGGCGTGCGCACATCCTGGGCGAGCGCGTCCTTGGCGGCATCAATGGCGGCGGTTGCGCCGGCCGCGCTGGGGGCCACGAATTTGCCCGCCTTGTTCTCCACCACCGCAACTGGAAGGTGGTTTTCCGTGGCATAGTTCAGTTCCACGTAGCCGATGGCGCCCGGAGTTTGCTTCACGACCCCGGTAACCCCTTCACTTCCCTTCCCGCCTAACCCTACCGGCCAGTTAACGGAAATGCTGGAACCCACCTTCCTCGCCCACTCGGGATTCACGGTGGCCAGGTAGGTGGTGAAAATGCCTGTGGTCCCGCTGCCATCGGAGCGGTGCACAACCGCGATGGCCGTGTTGGGCAGCTTGACTCCGGGATTGGCTTTAGCGATAGCGGCATCCTGCCAGCTTTTGATCGTGCCCAGATAAATGCCGGAAAGCGCGGCTCCGGTAAGCTTCAGAGGTTCCTTCAACTCCGGCAGGTTATAGGTGATGCACACCGGCCCGGCGCTCTCTGGAACCTGGAGAACGGGCGGCATGCCCTTGAGTTGCTCATCTTTCAGAGCCACGTCGCTGGCGCCAAAATCCACGGTGCCCGCCTTCACCTGCTGAATACCCGCGCCGCTGCCGATGGACTGGTAATTGATCTGCACGTTGGGATGGGATTGCTGAAAAGTGGCGGTCCACCGCGACATGATGGGATTTACGAAAGTGCTGCCCGCTCCCACCAGGCTGACGGTCTCGGCGCCACCCGGTCCTGACTTTGATTGACATCCCGCCGCAAATACCGCGAATACGGCTAGTCCTGCCCAGAAAAGCCGTGATTGCAATTTCATTCTTAAAGTTCTCCTGAAGGTTTCTCGCTGGGTTGCACCCGGACCAGCTCCGAATCAAATGATGCAAATACCTTTACGGGTGTATGGCTGGAATGTAGAAGAGGCAGATTACGAGGTTGTAAACATCAGGTTAAAAATTGGTTACAAGGGCCGCTGTTTCCCGAAGTTGGACTTAATGTGCAAAGGCTGAACAACCGGGCCGGGGAAGGAGTCAACAAGCGGACGAGCAAATCAACTCCAAGTTATGGCCAACCAAAGACTTATCGAAAATGGCCAGGCGTCCGACGCAGTGGCCAGACTCCTGCATTAAGGAGGGCGTGAGAAGGGTCGGCCAATTGGGTCAACTCGGGCGCGTAGCCATAGGCGTGGCCGTAGCGGGGAGTTGCGTGATTCCGGCCGGCGCCGCCAAAAATTCCTCGCCCACGCAGGTGACGATGGTCGCCACCATGCCGGCGACTTTCACCCTGCAGGCAGCCCAGGCCACAATCACTGGGGCATCGGGGACGGTACAAATAAAGGAAGCTGGCCGTGGACGGCTGCTCATTCGCGGCCGGGTGAGCGGGCTGGGCGGTCGAGCGCTGGTAAGCATTCCCCTCTCGCTGGCCGCAAACACGCGCAGCTTTGTGGTGCAGGCGGAAGGGGCCTCCGGCGAGGCGAGCGTCTACTTGTCGTCGCCGGGATTAATCGCGCGGATCATGCCCATGCGCTCCCACGCCGCTTTTGCCATGGCAACGGCGCGAGACCACGGCCGCGAATACTTCGCGCTCAATCAGCCCCTGCATTCCACTCTGGAGATTGTTTTCGCCGACCTTGGGCGCGGACAGGCCCGCGACTTCATGCTCGCCTTGAGCATGCGGGACCTGGGTTACTGAGCTACTTCGGCTTGGACGCGATGGGCCGGCGCAGCGTAATCAACACCTCACTGGCTAACTCTTCCCTCATGGCGGTAACCGTCGGCGGACAAGAAACCACTTCATAGGGGAGCGGGTTGACGAAATCGAGGAAGGAAACCTGGAGGGCAAAGGTTCCCGCCCGTTTCATACGCACAAAAAACTGTCCGGCGGCGTTGGTCAGCAGGACTTCGCCCTCCACGCGCACCGCCGCGCCCGCAATGGGATGACCGTGACTATCCACCACCCGGCCGCGAATGATGTACTTGGGCAGGCGAAAACCGCTGGAGCCGCTTACCCCGAAGAAGCGGGATGCGCCGTAGAGCAGGCTGCTGCCTGAAACCGAGTATCTGGTTTTGCCGTCCGGCCCGAGGAAGCTCTGCCCGTTGAGTTCGACGGAGCCGAAGGGCCGCAATTGCAGGGTGACGGCGATTCCCTGCTTGAAGGGCCGCGGCAGAAACGGCACGTAGACGGTCTGGTAGTCCACGCCCACGGTAAAGTGGTTGGAAAAATAATTGCCGCCAAAGGAGACCGTAGTCTGTCCTCCAGACGAACTGATGACCTGCAGCAGCCCAAGCCGGGGCGAAAGGGTCTCGCGCAGGGTGCCGGAGGTCATGCTGGTGACCTGGTTTTCCAGCTCGGAGCGGCTGCGAAAGTAGTTGACGCCGGCCTCCAGCCAGTGAGTAACGGGACGGTCCGCCCATAACGCCTCTCCGGTGGTCTGTTTCCCTTCCAGAAAAGACTGGAACAGGCCGCCGCCCCAGCGAAGCTGGCGGAATTGAAATCCGCCCTGGAACTGGTTCACGGTGGCACGGAGAAAGGGGAGGCTGGCGCTGTACTGAGGCTGGAGCAGATTCTGATGGCCAACCACGAACAGCAGGTTGGGGCGCGGCTTGATGGTGGCCAGAACATTGGCGCCGGTGAACTCGGAGTTGAGCGGCTGCTGCACGGTGACGCGCCGGAAGCGGTCGCCGGCGTCAATGTAAGCGGCCTTCAGGTCCAGCCAATCCAGCTTCATATCCAGGCTGGCGGCGCCGTAGGCCTGGCTGGAGCCGAGGCCGCCCGCGGCGCCCAGGGTGATTCCCGGGTGAAGCTGAAAACTGAGGCCATTGATGGCGGTCTGCTGCTGGGAAAAAACCTCGCGCGAATAGAAATGCAGCTGGTCGGAAAACGCCTTGTCCACAAACAGCATGCCGGCGGGGTTTTGCGAAGTGGCCGCCTGAAAAAAGGGAGTGCCGCCGCCCAGGGCGGTGGCCCCGCCGAATGCCATCACGTCGTACCCCCGGCGCTGGGTGGTGAAGGAGGCGCCGCGGGCGAGCAGAAACTGGTCAGTGTTGAACACATCGGTGGGCAGGTTCAGAGTGATGGGCTCGTCGCCCAGGCTGAGATCTCCCGCAGCCAGCTTGGCGGTGGCGCGGGTGCCCAGCAGGAAGTTTCCACCCAGGTCCCCAGCGCCCATGTAGCCCTGATATTTGCCGGTTTGCACCTGAATGGAAGCGCCGTTGGCGTCGTAGAAGTCAGAGGAACCGCCGCCCACCGTGATCAGCTGCGCCGGACACGGCGGAACAAAGCACAGCAGCAGCCATGCTGCGGCCGCCACGGCGAGCGAACTGGGGAACTTGCGCATGGATCATCCGCCCCCATCAGGGAGCGGCGCCCTGAACTGCTGCTTCCACGGTGAAGCGATCGAAATGCAGGACAACCTTGCCGGGCAGGGCGGCCGATTGCCAGGGAATCTCCACCTGCCGTTCACTTTTTGGAAACATGGGAAAGCCGCCCTGGCTGGCCTTGGCTCGCCCTCCCTGCACATCGGCCTCCAGCACCCGGCCGAAGGCATCACCGGAATTAGCCACGCGGACTACTATCTTTCTGGCCTGCGGCAAGTACTGGGCGCGCACGATGCTGAGTTCCCCCTTCTTAAGCCGCTGCCGGGGGAGCAAATAGATGGTGTGCGGTAACTGCACCTGGATCATGAAGCCCTCGGGCGTGCGCTGGTGGAAGCCGGAGAAAGCGGCGTACAGAACACACCAGGCGGGCAGCTTCTCGGACCATGCGCGGTAGAAAACGTAGTGGCTCTGCCGCGGCGGAACGCGGAATGACATTTCGGAAAGATTGAGATGGATGTCGCTGTCCAGCGGACGATAAGAGATCTCGCCGGTGGGGGAGACGGTAAAGCTCTTCGCCTCCAGAGTGACGTTCAGGGGCTGCAAGGAATCGTTGTAGTACTCGATTCGCCCGCTGGCCTTCTTGCCCGGAGCCTTGACTACGTTCTCGTCAATGAGAGGGCGCACCGTCTGCGCCTGCAAAGCGGCGCTCGCGAAAATGGCCAGGCAGGCGGCCGCCCGCAGCATGAACCTGGTTGTTTTCCCCGAATTCCTGAAGCGGTAAATCATTCTGTCCTCGTATTGAGCCCTAGGGCGTGGCCTGAGCCTGGATATTGAGCACGCCGGTATAGGAGTCTGCCGGCAACTGCGGCACCGCCGTAGTGTCAATCTGGTACGACAGAGTGTCGGTGCGCGTGCCCTGTGTGTTGCTGTTTCCCGTGATGCTGTTGCTTCCGATCTGCAAGCCGGAGGCGGCGGCGTTAAACGGACTCACATTCGTGCAGGGGTTGAAAACGCCCGAACCATTCACCTGAATCTTGACCGCGGAGGAAGGAATGGTAACGGTATTGCCGGGGGTTACCGGATTCAGGGCGGCGGTGGCGCTGGTAAAGTACGCCCAGACAGCAATGTTGTTTCTTCCCGGCTTCAGAGTCCAGGTAGTGGTGACACTGGAAACGGCGCTGCCACTGTTGACCGCGGTGTTGGGGAGCAGGGTGAAATTGATGCTGCTGCCGGAGTTCACCACCACGGTGAGCGACACATACAAGGTGGCGTTGAACACCACGGTGGCGATGTTGGTATTGCCCGGGGCGGCGGCCGCCGGCCGGGCTGAAAACACAAGCACAATGGGAACTGCGGCGAATAGAGCAAATCTCCGCATGACGTTCTTTTCACTTTCCTTGTGGACGGCGAAACGGACGGACTCGCCTGGGTCGTCCAATCCTGGGACAAAAGTCCAAATTTGGGACGCGGAGCTAGTATTCGCAGCAGTCCGGTAATCGGTCGAGATTACGAACGTCATCTGCGCAAGCTGGGTGCATCAAGCTGGTCAACCCGGGCGCGGCCCTGCAAGCCCAGTATGATTTTTGCGGCGCGGGAGCCCCACCCGCGAGGACCGCCCCAGACATCCTCGCGATTGCGCCGGCATCCTACGGGACACCGGTGGAATTGATTTCTGTTTGCGAGGACTTAATCATGGCAACTCAGGAAGTTCACGATGGTCACGCCCACACCCACGGTCCCAACTGCGGCCACTCAGCGGTACAACACGAGGGTCACACCGATTATCTGCACGATGGCCATCTGCACCACTCCGCCCCGGGAGGGGTTGAGGAGCACCGCGTAGCCGTCAGCAGCAACAATCCTTCCCTGTGCACTCCGGGACACGAGTGCGGCAGTCATGAGAAAGGGCACGTGCACGGCGCCAACTGCGGGCACGAAGCCGTACCCCACGGCGACCACACCGATTATCTGGTGAACGGGCACCTGCACCATGCCTGTGAGGGCCATTGCGATGATCATGGGACACTGAAAGCCGCGTAGGAGGAAGTCTGCAGCTCAGGGGCCTGCAGCGACGGCGGTGGCGATGGATGGATAAGGACCCGGGGGGAAGCGCGCGCGCAGGACCAGGCGCGGGATCAGGCGGCGCGCACGGCGGCGGCTTCGCGGCTCTGGCGCAACAGCGAATCCAGGTGCTTGCCCAGTGCTAATTCCATGTCGGCCTTGACCTGGGGGAAGCTCTCGGCCTGAACGCAAACCGGCAGGCCCTCGACGCTGCCATTCCAGCCGTTGTCGTCCAGCCAGAATTTACACTCGAAGCTGATGCAGGGAGTCACCTTGAGCATTACGGCGTGGTTCTGCATGGCAGCCCTCCCAACAAAACTTCCAGGTTAGGTCCAAGCCCCTGGGGTTCGCTCCCGAGCCCTGGAGAAATTCAGATGCCGTACCGCTTCCACAGGCGGAACCAGGGATTGTTGGCGTAAGTCTCATCGTGCCTCTGATTGACGGCGTAGAGGTCGCTCAACTGAGCGGAGCGGGGATCGGGCAGAGCGTACAGGCGCTCCAGCCATTCGATCTCGGCGATGATCTTCTCCAGGCTCATCCAGGTTCCATGATGGCACGCCGGGTACCGACTCGACAATCGGGTCCTCCCGCCGGGCGGGCAAGGAAGCAATATAACCTGAGCGGAAGCCGCCTGCGCCTGTGAAAAACGCGGGGGGCGCTTCCGCAAGCCGCTCTTGGGGCAAGTGGTATTATCCCGTCGCCATGAACAAAGAGCATTGCCGCCTGAAGTTGAGCCGTATGGTTCGGTTGGGAGTGTCGCTGGCTGTTGCTTGCGCGACGGTTACGGCTGTGATGCCGCAGAGAGCCGCGGCGCAAATGCATTCTGGCTGGGAGCACACCTACGCGCCCCCCACCCATGCCATCGTGCTGCACGCCGCCCGCCTGCTGGAGATCGAGTCGGGAAGGATGATCAGCCCCGGCGAAGTGCTGGTGCGCGGCGACAAGATCGCGGAAGTGGGGCGGTCAGTCACGCATCCCGCCGAGGCGCAGACGATTGACTTGGGCGATACGACGCTCATGCCCGGTCTGATTGACGCGCACGTCCATCTGTTTTTGCATCCCGGCAACGAAGGCATGCAGACGGTGGATGAATCGGTGCCGCAGCGCACCATCCAGGCCACTTTGGCGGCGCGCGATGATTTGATGGCAGGGTTTACCGCGGAACGCGACATGGGCACGGAGGGCGCCGGTTCAGCGGATACGGCGGTGCGCGACGCCATCAATCGCGGGGAAATACCCGGGCCGCGGCTGCGCATCAGCGGCAACGCGATTTCCATTCTGGGCGGGCACGAGGACGCGGTTGGCTTCAATCCGGCGCAACATGTGCTGGGAAACGCCGACTATGCCGATACCATTGACCAGCTGATCGCGACCATCCGCGAGCAGCACAAAGAAGGCTCCGACTTCGTGAAGATTTACGAAACCGGCCGCGACATCTGGCACGACGGAAAATTCACCTCGCAATATCAGTACACGGAAGCGCAACTCGCCGCCGCGGTGGAGGAGGCGGCGCGGCTGGGAACCAAGGTGGGCGTGCACTGCATGGGCGAGCCGGGCGCGCTGTGGGCGGCACAGGCCGGCGTCAACTCCATTGACCATGCGGCGCAGCTGAGCGATGAAACCATGCGCATCATGCGGCAGAAAGACATTCCCGCGGTTCCCACATTTGCGATATTCGAGTATTTCGCGGAGCATGCGGAGACTCCGGCGGCGGCCAAAGCCGAGCACCAGGACCTGGATTACCACATTCAACAATTCAAGAAGCAAATCGCCGCGGGCATTCCCTTCGCCGCCGGCTCCGATGTGGGGCCATTTCCGCACGGCACGCAGGCGCGCGAATTGGTGCTCATGGCGCAGTACGGAATGAAGCCGCTGGCGGTCTTGCAGGCGGACATGCTGGAAGGAGCCAAGGTGCTGATGTGGCAGGGACAGATCGGGGAGTTGAAGCCCGGCTACTTCGCCGATATTGTCGCTGTCCCCGGCAATCCTCTGGACGATATCGGCGTCACGCAGCACGTATCGTTCGTGATGAAGGGCGGGGTTATCTACAAGCGATAGCTTCACCTGGCCAGGAGCAATCAGGTTGGCTCCGGCGGCGGCGGGGCCTTTCAGCCCCTACTAAGGCCCAACGCGAGAAACCGGGCGAAATTGCCCGATTTGATTGACACGCCCACAGTACTTTGCTACAGTCTGCCGGCAATTAAGTCTAGTGTTTTAAACCGCATTCGCCGCTATCCACACGATGCGCCACTATGGCGACCCAGAGCTCGGGATTCGCGATTTCCCTAACTGATTTCGCTGCCAGCTTGCTGTCGCAGCGGGGATCGGCCCAGCGCGCCCGCTTGATAGCCGAGCAGGTGCGGCAATCCAACTCCGAATGCGATGTGGTGGTGTACGCCATCGAAGGGGCGGATGAGCCCCGCTGGGCGCCCAAAGCCATTTTGGGCGAACTCAACGCCACGGAAACCGACCTGCAAAGCGGCACGCTGGGCGCACTGGCGGAAGCGGCCGCGCCCCTGGTGCTGAGCGGCGAAGAACTGGCGCGGGAAGATTACGGTCATCTCGATGTGCGCCGCACTCTGGCATCTCTGGCTTATATCCCCCTGGCGGCGGAAGGCGTGCTGGTGGGAGCCATCGAGGTGGCCAGCTACACCAGCCCTGCCTCCGCATCTCTGCTGGCAGCGGCCAGCGCGGTGGCCCAGTTGGCGGGGCCGGCCATGGCCAGCGCCATCGCGGAAGAGCGTGAACGCAACAGCAGCCTGCAGTCCATTACCCGGGTCACACAGATGTACGACCTGGAGAAGGTATTCAATTCCAACCTCGAACTGGAAAGCCTGCTGGCCACCATCGCCGCCAAGGTGCAGGAAGTGATGAACGTGCAGGCGGCCAACGTGTGGATGGTGGAGGGCGATGGGGTCACATTGATTGCCCGGGAAGGCGCTGATCCCACTTGCGAACTGGGCCAGAGCCAGGGTCCGGGAGACGGGGTGGCGGGCAAAATTTCCGACGAAGGTGAAGCGGTCTTAATAGACGATGGGGAGGATGAGCGCCTGCGCGCCCGCAATGCGAAGGTCGAAGAGGGGGGCGTCTTTTCCCTGCTGGCCCTGCCCTTGATGGATCGCGAATCGCTGGTGGGCGTGATCGAAGTGGTGAATCGCCTGGATGGCCGGCCCTTCGATGAGGATGACCAGTTCGTGCTCGCGAACGTTTGCGAGACGGCGAGCAACGCGCTGCACAATGCCAGCCTGCTGCAGGCGGAACGCAAGCTGGAAATTCTGCATGCCCTGGTCAACGTGAGCACGGAGATCACTTCCACGCTGAACCTGGACCGGGTATTGCAGACGGTGGTAAACGGCCCCTCTGCCGTGATTCCCTACGAACGCGCCGCCATCGCTCTGGAGGAGCGCGGACGAACCAGGTTGCGGGCGGTTTCGGGGAAACTGCAGATCAACGCTGGCGATCCGGAAACCGCCGATCTTGCCGAGATGCTGGAATGGGCGGTGTTTCTTGACGATCCTGTATTGGCCGCCCAGCACGGGGATGAGGTCACCACGCCCCGGGAGGACAGCAAGGAAAAATTCCGCCGCTATTTCGCGGCCAGCGGCATGCGCGGATTTTACGCGGTGCCGCTGCGCGACGAGGAAGGCGGCGTGGGGGTGCTTTCGCTGGAGAGCACCGATCCCGATTTTCTGAGCGAAGCACATTTCGAGATGATCCGCGTGCTGGCGGCCCAGGCCACGGTCGCGGTGCGCAACGCCTCGCTCTACCGCGAAGTGCCCTTCATCAATGTCCTGGAGCCGCTGCTCCAGAAAAAGCAGAAATTTATGGCGCTGGAGAAGCGGCGGCGGGCACTATTCATCGCCGCGGCGGCGGCCGCGGTCCTCTTCCTCGCCGTGTTCCCCTTCCCCATGCGCATTGAGGGCGCGGCCAGCGTTTCTCCCGTGCGCCGGGCGAAGGTAGGGCCGGAGGTAGCCGGGGTGGTCGGGCAGGTATTTGTGCGCGAAGGGGAACATGTGGCTCGCGGTCAGGTGCTGGCTGACCTGCAGGATTGGGACTACCGCGCCGCCCTGGCCGGGGCTGAAGCCAAGTACCAGACCGCGCTCTCAGAAATGAATCGCGCGCTGGCCCACAACGACGGAGGCGAAGCGGGGGTGCAGCGGGTTGAGGCTGACTACTGGCAGTCCGAGGTGCAGCGCGACCAGGAGCGCCTGGAGAAAACTCATCTGCGTTCCCCCATAGACGGCTGGATTACCACGCCACACGTTCAGGACTTTGCCGGCCGGCAGCTTAAGCCGGGAGATGACTTCGCGGAAGTGGCCGACAATTCCACGGTGACGGTGAATGTGGCGGTGGACGAGCCCGATCTGCCGCTGCTGC
>JACZDA010037914.1_pt1 | contig 10454 bp, 8 predicted proteins | sample 8641761 | NCBI WGS metagenome assembly JACZDA01 (sample SAMN15324611, study PRJNA640507) | soil metagenome | isolation source: intercropping peanut in the first line | place: China: Luxin town, Laibin City, Guangxi Province | collected 2019-07-25 | depth 10cm m | reverse complement strand
CCCCGGCAGAGCGCTGACATACGGCCGCCGCGGAATATGAATCGTAACCCGGTGGGCCGCGAATGCCTGCGGAACACGATAATTCGGTACCCATCCGCGATAACTTAAACCCGCCGCTTCGCATGCCGCGACCGCTGACTCTGGGAAGCGCACGCCGTGCACGGCGCCCGATAACTTCAGCGCTTCGGCAGGCCGGATTAAATAGGTCTGGAGTTCCCGCGTCCGCTCCTCATCGCCCCAATTTCCGATCCATACCAAATCACGGCGATCGGTGTGGGGCGTGCGCGGATAGAACATTCTTGTGTCGGCAGCCTCGTGCCACACATAAACATTGCTGGTCCATCCCTGCTTTGTATAGCATTCCTTCAAGGATTCGCCATACGCCAGCACTGCGTCGAATGCCTCCAGGCTTTCCCAGTCGAGCGACACCGGGTCCGTAACGACCCGATGATGTGTGTCGTGAAAGAAGATTCGAAAATCCGGATTGGCGCGTCTGAACCGGACGATGCTGCGAATCACATTTCTATCGGTCCATTCGTGAACGATCGCCAGGTCGGCTTCGCCCAATACCGCGGCGGCTTCGAAGGAATGCGTATCGTACGTTGTGGAATGAAGTCGGGGATAGGCGTTTTCGAAGCCTCGCAGCGCCTGCGTTCCTTCTTGCTCGACTAAATTGGTCCGGCTCCACGCGTCGGCGGGCTCGTACACTTCCAACTTATGTCCCATGGAAAGCAACTCCGAGCAAATTCCACGGAGAAAGTGGGCGTTCCCATGATTCCAATCGGAAACCAGCGAATGGTAGAACAATGCAATTCGAAGTTTCATAATTTCAGTTACGAGACCCGCCTTTTGTTGCGTGCTCCGCTGATCAGAGCGAGATATAAATCTGCATAGGCGCTGCTGCATTTTTCCATGGAGCAATAAGCCGCTCGTGCAATCGCCCGCCTCGCATATTCTCGCCGCAGAGTTTTATCCGCGATCAGGCAATTGATTTTCTTCGTCCAATCGATCGGATCGTAAGGATCGGCAAAAAGTGCGGCATCCGGCCATAGTTCACACAACGATGGAATATCGGAGAGCACCAGCGCGCATCCGCTCTTAGCCGCTTCGAGAACGCTCAATCCGAACGGTTCATAAAAAGACGGATGCGCGAAGATCGATGCGGCCCCAAGCGCCTCCGCCATTTGTTGCCGGCCCAGCTCTCCGGCCAATACCAGCTGGTTAAATCGGGAAGGTTCCGTACCTTGCGTTGACCCTGCCAAATGAATTGGCCACCTGCAGCGCTCCGCAACTTTATTCAGGATGGAAAAATTTTTGGAGCGGTCCCAAAGCCGCCCGGCTCCGAATACCAGCTTGCGCTTCCGTGCATGCACCGGTTGTAAGCAGCTGAAGTTATGAATTACTTCGGATTTTTGCTTATTTATCGAATAATGGCGAGAGAGCGCCGTGAGCATGGCCCGGGAAGGAGCGACGATGGCGTCGGCAGCTACTAATCCGGTGGCTACACGATGGTGATAACGCTGCCACTCGGCCGGCGGAGCCGTGCAGTCCGTAGCTTCCCACCAGGAATACACGTCCGAGTGCGCGACAACCACCGTCGGCGCCTGCCATGGAAGCGTGGCGTAGCCATATCCATTCAGGTGAATCACATCCGGGCCAAATGTGCGGGCAACACGCCCCAGCCAATTTCCGCCGGCCTCGATGGCATGCTCCGATGCGTCCGCTGTCCACTCGAGTGGATAGTTGCTCTCCAGCAATTCCAGACGCTGGATGGTTTGACATTCCAGCCTTTGCGATTTGCTCGGCCTCGGTCCGAAAGTAACCAGCAGAACGCTTGCTCCCCGAGAGCCGAGGGCGCGAGCGAGATCGATGGAATACGTCCACACGCCACCAACCGCATCGGCGGTCATTAAAACTCGGATATCACCAAGGTCGAATCGGCGCGTGGTATTCAATTTGTCTCTAACTGGACCAAAGACAGAGGTTTTTGATCCTGTATATCGCTAAATTTGTCCCATTCGTTCAAATAGGCGCTGTGGGCTCGCTCCCACGCCTGGTCGTCTGCGGCGCCCCATCGTCGCGTGTAGTCGGGCGAGCCGGGATACGCAAATAGTGGTACTGGTTTATTGGCCCATACACCATGGCTTGCCAGTTCCTGGCGCCATTTCTCCGTCGCTTCCGCATCGTCGCCTTCGAGCGCAATAAGGTTTGCTTGCACGAATGGGATCAGTTTTTTGGCAAATATCAGTCGGCTCGTTAGCTCGCTGGTTTCCAAACGGCAGCCCTTCTGAAGAAAATCACGGCCCGCAGCCGTAATACTCTCTACGCCGCATTCAATCGACACGCAATGCGCGGCTGCTAGCAGGCGCAGTGCTTCCTCGTTCCAGAGATCGATTCTGGTCTGCAGCCCAATCTTTATCGGACGTATCGCTAACTCGCGCAGCAATTCCTTCCAGGGAAGAAAGATCTCATCAACGAAATACACATATTCGACGCCTTGCCCGATCAACTGATCGATTTCGGCCAACACTACCTCGAGATGCCGGCGCCGGTATTGGTTACGAAAGTTTTCTTTGGCGCAGAATGTGCATTTATAAGGACAACCTCTCGACGCCTCTACTTCGGCGCCGGGCCCTTCTGGAGTTGCATCAAATCTGTGGTGGTGATGATGATGCGCTGCGATCGTGCCACGAGACCAGGACAAGGCCGGCAGCTTAGTCATATCCGCATAGTGAGGCGGGCCATTCACCACCGCCTCTCCATTGCGGTGAAAACACAAGCCCGGTATGTCATCCCAGGAGCCGGTTAATGACGGCAGAAGCTCTTCCGGCTCACCGCGAAACACCGCCTCGGCCTTTAGTTTTTCCAATGCGGGACGCGGCGTGGTGGATGAATGCGGTCCTATGCCGATCACAGTTCCCGCTACATCCCGAATGGCCTGTAGGGCCTGCTGCGGCGCTCTCAATTCCGGCGGCGCACACCTCCAGAACAAATAAGTGGGTGCGGTCGTAACCACAGTGAAATCCGGAGAAAAATGACTTATCCGGGAGCGAAGATCCCCATGCCCGTAATTTTCCAAATGACAGTCGAAAATCACCGCTTCTTCGCCTCTCGATTCAAGCAGCGCTTTGGCATAGCCCAGCTCGAGAGGCAGGTGTGGAGCGGGGCAGCCGAAATAAATACTGCCTTCAAAATGCCAACGTGGATTTACAAGAGCAAAACGCATAACAAAATTCCGTTAGCCGAGAAGACCTCGGCCGGCAAGTTCCACTTGCATCTCGCGAAAATGATCGGGCGCGGTTTCGCGCTCGAGCCAAGCTGCTAAATCCAGCAGCCCTTGCCGCAATGTCACTCGCGGCGCATATCCGAGCGCTTCCCCGGCAAGGGAAAGATCCGGATAGCAATGCCGCACATCTCCCACTCGAAATTTTCCGCAAATCTCCGGTTCGAGTGGTGTATTCAGAGCGTCTGCGGCCAGCTCGCCGATCTCTTTGATCGTGTGCGGGTCGGCGCTGCCAATATTCACAGCGATTCCCGATACCTGTTTTTCGATCGCTAGCCGGCATGCGCGCGCGATATCGTAGACACTCACAAAATCCCGTATCTGATTGCCGTCTTCGAAGATCACCGGTGGCTGATTGTTCAGCAGCCGCGAGGCAAAAATGGCGAGTACGCCGGTATATGGATTGGACAGCGCTTGATGCGGGCCATAGACGTTAAAAAACCTCAGCGCAACCGCCGGAATGTTATAGGCTCTCCCCATAATCAGGCAGAGTTGCTCCTGGTCGAATTTCGAGAGGGCATATATCGATGCCAGATTCGGTGTCTTCCATTCAGGCGTGGGCAGAGGGCGTAACGATTCGCCCTCGCCCGTACATACTTCCCATTCGTGACGGCGTAACTGCTCGATCGAGCGGCTGGCCCTTTCGACGACTTTTCCATTTGCCATCTCGTATAGGCCTTCGCCGTAAATACTCATGCTCGAAGCCACTACCAGTTTCTTGATGGGCTTCTTCAGTAAACATTCCAGTAGAATCGCGGTGCCTTCGTTGTTCACGCTGGTGTAGTCGGCGATCTGGTACATGCTTTGGCCTACACCGACGAGCGCTGTGAGATGCACGACGAAGCTTACTCGCTCCAGCGCCCGTTCCACGCTCGCCCGATCGCGGATGTCGCCGCGAATGAGTTCGACATCCTCACTCAGATACGACGGCCTCTTTGGGTCCGGGCCATGAACCTGCGGGCACAGCACATCGAGCGCCCGCACTCGATATCCTGCCCTCAACAGTTCATTTGCAATGTGTGAGCCAATAAACCCAGCCCCACCAGTAATTAACACAGTGTCTTTCACAAGTAAAATGTCCCTTATGCCTGTTCGCCGTGACTCGATGACAGGCCATCACTTACAAGCTAGATAGAAGGGATAGCGTGGCTGTTTCATTCATCTACTTACATCTGGTAATTCTTCGGAAGGAAGCTACCAAACGTAGCGCCGCACCATCGACGCACAGAAATCCGCAAATTCTAGCGGCTCTACCGGCGGGCTAGTGTGGTGTGGGAGAATTCCTTTATTTTCGGGCGTAAAGCAGAAAGTAACCGTCACATCGAAGTCCTCGAGCGCGGCCATTTGCTTGTCAAACCACGCTACTGCATTAGGACGCCCGAAGTCTGCCCAGCTCAATCCAGTTCTCAATTTCTTCACTCCAAGATCGCGGAGCAACTGAGTCATGCTGGCTAAACGACGATCCTCGTAATGCACCCATTGGCATATTCCCATTCTGGGCGACAGTTCCGCAAACTTCTTTAGCGCCGGCTTCGGCTCATCGTTCTCGCGGACCAGGCCCATATAGAAATGCCGGTAATATGCAGATCCCTCGGCTTCGCGATGCCGCGTCGTGGCGGGCCATGCCTTCGGCAGATCGTAGAGGCTGTACCAGTGAATATGGTCCACCAGCGGAATGAGAATCTCGGCAGTTCGCTCCAAGCCAAATTCCTGCACTTCATCCGCGCCGAATGAGGAGGCGCCGACTTCACTTACCCAAATCGGCTTGTCCGTCACGGCCCGAATTTCGCTTAGTTTGCGCGGCCATTCGTCGATCATCCAATGATTCCAATCGAGTGGAAATCCATGCACCCCAAGCGCATCTACCGCATCGACTACGCCCAACTCGGACATCCTTCGGATGAAACTCGGATCTATCGGAGAAATACCGCCGAGGACCTGAGTCAATTGGGGGCGCTCTGCTCGAATCGCGGCCGAGGCCTGACAAACCATGCCGCCAAAAAGCGACCAATCCTTGTCCAATCCGAAATCCCAATGGGACAGATTGTTAGGCTCATTCCACAGCATCACCGCTTCGATCATGCTGCTTTGCCTCGGCTGGAAGCCAGTTGGCAGAGAAAGACGTCATCGTCCGGCCGCGCCACAACAGTAAATCCGGCGCTACGCAGCATAGCTTCGGCGCAGGCGCGATTCGGAATCCACCAATTCGTCGTATCGTGAGCGTAGCTGTTCTCGACGAAATGGAGCACCGGGTAGTCGGAACGCGAGAAAATCTCGATCTCCGAAAACGGATAGTCGGATTCGACTTCGGCGATTGCATCGTCGCCACGCAGCATGGATTGGAACAGCAGTCGATGACTTACCACGTGCTCGCTGATCAAATCAAGCGCCAGCAACGGATGCCGTAAGTGATACAACACACCCATAAACAAGACCAGATCGAATTGCCGCCGCAAAGCCGCCACATCATACACGGACATCTGCCGGAAATCGATATCGAGATCTCTTGTGTGCGCGGCCAGCCGCGCCTGGGCTAGATATCTCGGATCGGAATCGATGGCGACAACAAGATCCGCCCCTCGGCTTTTTAATTCAAGAGAGTAGAAGCCGGCATTGCAGCCGATGTCCAGAACGGTACAGCCGCTTAAGTCGGCCGGAATGACCTTCTTGATTCGCTCCCATTTGATTCGTGGGAAATCTCCAAGATAGTGCTGCGGCGCTGTCCACTCGCCGTCTAAATTCATGTTGTGGAACCATTCGCCCAGCGCATCAATCTCATGACGGAGAGCCTGCAAGTGCGGCGGCCTCGTCGTATTGTTGCTAGTGTCCGCGTGTGAACCCACGATGTCTCTAAGACGCAAGTGATTGTAAGTTGTAACAAATGAAACGGATCATACTGGTTCGCCACGGGAGCACGGGCTTGATGAAGCGCGTATTATGCGGAAGAATGAGCGGCGTGCATCTGAATGGTCGCGGAATTAGTGAAGCGGAGACTCTGGCATGGCGGCTCGCACCCGGTCTGCGGGCGTCCGTCATTTTTACGAGTCCAATGGAGCGGGCCATCGAAACTGCGGTGCCGCTTGCCCGGTCTTTGCGAGCAGATATACGTGTAATGCCGGCATTTAATGAGTGCGACTTTGGCGATTGGACCGGGCTATCCTTCGCGGCTTTGGAGTCGCGTAGGGATTGGAAGGCGTTTAATGAACGGCGGTGTACCGCAAAAGCCCCGCTTGGCGAATCGCTCTTCGACGTGCAGTGCAGAGCTGTTGCCGCAGCGAAGGAACTCATCGAGACCTCCGGCGAATCCGATGTCGTCGTCTTTACTCATGCCGACGTGATTCGATCCGCTCTCTGCTTCTTCACCGCAACGCCGTTGCAATCCTATCTCCAGTATTCGGCCGAGCCTGCTTCGCTCAGAGTATTGGAAAACGCCAATGGAGCTTTGAAACTGGCAACCGAGCCGCGCGCGCTAGCAAGCGGTTGGAATCTGCAGCTAAATCGCAATCGGGCTATTACCTAGCGGTCGGAGCGGCGGCGTGAACGATTTTCTTTGACTTGACCGGCGGCAATTTCATTTCCTGCTCTCCGGATGGCCGGGCATCGACCTCATATGGAACCAGAGAGACCGGCTTATTCTCTTCTATGGATTTGAGCAGACCTTCGATTACGCGTATATCTGCAAGTCCTTCCTGGCCGGATGGCTCCGGATTCTTGCCTTCAAGTATGCAGTCGGAAAAATATTGAATCTCGGCGCCGAATTGATCCAATTTTGGAAACGACTCCCTTTTCTGCTTGCCTTCAATGATGATCGTCATTTCCTTCTCTTCGTGATATTCGAAGGCGTGCTTCAGATTCACAATCCCGCGTGTCCCTACCAATTGCCAGTCATCGGACGCTGCGCCGCCGAAGCTGGTGGTAAATGCCGCGATTTGGTCGCCAGGAAAACGAAGCAGCGCCGATATCGATTCATACACTTCCCGGAAGCGATCGTCGCCTGCAGGCTTCGTGCCGAAAGCCATTACTTCCGTCGGTTCGTCCCGGAATAGATATCGCGCGGCGTTGATCTGGTAAATGCTCATATCCATCAAAGGACCTCCGGCAAGATCCTCCTTTAAGCGGATATCTCCGGGTTTTACGTTTTGCGAAAAGGAAGATACAAATGTCCGCGGCTGCCCAATTTCTCCCGATCGCGCCAGCTCGATTGCCTTTAGATTCGCGGGCTCAAAGTGTAAACGATAGGCGATCATCAGCAGCGTCCCGGCATCCTCGGCAGCACGGATCATGTCCTTGCATTCGCCAATACTCGCCGCCATCGGTTTTTCACACAGCACGTGGACATTAGCCCGTGCTGCACGTACAGCGTATTCCGCGTGCATGCTGTTTGGGAGTGAGATATAGACCGCGTCAATCTGGCCGCTAGCGAGCAGATGATCGAACTCCTGATACGAGTATGTCCGCGGAATCTTGTATGCTTGCCCAAGCTCGCGGGCTTTGTCCGCGTCGCCGGTTACCAGGACCGCCAGCTCGGAATGAGCGCTATGCTCGAATGCCGGTAAAACACCTTCTTGCGCGATCCAGCCCAGACCTACCACGGCATAGCGTACGGATTTTGCGTCGGCCAAATGAATTTACCTCTGCCAATGGATGCATTTGGACTGCGCAATACAGGTTAGTAAAAGTACCGGACGCTTAGCCGTTTTGCAGACAAACGCGCAGCCACTCTTCCGCGTGGCTCTTCCAGGCTTTCCGGGTGCACGTGCGCGGAACGATGCCGGAAATCACCGCCACCGAATCGGCTTTCGCCGCAAGCACCTGAGGCGCGTTTTCGAGCGTAATGCCGCCAATGGCAGCCAAGGGCTTCTCGGTGATGTCGCGCAGCTCCCGCAGCCGTTCTAATCCAACCACTGGGTCGGGCTTCCGCTTCGAACCGGTCGGGAAAATCGGTCCGATCGAAAGATACTCAACCGCTTCTTCGTTACCGCGCGCAAGTTGGTCGCGGTTGTGGGTCGAAAAACCCATCACTTCATCGCTGATCAAGCGCCGCGCGGCCGCCGGCGACAGATCGTCCTGGCCCACATGGAGCGCGCTCTTCAGCAGCCGCGCAAAGTCGGCCCGATCGTTTAGAACAAACAGTACGCCCGCCTCATCACAGAGGTCGGCGAGACGTTTTGCCTCATCAAAGTGGGCTTGCATCCAATCTTGTTTATGCCGGTACTGCAGAATCCGCACCCCTGCATCGATCAGGGCTTCGGCGGCCATCGACACCGGACATTCGCGCCCGGCGAGGACTTCCGTATCGAGAATTGGATAGAACCTCGGAAGGCGGAAAGGCGTGGGCAGCGGTGTGCCGTTCATCGGCCTTCTCCTAAATGGCGGTCGAAGAAATCGGCGGCCCGCTGAAATGCATCTTTAAAGCTCTCGTCGCGCACGTAGGCGTGGTTCTCCTCCGGATAAAATGCCTCTTCGAATGATTTACCTTCATGGATCAGTTTTTCAGTTAGCTGAACCGTGTCCTGAAACAGGACGTTATCATCGACGATGCCGTGTACCAGCAAAAGATGATTCCGCAGTTGGCCTGAAAAATCGATCGGGGAACTGCGCCGGTACGCCTCCGGATTTTCCGCCGGCGTGGTCAGCCGCTCACCCGTGTAATCGGCGTTGTAGTTGGCCCAGTCATAGACACCAGAAAACGCAGCGCCTGCCTTGAAAGTGGCGGGAGCGCGGAACATCGCCATGGCCGTCATGAATCCGCCATAACTCCATCCCCAGATCCCAACGCGCTCCATGTCGATGTTTTTCAGCCCGCGAAGATATTCGACTCCACCCAGCACGTCTTCCAGATCCGGACCGCCCATGTGCAGATAGACTCCGCTGCGCCAATCGCGTCCATAGTTCGTGCTGCCGCGGTAGTCCATTTCAAGCACTACGTATCCACGTTCCGCCAGGAAATTATTAAAGACAAAACGCAGCTCTTGATAACTTCCCCACTGCTTGAGCACGCTAGTCGCATATCCTGCGCCATGGATATAGACAATGGCCGGCCATCGTTTCGTCCCAACTCGATCCGGATCGTAACCGGATGGCAGAAGAAGCCGCGCCGTCACCGCCTTTCTATCCTTCAGAGACGGATACGTTACGAAACGTGTTTCCGCCCACGGCGCTTGATAGAACTCCGCGCGCGGCGATTCAGTAACTCGCGCGCCGTCGACGTAAAGATCAAACGGATTTTTCATATCGGCCCGCAATTCGGCGCGCGAAACACCGTCATCGGAAATCCATCCGATGTGCAAGCCTTTTTCTTTCGACAGGCGCTCCGGAGAAGACGAGCCATCCGCTCGCACGCGGTAGAGCTGGCGTTCGGCCGTCCCAGCTTCGGTCGATGAATAGTAAATCCAGTTTCCGATCCACTGCGGATCGTGGGAGAAGCTGTCATGATGAATCTCCCAATTTCCATGCGTCATCTGCTTTAGACTGCTGCCGTCGATGCCGACCGTGTACAGATGCTTATATCCCGATTGGTCGCTGGTAAACCAAATTCTTTTCGAAGCCTGATCCCAGCCGATATCGGAGACTTCGGCCCAGCGATCGTCCACCTGATGGAACACGGTTTTCGCTTTGCCGGTGCTTACGTCGACAACACGAATCTCCTGGCTCTTAAAATCGGCCGACTGGCTGGCCAGAGCGACGTATTTAGAATCATCTGACCATTGCGCCGGACGTGAGTCGTAGCCACGGCCGAGATCCATCTGCCGAGGCGGGTCGTCTCCGCTCGCGCCTACAACAAACCACTGCTCCGCCGTGGGAACATCTCCGGCGACAGTTCGTGGGAACGGCGGCGCTGCTACAAATCGCCCGGAATAGATCGGCAGCGGGAGAGTCCGTCCGGGCTCCGGTTGTATGGAATAGGAGAAATACTTCCCATCCGGCGACCAGCCGAAGCCGATCAATTTCGCCGGGGCTTTTATGTCCGTGCGCTGGTCGAGCGTTCCTCCATGGAGCCCGAGTACATAGATTTGGCCGCCCTGGTCAAAAGCAACCTTCGCCGCATCCGGCGAGAACTGCGGATGCAATTCGGGTGCTTTGGTTTTCGTCAGCCGCGCAAGCGCGCCTCCGCTTGTGGACACGACATACAAATCGCCACGATAGGAAAAAACGGCTTTGCCGCCGTCCT
>JACZDA010114410.1_pt1 | contig 10472 bp, 6 predicted proteins | sample 8641761 | NCBI WGS metagenome assembly JACZDA01 (sample SAMN15324611, study PRJNA640507) | soil metagenome | isolation source: intercropping peanut in the first line | place: China: Luxin town, Laibin City, Guangxi Province | collected 2019-07-25 | depth 10cm m | reverse complement strand
TCCTGGACATCATATTCGTACGGCGGATCGCTAACGTACCGGAATGGTTTGCCGGGGCCGTGAATCTTGCGCCAGATAAGTTCCGCCAATTCCAGCACCGTGGTACGAACCGGCGTAGAGAGGTTAAAGTCCTGGTTAACAGCTGCAGGGTGCTCAACGCAGAGGCGGATACCGGCGGCCAGGTCGCCGCCGTAGGTGTAATGCCGGGCCTGATTGCCGGAACCAAGAATATGCAGCGGGTCCTGACCCTTCAGAATTTTCTGCACCAGATCAGGGACGACGTGCGACATGGCCAATTTTACGTTGCCGCTGGCAATGTCGCGGTCGCGCAAGGCGCGCTTCTCCCCAATTCCCACGCAGTTGAAGGGCCGAGCAATCGTGTAGGGTAGCTGGTATTGCTCCCACGCGCCCCGCGCGAAGTATTCAGTAGCCAGTTTCTGGAAACCGTAGGTCGAGAGCGGCGGAGGGGAACGCAGTTCCGCCCCCTCGGGAGTAGGAAACTCGGCGGTGGATTCGAAGACCATGCTGGAGGACAGAACCGTGATCTTCTGCAGGCGGAGGTTTCGATGTGCATAAATGGCAGCGTCAAAAGCCGCTGCGATAATGCGTTCATTTTCCGCCAGCAGGTCGTAGGCGAATTCGTGGAAATAGGAGATGCCGCCAATCATGGCGGCGCCGGCAACGAAGTGGTCGCAGTCGCGCAAGAGATCCTTCAGCAACGCCACGTCCTTGGCATCGCCGCGAACGAAGTTGTAGCGGGAATCGCAGTCGTAGGACTTGTTGATTTCGCCGTATTTGCTGAAGTTGTCCACGCCCACCACCTCGTGACCGCGACGCAGCAAATCCGCCACCAGATAACCGCCAATGAAGCCGGCCGAGCCGGTAACCAGGATCTTCATATGAATTTTACAAACGGGCAGCGGACACTTTTTCCTCCGGCTGCTTGCCCCAGGACTGATCGGCAGGCCAGACTCCCCAGACGTCAACGGCCAGCTTCCCGGAAGGGATTGGCAGGTTGCGATAGGCGGTGTGCGGGACTCCCAAAATCAGGATGTCGGCGCGCCTGATTGCCTCCTCCACCGGAACCAGCGAGGGGTCCGACACGTAAGGATCGGCGCATAAAACTTCGCCGGCTTCCACTTCCAATAGCTTTTTCAATTTGTATGACAGGCTGTCGCGGCGGTCGTCCGATTCGGCCTTGAATGCCATGCCCAGAATGGCCACGGTGCGATTGCGCAAATCATGGACCCGCAGTTGGCTCACCAGGAAATTAGGCAGCCCTTCATTGATAAGCATGGCGGCATGCCCGAGAAAAAAATTATTGCTGGCGAATGCCGAGAGCTGCAAAGTATCTTTCAAGAGACAGGGCCCAGCCGCGAATCCGGCGCGTGCAAAGCTCCGCATGCGCGGGTACTCGCGAGTCACCGCGTCGTGAATGCGGTAAAAATCCAGCCCGTAACTCTCCGCCAGCATGTAAAACTGGTTGGAAATAGCGAAATTCAAATACCGCCAGCTATTGGTAAACAGCTTGGCCAGTTCCGCCTCCAGCGGCTCCAGTTCAATGATGGTGGGGGTAATGCTGAGGAACAACTGCCGGGCTCGACTCAGCGCCTGGGGGTGAAAAGCCGCTATGATCTGCGGCAACTTGGTGAGTTCTTCGATGGCATTGCCTTCCGTAATTCTCTCCGGGCAAAAGGCGACCTGAATATCGCTGCCGCGGGCCTGAATGCGGTCATGCACCAGCTTTGTAACGCCCGGATACACGGTGCTGCGCAGGATCAGGAGAGAGCCGGGGAGCATCTGGGTGCAAAGCTTGTCCACCGTGCGGTAAAGGTCGTTCACCGTGGGATTGAGGTGTGCGTCCACCGGGGTGCCGATGACGGTGATGACTACCTCAGCCTGGCGCAAGCAGCCTGCGTCCAGAGTCGCATTCAACCGCGTCCCAATAACCTTTTGCAGCAGGGCGGGTGCGCCAGCCTCCAGAAAAGGCATGCGGCCGGAGTTGATGGCCTCCACTTTGGCGCTGTCGACGTCGAGCAGACTGACATCGTGCCGACCTTTGCTGGCCAGCACAATTCCCAGAGGCAATCCGACGTGACCACAGCCGCCTACAATGACTACCTTGCTGTTGCCCATAGCCTTTTCCTCGCAGCAGGCCTTGCCCTCAACTCAGAGGCTTGCCGGAAAAATTCAACTTTATAGAACTGCACGTCTATTCTACACACGGCCAGTCCCCGGGGGCGTGCATACTCTGGCAGGCTGGACCAGCCCAGCTCAGCGCGGTCCCAGATGAAACAGCAATCCAGCTCTGCATCAGCCCGGTTGTTATTTGGCGGCCGGGTCAATCGAAAAACGCAGCGGCTCGCCGGCCTCGCCGGGGTGATTGGCGGGTGCAGTGATCAAAGCGCAACTCTCCGCTGGGGGGCCTGGGTCGGGGGCCGCGTAGGCGGACACTGTGGTCTTTTGTGAAACAGCTTCGATATAACCCGCCCAGCCGGCGTAGGAAGCACTGCGCCTGCCCAGGCGCTCACTCAAGTCCAGGCGCGGAAAACCCACTTCCGCGTAGCCGATGATTTTACCGCCGGCCACGAAAAGCAATTGCGAGGCAACTCGATCGCGCGAGGGGTCCCAGACCCAGCCTGAGACGCGCAGGCCAGGGCCAGCCGGGTTAGTGACCGGCTGAACGCTGGTCACGCCTCCCCAGTACGGCGGGGATTGGAGCGGGCAGGCGGCCGGCTGATTAAGGTCCTGAGCCAGCCAGGTGGAAAACAGTGAGAGGTGATTACGTTTTAGAAATGAACTATCACGCCAGGGCACCACAGGGTCAGGAAACAGCGAACTGAGAGCTGATTGGTCAAAAACGCCGGTTAGGAGCGCCAGGGACGCGGTGTCGGCGTGCAATTTGAGAGAACGAGCGATGGCCAGATGCAATCTCAACCGGGGTGCGCCTATCCCCAGTGCCAGCAACAGCCCTATCTGAACCACCACCAGCATGGTGGCTCCGCGCCTGGAGGCAGAGCGCAGCAGCAGAATGCCGAGAGACAGCCAGAGCAGCAGGGCCACCGTTTCGTAGCGGCTGGATAAAGCCTGATCGCTGCCCAGGTACAATCTGCCAATCGCCGTTATGGCCGCTGAAAGCATGACGAACAGCGGCAGAGCCGCAAACAGAAGAACCACAGGATGGCGATCGCGCACGGCGAGCCTGAACACCCAGGCCGCTGCTGCCAGTCCCACTAGACCGAACACCACGGCCAGGGAAGGACGACCAAAATCCAAGGGTGCGCCGACATATTTGATCACATAGATAACAATCAGCAAGGGATGCCGCAGCCATTGAAACGGGCTTATCTGCGGGACCGGCGAGGCATAGTGGTAGAAATAGGAGCCGGCTGTTGCCACGCTACCTGCGACCACCACGGCTATGATGCGTTTCCCGCACCTATGCAAGATGGCGAGCAAAATCAATATGGGCCAGACCAGGATGCCGTGAGCCATGGAGTAAGTGGCGGCGGCTCCGGCCAGCACAGCGATGGCCGCGTACTTCCAGTCAGCTTCCGCGGCGGCGGAGGCTTCCCCACGGCTGTGCAGCAGAGCGAGAATCGCGACGGTAAGGAACAATCCCACGAAGAAAAAAGAAATTTGAAACCCGCTCAAAAAGTTTTCCCATTGCGCGGTGGAGAACAGAGCGAACAGGGTTAGGGCGGCAGCCGACCTCCACAGGGTGCCGCGCATTCCCGCAAGGGCGCGCAAAGCCCAGAGCAGGGCGGCAAGCAAGGCCAACTGTGCAGCAAAGCCCGTCACCACCGCGAAAACGTCGCGGCCGCGGAAAAAACGATAGTCGAGCAGCAGAACGAATTTGGGAAGCACAAGGCGGTGCTCATTGTGCTGCGCCCAGAGCCAGTGAATGGCGGACTGGGTTGGGCGGGCGGAAAAGCCAACCACGGACCACATGTCGGAAACCGGTACACGAGGACGCAAAGTGGCCGCCAGGTAGATGGCCGCAGCCATGGTGGCCAGCCCACTCAGCACCCCCATATAGGAAAGCACGGCCGCCAGGACAAGGACGCGGCCGTCTCCCCGGGAGGGCATGGGCAGCGAGGAATACGCGGTTGTAGCGGGACTCCGCATCATGACAGCTTGTCAGAAATAATTCACATTGTAATGCCCGTCACGCCGCTGTCGGGGGGCTGCATCCGGAGCGCACGAGGGTCGCGGAACGGCAGAGTTCCCGCGGCGAGGTCAAAGCGAGCCGGTTCCGGCAGGCCTCAAGTAAAATGCAGAGACGACCTCGAGGGAGACTCGCGCCAACCGATCATGACCGGGCCTAGAGTGGTTCATCAACCTGTGCCTCCCGCACCGGAGGCGCGCCGGCGGTACGCGCCGCCTGTGATGCTGGCTGTGGGTGTGGCCATGGCGCTTGGACTCTGGCTGCGGCTCATTGACCTGGGATCGAAGAGCTTGTGGCTGGACGAAGTTTCCAGCGTGACCTTCGCCCGCATGGACTGGCACAGTTTTGCCAATCTGCTCTGGCGCCGTGAAGGCAACATGGCGTTCTATTACCTTCTGCTGCGCGCCTGGATGCGCCTGGGGCAAAGCGAGTTCTTTCTGCGCCTGCCTTCGGTGCTGTTCGGCCTGGCCACCATCCCCGCCATCTATCTGCTCGGGAAACAGTTGTTCGGCCGCCGCTGTGGACTATATGCCGCCCTGTTGCTGGCGGTCAGCGGCGCGGCTGTGCGTGCTTCCCAATGGATACGCAGTTACAGCCTGCTGCTGCTGTTAGTGGTGCTCTCGTCGCTGTTTCTGGTCCAGGCGCTGGAGCGGGCCTCGCGCCGGCGTTGGCTGCTGTACGTGCTGGTGACCGCGCTGGCCGTGTACAACCACTTTATGGTCGGCCTGCTGATACTGGCTCAATGGATATGGCTGGCCCTGTGGTCTTCCCGGCACCGACCCGGCAAACAAGCGATTGCCGCTGTCATCGGGGTTGGCCTTCTCTCCCTGCCCGCGGCGGTTTACATGCTGGTGCACAACGTTGGCCAACTCGGCTGGGTTCCTCAGCCGCACCCCATCGAACTCTACCACTTGGCCGTATTCCTGGCCGCAGGCGGCGGCAAAGCCGTGGGCGCGGCCATGCTGGTGGTATGCACGATTTTGCTGGCCATCGCCGCCGCAGCATTCCGCCGGGCGTGGAAAACCGTCCCACGTTCTCCCGCCGCCTGGGGATACCTGTTTCTCTTCCTCTGCCTGATACTTCCGGGTTTGCTTTCTTTTTCGGTTTCGTACTTGAAACCGATCTTTTTTTACCGCTATCTCATCATCAGCCTGCCTGCGTTCATTGTGCTGGTGGCCCGAGGCTTGGACCTGGTGCGCTTCCCCTGGCCTCCCATTGTCTTTGTGCTTGTAATGGGATTGTCGGTGGCCGCGGTTTCGCGCACCTATACCGCCGAGGAAGACTGGAGTGGCGCTTGCCAGTACCTGCTGTCTCAGGCGCAATCAGGCGACGCCGTCGTTTTCAACGGGCATGGCCGCATGCCGCTGGACTACTACCGGCAGCGGCAATTTGGCAGCGGCGGTCCCAGATTGGAGTTCCCCGGCCACCCTGCGCCCGGCAACCGAGCCTTCGCTTACGCGCATCCTCGCGTCTGGTTTGTTCACTTTCCAAACTTTGTGTCCGATCCCGACACCATCAGAATTGAATCCGCTCTGGAATCGCTGTACAAGATGCGTATGCCACGCCAGTTCAAAGCCGTCACGGTAACGCTTTATGAAAGCCCGCAAGCCGATTAGTGCGCCGCATTGCTCGTGGTTATTTGACGTCGTAGCGCGGCAGGAATTCGGCTGGATCTTGGGCAAGCGCTCGAGAAGACTCGTTTAGGGACAGCTTGACAGCATCCAAGCTCCGGACACTGATGCTGGAAGGCTTGAGCGAAATCCAGTCCATAGGCGAGATGACGAGGCGTATGCGACTTATTGGCGGGCGTATACGAGCATTCCAGTCCCTATCATTGGGTGAGAAGTAACTCCCCAGGTTTGGCTGCCACGGTGACACCCAGACCTCCGCAACGCGATTGGGGGGAAGGACAGCATATGTCCAAGTCCTTGTGCCATTTGCCAGGTATACCAGTACTGCCAACCGCCAAGGCTTACGAAAATGCCAAGAAAGTGGATAGTGGACGATCAACTGAAGACGTAACAGGTCGACATCGGCTCCCGGGACCAGGTGCTTAGATACGTCGAACTGTGTGGGACCTTTGACCTTTACGTACCGTGCCGCCGGATTGAGCGGCAGACTCTTCATGGACGTACTCCAATGTTGAAAACGCGTTGGGTCCCGATGCAATATGAATAGACTTGGTTCGATCTCCGCGACCGTAGAGTAATGGGACTGCAGATAAAGCCAGGTTTCGGGACTTCGAGTAAAACTGGTGACGCCGTCAACACCCCAGCTGATTTCATCTGCGAAATAAATCACCAGCGGTGGCCGATCCTTTTCAAGTGCTTCGAGTTGGCGGTGGACCAGCACGTCTCCTGCGGCCGCATAGTTCTGCAGTACACCGCCTGCAACCCGCCTCCTCGCGACGACTCCGTAGGCGTTCTCCCAAGGGAAGACAAATATCGGATCAGAGCTGCTGGTGTGTGCGTCGATATAGCTGGACACATCGGTAAGCCTTTTGGCGGATGGCGGATCGAAACACACACCGTCAATCTCCACAGTATCCGCCTGGCATGCCGTTAGCGAAGGGGCGTAATGGGCGTAAACCGCTCCGCTCACTATTCCGCGGAGGAAAACGGGATAAGGAGTGTTGTAGCAAGCAACGAGAGCGAGCACAATGATAGAAAAAATGACGGTGAACCATCTTCGCGAGAGCGAAATAAAAACCGCACAAGCCAATGCGACCGCGGGAAATAACCCAAAAACCAGGTGCGGCCAGTCCGATCTGACGAGGGCAGATTGCAGATAGCACACCGACAATAAGGGAGCGGAAACCAGGAAGACAGGTCGCCGCACGATCGTAGGGCTCTCCGAATCACGCCACTTCCATCCGGCTGCAAACGCCAGGCAAAACAATGCTATGGCAACCGCAAGCCTTGTCCAAGATTCCACATGAATAGGAATCGCCATCGACCATCGATAACTGCTTATGATTGCCAGTCTGTCTATCCAGAAGCGAGCACCGAACACAGCGCACAGTGCGAATGCCTGAATCAGGAAGGATGCGCCCTGCAGTAGAACAAATTTCGATATTCGAGCGGTGATATTGACGCTCTTTCGAAAACAGACCAGGTAAGCTAGTGCCACCAGTCCCGCGGCTACCACAGAATACATCCCTGTATCCGACGAGATACAGAATGCAAGCAGTAACGACAGGGCGATAATGCTCGCCCGCAGCGCCAGCCCCTTATTCCGACGAGCGATCTGATCAGTCTGAACCAGGCATAGTGCAAAACAGAAAAGCACTGTCGCGTGTCGTACGTCGAAATAGGTCCAAGAGCACATCAGCGCCGTAACGTAGAGTGCACGCTTCCAGCTTGGACAACCGCTCAGGAGCAACAGCGCAAACCCAAGTATCAGAACAGTGCTGTAGCAAAACGGTAACAGATGACCGAACCTGAAGAACGATCCCAAAGAAAAACCATGAATTCGTGACGATAAGCCCCATAGCAATTGGTAGAGAGGCCCGTAGGTAAACGCCGTATCGCGCCCCAGCCATATATGTTGCTCCGACTTGTAGGCCATGTCGGTCATATATGAGTAGTCGACTTGGAGGCTCGCATCGTGAAATAACGGCATTGGCCTCGGAGCTAAAGCGCAACCCACGACCACCGAAATAAGGACCACGGCGGCGAGGACGTCCAGTTTCGAGGTAATCTGGCCGGCTACATGCGCTGCCACACGGGGCGATTGTCTTGTTAATGTGTGACGCGACACGACTGAATCATCGGATTTTTTAGCAGAAGCACTGTGATTGAGTATCGCCATAGTATCCTGGAGAGGTCCCTGGCAGGTGACGCTCCGTCGCCTGGGTCCGTTGATTAGTAAACGAAACGTTTGCAGGTACGGGCGCGGCGCCCTGGGTACTCTGTACTGGAGCATCGCGCCATGCGCGCCGCCGGTGTCGCCGAATTCCGACCCTGGCAGGAAGCCCTGGCCGACTACATCGCGCGATGAGAGGCGGCGCAGTCAACCAAGTGACCCAGCCCGGCGCAATCCTTAGTGCTTCGCTACATAGAGCGGCAAGTCCTCGTTGGCAATTTGTTGCAGCGGCAGGTGTGCCCTGTCTTTTGAGGAAATCAGCGGTTCCGTGATTCCCCAGGGAATGGCTAGTTCCGGATCGTCCCATAAGAGGCCGCGCTCGTCTACGGGATGGTAAAAATCGCTGCACTTGTAGAGGAACTCGGCCGTCTCGGAGAGCACCGCAAATCCGTGCGCGAATCCTGGAGGAATGAAAATCTGCTGTTTGTTTTCAGCCGAGAGCACCACGCTGACCCAGTGACCAAAATGGGGCGACCCGACGCGAATGTCCACCGCGACATCCAATACCTCCCCTTGCACCACGCGGCACAGCTTGGCCTGCGGATGCTTTAGTTGGTAATGAAGTCCCCGTAGCGTGTTGCGGCACGACTTGGAATGATTGTCCTGGACAAATACTTCCCGGATGCCAAGATCCGCTAGCTTGGCCTGGTGATAGCTCTCGAAGAAGAAGCCGCGCGCATCCTCGTGGACCTGCGGCCGGAGCAATAACACGCCCGGAATTTTTGTCTGGATTACTTGCAAGCCTGCACCCGGGATCCGTAACCGGTCAGCTCATCATCGCTCGTAAGCTGCCTTCGCGGTTGGTGTAGTAGGTTTCATAATACCGCTGGTAATCGCCGTTGCGGACGTGCTGCAGCCAGGCCACGTGCTCCCGATACCAGGCGATGGTCCTTTGAATACCCGTCTCCAGCGGCACCTGCGGCGACCATCCCAGTTCCGCTTTTATTTTTGAACAATCCAGCGCGTAGCGGCGGTCGTGCCCCGGCCGGTCCTTCACGGGCTTCATCAGCGATTCCGGCTTGTCCAGCGCCCGCAGGATACGGCGCAGCATCGCCAGGTTCGGTTCCGTGTTCCCCCCGCCGATGTTGTACACCTCCCCATCTCGCCCCCGCTGCAGCACCAGCGCCAGCGCCCGGCAATGATCTTGCACCTCCAGCCAATCCCGCTCCTGCAGCCCGTCGCCGTAAATGGGCAGCGGCTTGTTCTCGAGCGCGTTGGCGATCATCAGAGGCACGAACTTTTCAGGAAACTGATAGGGGCCGTAATTATTCGAGGCCCGCGTGATCACGGCGGGAAAACCATATGTCCTCACAAACGACCGCACCAGCATGTCGGCCGACGCCTTGCTGGCCGCATACGGGCTGTTGGGCTGCAGCGGATAGCTTTCGTCCGAACTTCTCCCAGGCAGAATGTCGCCGTACACTTCGTCGGTGGAGACGTGCAGGAACCGGCCCACTTTCAGCTCGCGCGCCACCTGCAGCAGGGTGAGCGTGCCGCGGACGTTGGTCTCAATGATGGGAGCCGGTTCGTAGATGCTGCGGTCCACGTGCGATTCGGCCGCAAAATGGACTACCGCGTCGCAGCCCTGCATGGCCTCGCGCACCGCCTCCGCATCGCAAATGTTGCCTTTGACGAAGGCGTAATCGGGCCGGCTGGCAACGTCTTCCAGGTTCAACAGATTGCCGGCATAGGTCAGCGCGTCGTAATTGACCACGCGATAGCCACCACCAGAGAGGATATGGTGGATGAAATTGGAGCCGATGAAGCCCGCGCCGCCGGTCACCAGGAGCTTCATCGCCGCGCACCCGCCGTTGCGGTGGTGCCGCCCGGGACGCCCTGCCCGGCCTCCGGAACCTTGTTGGCTCCAGTGGTTGCGACCAATTCTGCCGCTCGCCGCAGCGATTCGAACGTCCCCGCATCCGTCCACCACCCTTCAAGAATGCTGTGTTCCAGCTTGCCCTCCTCCAGGTAGAGGTTGTTCACGTCGGTGATTTCCAGTTCACCTCGCGCCGACGGCTTCAGGGTGTGGATTTTTTCGAACAAGGTGGCGTCGTACAGATAGAGCCCCGTGACCGCGTACTTGGATTTCGGCTGCCTGGGCTTTTCTTCAATGCCCACGATGCGCCCGTCCACGATCTCCGGGCAGCCAAACCGCTCCGGGTCGGGCACCTCCTTGAGCAGGATGTGGGCCCCGCTTCCCTTCCGCCGGAAGCGCTCCACGGCGTCGCAGATATTGTTCTCGATAATGTTGTCGCCCAAAATGACGCACATCTGCTCGCCATCCACGAAGTGTTCGGCCAGGCGCAGGGCGTCGGCGATTCCACCCTCGCCTTCCTGGTAGGTGTAGTTGAGGTGCTTCAACCCGAAGTCCTTGCCGTTGGAGAGAAGGCGCAGGAAATCGCCCGCGCCCTGGCCACCGGTGACCACCAGAATTTCGCGG
>JACZDA010036585.1_pt1 | contig 10503 bp, 7 predicted proteins | sample 8641761 | NCBI WGS metagenome assembly JACZDA01 (sample SAMN15324611, study PRJNA640507) | soil metagenome | isolation source: intercropping peanut in the first line | place: China: Luxin town, Laibin City, Guangxi Province | collected 2019-07-25 | depth 10cm m | reverse complement strand
GGAACATCCATCCGGCGATCCGATACGTTTGCGCCCAGATCAGCCAGTCCGGAGGCATCGCTGGTTAATTTCCTGAACGGTTTTTCTTGTATGTGTGTTTTGGTTTCATCCGCTTCTCTGGTGGATGGAGAGGCGGCTTTTAGCGGAACGCGAACGGGCATGCGATGAATTCGTAATTCAGAGCGGCGCGCCCGCCGAAACGTACCTGACCGGGATGCTTAAAGCTTGCCGGTTCCAACTAGTCAAACCTATAGCCGGCACGTCCGGCATAACGCGCTCAAGCCTTCAAAGTCGAATGGAGTCAGTTATGTCCTATCGTTCCAAGAATCGAATTTCGCGCTGGCCCCGTCTGTTGCCGGCCGCGCTCGCTGCAGTCATGATGATTGTGCCGTTTGGCGGCGGGTTTCTGCAGTTGGCGCCTGCGCAGGATAGCGGGCGCGTCTGTTTTGCGGATGGCGTGAAATATAGGCCAGGTGTGGTGCTTCGGATGGAATCACCCGAATCGTCGGTTACTAAAGAATGCTCCGGCGGAAGTTGGGTCCGAACGAGCAAGGCGGCTACTGCCGTTTTGAAAATTGCGGCCAAATCCTTTTGTATCGTTCAGCCGTCCACGTCGCCCCAATTCTGCAGATGCCAGGACGGCGAGTATTCGCTCGGCGCCATCATTAAGACGGCGGACGAAACGTTTCTCCGCTGCGACCGGTTTGAGCTAGGGAAGTTCACCACTTGGCGAGCAGCGACCCGCAACGAACTGGGAGCGAAATAAACAACTCACAGCGGCGGCTTGGGCAGCCGCGCCGGAGCGTTCACAGCTACGCCGTTGGTCCTCGCCCGACGGCGAAACAGTTTGCCGTCTTGAACCACATACAGCCAACTCAGCCCCTTGCCGCCGAAAGTGAGATTCGACATGCGTCCGCGCCCCGGCGGATTGAGTATCGCCGCGACACGGCCGTTCGCTTCGCAAACTTGGATGCCGAGCGGAGTAGAGAAATATACTTGGCCGATCGAATCTTCCGTGACACCGCGAACCCCGCTGAGCCATCCGTTTTCCGGCATCTCCAACCGATAAAACGGCTCTCCATTTACTAACGAGCCATCGGCCGCAATCTGAAAAGACCAGCTATATCTGGACTGCGCGTCTGTCGCAATCAGCATCGCCTGATCCGGGGAGAGCGTGAGCGCCGACGGAAGCGCCATTTCTCCACCTTGGTAGGCAACATGCGGTTTGCCGCCGTCGCCAATATAACCGAGACTCTTGTGAACCGCATCGGAGAAGTAGACCGCGCCATGAGCCGTCACAATAATGTCCTCGGCTTGCACATTGTTCGCCACGATCTTCTCTTCCCCGCCCGCGCCTAAGGAAAGAATGCGTTTACGAACAGGCTGAGTTGCATACAAGTGCCCATCCGGCCCCATCCGCAGCGCGCTGGCGCCGTTTGTGTTCTCGCGAAAAATAGTGACGTTCCCGTCCGCATCGGATTTGTAAATTCGGTTGGCTTCCGGATCAGAAAAATATACGTTCCCGTCTTTGTCGCTCGCGACGCTTGCTATCGAGCGATAGCCTTCTCCCACTTGCCGCCACGGCTCGCCGAGCGAAACAATCGAAGAGACTTTGCCGCGCGGGTCCCATCCGGGCTGGTGCATCGCTTCCGGTTCGCGAACAACAATCGGACTTGGATAATCGCGCCATAGCCAGCGCAGGGCTTCCGGCAGAATGGCCGCGCCCTGCTTCATGTTGTGGCCTTCTTCGCCCATCACCAACTTTGTGTCGTAGCCCGCATATTGCATGGCTTCGAACATCACTTGATTGTTAATGGGCCAGCTACCCGCATAAAACGTGCCGTACGGCTCGGCCGGAACGATGTGATCGTTCTTTCCATCCTGCAGGAAGATCCGTATCGGCTTGGGCTCGGTCTTGCGGATGAGCGCGGGAAGCGCATCGGCGCCTTTCATCGCCACGTACGTTCCGATAAAACTCAGCACGCGATGAAACTGATCGGGGTGATTCCAGGCGGCCATAAAAGCGCCCACAGCTCCGGTACTCACGCCGCTGATCGCGTGATCGTTCGCATCTTTCGATAGGTTGTACTTTTTGGCCACCGCCGGAACGAGTTCTTCCAGCAGAAACCGCGAATACCGATCGCTGAGCGAATCGTATTCGAAAACCCGCTCGAACCGGTTCTGCGCCTCGCTGGAGACCGTGGGCAACACTCCGGGATCGATAAAGATCCCGATCAGCGGCGGTAGATCGCGCTTGGCGATGAGATTGTCGAGAACCACGGGCGCCCTCTCGTTATCGCGCAAGAATCCGCTGCCATCCAGGAAAATCATAAACGGCGTTGGCTTGGCAGGATCGTAGTGGGCGGGCACATAGAGCGAATAATTGTGGGGCGTTCCCGGATAGAATTGGCCAGCCTTGAGCGTATATTTCGTGACTACGCCTTTCGGAACTCCGCTTTGCGGTTGGGAATCGGGACCAAGAGTGTAGTCTTCGGCGTGCAGCAGCACAACGGCACACAATACGCCCAGGGCAAGGAATCGCATAGACAACGGCAAGTATATCTGCGCCGCCGTAGGAACATGGTGGTGAGTGGCTCTTTTACTGAACGCCCAGAATCTGAGTAAGTCTTATGGAGCCAATCCGCTCTTTCAGGACTTGTCCATAAACGTCTCGGAAGGAGATCGCCTTGGCCTGATCGGTCCGAATGGGTCGGGCAAATCCACACTGCTTGAAATTCTTGCCGGACGGCGCGAGACGGATGCCGGCGAGGTCGCGTTACGCAAAAATACACGCCTGCAGTATGTCTCGCAGGAGTCGCGCTTCGTGCCGGGCGAAACGGTGAGGCAAGTCATCCGGCGGGCGCTCGATGTAGCCGCGCTCGCCGACGACGAGGCCCGCGCACTCGAAGCCGAGACACTGGGCCGCGCAGGCTTTCGCGATTTTGAGCAGGAAGCGGCTGCGCTATCAGGCGGATGGCGCAAAAGGCTGGCGCTCGCCGAGGCCCTGGTGACGCAGCCCGATATTTTGCTGCTGGATGAGCCTACGAATCACCTCGATCTGGCTGGCATCGAGTGGCTCGAGAAACTTCTCCAGACAGCGAGCTTTGCCTGCGTGGTAGTGAGCCATGACCGTTACTTCCTCGAAAATGTCGCTACCGGAATGGCCGAGCTGAATCGTGTTTATCCAGACGGGCTGCTGCGCGTTTCCGGGAACTACAGCACTTTTTTGGAAAAGAAGTGTGAGTTCCTCGCGGCGCAAGCCAGGCATCAGGAAGCGCTGGAAAACCGTGTCCGAGTCGAGCTCGAATGGCTCCGCCGCGGCCCCAAAGCACGCGCAACGAAAGCCAAGGCTAGAATCGATCGCGCTCAGGAGTTGATCGGCGAACTCGCCGATTTGAACGCCCGCACACGAAAGGCTATTGCCGATATCGATTTCTCCGCTTCCGATCGCAAGACCAAACGTCTGATCGAGATCGATCACGCGAGCTACGGCTTCTCTTCCGGTTTACTGTTCGATCGCCTGAGCTTCGTTCTCACCGCCGGCGCGCGTATCGGCTTGGTCGGCCCGAACGGCAGCGGCAAGACTACGTTGCTGCGCCTTTTGCGCGGCGAGATTGCGCCGCTTGCCGGCGAGATCCGACGTGCGCCTTCGCTCCGCATTGTCTATTTCGATCAGAACCGGCCGCTCGATCCCGATCTTACGCTGCGCCAGGCGCTCGCTCCCAGCAGCGATTCCGTTATTTATCAAGGCCGCACGATTCATGTCGCCTCCTGGGCCGCCCGCTTTCTTTTTTCGAGCGAGCAGCTCAACCAACCGGTTAGCCGGCTGTCTGGCGGCGAACGCGCGCGTGTCCTCATCGCCAACTTGATGCTCGAGCCCGCCGACATCCTGCTGCTGGATGAACCTACCAACGATTTGGACATTCCCACTCTCGAAATCCTCGAAGAAAGCCTGGTCGAATTTGCGGGCGCGCTTGTCCTGGTGACGCACGACCGCTACCTGCTTGATCGTGTCTCGACCGCAGTGTTAGGACTGGATGGAGAAGGCTCGGCCGAAGTGTTCGCCGACTACTCGCAGTGGGAAACGTGGCGAGCCGAGCGCCAAAAAACCAAATCGAAACCGGCGGCTGCTACGGTTTCGAGCCCCAAATCCGCTTCCGCGGCTTCCAAAAAGAAGTTGTCGTATTTAGATAGCCGTGAATTCTCAACCATCGAAGGCCGCATCGAAGAAGCCGAGCAAACGCTGGCCGCCGCGCGCGCCCGGCTCGAAGACCCCGAGGTCACGCGCGATCCCCACCGCCTGGCGGACAGTGTTCGCCAGATAGAGCACGCGCAGTCGGCGCTCGACGCGCTCTATGCGCGCTGGATGGAACTCGAAGAAAAGATCGGTTAACTAACGCAATACTACGACCGGCGGTTTTCGAAACCAAGTGTCGTAGCCAACGATGAACCACCCGATCGGAAATCCGCCTTCGTGTGTAATGACCGCGCCGATTCCGGATGCTTCCGCCGGCGTCAGAAACGACCGGCTCACTAGAACAGATTCTTGAGGCCGAAGACGAACGCTCAACTCGCCTGTAGAGCCCGCAGCCACTGGATTATATCGACGGCCGTTGGCGTCGGTAAGATAGACCGCCAGATTGTTTTCCCGCTGTGAGACGCGATGGGCTCGGCTCGATAGGCGCAGGTCGAGTTTATAGCGGTTGCCAGCGCCTTCCGGCGATCTCTTGTAATCCGCCACCGTGATGCACCAATCGTCGAAGCACTGGGATTCGCCGATGCCCAAGGCGCGCCGCGGCAAAACCAGAGAAACGATGATCACTACCGCTATGTATACGGCGGCGCTTGCTAAAAAACGCAACGCCAACCGGCGAGCGCGGCGGAAGTCCCGCCGGAAGGCGAAGCAGGCTGCCGTAATCCAGGTGACGAGGCTCGCGAGAACAAGAAGGATAAAGAGCAGATCGAATACGCCCACAAGTATACTTTATAATAACAAGTACTTGTCTTAAACTACCACTTCCCGTCAGCTTGGTTCGCCGCTCAAAACCTGTCGCGCCGTCCATTCCGTTTCGCTTGCTTGTGATGTTCCCCCCACCAGCCAGCGCGCGAGCATTGCCCGCAAATCCTCTCGCCGGATCGGTTTCGAAAGAAAATCGTCCATACCGGCTTTGATCGCGAGTTGGCGCTCCATGTCGCCCCCGCCCGCGGTTAGCGCGATCACTGGCACGCGCCGGCCCGCCGCGCGAATACGCCGCGTCGCCTCAAAACCATCAAGGCCCGGCATCTGGCAGTCCATCAAAACCGCCGCATACTCGTTCGACGTACACATTTCCACTGCTTCAAAGCCATTGGCGGCTAGGGCCACATCTAAACCAAGGTTCCGGAGAATCCCCGCCGCGACCTTCTGATTCACCGCATTGTCCTCGACCACGAGGATCGGAAGAGTGGCCATCAGAACCACTTCCGGCAAACTCTGCGGCTCCTGCTCTCCTTCACTCGCTTGCTCCAACGGCAGCGCGACACGAAATGTCGTACCTTTTCCGACCGTGCTCTCGAAGCCGATCGACCCGCCCATGAGTGCCGCCAGGTCACGGCAAATGCTCAATCCGAGCCCCGTCCCGCCGAAGCGGCGAGTCATCGAGTTATCGGCCTGTGTAAATTTTTCGAACAGTTTCGATTGCGCTTCCTGCGGAATTCCGATTCCCGTGTCGCTTACCGAGACGATCAATCCACCGCCGCTCTCGGCCGTGATGCAGACTTCGCCGCTATCGGTGAACTTGAGCGCGTTATTCACCAGATTGCTCAGGATCTGCCGGATTCGCAGCGGATCGCCGATCATAGCCGGAGGTACGGCGGCGAGCCGCACTTCCAGACGGAGGCCCTTCTGTAAAGCCGCGCCGTAGAAAGTCCGCTGCACATCGTTCAGCAGATCGACGGGAGAAAACTGGACCGCCTCGAGCGTCAACTTTCCCGCCTCGATTTTGGCCGAATCGAGGAGGTCGTTCAACATTGCCAGTTGCAAACGAGCGGACTCGCCTATCGTCGAGGCGTATTCACGCTGTTCCGCCGTGAGCGGCGTATCGAGCAGCAGATCGGACATCCCGATGACGCCGTTCATCGGCGTGCGAATTTCATGACTGACGTTGGCGAGAAATTTGCTTTTCGATTGAGTGGCGCGCTCGGCCGACAGCATCGCCTGCCGTGCGGTTCGAAAAGCCCACAGCAGAAGGCCGATTACAACGATCGTCACGGCCAGCGCCGCTAGAATATAGCGGTTTCTCTGGCGTTGCTGCAGCAATTGCGCCAGCGAGCGCGCTTCAATATTCGAAAAGACGAACCAGTTATCGACGAACTCAGCGAAGCGCCCGTCGAGGAACATGACGCCGATCTCCGCTCGGAGTTCTTCGGCCTGCTCGCGAAACGGCCGCGTCGCCACCAAACTCAGCGATTGCGTTAGCCCCGCGAGCACGCGGAGGCCCAGGCTCGCACCCGCGCATCCGGCGGGACGCTCCAGCAGCATCGGTTCCACCAGGCGAACTTCCATGAACGCGCCGTCGGCGATGCCCTCGCAGACGTGCTGGAATGCAACCGTGCGATTCGGCGTCGGGTCGATTTTGGAGCGTGAAAAGAAGTGTCCGGCGCGAGCACGGTTCGTGGGAAGATTGACGACGCTTATGGTTTTGCCATTCCAGTCGGGCACGATTCCGTGTACATTCGGCGTCGTAGAGCGCCAGAGAACGGCATACTCATTCTGCAGCCAAGGCTGCGCAACGTAGATACCCATTTTTCGCGCCGTATCGATTCCCAGCAGCGGCCACATATCCACCTTGCCGGCCGCGATCGCCTTTACCGGCCCTTCCGGACAATTAATCCATTTGAGAATGAGGCCGCGTTTTTTGGCGGCATCTTCCAAAACGTCGACGGTAAACCCTACCGGACCGTAGCCCTCTCGCCAACTCTGATAAGGCGCCGCTTGGTCCACTCCGATTCGTATTTCACGGGTTTGGGCGGACCCAAGCGCAACTGCAGCGGACAGAAATACACCCGTCCTTTTCAGCAGTCGAACGCAATTCATGTAACAGAACGCCCTAACTGCTTATCGGCCTAAAAGAACGCTTCGCCTAGTCCGCTATGAAACTAAAGTGAGGTGGATTGCTCCTCGCGCCAGAAATCTTCGCTTAGGTATTTGGCTGCGCTATCGCAGGCCAGCGTGACAATCACGCCTTTGCGGCTTTCGGCGGCGAGGCGCTCACCCAGTTTTCGCGCTGCCACCAGATTTCCGGCCGCGGAGATTCCTAGCAGCAAACCTTCCTGGCGGGCCATCTGGCGGGCCATTTCATAACACTCCTCGGTGTCGATCCATAGATTCCCGTCGGCGGCTTGCGGATCGTAAATCCCAGGAATGATCGATGAGGGAAGATGTTTCGTGCCTTCGATGCCATGGAGCGGCGTGGAAGGTTGCGCCGACCAGCACTCGACGCCCGGCAGTTCGCGCTTCAAGCGGCGCGTCGTACCGACAAAGCTGCCGGTAGTACCAAGCAGCGCGACAAAATGCGTGACTCGGCCTTCGGTTTGCGCCAGGATCTCCGGTCCGGTGGTCTCGAAATGCGCCCGCCAGTTAGCGTCATTATTGTATTGATCGGCGTAGAAATAGCTTTCCGGCTCTTTGGCATTCAGCTCCCGGACTTTTCGAAACGCCCCGTCGGAGCCTTCGCCGGGGTCTGTTAGTACTAGTTCCGCCCCCAGCGCGCCTAGTATCAGTTTGCGTTCCTCGCTGGCATTCGCCGGCAGACATAACTTGACGCGATATCCTTTTGCCGCGCCGATGGTCGCGTAGGCGATTCCGGTGTTTCCGCTCGTGGCGTCAAGAATGGTCTTGCCTGGGGTGAGCCTTCCGGAACGCTCTCCCTCAAGAATTATGTTAAATGCCGCGCGGTCCTTTACCGAGCCGCTCAGGTTCAAAAACTCGAGTTTCAACCAGACTTCCACGCCGGGCAAATCCGTCCAGCAACGCTCCAGACGAACCAGCGGCGTATTGCCGATCTGATCGATCAGGCGTTGTCCTTTGTTCATTTGCTATCCCTCAAAAAATCCATATATACTGAAAAAAATGTCTCTACAAATTGGCGATACAGCTCCCGACTTCACGGCCGAAACCACCCAAGGCCCTCTTCATTTTCACGAATGGATCGACGGCTCCTGGTGCGTCTTCTTCTCACATCCCAAGAACTTCACGCCGGTCTGCACGACGGAACTAGGATACACAGCGAAGCTCAAACCGGACTTCGACCAACGCGGCGTAAAAGTCTTCGTCTTGAGTTGCGATGCCGTCGACGCGCATCACAGTTGGTCGTAAGACATCGAAGAAACACAAGGCTATGCACCAAATTTCCCGATGATAGCCGATAAGGATCGCAAAGTTGCAGATCTCTACGGCATGATCCATCCGAATGCCAGCGACACAATGACCGTACGCTCGGTATTCGTCATTGGACCGGATAAAAAAGTTAAGCTCACCATCAACTATCCCGCCAGCACCGGACGTAATTTCGATGAGATCCTGCGCGCTATCGATTCGTTACAATTGACTGCCAAGAGCGCGGTCTCGACTCCGGTGAACTGGAAGCAGGGCGAGGACGTGATCATCTCCGGGTCTGTTTCCGACGAGGAAGCCCGCAAGAAATATCCGGAAGGCTTCAAAACGATCAAGCCCTATCTGCGTGTCGTAGCGCAACCCAAGGAAGCCGCTAAAGGCTCGAACGCATAAAAATCCGCTCGTGACTTCGAGCAGTTCTATCTTGGGCGCCTGGCCCAAGCGTCTTTTCTGATCGGCTCGAACGGGTGGTGGCGGTGATCGATCTACAACGCAAACGTCGACCTCTATCTCGCCGCCGCCCGTGAGCGTGTTCGGCGCGTTCGATTCCTGGACCGCCACTCATCTCCTCGTTATCCTCGACGAAGCTCAACTTGTCTGACTCAACCAATCCCCTGCGCGTGATTATTGTCGGCGGCGGATTTTCCGGCACCCTGGTAGCCATACATCTTCTGCGCCAGGGCAATTGCGTGCACATTGACCTGATTGATCCGCGCATTCCCGGCCGCGGGCTCGCCTATTCGACCGCCTGGGACGATCATCTTCTGAATGTTCCCGCGATTCGCATGAGCGCCTTCGGCAGCGAGCCGATGCATTTTCTCGAATGGCTGCAGGCCAATGGCAAGCCGGATGCTGACGCCAGTCTGTTCGCGCCGCGCAAGCTCTACGGCTCCTATCTTCAGGACGTACTCGAAACCAGTATTCGCGTGGCCTCGGGAAGATGCACCTTCCGCCATCATATGGGTGAGGCCGTGCATGCCTGGTCGGATAGTATTTCCGCGTATGTGCTGCTGCGAAATGGCGAGCGCATCCAGGGCGCAAAACTCGTTCTGGCATGCGGCAATCCCCCGCCCCGCGCTCTAGCGAGCCATATCGATACGCCGTGGGCATCCGCCGCATTCGCAAATCTCGACCGTGACCGGGACGTTCTGCTGATCGGCGCGGGCCTGACTGCCGTAGATGCTTTTCTCGCCCTTCAAGCGCAAGGACATCGCGGCAGGGTTCACTTCGTTTCCCGGCGCGGCAAGCTTCCGCACTCACACCAGCCATATCGCCCTCTGCCGAATTCGTTTGCGCCATCCGGCGCGATGGGCGCCCGGCTGTTGCTCCGCGAGATCCGTCGGCATGTGCGGGAAGCGGAGGCCCAAGGCGTGGATTGGCGTGCCGTCATTGACTCCATGCGCCCGGTGACAAATGATATCTGGCGCCAGCTCGAGCCTTGTGAACAGCGGCGCGTATTACGCCATCTCAAGGTTTGGTGGGACATTCATCGCCACCGCATGGCCCCGGAGATCGGCGCAAAAATAGCTGCCGCCCAAGCTGTTGGCCGAATCGTGGTCCACGCGGGACGCCTGAAGCAGATTCCGTCCGGCGGACGCGCCGAGATTTCATTGCGCGCCGGTGGGACGCTGGCGCTCGATGTGGAGCGGGTCATCAATTGCACAGGTTCGGACGAAGATTACCAGCAAACGGCAAATCCGTTGATGCGATCTCTGCTAGCCTCGGGACGGATTGCAGCGAATCCGATAGGCAAAGGCCTGCATACCAGTGAGCATGGAGAACTGTACGAAGCCGACGGCACATCTGCCGGTTGGCTGCTGACGCTCGGCCCGCCGCGGCTGGGAGGCTTATTCGAAACAACCGCCGTTCCCGAGCTTCGCAAGCAAGCCGAAGCCCTTGCGCTCTATCTGTCATCGGTAATCTACGAGCCGATTGAAATTGTTCCGGAGTTATTCATGGCGGCAGGAATTTAGCAAGCGGCCAAAGAACCGCGCGCGTGAGCAAGCGGAATGGGAAACATGAAAAATCGCATGGTTGCGGTGGTCGCCGGCGCGACGCGCGGCGCTGGCCGCGGCATTGCGCGTGCGCTCGCGGAAGCTGGCGCGACAGTGTACTGCACTGGCCGCAGC
>JACZDA010029641.1_pt1 | contig 10504 bp, 8 predicted proteins | sample 8641761 | NCBI WGS metagenome assembly JACZDA01 (sample SAMN15324611, study PRJNA640507) | soil metagenome | isolation source: intercropping peanut in the first line | place: China: Luxin town, Laibin City, Guangxi Province | collected 2019-07-25 | depth 10cm m | reverse complement strand
GGCCGCTTTGCCGGCCAGCCGCTCCACGTCGCGCACGTCATCGAGCGCCGTGCGCAGCGCGGCGCGCGCGAGCGGATCCGACGCCAGCGCGCCGACCGCATCCAGCCGCGCATCGATGCCTGAGCGTTGGGCGAGTGGTGCGAGCAACCACTGACGCAGCAGCCGCGCGCCCATCGGCGTCGTCGTCCGGTCCAACACGGCGAGCAGCGTGCCCGCCGTTCCGCCTCCGCGCAGCGATTCCACCAGCTCCAGGTTGCGGCGCGTCATGTCGTCGAGCGGCATCGAGCCGCCATCGCGTTCCACGATCGGCGCCGCGAGATGCGGTAGACCCGACGGCTGCAACTCGCGCAGATACCGCACCAGCGCGCCGGCCGCGCCCACCGCCGGCGCATCGTCTCGACCGATGCCGAACCCCTCGAGCGACGCGACACCGTACTGCCGGGCGAGCTCCTCCGCCGCCAACGATGGATCGAACTCCCAAGCCTCGCGCTCGGTGACTAACGCATCCTCGTCGCGCGACGACGCAGCGCGGAACGCGCCCGCCGCCGACCCGCGCGCGACCAGAATCTCGCTTGGCGAGAGACGCGCGAGCACCGCCGGCGCGTCGCCGGGCGTGGATCGAATCAGGCGCAGCTCGCCCGTCGACAGATCGGCCGCCGCGATCCCGATGAGCGACGTGTCGTCGCACACGGCGCACAAGTAATTGTTGAGCGCGCCGTCGAGCAGATCGTCCGAGAACGCGGCGCCGGGCGTGATGGTCTCCACCACTTCGCGCCGCACGATGCCCTTGGCGAGCTTCGGATCTTCCACTTGCTCGCAGATCGCGACGCGGTAACCCTGCTCGACCAGCCGGCGCAGATACTCGTTCAGCGCCTTGACCGGCACGCCCGCGAGCGGCACTTCGGCCGCGCCGCCGTTGTTCCGGCTCGTCAGCGTTAGGCCGAGGGCGCGCGAGCCGAGCTCGGCGTCCTCGTAGAACATCTCGTAGAAGTCTCCCATCCGAAAGAGCAGGATCGCGTCCTGGTGGCGCGCCTTGATCTCCCGGTACTGCTGCATCAACGGCGTGGCCGTCTCGCGGCTCACGGTGTCTCCGCGCTCGTCACGTAAGCGGTCAGCTTCTTCGCGCGCATGGCCCGCGCCGCGGCGTCGGCATCGGCGCGTGTCGCATAGCGCCCAACGCGCACGCGGAACGGTTTCGCCCTTCCCACCACACGGGCCGGATATCCCCGCGCCACGAGCACATCGCGCAGGCCGTTGGCCGACGCGAGCGTCGAGAACGCAGCCACTTGAACCGTGTACCGGCCGTGCGCTGACGTGCCGCTCGCCGCCTGCGGCGGCACGGGCGGAGTCGGCGACGACGTCGCACTGCGACTCGGCGCCGGCGCGGCCGTGGCCTTCGCCGTCGTGTCCACGCCCTGGCAGCGCTGTTGGAGGTAGCCGATCTGATTGGCGAGCTCCACCTCGCTGGCCGGCGTTAGGCGCGACGCGTCGGCCAACCGCGCGCATCCCGCCGGTAGGTTCCCCTCGTCGAGCAGCGTGCGCGCCACCCAGAATGCCGCGCGCGGGCGATTGGGACTGTCCGGATGCTCGACCACGATGCGCTTAAGGTGCGCCACCGCCTGATCGCGATCGCCGCGCGCGAGCTCGAGCTGCGCGAGCCGCATCAACGCATCGGCGCTGCGCGCCGACGCCGGATACGTCACAATGATCGTCCGCAGATCGCGCTCGGCGTCGGCCGCCGTCGCGGCCACCACTGCCCGCCAATACAATGCGTCCACATACGCCGGCGACCCGGGCGGCGCCGAGTCGAGTTTCTGCCCGACTAACGCACGGGCGGAATCGCCGCGCCCTTCGGCCGCGAGTCGTTGGGCAGCGCGAAAAATCGTGTCGCCGCCGGTGGAATCGGCGCGCGCGGTGTTCGGATGCACCGAGTCCGCGCGCGCGGAGTCCGGACGGGCGACCGCGACCGGCGCCGTATCGGCGTGCGCCGAGTCCGCGTGCGGCGAATTGCTCGTCTGTCCCCACGCGAGGCCCGGCACCAGCAGCATCACACCCAAGGCAGAGCGTATCGTCATGACGGAAGTTGGTTAGGCGTCAGGCGACGGCGCGTCGCGCCGGTTCCTCGGCGGCAGCGCACATCGACAACACGAGTCGCGCGAGGATCTCTTCATCGGACGACACCCGCGTTTCCTTGAGCGCGATGTCCGCGGCGAGGAGCGCGTCCATGGCGCGATCGAGCGCCGCGTCGTCCCACGCATCGATGGCCGCGGCCCACGACTTCACCGCCTCACCCCACGGACGACCCGTGTACGCGCCACCCGCGCTCTTGAGCAGCTCGTAGTACTCGCGCTCGAGCCGACCCGCCGACATGCCGCGCGCGCGCATCGCCCGCCCCCATGCCAGCGCCTGCGTCTGCGTCGTCAACGCCATCACGATCGGAACGGCCGAGATCTTGGGTTGGTCGAGCACGTGCGCCAGGAGCGCCAGCGCGCGGGGCGCGTCGCGCCGTCCCACGAGATCGAGGAAGTCGCCTAACGTCTCGCCGCGCCGCACGCCCACCACCGCCGTCACGGCCTGCTCGTCGATGACGCCGCCGTTCGTGTAGCTCGCCAGCTTGTCCAGCTCGCCCGCCAGCGCGGCCAGGTCGTTTCCCGCGTGGTCGAACAGGAGCGATGCCGCCTCGTCGGTGACCGACACGCCTAACACAGCCTGCGCGTGGTGCACGATCCACTTCGGCACCCGGTTGCCCGTCAGCGGCTCCGTCTCGAGCGAGAACGTGCGCTGCACGAGCGATCGATCCGGCTTGCCGCGCTCTCCCGGTCCGAACACGAGGACGAGCACGATGTCCGCGTTCTTCGACGCCGGCCGCTCGAGGAAGTGATCCACCACAGCCCGTCCATCCTTGCGCAGCAATCCCGCGTCGCGCACCAGCACGACGCGGCGCTCCGCCATCATCGGCGGCGTCGCCAGGAGCGACGCGAGCGCCTCGGCACTCACGGAGGCGGCGTCACGGATGTCGAGATTGAAATCGCGCGTCGCCGGATCGAGCGCGGCGGCGAGCAGCTGCCGCACCGCCGCGTCCTTCAGGAACTCTTCGTCGCCGTGAATGCTGTACGCGCGCTCGAAGGAACGCGAAGCGATGGATTTGTAGAAGGCGCGATCGTCCGGCATAGCGGCGAATATAACGCGCTTGGGGGTGCTACCGTCCCAACTCCTCCGCCGCGAAATGCTCCTGCGCTTGCTCGGCCATCACGGCCGCGGGCCACACCGGCAGTCCCATCGACGCCGACGCCACGAACGCCGAGTTGACGCCCGACGGCGATTCGGTCGGCGTCATCGGCGGACGCACCGCGATGACAGGCGGCAATCGGAGATCGCGCGCCGGTCGGGCAACGTCGAACACCATCGCGGCGATGAACCCGACGATCACGACGCTCGCTGCGGTCGCCAAAAACGACCCGACGCCCGGACCGCGGTAGTGCTCCGCGCGGGCGTCGACTTCCTGTGCAGCCAAAAGCTTTTGATTCAGGCGATCGAGAAAGTCGGCTGACGGCTCGAGCGCAGGCAGATTGCGCAACACCATCAGACCGCGCCGCATTGCCGTGTCGTACCGTGAACAGCGCACACACTCGGCGAGATGCAGCTGCATCTCCACCACATCGGGCGCGCTCAGCGTATCGTCGAGAAACGCCGGATGCAGATCGCGAAATTCGCGGCAAATCATAGGTGCGGTCGAGCTCCACTTCGTGACGACTGGCAAGGAATACCCGATCGCGCGCACCGGGTTCCGGTGCCTACAATGCGCAATGGATTGGGCGCCCGGAAGAGGCCCTAACGTGACGCTGAGCCTGCAAGGGCGAGTGTGCATCGGCGGCCGTATGGGGTGCGGGAAATGCAGCACTGATTGGAACGCGACACGCCGCCGACAGGGCGTGCCGCGCGGTGCGCGCAACGCGCGGCCGCTGCTGGGAAGCCGCGCTCGCCCACCACGGCAAACGCGGCGGACAATGCTGTGATGCGTGACGCCTGCCCTGGCCAGAGATGGCGAGCACACCCAATCGCCCCGATGACTCCTTCTAGCGAAGGCATCTCCTGCCGAGCTCGAGACCGCACGGGCGCGCGCAATGGAGGATCGTATGAGCACCCAATTAGGCGCTTCGCACGAACACGCCATCGTTCATGAAGCCGAGAGTGCCGCGGCAACCGAGTCGATCACGGGAGCGATCGCCGTCGTGCTAGCCATTCTGGGCTTGATCGGTGTCCTGACCGGCGTATTCGCGGCGGTGTCCACGATCGCCGTCGGCGTCGCACTCGCGGTTGCCGGCAGCGCGCTCGCGGCACACTACACAAGGACGCTCAGCGGCAATGAGCTCGTATACGAGCGGCATGAGGGCGAGCGCGGGATGCGCATGGAAGCGCTCGCGTCCGTTGGCGGCGTCGTGTTGGGCATCCTCGCGCTCATTGGCGTGAGCCCGATGACGCTGCTCCCGATCGCGGCGATCGTGCTGGGCGGAGCGTTGCTCATGGTCGGCGGCTCGGCCGCACGCGTGGAGTCGCTCACGCGCTCGCAGGTGGCGACCGGCACAGGGCACATCGCGCTCGAGCACGCGCCGTACGTGGCCACGGGTTCGGACCTGCTCGTCGGCGTCGGCGCGATTGTGTTAGGCATCTTGGGACTCAGCGGTCATGACCCGCTGACGCTGACGATCATCTCGATGCTGGGCATCGGCGCGGCCGTGCTGCTGAACGGCTCCACCATCGCCGCGCGGTTGTTCGGACTGGTCAGCTGAGCACAAACGCAACGGGCGGAGCCGTGTGGCCCCGCCCGCTGCGCCCCCACCGTCTTTGCCTAACGCTATCGCAGCGCCGGTTCGATGATCGCGGCGAACGCGTTCCGCGCGCGATTCAGGCGCGATTTGACCGTTCCCAAGTTGCAGCCGGTGATCTCGGCGATCTCTTCGTACGACTTGCCTTCGAGCTCGCGCAGGATGAAAACCTGCCGATGATGCTCGGGCAGCTGCGCCACCGAGCTCTCCACGAGCTCCCGCAGATGACGCTTCCGGTACAGGTCGTCCGGACGCGATACGCGATCCTCGAACTGCAGCGGCCGGTCGTCATCTTGCCAGTTTTTGCGAATGGTCTGGAAGAACACGAGCGGACTCCGCGAGCGATTGCGGAGCTCGTTCTTGGCCAGATTCGACGCGATGGTGTATACCCAAGTCGAGAACTTCTTCGACCGATCGAAGCGATGCAGGTGACGATAGACCCGAATGAAGACCTCCTGAACGAGGTCCTCCGCCCGCTCACGATCTCCGATCGTTCGATAAATGAAGTTGAGCAGCCGGGTCTGGTAGCGCTCCACCAGCACTTGAAAGGCGCGCTCCTCACCGCCGAGGAACTCGGTGACCAGCGCCGAGTCATCCAGAGCGTGTAATCGCTCGCGAACCGGAACCGGCGATTCGATTGCGTGCCGAAGTGCGACGTCAGCCATTGCCTACTCCCCGACCATTGAAGGGTTCGCTCTATTCGAGAGACGAAACGCCACGCGGGTCGTGCACACATTCCGCGACACTCGAAAAGGCATGGCCCGTGCCCGCGCCACCATGGCTCTCTCGCGACGCGTAACGCCCTGCCTAACAACAAGTTGCCCCGGTCCCGCTACTCGATGAAAAATAGGTCGTTCGGGGCGGTCGTGTCTACTTTCGGAGACGAAAGGCCCGAGACGATGGGACACGTTTGCCAGATGCGAGGTACTTGATCCGCGTTCGACTACACCTAGTTTGACCAGCCACAACTGGAAACAGTTGCCGCGCGCCCAGCTGATCAGTCTGTCACCGTTGCCCTCCCCCTCCAGGGGCCCCCGTGGAAACCAACGTGACTTTCGGTCTGCGCGTCGCCGCGATGTTTGCCGCGATCGCCCTCGCCGCACCCCCAGTCGCATCCACACAGCAGCCGGCCGCTCCCGACACAACCGCCGGCACCGTCGTTTCCGGTGACGTCTACGACAGCATCGATGTCGCCCCGATCGGCGACGCGATGGTCCAGATGGTGTCGCAGTCGAACGCCGCGGTCTCGTTCACCACGTCGAGCGACTCGGCTGGACACTATCGGATCGCGCACGTTCCACCCGGGAAGTACATCCTCGGATTCCTCGACGAGACGCTATCCGAGCTCGGGCTGAGTGCGGTGGAGCGCATCGTGGAAGTCGGCTCCACCCCTGTGGACAACGTGCGGTTGGCCACGCCCGGCTCCGAGGCCATGCACGACAAGATCTGCGGGCGGCCGGCGAACGGTGATTCCAGCAGCGTGATGGTCGGCTTCGTGCGCGACGCCGCGTCGGGCACGCCCGTCGGATTGTCGACCGTGGTCGCGACCTGGAACCACATCGTGATCGACGACCGCGGCGTGCACAACGATCGTCAGGAATTCCCGGCCAAGACATCCCCGTCGGGCTGGTTCGCGGTCTGCGGACTACCGTCGGACCGGTCGCTCGAGACGCGCGCGGAGCTGGGCTCGCGCGCCACGGGTTTCATCGAGGTCCGGTTGCCGCGTCGCGGCGTGCTCGTGCGCGACTTCGACGTCGGCGCAGACACGGTGCTCGCGGTGAACCGCGAGAAAGGCGCGTCTCCGTTAGGCGAATCCCTGCGGCACGGAACGGCGCGCCTCACCGGCACGGTCGCCGACTCCGCGGGACGCTTGCTCACCGGTGCGCACGTCACGTTGTGGGGATCCGCCACAGCGACGACGACCTCCGATGGGCGCTTCTATCTCGATTCGCTCCCCTCGGGCACGGCAACCGTCGAGTCACAGTATCTCGGCTTCGAGCCCGTTAGGCGCGTGGTCGATCTGGCGCCTGGTCGTATCGACACCGTTCGGTTCAAGATGAGCAAGTCCGTGCGGGTTCTCGCCGCCGTGAAGGTAGAGAGCAAGACGGGCCTCATGCGATACCACGAGTTCGACGAGCGCCGAAAGAGTGGCCTCGGCCATTTCTACACCGCCGACGATATCGCCAAGGCCAACCCGCTCATGCTGTCGGACTTCTTCTACATGATACCGGGCGTTCGCGTTGTGCCGGTTTCCGGTTCCGACTTCGAGCTCCTCTCGGCACATGGCGGTGACATCAGCGACGAGTGCAGCCCGGCTGTCTGGATCAACGACGCCCAGCTGCATCAGGGCGGGCTCAACGAGCTGGTCCGGCCCGAGGATGTGACGGGCATCGAGGTCTATGATGAGTCGAACGCGCCGCCACGGTATCGCGTGGGACAGTGCGGTGTCATCATCATCTGGACCAAGTGACGATGCCTTTCGGTCTGCGCGTCGTCGCGATATCTGCCGCGATCGCCCTCGTCGCACCCCGGCTCGCATCCGCACAGCGGCCCACCGCATCCGATACAGTCGCCGGAACCGTTGTCTCCGGCGACGTCTACGACAGCGTCCGAACGGTGGCGGTAGGCGGCGCCGTTGTGCAGCTGGTCTCAGTGCCCAATCCCGCGTTGTCGTTCAGCGCGAGGAGCGATTCTCTTGGACGGTATTCGATCGCACACGTTCCGCCCGGGAAGTACCTCATCGGCTTTGTGGATCCGACGCTGTCCGAACTCGGACTGAGCATGATCGAGGAACAGCTCGACATTGGCGCAACGCCCATCGACCACGTGCGGTTGGCGATTCCCGGTCAACACGCGATGCACGACAAGATCTGCGGACCGTCCAAGGCATCGGACTCGAGCGGAGTCATGGTCGGTCTCGTGCGCGACGCGTCGACAGGGATGCCGGTGGGCTTGTCGACGGTGGTCGTGATCTGGCGCGAGCTCACGATCGACAAAGCTGGCCTTCATAACGATCGCCGCCAGGCGCCGGCCAAGACGACGCCGACCGGATGGTTCGCGCTGTGTGGCTTACCGTTCGGCACGCCGCTCGAAACCCGCGCCGAGTTCGGCGCCCGCACCACCGGATTCATCGAAGTCGAGGTCCCACTGCACGGCGTGCTCGAGCGAAACTTCGACATGGGCACCGACACGGCAGCGGCCGCCGACGTCCACACCGCCGCCTCTCCGTTAGGCGACGCCATGCGTCACGGCACCGCGCGGCTGGCCGGCACCGTGCGCGACTCCGCGGGGCGTTTCCTCCAGGGCGCCCATGTCACGCTGTGGGGCTCGGGCACGACCGTCACCGACGCGAGGGGTCGATTCGATCTGGACTCGCTCCCATCGGGCACGGGCACGATCGAAGCGCGCTATCTCGGGTTCGAGCCGAAGCAGGCGGTTGTCGACCTTGCGCCGGGGCGTACGGATACCGTGCACGTGGTGATGAGCAAAACCGTCAAGGTTCTGGCCGCCGTGCGAGTCTACGCCGACCGGGCGACGACGGCGAAGCTCAGGGAGTTCGAGGACCGCCGCAAACACGGGATCGGCCGCTATTACACCGACCTCGACATTGCGAAAGCGCGTCCGATGCTCCTAACGGACTTTTTTTACCTCGTGCCCGGCATCCGCGTGCAATCCCAATCTGGTTTGGACTATCAGCTGCTCTCGACCCAGAGCGCGAGCATCCGAGGGCCGTGCGCACCCGACGTCTGGATCGACGGCGTGCGCATGGACACGGGATTCAGCGTGAACGAGATGGTCCGACCCGACCAGGTGGCCGGAATCGAAGTGTACGACGCGGCCTCGACACCGCCGGAATATCTGGTGGGCGCGTGCGGCGCCATCCTCATCTGGACGAAGTGACGCTCGCCTGACTGATCGTTAGGCGCCGAGCCGGAAGCCTGCCACGTAGAGCAGGGTAAGGGCCGTTTTGGCGTCGACGATCTCACTGTCACGCACCATCTCGAGCGCGCGCGACAGCGGCATCACGAGATTCTCCACGAACTCGTCTGCCTCCGGACGCGCCGTACCGCGCGAGAGACCGGACGCCATGAACGCGTGGATTCGCTCGTCGGTGAAGCCCGGCGTCGTGTAGAACGTGTACACGTGATCCAACCGCTCGGCGGTGCACCCCGCTTCCTCGAGCAGCTCGCGCCGCGCGCACGCTTCCGGCGACTCGCCCGCCTCCAGCCGCCCCGCCGGACACTCGATCACGAAGCCCTCTGCCGCGTAGCGATACTGGCGGATGAGGAGGATCTGCGGATCCTCCGCCGCCGGATCGCTCAGGAACGGCAGCACGAGGCTCGCGCCCGGATGCCTAACCATCTCGAGCTCGCCCGTCGAGCCATCGGGAAAGCGAACGGTGTCGAGATCGAGGTTGATGATGCGGCCCGTGTACTGGCGCGACGAAGATACCCGGCCGGGGTCAGCCATGCGTCAGTCGGTGGAGATCTCGACGCCATCGGCGCCGTACTCGAGCAGCGGGCCGAGCTCCATCGCCGCGACCGGCGCTTTGATCTCCGACGCGTCGCCCACCACCACCACCTGCAGCGCGTCGGGGTGCAGGTATTTCTCGGCCGCGCGCTGGATGTCCGCAATGCTCACTCCGCGGACTGCATCGCGGTACGTGTCGAAGTAGTCGATCGGCAGGTCGAATGCGGCGAGCGCAGCGAGGGCGCGCGCGATGGCGTCGGTCGTTTCGTACTTGATCGGGAATACGCCGCCCAGATAACTCGTGGCCAGCGACAGCTCGTCGGCCGTGACCGGCGCGGAGCGAATGCGATCGATTTCCCAGAGCACTTCGCGCACCGCATCGGCGGTGATGTCGCTCTCGACCGCCGTCGACACGACGAACGGCCCGGCGCCGCGGCGCCACGCGAACCCGGAGAACGCCGCGTACGTGTAGGCGTGCTCCTCGCGCAGGTTGAGGTTGATGCGCGACGAGAACAGGCCGCCTAACACGGCGTTCATCACGAGCACCGGGAAATAGTCGGGATGCGTGCGCGGCAACCCGATGTGGCCGATGCGCAGCTCCGACTGCGGCGCGTCCGGCTTGCGCACCAGGTGCACGGCGCGCGTGGTGCGAGCCGGCGCCTCCGCCGGCGGCGCACCGCGCGACGCCGTTCCATCCCACTCGCCTAACGTGCGGCGCGCAAGGTCGAGTCCGTCGTCCACGCTCAGGTCGCCCACGAGCACGAGCGTCGATCCGCGCGGCCGGTACCGATCCATGTAGAAGCGGCGAACGTCGTCGCGGGTGAGCGTCGACACCGTATCCGAGCCGCCTTCCTCCGGACGCGCGTAGCGCGAGAGCGGATCATACACGAAGCGCGCGAACAGCTCATCGGCCAGACCGCGCGGCTCCGTGCGCATTTGCAGCAGGTCGGCCAGACGCTCGGCGCGCAGGCGCGCGATGTCGCGCTCGGGAAACGATGGCGCCAGCACCAGCTCGCCGAGGAGCGCGAGCGCCGGCTCGAGGTGCGCGCGCAGCACCGTCACGCCGGCGTTCGCCGCATCCCAGTCGGCGCCCGCGAACACGCCCGCGCCTAACCGCTCGAACTGTTCGGTGAGCGCATTGCCGTCGCGGAGCGCCGTCCCCTCGAGCAGGCCGCGCGCGGTGAGGTTCGCCACGCCGTCGCGACCCG
>JACZDA010155554.1_pt1 | contig 10620 bp, 10 predicted proteins | sample 8641761 | NCBI WGS metagenome assembly JACZDA01 (sample SAMN15324611, study PRJNA640507) | soil metagenome | isolation source: intercropping peanut in the first line | place: China: Luxin town, Laibin City, Guangxi Province | collected 2019-07-25 | depth 10cm m | reverse complement strand
TTGAGGTGCTAGCGGGTAACACCGTGGGGGTTCAAGTCCCCCTCTCCGCACCAGTAAACCTCTAGAGTTGAATTACTTAGCGAAGCAACTGACCCTACTCTGGCGTAAACAGCCGCGCTAGTTTGCATATGTCAAACGCGTTTTCCCCGGACTCACCGGCCGCTTTTTCAATGACATAGCGGGGGCAGCTTGTTATTCGCACTAGTTTTGTGCCGCTACTGTGCCATTCGCTTCATGAGCCATCTTTGCGGCTGTTGATTAATCGAATACGTTTGAATGCAGCGGGATCGGTTCGACCGTCTGCCGCATTTCGTAGTCGCGACGCTTGACCGTTCCACCATTCATACCGAACCGCGTTCAGTTGGTGTGCGGCAGATACACTCTTACCGAATGCCGATCACCCCCTCTGAAGCATGGTTTGGAAGGAGGTGCAGAACTTCGCGTCGTGATCGTGCAGGACAAAGCGCACCGGAAGCAGAGCGCCGTCGATTTCGTCGACAGCATGGCGAGCCATCTGCACCATCCAATCCTCGGAGGGATATGGGTGATGCCGGCGAGCGTGACGCCTCGCGTTTCCTGAAGGGCGTGTTCGCGCGTCGAACTTCCGTGGGCGCAGTCTGATCTACGACAACTCACCGTATCGAATATCAGGAGCCGCGCGGCGTAAAGAGCGATTAGTTTTCAGCCAAATTTGACAAGTTGTGTATGCGCTTCCCTCACAAAACTGTTTTCGCCACCGCAGTCAGTGCTGCTATTTGTAATTAGTGCAATTATTTTGTCGGAATATCCATGTATTCCTCTCCTCAATGAAGGCTGTGAAGGGCCGGTCCTCGACTGCGACGTATCACCCCATGCCCTTACGGCTTCCGACTAGAACCTAGGCTTATGAAATTTCCTCACCTGCGTTGGTGGATTGCGGGCCTACTGTTTGCGGCGACGATTATCAATTACATTGATCGCCAGACGCTTTCTATCGTTGCGCCGGTGGTGACGAAAGAATTGCACATCTCGCCCATTGAGTACGCGAATATTCTGCAGGCTTTTTTAATCGCCTATACCTTGATGTATCTCGGCTCAGGCTTTCTGGTGGATCGCTGGGGCACGCGACTGTCGCTCGCAGTTTTCATGATTTGGTGGTCATTGAGCAATGCGCTGCATGCCGTAACTCGGACAGCAATCGGATTTGGGATATTCCGATTCCTGCTTGGAGTAGGTGAGCCGGGAAACTTCATGGCGTCGTTCAAGGCAATATCAGAGTGGTACCCCGCCAAAGAAAAGGCGTTCGTCAATGGACTCGTAAATGCCGGAGCGGCAGTAGGTGCAATCATTGCGGCGCCCCTAGTCGCTTGGTTGACGGTGAAGTATGGATGGCGCGCAGCATTTGTCACAACGGGCTGTTTTGGACTTGTGTGGCTGGCGCCTTGGCTATGGCTGTACAAAATCCCTGAAAAGCATCCGCGGATAACGCCCGATGAGCTGAACCTGATTCGCATAGGACGCGGCCCTACGTCGCATCCCGAGAATCAGGCGATGACGAAAGCAGCGCTCCTTCGCCATCCGCAGACGTGGGGTTTGCCTTTGGCTCGCTTCATTTCCGATCCGGTGTGGTGGTTCTATCTGTTTTGGCTTCCCAAGTACCTGGTAGATCAAAGGGGATTCACGCTGGCTGAAGTGGGGATGCTCGCCTGGCTTCCTTATCTATGTGCGGATATCGGCTCTATTTGTGGAGGATTGGTTTCGGGATACTTAGTGAAACGCGAATCGAACGCGCTGCGCGCGCGTTTGCTGGTAATGTTTCCGTCTGCCCTGCTGATGCCGCTGAGTGCCGCTATTGGCATCACGTCGTCATCATCCGTGGCGCTTGCCATTATTTGTGTTGTGACATTCAGTCACATGGCCTGGAGGACCAATCTAACGACGATGACCAATGATATTTACCCGACGCGCCTGATTGGTTCCGTTTCGGGCATTATCGCATTTGGCAGCGGACTCGGCGGTGCATTGTTCACGAACGTGACTGGATTTGTGGTCCAACATTCTTCATACACTTTGATTTTTATCATCATGGGGTTTCTTCATCCGGCGAGTTACCTAGTGGTACGTCTGCTAGTGAAAACGCCCGTTGTCCCCTCCGAGAAGGTTTTCCTCTCCCAAGGCCATGCAAATCATTCAACTTGACGTAAAGGTAGAATTCTCGGATTCCCTATCTGGCGCGCCAGCAAAAGCGCGAGCGGATGAAGAAGCGCCATGAGCAGGAAGACAGGCCGATAGGAGACGTGCGTCACGAGCCAAGCGATCGCGCTAGTAGACAATATGCCTCCGAATCCGCTGCCGGCAGCTATGAATCCAAAGGCTGTAGCCATTACGGTCTTCGGATAGAGGTCCACAATAAGGGCTCCCATCGTAACCTGCCACGTAAGATGTGCAAATGTGACCACAGCCGCGAGGGCGAGGACAACTGGGAGCGATGCGCCGAAACCGATCAGACATCCAGCAGGTGCGATTAGCGCTGCAGCCGTCATAACGCGGATGCGCGCCGCGATTGGTTTCATGCCGCGCCGGATCAGCGACCCCGAACACCAGCCACCAATGATACTTCCCAAGTCGGCGGCGAGGTAGACGATCCAGGCGATCCTGCCGACTTCGGCGAGCGTACGCCCACGTCCGTCCATCAAGTACTTCGGGAGCCAGAACAGATAGAAATACCAGACGGGGTCGCTCAGCATCCTTGCGAACATCAACAGCCAGGCTGAGCGATCGGTCAGCACAAAGCGCCACAACTGTACTTCCGGCACGCGTGCCGCACCGCCGTGCTCCGCAAACGGTCCCCGGCGATACACCAGCAGCCACGGCAAAAGCCACACTAGCCCGGCTATAGCGGTGGCAAAGAACGCCGCGCGCCATCCGTACTTCCCGCCAAGCCATACAACCATCGGCGGGGCGATCGTGGCGCCAACCATTGCGCCCGCCGTGTAAATACCAACCGCAAGCCCGCGCTCCTTTGGCTCGAACCATTCTCCAACCACTTTCGGCCCTGCCGTATAGTTACCCGCCTCGCCGAGCCCGAGCAAGAATCGGCACGCACCGAGCTCCCGCAGAGAACGCGCGAATCCGGTAAAAAGATTCGCTACCGACCACCACCCGATAAACAACGCCATGCTCCAGCGCGCTCCCAACCAATCGGTCACTCGGCCCACCATCAGGTACGCCATCGTATAGGCCAACAGAAACCCTTGCACGACCTTGGCGTAGTCCATGTCGGAAAAATGCAAGTCAGTCTGAATCGTGCGAACGAGTACCGATAGCGTTTGCCGGTCGACGTAATTCAGCACGGTCGAGAGGAACAGCAGCGCGATGATCCACCAGCGACGGCGCAAAATCAAATCCTAACCGAAGAGCACGTCTTCCCGTACCGCGATACCCAGGCCTGGGCCATCCGGCGTTTCGAGATAGCCGTTCTCGAGCCGCAGCGGAGATTCGAGAATGCAATCTCCGATTGGATTGTCCCCGATCCAATACTCACTAGTGAGCGTGTTTGGCATTGCAGACGCCATGTGAGCTGTCGCCGCAAAATGAATGGCGCTGCCGATGCTGACGTGTGGAGCAAATGCCAGTCCGAAATTATCGGCAAGCTCAGCGATGCGCCGGCACTCCGTGATACCGCCAGCCCGGCATACATCGGGCTGCACAATATCGATGCCGCCGAGCCGAATCAGCTCGCGCGCCTCGAAGCGTGATGTGAGTGAGTCGAGAGCAATCGGCAGGTCGAGAGCTTTTGCCAGCTCCACATAGCCTTCCACGTCTTCCGGAAATGTTGGCATTTCGAGCCATCCTGCGCCAAGCTCTTCCAGTTCTCGTCCGAGGCGCAGCGCCTGCGCACGGTCGTACACGCCGGCCGCGTCGGCATAAATGATGAAAGCTGGTCCAAGGCGATCGCGAACCGCGCGCACGCTGCGCAGATCCCCGCGTAAGCCGCGCCCCAGCGCCATCTTTAAGCCGGTGAATCCCCGAGCATGAATCGCCTCCGCCTCGGACGCCAAGCCTTGAAACGCCTCTTCCGGCGCTTCGTCCGGCAGCGCCGGCAGACCGGACGCGTATACGCGAACCGGATTCCGGAACGAACCACCCAACAACTGATAGATCGGCTCGTTCGCGATTTTTCCTGCTAAGTCCCACAAGGCGATGTCCACACCGGAAATTGCCTCCAGGTAAAAGCCAGCGCGATGCCCGCGCACTCGCATGCCGGCATACATTCGCTCCCAGAGCACAAGATGGTTGCGCGGATCCTCGCCGATTACGATCCCGGCGAGCAACTCGTCGATGATAGCCTTTGTCACTTGCGGAGCAACGGGGGCCTTCGCCTCGCCGAAGCCAACGAGTCCATCGCCAGTGACGATTTTTACGACCACGGTGTCGATCGTTTGCGAATAACAGTAGCGACGCCGGTAAGGCGTGGGATATTCGCTTGAGATTTCACTCTGCCGAGCGGCGCCCTGCGTACCCCACGCGCGGCTGCCCCAATACGGCTTCGCGTCGATCGGCTTTTTCTGGATGGCGTATGCGCTAACTTTGGAGATTTTCATTGTTGTTTGTGAGATGACATAGCAACAGAACTAGTGGGCCTTGGCCCCATGGAAATACGCCGAATCTCCGCGTGGCGTAGACACGGCGCTGAGAGACGGGCGTGGCTTCCGATGTCAATCTAAGCTCTCCTTTTGTGCCTATATTGCGGATCACAGCCTGTTCAGCAGCGGCTCGCATGCCATCGTAAGGACCGGTATCAAGTACGTTTCGTTTAGCTGCATCGCGCAATGCGACTGACATCAGCGCTGCCAACGTCGTTTCTGTATAGGTCGTGTAGTCCGTAAGAACGGTATGCCAAAGTCCGTCCGCAGATTGATGTGTCTTGATGGCGACTAATAGCGCCTCAACTCGCTGCCGGATTTCCACGCAACCGCTATGCGTGCTCGGTAACTCTCCCAGAGTGTCCAGCATGCCGCTAAGCGCCCAGCCATTTCCGCGCGCCCACAGCTCACCATTCGCTCCGCAATCGGCTTCCCATCCATGACGAAACAATCCGCTCGATTCTTGCAGCACTCGAGCATAGGAGATCACTTGATCGGCGGCAAGATCGAATAGATCGGCGTCGTCGCTGAAACGGCCTAGCCGGGCCAGGAATGGGCCGTCCACGTGCATGCAATCGACCCAGATCTGCCGCTTCCAGCCCGGTTGATCGGGACGGTGCAAACGAATTCCATCGTGGACCGGGAAGCTGGCGTGCAGCGCCGCGAGACGGCGCGCAGCATCGAGTAGATCGGGTTCACCGGTTCGTTCCCAGAGAGCCAATAACTCGTAGCCGGGCGCGACATGATCTTCGAACGTCTTTGGCCGGCCGAGCCCCAGCCACGCGCTGAACAGCCCTCGCACAAATCCCTCATACAGCGGGTTGCCAGCGGTTACCGACGACTCCATCAGCGCCCGAATACCGATGCCTTCCCCGAAACCCCACACCCGAAACGGGTATGTAAGCAGATGGATTGCGGCAGCGCGGAGCTGCTCAATCACAAAACAACTCCTCCGAACTCGACCGAATGAACCTCATCCAACCCGGCGAATGCCGTAGCTTCGATCGTGGTCTCGATCATTTCGCCGCCCTCCAGCTCAAGCGCAGTCCCACTCTCGATTGCTTCGCGCAAAGAGGGAAGCCCGCATGCTGGTTCGAGCGCAGCGAGGAAATGTTGCTTGTACCAGGGGTAGTCCGGCCCTCCGCCGAACAGTTGCCAGTAGCCGAGCACGGGGAATAGCGCCGCATCGAATCGAAAGGCGAAGCCCACTTGGCGCCGCGGGTTAATTAGAGCAAACCAGCCGGCCGCCAGATTTTCTAAGCGCACAAAATCGTGTGATTCCGATTCGTAGCCCGGCACGATCGACAGATCGATGCACTCGCCTGCCATCCCACGGACGATTGGCCATGGCGCCTTTTGACCAGCAGCGAGCCGAGCATCCTGCGACACAGCATCCGGTATGGTAACGTCGCATGGCGGCACAAACACGCGTGCTCCCGGCTCAAGCAATGTACCACCAAAGGTTGGATGTTGCCCCCAAAGAAATTCGACCCGCTGGTTCGCCTCATTCGTAATGCGCTCAGATAGGGAAAGCGTCGATCGCCCCTGCCTGAGCGTGAGCGTTTTCTCGATCCGCAGAGGGATGCGGTTGAGCCGCACAGCGAAGCGAACAGCCACGTGCTCCGGCTCATCGTCCACGACCTTGGGTTCCCACGCAAGCAGCGTGGCTTCTCCGTGATATCCGAAAGGAGCTCCCCGATGTTCGCAGGGCGAGGGACCGTTAGGCAGCATCTCGTACCAACCGCCGGCAAAGTATTCGCGGAAGTGGCCGGTCCCAAGTGGACTGCTGGGCCGGAAGTACGGCGATTGCAAACCGCCGGGCGACTGCCACAGGCACTCCGTATCGGTTGGCTTATGCAGAAACTCGAGAATATCGGTGCCCTTGTCCGCCGCAACCAGAATGCGAAGAGTTTCGTTCTCGAGTGCAATACATCGGTGGCCGCGCCAGGTAAAATCGCGCAGACGGCAGCCCCAGTTACGATGACTGAAAGCCGGGCGCTTCATGATCTGCACCAAGGCGCATGTGCGTTGAACCGAACACCCAAACCTGCGCCGGTTGGAACGAGGTATGCGCCACCGCGCAACTCGATCGGCTGCTCTAGAAATTGGTTCGCCGCAGCCAAGATGGTGGGGTTGAACTCGAGCATGAGGCATTCCGGCACGGCCGCGGCAAAATGGATGGCGGCGGCAAGCTGCGGCGCTTGGGCCACGCTGACGTGCGGAACAATGTCGATGCCGTGCCGGCGGGCCAGTTCGGCAAGCCGCAGGCCTTCGGTAATCCCACAACGGCCCAGATCAGGTTGGAGAAAGCGAATGGCAGCGGACTCGATTAGCCGCCGCAGCTCATAGCGGCTACGATAACTTTCACCGAGCGCGATGGGAACGCCCGCGGCGCGCGCCAGTTCGACGTGCCATTCCGTTTCTTCGGGAGGAAAAGGACATTCAAGGAACAGGATTTCGCGGCTTTTGAGTTCGCCCCACAGCCCGAGTGCGGACTTCGGGTCCAATCGCCAAAGCGCATCGACACACACTCGTCCGTGACCAAAAATATCGAGTGCGCGGTCCACTTCGTCGAGCAGATCGGCCGTCGATGCACGGTAATAAATCTTGACAGTGTTGACACCTGATTGACGCCACGATGCCGCCTCTGCCCACCGGTCGCCCGGAATGCCGCTGAGATACGCAGGCACGCACCGGCGCGCGCTCTCCAGCATGGCACTCACCGTTCCATTCACACACTTGCCCGCCGCATCCCACAATGCGAGATCAAGGCCGCTAATCGCATCCAGCATGAAGCCGCCGGTTTGCCCGCGAACACGCATTGTCGAATACATGCGATCCCATAAACGTGCAATTGCCTGGGGCGACGCCAGGAACTCTTCCCCAGCTATGGCGGGCCGCAGAATGCGCTCGACGATGGTACAAGCCACTTCCGGCGCGAGTGGGGCCTGGGCTTCTCCCCAGCCCTCAATGCCGTTATCGAGGCGAACTCGGATGAGCGCCGTTTCGATCAGAGTCGAATAAAGGCACGGATATGCCGCCGCCCACCGATATTCCCCTTCGCCTTCAAGGCGCGCCGGCGAGCCCGCACTGCCGAGCGCGGCGTCATGGTCACGTGGCAGCCGGACTGCGAATGCATCAACCGATTCGATCCGTACCACCAACTAACTCCGATTGATCAGAGCGCCGCCGTCGACCAGATGCGTACCCCCGGTGATCCACGAGGATTCGTCCGAGGCCAGGAACAATACTAAGTTCGCCACATCCTCCGGCGTGCCGAGGCGGCCGAGCGGATGACGCGCGATGTTGCGTTCGCGCGCCTCTGCAGGATTTGACGTTCTATCAAAGGATGCCTGAAGCATCCCCGTCTCAACGGAGGCCGGACATACGCTGTTGACCCGAATGCGTCGCTCGGCAAGCTCGAGTGCAAGCGTGCGAGCGAGCGTAATCAGCGCGCCCTTCGAAGCAGCGTATGCGGAAAGTCCTGGAGCGCCGACAATGCCGTTAATAGATGCAATAAATATGATGGAGGCGCCGCTGTGCAATTGACGGTCGAACGCCTTCGCAACATTGACGGCGCCCAAAAAATTTACACGCAGAATTCGCTCAAAATCCTCCTCACTTGTTTCGAGCGTTCGTCCAAAAACGCTTATTGCCGCGCAATGAACGAGAACATCCACACTGCCGGCCGTTTCTGCTACTTGGGAAGCTACCGCCCGAACCTCGCCGAGACGAGACACATCGCACTGCCACGGAGGAGTGGAGACAACATCCAACCCGAACACTCGCGCGCCTTCTACCGCAAATCGCTCTGCGCAAGAGCGGCCAATGCCGCTTGCCGCACCGGTAATCACAGCGACTTTATTGGGTAGTCGCATTGGCGAACGAACCGTTAACCCAGTCCCGCAAGCGTTCGAGCTCTCTCAAGCTCTCCGGAGCAAGTGAGCCGGTAGGGTGGCGAACAGCGGCGCTTCGAATGACTCCGGCGGCCCGCAGATTGAGCTTCGCCGCAGACACTCCCAACCCCGGCTGAAGACCAAAGCGCATTAACGGCAAGGCATGTACGAAAAGCCGCCAAGCTTCTCCCGTATCTCCAGCTCGAAAATAATCCCAGATGCGCACGTAAATGCCAGCAATGTCACTGTTGGGCATCGCACCCTTCGCACCGCGTTCCAGCTCTTCGTACAAGAACTGGCAGTTTAGTCCGCCAAAGACAACAAGCCTTCCTTCTGAGGCTCGCAGCACTTCTGTCGTCTTCGGAGCTGTGGGCGGAGCTTCCACCTTTACGTAGCGCACGTTTTCAATTTCACGCTCCATCCGCGCGAGCAGCGCTGCCGGCATGATCACCTGACTCATCAACGGTGCGTCCTGAATCATGATGGGTATGCTAACCCGACTACTGATGCTCTGGTAATAGTGCATCAATCCATCGCTGCTTGTCTTTACATAGTAAGGAGGAAGCACCATCAGCGCCGAAGCACCTTCGGCTTCGGCTTCACGGCTCGCCTCGATGGCTGCGTCGGTTCCGGTGTGGCCGGTGCTCACCACGAGCGGGACTCGTCCATTCACCTGTTTTACGATGAGCCGAAGGAGTTGCCGCCGCTCGGATTCGGTAAGGGTGTACCCTTCGCTCGCGTTTCCAAATAGGCCGAGGCCGTGAGCGCCTTGCCGGAGTAGATGTTCTATGAGACTGGCCTGGCTCTCGAGATCCAGTGCTCCGTCGTCTGTAAAAGTGGTGGCAAGTATCGGGAAGATGCCGGCCAAACAATTGGAGTTCATGAAGATTTTTCTATGCCCGCCAGCAACGATGACTCGGCACGTAGGATGTGGCGTCGCAGCGCGTCCACCAGAGCTGCGCGGTCGCGGCGTTCCATGGCGTCCACAATCTCTTCGTGCTCGGCCTGTTCTTGCCTGATACGGTCGCGCCAACCTGGAGCCCTGCTGTGCAAGCGAGCGATGGTGAGATGGGCGTTCAATTTCTTGTACATCTCCGCCAGTATGCGGTTCCCGGAAGCCTCGATGAGGAGTTCGTGCAGTTGAGAGTTTGCGTTTTCGTGATCACGGCTATCCCGCTCATCGCGGATCGGTTTACTGAGTAGCTTTAGAAGCCGGCGGGCCTTTTCGATGTCCGCCTTAGTCAACCGAGCCACTGCCTTTTCGGCGGCCAGACATTCGAGCGCACAGCGTATGTCCAAGGTGTCTTCGACATCTTGGGCGCTTAGTGTGGTGACGAACGTCCCACTACGCGGTTGGACGTCTACCAGTCCGTCAGCGGCGAGCAATTCGATCGCACTACGGACGGGCGTGAGGCTTACGCCGAGCTGTTGCGCGATGGTTTCTGTATCGAGCCGCTGCCCCGGTGAGAACTGCTTCGTCAGGATGGCTTCGCGAAGGCGTTCATAGACTTCATCGACAGCTCGCCGCTGCTCGATCTTTGCTAGCACTGTCGTTGCGTTCGCCGACTTCATACTTATTACCTTCGCAATTCGACGATTTCAGATTTCAACTCGGCCCCTCCGGAGGGCGGAACGGCTTCTAGCCAATAAGAAACCGACGAGGCCGCTGGGTCGACCGGCAGGCTGAAATCGTACGGATATTTCGGGTCCTCGGCAACGTTCCAGTCCCCGTTCCCAAGACGGTAATGCAGCCGCGCGATACGAACCTCTTTCTCGGTGGCTGTTAGCCATAAGTAGGCGCTTGTGTTCTCCGATCCGAACGACAGCAACATCCCGGTCAGGGAGCCGAACGGGGTCTTGCTTTCGGCGTAGCTTTTGTCGGAGAGGCTTTTACCAGGCACAAGCACCTCCTGCTGAAATTGCGGCACCACCCGAATGCCATCTATCGCTATAGCTGTCAGACCGGATGCAGGAATCGATATCACGATCTCGCCGCCCCGCATTTTCGCAGGCGGTCCACTGCTGTGGCCCTGCCAAGTGCGGACGCTGTATTCCCGTCGAAGCGAGTAAGGCGCGAGATCCGGATTCAGCCGGATCCT
>JACZDA010062321.1_pt1 | contig 10643 bp, 13 predicted proteins | sample 8641761 | NCBI WGS metagenome assembly JACZDA01 (sample SAMN15324611, study PRJNA640507) | soil metagenome | isolation source: intercropping peanut in the first line | place: China: Luxin town, Laibin City, Guangxi Province | collected 2019-07-25 | depth 10cm m | reverse complement strand
CTCGAGCGCGGGATCGTCCGACAGCATGCCGAGCATCCGCGCCGGTTCGATCATGCCGATGCGGGTTATGCCGCCTTCGGTGTACACCGAGATCCGGCACGGCAGGGCCATGTTGAGGTCCGGATTGCGCGCCAGCACGCTGGCGGCCTGGCGCGGATTGCACACCTCGAACACCTTGCATTCGCCTTCGAAGGGCTGCCCCTTGCTGCGCAGCATCGCGCCGAGGTCATGCACATGCAGCACGCCGAACTGATGCCGGCGCACGGCCGCGTCGAGGTCGGCCACGACCTGCCCGAACGGCTTGCGGGAGTCCACGATGTAGTACATGTCTGTGGCTGGTTTCACGACAAGAACTTCCTCGATGTCATTGCGGGAACGCGCAACCCGGTTGCAGCCCGAGCTTCTTCAGGATGCGCGCCAGCGGACAGAAGCCTGTGAACGACGCCTGGAACAGGTTCAGGCCGACAAACAGCGCCAGCAGCATCCACCATAGCGAGAAGAACCATGCCAACGCCACGCTCGCGATCACCATGCCGCCCGCGAAACGCATCACCATTCGATCGATGTTCATACGGGTTTCCTCCGCAATCCTGGAACAGGGGGTTGTTGCGCGCGTCCGCGCCGCTTGCGCGGCAACATCCGTAGCAGCGTGTCGTCACGCATGAAGTAGTGGTGGAACAGCGCCGCCGCCGCGTGCAGGCCCACCAGGTAATAGCCCGCGGTGCCGATGGTTTCGTGGATTTCCTCGAGGCTGTGGCCCAGCGCCTTGTCCGGCCCGATCAGCGCCGGCAACTGCAATCCGAAGAAGGGAATCGAAGCGCCCTTGGCACTCAGGGTGAGCCAGCCCAGCAACGGCATCACCACCAGGAACAGGTACAGGGCCAGATGCATCGCGGCAGCAAACGCTTGCTGCCAGGCAGGCGGCGTCGGCGTGATGGGCGGCGCGCGAAACACCAGGCGCAGCAGCAGGCGGATCCCGACGAGGCCGAACACCGTCAGGCCCAGCATGAAATGCCACATCTTCAGCGCCTCGCGCGGATCGCTGCCTTTCGGATACAGCTCGCGCAGCAGGATCAGGGCGTACACAGCGGCCAGCAGCGCCAGCGTCAGCCAGTGCCCGGCGATGGAAAGGGCGTGGTAACGATTGTCCGCAGTTTTCAGTGCCATGACTTTCACCGATGGGGAATGGAGACCCGGGTCGTGTGCGCAGTCACGCCGCGCGCTTTTCGGGTTTCAGCCGCGCGATGCCGAACGCCTTGAGGATGTATTTCTCGTAAGCCGGATCGGCCTTGCCCTTGCGCACCTTGCGCAGGAAGTATTTTTCGAACGCGACTTTCGCCAGGTGCACCCACCGCCCGGTCATCGCCTTGGTCACGTTGCGCGGCGGTATCTGCGGCAGCGCAATGAAGGCGAAACCCTTGTCGCCCATGTCGGCGAGGCACAACGCATTCCAGGTCGCGATCGCGTGCGGTGGCTTGCCGGCCAGTTCGTCGCGCAGGTTTTCCGCGATCGCGCTTACCATCGATTCGATCATGAGCCCGGTCTTGGGCACACCGACCGGAACCGGCGTCGCTTCCACCGGTGGAATCGCCACGCACACGCCCGCCGCGAAAATCTCCGGGTATTTCGTGTTGCGCTGGTGTTCGTCGATGAAGATGAACCCGCCGGGGTTCACCAGGCCCTCGACGCCCTGCACCGCATCGACCCCTGCGAACGCCGGGATCAGCATCGAATAGGCGAATGGCAACTCGTGCGCCCGCGCGACCTTGCCGTCGCGATCGAGTTCTTCCGCGTGCAGCTTGCCCGCCTCGACCCTGGTCACGCGGCTGTTGGTGATCCACTTGATGTGGCGCTGGCGCATTTCCGACTCGAGCAGGCCTTCGGAATCGCCGATGCCGCCCAGGCCCATGTGGCCGATGTACGGCTCCGGCGTCACGAAGGTCATCGGCACGCGGTCGCGCAGCTTGCGCCGGCGCAGATCGGTGTCCAGGATCATCGCAAATTCGTAGGCGGGTCCGAAGCAACTCGCACCCGGCATTGCACCCACCACCACCGGGCCGGGATGATCGAGGAACTTCTGGTAAGCATCCCAGGCGCGCTCGGCGTGCGCGCCGGTGCATACCGACTGCGTGAAACCTTCGGGTCCGCTGCCCGGCACGCGCTCGAACGCGAGCCGCGGGCCGGTGGCGACCACCAGGTAGTCGTAAGCGACGCCGCTGCCGTCAACGAGATCGATGCGCTTGGCCTCGGGAACGACTTTCCTGGCCGCGATCGGCACGAAGCGGATGCCGTGGCTTTCAAGCGGACGGGTGACGTCCAGCCGGATGTCGCTACGCTTGCGCCAACCCACGGCCACCCACGGATTCGAGGGCGTGAAGTTGAAGGTCGGCCCGTCGCCCACGAGGGTGATCGGATGCTGCCGGCCCAGCGCGGCCCTGATTTCGTAGGCGGCACTCATGCCACCCAGTCCTGCACCCAATATCACGATGGAAGCCATGATCAATCCTCTGCGTTGTTTGGTATGCGACGTGCCCGGTTGATCGGTCGCACCAAATAATGTATATTAGCATATTCTAATTTATCATTACATTAATTAGTGAAATGCATAATGTCAACTGTTCCGACGGATGGAAGGCACGTCAGACCATGAACCGCAAACCCAGCTTCGACCCTGATGCGATGCAGGCCAACGCGGACGCCGCCGCCCGTCTGTTGAGGGTGCTGGCCAATGAACAGCGCTTGCGCATCCTGTGTCTGCTCGTCGTTGGCGAACTCACCGTCGGCCAGATCAACGACCGGTTGCCCGAACTCAGCCAATCGGCGTTGTCCCAGCACCTCGCCAGACTGCGCGACGAAAACCTGGTGTCCTCGCGGCGCGAGGCGCAAAGCGTGTGGTATTCGCTGCCCGAAGGCCCGGCGCAGGCGATCATCGCCACCTTGCACGGCATCTATTGCGCGCCACGAAAACCCGTGCGGCGCACATCGCGCGGGTGACGGACTGGCACCGGCCTTGCATCCGGCACCGGAACATTTGATCGGGCGGCCTGCAATCATGCTCGTGACCATCTGCTGCGTCCGCACGCGGTATCCGGACGGCACCCTGATTTCACCGCGGGTATCGCGGATGCAGGTTGATCCCCATCAACTCGAACGGACTTCGCCGCTGCACGAAGCGTCGGGCTACACCCAACCGCGCAGCGTCGCAGCTAAGAAGGGGGCGATGGCCGTGCCCAGGAGCACGACAGGCCAGAGATTGCCCTGCTTGAACAGGTACGCCTCGAAAAGCAGATGCATCGGCTTGTGTTGAAGCAAGCCAAGCACCAGGTCGAAGGCCAGTGTCAGAACGAGCCAGCCCAGTCCGATGGCAATCCATTCCGATGCGCGCCGCGCACCCAGCCAAGGCACGCTGGCGTAGGCAACCAGAAACACGAGCAGCACCAAAATCACGCCGCTCAGGGTTAGACCCTGCACCTTGCCCAGCCGCGGGATGAGCACGAGTTCACGCAGCGCCGCGTTGGAGAAGGCAAATCCCAGGATAAGCACCCAGACGGCCAACGCCCTCAAGGCAATCCACGCCGTCACGGGGTTTTCCTCATACGCTTCGCGCGTAGCGCGGCTGCAGCGGTTGGGTTTCGCGCGACAGATACGCATCGAAACACATCGCCACGTTCCGGAGCAGCAACCGGCCGCGTGAAGTCACGCTCAACACGCCCGCACGCAGCACCACGAGCCCATCGGCCTCGAGTTGCCGCAGGTGTTCCAGTTCCTGCGCGAAATAATCCGCGAACGCGATCCCGTGGCGTCCGCCGAACGCGCGCATGTCCAGCACGCCGTGGCACATCAATTCGTTGATCACGGCACGCCTGACCACGTCGTCGACATCAAGCGCGATGCCGCGCATCACGGGCAAGCGGCCGTTGTCCAGCGCCAGGTAGTAGCCCGGCAAATCGCGCGCGTTCTGGCTGTAGCTGTCGCCGATGCGGCCGATCGCGCTCATGCCAAGCCCGACGATGTCGCAGTCGCCGCGGGTGGAATAGCCCTGGAAATTGCGCTGCAGGGTGCCCTGCCTTTGCGCGTGCACCAGCTCGTCGTCGGGCCGCGCGAAATGATCCATGCCCACGTACACGTATCCCGCGCCGCACAACCTTTCCACCGCAAGCCCGAACAGGCGCAGCCGCATGGCAGCATCCGGCAAATCGGCCGCGTCGATCTGACGCTGCGCCTTGAACAGGCGTGGCAGGTGCGCGTAGCCGTACACGGCCACGCGATCCGGTGCGAGGCCGATCACGTGATCAAGCGTCTGGCCAAAACCGGCCAAAGTTTGCCTGGGCAGGCCATAGATCAGGTCGAGGTTGACCGAATCGAAATCGGCCGCGCGCGCGGCCTCGAGCACCTCGAAGGTCTGCGCCACCGTCTGCACGCGATTGACCGCCGACTGCACGGCCGGGTCGAAATCCTGCACGCCGATCGAAATGCGGTTGAAGCCGAGCGCGCCGAGCTCGCACACGTAATCAAAACCGGCGAAGCGCGGATCCACCTCGATGCCTGCCTCGACCCCGCCGCGGCCCTGCGCAAACTGAAAATGCCTTCCCAGTTCGCGCATCAACTCGCCGAGGCGCGGGATGTCCAGGAAGTTCGGCGTGCCGCCACCAAAGTGCAGTTGCCGCACCACGCGCCCGGCATCGAACAACGGCGCCGTCATTGCGATTTCGCGCTGCAGGTATTCAAGATACTGGTCGGCCTTGCGTACGTCGCGTGTGATCACGCGGGTGCAGCCGCAATAGAAACACGGGCTCAAGCAGAACGGCACGTGCACGTACAGCGACAGCGGCGCGCCGGTCTCGTTCGAAGCAACAGCAGCCTCGCGCAGTTGCGCTTCGCCGTACCCGGCATGGAACTGCGGCGCAGTCGGGTAACTGGTGTAGCGCGGCGCGGGCACGTCGTAACGCGCCATCAGCAAGGGATCAAATTCGACGGACTGCAGGACCGTGTTCATGCCGCCAGTGTGCGCGACGACGGGCTCTGGCAGTTGACCAAAATCAAGCTGGCCGCGGAGGCGCCTCCCCGGAGTGCCATCAGTCGTCACTGGCGACCGCCGCCCAGTCACGCTCGTCGTCGGCGTGCACTTCCAGCCACATCGCGTTGAGGATGCCGAAGCTGCATGCGAGGCCAACGCCGAGCAACCATACGAAGTACCACATCGCGCGACCTCCCGTTCCGATCGCTGACCGTTCAATATTTTCCGGCCTTGCCCGAATCCACCGGCCAGAACTTCAATCCTTCGGGGCCAAGGCGGACGAGCCGCACCAGCCAGATCGTGCCCACCGCGAAAAGCCCCGCAATGGTGAGACACGCAATGGCGCCGATGATCACGTCCGGGTGGCTGGCGTGGGCCTCCGTCACGGGCAACACGCCGTCGAGAACCCATGGACCGCGCCCGGCTTCGCTCACGATCCAGCCGAGCGCGCTCGCGATCCACGGCACCGGCAAGCTCCATGCCGCCATGCGCAGGAACCAGCTTCTGTCCAGCCTGCGCTTCGACGCCAGCCAGAACGCGCAACCAAACAGCACGATGGCGTAGGCACCCAGCAACGCCATGCCGCGGAAAGCCCAGAACAGCAGTGGCACGTCCGGGATCGTGTCGCGTGCCGTGGCGGCCATCAGTGCATCGCCCGCGCGCGCAGGATGCGCGGTGTGCCGCAAGAGCAGCAATCCATAGCCGAGATTGGAGGTATCTTCGAGGTCGAAGGCAAGATCGTCCACACCACCCGGATTGGCCCACGGCGTATCCATCGCGGTGAATGCCGCGACGCCGTCGTGGATGCGCGCCGTGTTCGCCGCCTCGAGTTCATCCAGACCCGGGACTGTCTTCCTCCACGAATGGGTGGCGCCCAGTCCCAGCATCCACGGCACGTTCACCGCCGCACGGGTAATGCGCCGGCGACTGTCCGGGATCCCGAAAATCGTAAAAGCCGCCGGTGCAGCCTGCGTATGCCATTCGGCGGCGAGCGCAGCGATCCGCATTTGCTGGCCGGGCGATTCGGCGTAGCCGCGGTGGTCGCCGAGCACCGCCAACGATAGCGCGGCCGCCAACCCGAAACTTGCGGCCACGGTCAGCGATCGGCGGGCGATCTGCACGTTGCGGCGACGCAGCAGGTACCACGCCGAAATCGAAAGCACGAAGGTTGCCGCGATGAGGTAGCACGCTCCGACCATGTGCACGAACCTCGACTGCGCGGCGGAGTTCAGCAGCACCGCGGGCACGTCATAAATCCAGGCTTGCAGGCTGCCGGCGTCAAGGTCCACGCCTGTCGGGTTGTCCAGCAAACCGAATCCGATTGCGACCTTCAGCACCGCGAAGCCAAACAACGGCACCCACAGGCAGGTGACCAGCAGATGCCGCACCCTGCCAAGGCCCCACCAATCGCGGAACCAATTCCACACCAGCAATCCGAAGACGAGCACGAATGGCGTGAAAGACACGATCAACCACGGGCTGGGCATGCCGTGGATGTGCCTGGTGAATCGACCGGGGTCCACGACGTACAGGATCGTCAGCACGACCGAACCGATCGCCCACATCAGCAGGACGACGCCGAACAGCTTGCCCCAGAAGCGGGCGATCTGTTTCCAGATTTCCCGCCCGGTCATCACGTACACGCTCTCAATGACCGCGATGATCGGCGGCAATCCCGCCACCAACGGTAGCAGGGTCACGCAATACAACGCCACGAGGTGTGGCCACAGCGCTGAAATCTGGAGTCCTGACGGTGGGGTCATCGCGGTTGCCCAGGCCTGCCGGCCGTCGTGTGCATGGATCGCAATCAACGCACTACCAGCACGCAAATGCTGGTGTGATTCAAAACTTGTTGCGTCTGGCTGCCAAGTACCAGCCTCGCAACGCCGCGTCGACCATGCGACGCCATTACGATCAAGTCGCAACGGGCTCGTTGCGCCGCCGCGACGATCGCCTCGTAGGGGCGCTCGCTTCGTTTCGCGAACGCGTCGCACTGGACCCCTGCCAGCTCGGCTTCGCGCCGCAACGGCGCGAACAGCTTGTCCGCGTGGGCGTGCGCGAGTACCTGTAGTTCCGTGGGGGGTGGCTCCAGCAATTCCTCGACGATGCCAGCGTGATTGAATTCCATCATCGCGTGAAAGCCCGTCACCCGGGCCCCGATTCTTTGCGCAAGGGCGACGCCCACTTCGATCGCGCGGCGCGAACCCGGGTCGTCGTCGATCGGAATCAGGATGTGGGTAAACATGCCAGTGACTCCCTGGGCCGCGCCCCCTCCCTGGAGCGCGGCCCGAACACGTTGAACCGATCGCGACTCAGGCCGCGATCGTGGTCTGGTCCACCACGTTGCGGACGCCAGGGGCGCGCCAAGCGGCCAAGCGCGCCGCTTCGCGCTCGCCCGAGGAATCCAGTTGTCCACAAAGGGTCACGACGCCGCCATTCACCACCACGAAAATGTCCTTGGCACACCGGAAGGACCGCCTGCGCAGCGCCGCTTCGATCTGGCGCGTGACGTCGCGAGGTTCGACCCCCGGCTTGATTTCGATCAGGTTGACAAGACCCGTGATGCCCACCAGGTTGCGCATGGCGGATTCGGCGGCACGGCTCTGGTACTCCCATTCCACGCTGCCGGACAGCACCACCCAACCGTGCTTGACCGTCACCTTCACCCTTCGCGGCGGGATCGACGCGTTCCACGCCAGCACGTTGCGCGCAGCCGTGGCAATGTCGTCGTCCGATCGCCTGTCGGTGTCCGGCAGCTCGACATCGAGGTCGGCAACCACGCCTTTCGCGCCGTCCACCCGCCACGCGGCAGCTTGTGCGTGGCACTTCTGCGCATAGCTGCCCACCAGGCCAGACAGTGTCACGAGGCCGGCGTGCGCCTCCACGTCGATCCGGCTCGCATCAACGGACGGATCCCAGTTCAATTCCGCCGTCACGTCACGTTGAAGTTCCCGATCGGCTTTCATCCACGGCCTCCTCACATGAGTCAACTATCGACTTCCGGCGCGGCCTCGATGTGATTCACGTCAACTCGATATGAACGAGCCGCTCCGGCGGCGCCAGCCGGAATGCCGCGTTTCGCTGGTTCGCCACATGCATGCACCCTATGAAGCACGCGGAACCTCGCGCACCGCCCTGCCCTGTTCGTACAGACGCTGGCAGTGGATGCAACGTTTGGCCGTGGGGTATGCCAGCAGGCGTTCGTAGGCAATCGCCTCGCCGCAGTCCGTGCAGATGCCGTAGACACCTGCCGACAGGCGTTCGCGCGCGGCGAGGATGTCGCGCATGTCCGCGACGTCCTGATTGACCACCGCATCGTCCGACGCGAGGGTGGACTCGGTCAGCGCCGCATCGACCCAGTCGGCCGACACGCCTTCATCCAACTGCTCCCGCGCCCGCTGCGTGACAGCGACGATCTCCTTCCTTTCGCGCTCGTAGCGATCGTCCAGCAGCTTCGACAGGTGCCGGGTTTGTTCCTGCGTCAAGGTGGCCATTGCATGTTTCCTACCCGTGTGGAGGGTTCCCGCCGTGTTCCAGCTCGGTTCGCAGGTACTCGGCAAAACCCTCCGGCTTGAGCACCAGCACGTCGCAATCGAGGCGTTGCAGCAGGTCCTCGGCCACGCTGCCAACCGAAATCCGCTGCAGGAAATTGCGCTGGATCGAACCCATCACGACCACGTCGATCCGGTTTTCGGCCGCAAACCCCGCGATCGCCCAACCGGGAATGCCGTCCAGCAAATGCAGGCGTTCCGCGGGAATGCCGAACTCCTTGCCGAGCTGCTGCAACGCGTCGCGGTGCAGGGCACGGAATTGCTCGATCAGCCCCAGGTCCGGCATCCAGCCGAGCGCCGGACCCGCGAACGGCTGGATGTATTCGAAGGCGTGAACGACATCCAGTTCCGCCCCGCACTGCATCGCGAGGCGGTTGGCGGCATTGAGCACGCGCGCAGTGAGTTCATGCGGACGATCCTGGTCGTCCAGCGGATCCACGGCTGCGAGGATGCGCCTCGGCAATCCATGCGTACCACTGCGCACCAGCATCAGTGGCGCCGGGCACTGGCGCAGCAGGTCGAGGTCCTCGGGCGTGAACAGCACGCGTTTCAACGTAGCTTCCCGGTGTACGTCCTTGATCACCATTTGCGGCTGCCCGGCCAGCACCGCCAACAGCATTCGGGCCATCTTCGGGTGGTCCCAGAACAGGTGGGTGTCCACCGCCAGGCCATCGCGCCGCAACGGTTCGGCCAGCGACTCCAGCTTTTCACGCCGGCCGCGCAGATAGGCATCCAGATCGAACCCGCGCGACGCGGCATGCGCCAGCGCCCGGTCGAATTCGAACAGCGCCAGCAACAACCTGTCGCCGCTCTTGCGAGCCATCGCCGCGGCACGCACCACGCCGGGCGTCAGCGTCAACGTCTTGTCCACGATAACCATGCTGGTGGAGCTGGGTTCTGACATCGGCGGGTACCCAATCTGTCGGGCGCTTCGGCGTCAACGACACCACATTGAAGGCGCCGTACATGGCGATCGTGACGTGGATCAAGCCACGCGCACTTTGCCAGTACCGGAAGCGGCTCCGCGGCGGTAGTCCGTAGACGATGACGTCCGGACGCCCCACGTCGGCCAGGAGGCCACTGCCGCCGCCACCTGAAACCGGGCAACCCCGGCGCATCGGCAAGACCGGACGCCCATGCCGCCATGACGGCGATCTTGATATATTCGCAGCCGGCTCAGTGCATCACGCAGGCATCATGCCGGACCCTACGCACCTGCTGGTCGTTGACGACGACACCGGCGTCCTGGACTTGCTCCGCCGCTACTTCGTCGGTCAGGGATTCGAGGTCAGCACCGCAGCGGGCGGCGCCGAGATGCGCAGCGTGCTCGGGCGCACGAGCATCGACCTGGTGTTGCTCGACCTGGGCCTGCCGGGCGAGGATGGCTTTGAACTGACGCGCCAGCTCCGCAAGAGCTGGAACGGCGCACTCATCATCATCACCGGCCGCGGCGATTCGGTGGACCGCGTGGTTGGGCTGGAGCTCGGTGCGGACGACTACGTCACCAAGCCGTTCGAATTGCGCGAGTTGCTGGCGCGCGTGCGCAGCGTGCTGAGACGCAGCCCGGCGTCTGCGGTGGCGGCCACCGGCGGGACGGCGCTGCGTTTCGCGGGTTTTCTCCTGGATCCGTCAGCGCGCACGCTCCGCACCGCGCGAGGCGATTCGATCGCGCTCACCACCGGCGAATACGAGCTGTTGCGCGTACTCGTCGGGCACCCCAATCGAGTGCTGTCGCGCGACGAACTGATGGAGCACATCCATGGCCGCGGCGCCGGTCCCTTCGATCGCGCCATCGACGTGCAGATTGCGCGACTGCGCCGCAAGATCGAATCCGATCCGGCCAACCCCGAACTGATCAAGTCCGTGCGTGGCGCGGGATACCTGTTCGCCGCGCGTGTCCAGGCGGAGCAATGAATGAATCCGCCGGACGTCCCCGCAGCCAGCTTTGCCATGCTGAGCACCTGGTTCGACATCGCCCCCGACGCGATGATCGCGGTGAACTCGGAAGGCATCATCGTGCTCGCCAACGCGCAGGCCCGGCGCATGTTCGGCTACGAACGTGGCGCGCTGCAGGG
>JACZDA010127281.1_pt1 | contig 10655 bp, 9 predicted proteins | sample 8641761 | NCBI WGS metagenome assembly JACZDA01 (sample SAMN15324611, study PRJNA640507) | soil metagenome | isolation source: intercropping peanut in the first line | place: China: Luxin town, Laibin City, Guangxi Province | collected 2019-07-25 | depth 10cm m | reverse complement strand
GTGAACTGCGCCGCGGTGGTCAGCTTCGGACGCTTTCTGGACGTGCCGCCGGAAGCGTTCCGCCGGGTGCTCGAAACCAACTTAATGGGCACCGTGCATGGCAGCCGCGCTGCGCTGGCCCACTTCAGCCAGCGGAGCGGCGGGGTACTCATCAACGTCGCTTCGGTTTTGGGAAAAGAAGGCATTCCCTACCTGAGTTCCTACGTAGCTTCGAAAGAGGCGATTGTGGGCTTCGACGCCTGCCTGCGTGAGGAGCTGCGGCACACCGGAATTTACGTCTGCAGCGTGCTGCCGGCCTCCATCAACACACCCATATGGCAGCATGGGGCCAATTACACGGGGCGGGCAGTGAAGCCTGTGCCGCCAATTTACGAACCGGAACAAGTGGCCGAAACCATCGTTGCCTGCGCGCGGCGGCCAAGGCGGGTCACCTACGTTGGACTCGCCGGGCCCATCATAACCACGTGCCATAAAATTTCGCCCACGATTTATGAAGAGATTGCCGGGCCGGTGGTGGAACGCGTTCTATTCCAGGGTTCGAAGCCGGCGGAGATCAGTGAGGGCAACATCTTTCAACCCAGCCGCGAGCCCATGGCGGAGCGCGGCGGCTGGCCGGCGCATGGGCCGCTGGTGGACCGGGTGGGCATTCTGAGCGCGGCCGCGGGCGTGGCGGGGATTGCTGGATGGTGGTGGGCGCGGCGCGCGCGCAAGCGCCTGCCCCGGACGTTGTGGCGGATGGCGCGCCGGGCAGTACGCCGGGCCGCGTGAGCGCAGGTGCGATTAGCGATTACTGATTCGGCAACGACTCCAATACAGGAGCAGAGGAAGCCGGGGTGGCTTTCCCTCCGGCGCACTCGTTCGGAAATTTACGCAGCTGCTCGCTATCGGCATCCAGCAGCCAAACGGTGCGGCCGCCGTAGGCCGCACTGAGGGCGCAATTCTGTTCGCGAGTCCCTTCCCGCGCCCAGAGCACCTTGGCATTGCGCAGGTCAGCTCGGTTCACGACCCATTCCTCGTAGTAGTCGTGCCCCGGTCCGTAGTGAACGATCACCAGCTGCCGCCCGGGGAGAGATTCCAGTCGCTGCTGCATGGTGGCGCGCCGCTGCGCCCAATTGTCGAGTTGCCGGTGAGAGCCGGCCGAAGCCGCCGCAACGCCCACGATCAAAAACGGCAAACCGAGCGCCAGAATTTTTCCCGGAGCCCGGCGGGCGGGCGCCCAGTCGCAAGCGCGACGAATCGCTTCTACCGCAAGAACCACCGCCACCGGGACGACCGGCGCCACATAGTGGGAATGGAAACGCCAGGTTTCCAGCGCCAATCCCACAGCGACCAGGCCCAGAGCGGCGAGCGCGACGCGCTCCCAGAGGTTCCAGAAAAAGCGCACCAGCAGCACGGCCTGAACCAGCAGAGCGAGCAGCAGAACGACGATCCAAAGCGGACGGGGAGAGGGCCAGAACAGAAAGCGGTTGAGCGCCAATCCCTGCACCGCCACGAAAGCCATGGCCTGGAGCACCTGCAGGGAGCGGGGCCAGCGCTCCGCCAGGGTCAGCATCACGAAGGGCAAAGAAAGCGCGGCGGCAAAAACAAATTGCCATAAGCCGAAGAGCTTGCTGGCAACGAACGCAACACGAAAAAAGCCGTGGGCCCAGCGCCAGGCGGCGAGCGTATCCACCGCCGCCGCCTCCATGGCGGCGTTCTCGAGGCGCGGCCAGGGCCGGAGCGACTGAAAAATGAAGCTGGGAACGGCGTCGTACTGGTGTTCATAAGCCTGGTAGGGCAAGCGCCAGGGGCTGCCGGTTACGTGCTGGTTGTAGACGAGAGTCAGGGAAGCTCCCAGGAGCAGCAGGACGGCAGCGGGCAGCAGCAACTTGCGACCGGATGTCCGCGCAAAAGCTCGCTTGCTACGCAGGTGCACGAAAAGACCGACGATAGCCGGGAGGGCTGCCAGCAAACCCTCAAAGGGACGGGTGTTGGCCAAAATCACTAAGCCCAGAACCAGCCACAGGGCATCGCGGGCGCGCGCCGGCCCGTCTTGTTGATGGGCAATGCGCCGCACAGCCCCATAGAGCAGCGCTCCACCCAGGGCGGCCACCATGCCGCCCCAGTAGCTCTGGGCCCAATGCCCGAAGAAGGCCAGCTGAAACGTGGCCAGCAGGGCTCCGTAGAGGGCCCAGGTTTCGTCCACCCAGGCCTGCAGCATCCAGCACAGGGCAGCGCAGGCCAGCGCGGAACTCAGCCACACGCCAACTACCGGCTTCCCGGCCAATCGCTGTCCGGCTGCGAGAAAGAGCGCCTGTCCGGGCGGATATTTCGACTGGTAAGTAGGACGCAGGAGCACTTCCGGGGTCTCGAAGCGTTGCCATAAAACCGGGGTGGAATTGGTAATGTGGCCAGAGGCAAAGGTATCGGCTGCCAGCAGGTAACTGAACTCGTCGGGAGCGACAGGGAGCGGTGGCCGCCACCAACTGACCAGGGCATCGCCTCCGAAGGCGACGGCCGCGACCAGCAGGATGGCGCAATTGCGATGGCGAGCCAGAGCCCGGAACCCGGGTAAAATCCGGGTGCGCTCATCCAGCATTCGGTGTATGGGTTCCCAAGGAAGAACAAAGGCCGCCAGCAACAGAGTGAGCGCGGCTCCCAAGCTCGCGAGCTGGATCAGGTTAAGGCTTGTGCCCGGCATGTGGCGCGGTTTATGGCTTCTCCGCATGGTAGCAGTTCCGCAACTCTGGTTTCGAGGCGCGAGGGGCATCCTGGTCAATGCATGGGGCATCGGACTCAGCAACTACACTGGCGCGCCTTCGTCGATCAAGGACCGATTCCTAACAGGATCGGATCAGAGCAGTTCCCGCGAATTGACCCGCGGAGCATCCAAAGCGCCCGATGAACGGGGTCGGGCGCGGACTTAGAAGCGTGCCATGGCCGTCGAACACCAGCCCGGTGGTACCCGTCTTCTGGACGTTCTGGATCGTGTATTGGACAAAGGCATCGTGATTGATGCCTGGGTACGCTTCCAACTGGCCGGCATTGACCTGATCACGATTGATGCCCGGGTGGTGGTAGCGTCCATTGAAACCTATTTAAATTACGCCGAATCGTTGCGCGGGACTCGGGGGGCCTGGCTCGTGCACGAGGGCGGAGCGGAGCGCGACGCAGGAGCTGACGACAGGCGCATGCGACGGCGGGCCTCGACCAAGGCGTCATAACTCCGACGCAAACCCGCGACGGCGCCTGTCCCCACACAAGGAACTAGGAGTGGTGCGCGGGGCAGGCATGCAGGCTTTCGGCAAATGCAAGCAACTTAACGTTGGTGGCGGCGATGGTGTGCTGGCAATACATGCAGGTGGAAATGGTGAGGTTGTTGGGCCCGGGGCGGCGCGCGAAGCCCAGCGCTTTATCGGCCAACGTGAGATAGTTCTCGACGAATTCCTTAAGCTCGCCGGAGTCTTCGGCGGCTGCGGGCGGCGACGCTTGCTTGGGTTGGGTGCGTTCCCGGACGGCGTGGACGCGCTTCTTCTTTGACAAGGTGTACCTGCTGCCGGGCGCGCGGCGTCCAGTCTCCGCCCACTCCTGCCCGGCAACCAGCAACATAGCAGATGCGGCCAGAGACTCTGGCGGATGCTTGCGGCGCGGCGCAGCACCGGAGCGAAGGCGATTATAGCCCTTCGTCCCAGACGCGGACGTAATAGGTTTCCACCTTGCCTGTGAACTCGTCGTGGTAACGCGCCACCAAAAAGGGATCCACCCTCTTGTAGGTATGCAACTCGTCCACCCAGAGTTCCACTCCCGGAACCTTCTCCTGAATGCGGCGGGCGTCCTCCAGGACGTCAGCCGGCGCCTGGGTTTTCTCCAGCGGCAAGGCCATCCAGCGCGCTACTGCGACGGTGCCGGGGATATTCCAGTACATGGCTACATCCTTGCGCGCGCGGAGTTCAGCGGCATGACGCCGGTCGGCGCGGTAGATTGAAACCCGCAGCGGGTCCAGCGGTTTGATACCCAGCTCCTTCAGAGCGCAACCCAAGCTGCCCAGCCTGACGTCATTCGGTATGGGCGTGATCATTTTCATCAGACTTCCTCCGCAAATTGACTCAAGGTTTCGAATGCCTCGTGCATGAGTTCCTCGCTCCTGGCCACCGCCGGCCCCTTGCGGCCCTGGGCGGCCCACAGCAATTCCGTGTTCCTGACGGTTTCCAGGTGACGGCGGGCCAACTGCTGCACCTCTTCCAGATCGCCGGCCTGCTCCACGATCAGAGGCGAGTCCGCTCCGTCCATGTAAACTTCGCAGACGAAATGCTTGCGGCCGTAGGTAGCTATGTCGGCGTAAAAATCGCCACACCCGAAGCGCATCATCGCCGCAAACTGCACGGGCTTGAGCCGGTCAGCCTGGTAAGCCGGGCAAGGAGGCAGCGCCAGAACGCGCGACCGCTCGGAACCGTTGCAGAAGAGACGCCGGAGGAAGAGCCACATCGCACAACCCCGTGCATAAAACGATGACCTGCCATAGTCCGAAGATGTCCTGGTGCTCTTTCGCAAATCAGACGGGGCGGGGCTTGCGGCGAAGCCAGAAACTTGAGGGTCAGACCCGGTCGCCATCCAGGGTCGGCAGGAAACAGCGAATTTCCGGGGGCATGCGCGCAAAGCTGCCGCGCCAGGCGCTTCGCCCCGACGCCTTGCTGAGCGCCGTTCCCGCGCCCGCTGCCACTCAGTCTCCATCTCCTGTAGGATTTGAGGTTGAGATGTTAGCCGGCGAGGCAGGATGTCCAGCAGGGCTCTTGGCGGTATAGCAGCTGAAATTTTTGCGGAAGCGCAGTTGCCTGGGGGACACGTTCTCAGGCCGTAGGATGTTGCAATTTCGGAACAAGTCTTCCAACTTGGCAGATTTATCGGGCGCGCTTGCCGCTGTTTTATCCGAGTTGAATTCAGCGGGACCATTGGCGGCTGAGCGACCGGCTCGCCGCATCCAAACCTTGGCAACATCGCCTGAAAAGAAAGGCAACCATGGCCAGCTTGTTTGATCCGTTGGTTCTGCGGGGCTTAACTCTTGCCAACCGCGTAGCGGTATCGCCCATGTGCCAGTATTCCAGCCGGGAGGGGTTCGCCAGCGACTGGCACCTGGTGCACCTGGGCAGCCGCGCGGTGGGCGGAGCCGGCCTGGTCTTTACGGAGGCGGCGGCGGTTCTGCCGGAAGCGCGCATCAGCCCGCAGGATTTGGGCATCTGGAGCGACGAGCACGTTCCCATGCTGGCGCGGATTACGCGTTTCATTCGTCGGCAGGGGGCCGCGGCGGGGGTGCAGATCGCACATGCCGGCCGCAAAGCCAGCACTCGCCGGCCCTGGGATGGTCCGGGCGCGGTGCCGCCAGGGGAAGGCGGGTGGAGCAACGTAGTCGCGCCCAGCGCGTTGCCCTTTGCGGAAGGCTATGCCCGGCCAAGCGAACTGGACCAGGACGGCGTCGCCCGAGTAATCAAGGCGTTTGCCGGCGCAGCCGGACGGGCTCGCGAAGCTGGATTCCAGGTAGTTGAGATCCACGCCGCGCACGGCTACTTGCTGCACGAGTTCCTGTCGCCGCTCAGCAATCATCGCCAGGATAAGTACGGCGGCAGCCTGGAGAACCGCACGCGCCTGCTGCGCGAAGTGGCCGCTGCCGTGCGCGCGGTCTGGCCGGAGCGCCTGCCGCTCTTTGTCCGCATCTCCGCCACCGACTGGGCAGAGGGTGGATGGACGATCGAGGAATCCATCGAACTGGCGCGCCAGCTTCACAGTCTGGGCGTGGACCTTATAGACTGTTCCTCTGGAGGAACACTGCCGCATGCTCAAGTTCCGGTTGGTCCCGGGTACCAGACTCCGTTTGCGGATAGAATCCGCCGGGAAGCTGGAATCGCCACAGGAGCGGTGGGCATGATCACGGATGCGGCTCAGGCCGATCACATTCTGCGCACCGGGCAGGCCGACCTCATCCTGATGGCGCGCGAGTTCTTGCGCGAGCCTTACTGGCCGTTGCAGGCCGCCCGTGAACTCGGCCAGCAGGCATCCTGGCCGGTGCAGTACCTGCGGGCAGCGCCGCCGGGGGCGGAGCCGCGCTCCCCCGAAGCTGATGCGGCCGAAGTAGATGAAGCCATGGAGGAGCAGCACGGAGTGCCGGAAAGGGCCTGAACCGCCACTTAGTACGAGCGCAGGAATTCCAGCAGCAGCGCCCAGGACTGGCGCGCGGCACGCGGCTGGTAGGCCGCTCTTTCGTCACAGAAGAAGCCGTGGTCAGCGTCAGAAAAGTCCACGTTCACGTAAATCTTGCCACTCTGGCGCAGGGCGTCAGCAACTGCGGCGCGCTGCTCCGGCCCAATATGCTTGTCCAGGCCGCCCCAGATCAGCAGCATCGGCCCGTGAAGAGCGGGAGCCCGGTCCAGCATGCCAGGAGCGATGCCGCCCCCATAGAACGAAGCGGCCGCGCGCAGGGGGAGCGCGGCGTTGGCCAGAAATGAAACCCGTCCTCCCATGCAGAAGCCCACACTATAAATTTTGTCGTGCTGCACAAAAGAAGCGGAGCGCAGCCACTCCGTGGCGGCGCGCACATCGGCTTCGGCGGTGTGTGGGGTTACCGCCCGCATGTGCGGCATGACCGCTGGAAAGTCGTTGTAGTCACCTTGGAATCCCGGCGCGGTGCGGTGGAACAACTCGGGAGCGATGGCCGCGTAGCCTTCATGGGCCAGGCGCTCGGTCACGTTGCGAATGTGGGAATTAACCCCGAAAGCTTCCTGCAGAACGAGTATGCCGGGAAGTTGCCTCGCTTTTTTGGGCCAGGCCGTATAGGCGGCCATCTCCGTGCCATCTGCCACCTTCAGGATTACCCTCTCATGCACAAGCTGGCTTGGCATAGCTCCTCTCCCTTTTACCGCCTAATTACCTGACCGCAGCGGCGGAATTTCCACTGCCCGGCCGGTTCGAATGGATTCGCGGGCGGCATCGAGAATTTCCACCACCTGCACATTCAGGGGCGCGGCCACAGGATTTTCGATGGGCTTATTGTTCTGAATGCGATCCACCAGATAGCTGATGGGACTGCTGTCCGCGTGGGGCACGGGAGCGAGGGCCAGCGGCTTGCCTTCAAGCGGGAGATCGTCGGCGCCGGCCGGACGGGAAAACAGCTGATTCTCGGTGGCCAGCAGGCTGCCTTTCGTGCCGAAGACCTGCACCCGGTCCATGTTGTAGGGCCAATCCCAGGAAGGCTCGAGAATGGCTACTCCGTCGGGATACTCCAAAACGATGGTGGCGTCATCCTCAACCCGGTTGTGCTGCTGCGTCTTGAGCTTTTCGGAAGTGGCGAAGACTCGGGTGGGGCGGCCCTTCAGCCACAAGGCCCATTCCGCGCCATAACAGCCAAAATCCATGAGGGCGCCCCCGCCGTTTTTCACCGGGTTATAGAGCCAGGACTCAAACTCTTTGGAAACGCCGATCTCCTTGGGGCCCTGGTGGCCGTATTGCACGATGATCTTCTGCACCGGCCCGAGTTCGCCGCCATGCACGCGCTGATACAGGTCGTGAGTGGGCGCCACCCAGGCATTCCAGTAGTTGACCATGAGCCTGATGCCGGCCTGGCGGGCCAGAAGTTCCATCTGGCGCGCGTCGCGGGCATTGGTGGCCATGGGCTTCTCCGTGGAGTAACTGATGTGGCGGCGGGCGCAGGCGCGCAGAATCTCCAGGTGGTGGTCGGTTTCGGTGGTTACGATCACCGCCCGCGGCTTGGATTGGTCGAGCATCGTCACGTAGTCGGAATAAAACTTTACGCTAGCCGGCACCTGCGCCTTGGCCTTGCGCACCAGGTCGGGATGAGGGTCGGCAATGGCCACCAGCTCGGCTTGGGGCTCACTGGCAATATCTTTGAGCAGCCCCCAGACGTGGTCATGGTCGAGACCGATGATGGCCAGCCGAACCTTTGTATCGGCTGCATTCGCGGAATCGCCCAAGGAGGGCAAAATCATGGCCAGCGCCAGCGCACAGCTGAATGTGGTCTTCAGGTTTCGCAACTGTCCCTCCAGCAGCGGCTTTGCCGCCGCGGGAGGCATTGTAAGACAAGGGCGCGAGGCCGGGGACGTGTTTTCGAGGGAACAATAGCCGAAGTGGGGCCCCGCTCATGATGGCAACTGGACGCACTCGTCAGGGGAAGGAGTCACTCAGGGTTGAATGCCCCGCCTTAGGCCAGTTGCAGTTCGATGGACTTACTGGCTGGATCAAGCTTCGTAATTCGGAACTGGCGAATCTGCCCGGCGCGCGGTGTTTCCTGGCGAGGCGTGACCGAGCCGCCTTTCCAGCGGGCCTGCAGCATGGAACTCAGAGCAGCCAGATCCATGCCAGATTGAGCTTGCGTCTGGCTGGCGGCCTCAGTGGGAACTTCCACCCGGCAAACAGCCTGAATGCCCTCTCCCAATTCAACCCGGGCTTGCGTGCCCGAAATGTCCACAATACGGCCGCTGACCAGATCGCCGGAGCGATGCCCGGCCAAATAACCTTCGATATCGGTGGGCGCCAACTGCTTGATGCTGAGCTTAATCTGCCGTTTCTCGCGGTCCACGGCCAGTACCTGCGCCTTCACCATCTGGCCGACGCGGAGCACGTCCTGAGGATGGTTAATGCGCTTTTCGGCGCTGATTTCGCTGACATGAATCATGCCTTCGACCCCCTCGGAAATCTGCACGAAGGCGCCGAACTTGGTCAAGCTGGTGACTGGTCCTTCCACGCTTGAGCCGATCGCCAGCCTTTGCGCGGCCTCCGCCCAGGGATCACCCATGGCTTGCTTCAGGCCAAGGGAGATGCGGCGTTCGGCGGCGTTGACCCCGAGCACGACCGCCTCGACAGTTTCGCCGGACTTTACGAGGTCGCTGGGCCGCCTGACCTTTTTCGCCCACGACATTTCGGAGATGTGGATTAGCCCTTCCACTCCGGGTTCGAGCTCGACAAAAGCGCCAAAGTCGGTGAGGCGTGTGACGGTGCCCCGCACGCGCTCGCCGACGCGATATTTTTCCGCCGCCGCGTGCCAGGGATCGGGCTGGAGCTGCTTCATGCCCAGCGATATACGCTGCTTCTCCGCATCCACCTTGAGCACCATGACTTCGACTTCGTCCCCAACCGAAAGGACGTCAGCCGGATTGCTGATGCGCTGAAAGGAGATGTCACCCACGTGCAGCAAGCCATCCACGCCGCCGATGTCCACGAAGGCGCCATAGGCGGTGAGGCTGCGCACCACCCCGCGCACCTGTTCGCCTTCCCTGACCTCGCCGTAGCGGCGTTCGCGGGCGGCGCCCGCCTCCTCTTCCGCAATCACGCGGCGGTCCACCACCACGTCTTCGTCAGCGGCATCCAGCTTGGTGATGCGGCAGCGAATCTCCTGTCCCACCAGCTTCCCCATGCCGGAAGCATCGCGCACGCCGCTGCGCGAAGCGGGCAGGAACGCGCGCACTCCCACATCCACGGTTAAGCCGCCTTTTACCGTGCCGGTGACCGTGCCCACGATGGTGGTTTTTTCGGCGAACGCCTTCTCCAACTCCTCCCAACTGGTGGGGCGGCCGGCCCGCCCGCGGGTTAGCTCGTAATAGCCCTCGGCGTTGCGGCCCTTAATGGTGACGGAGAGCTGATCGCCCGCCTTGGGCGGCTCGCGGTCATTCTGAAAGGCGGCGAGAGGCAAAATGCCTTCCGTCTTGAAACCGATGTCGACGTAAACCGAATCGGCGGAAACCGCAATAATGGCGCCCTGGCGGGGCTTGCCTGCTTCGGCTTTGCGCTCGTGGCTGCGTTCGTAGCGGGAGAAAGCTTCCTGGAACGACTCGCCGGTACCGTTGGCGGCTGTGGGTTCAGAGATATCGGGATTGGACATGCGCGGTTGAAACCTGAATGATTGCGTGCTGCCCATAGCATAACACCGCGAGTCTGGCCTCGCTCACGGTCTTTGGCGACAGACCGCGTTAGTTGCAGCGCAGCGGAACGGAAGTCTCCAGGTTTTCACAATGGCGGATAAAGCCCTCCGCCTGCTGGCAGCCGCTTTCCATGCCGCGGAACTGGTTCATCTTCTCGTGCAGCTGATACCAGCCCTGGGGGTCCTGGCTGACATGGACAAAACACGAGGCGCGCTTGCGGTCCGCCGTTTTCGTGATGTCCACATAGTTGGTGGGATGATAAAGCTGGGTCTGCTCGCCCTGCTCCACTTCAAAATAGAAGAGATCGAAGGCGCGGTGCGCCTGTAGCCAGGCGTCGTAGACCAGCAAAGAGGTTGCGCGGTGGTCGCGATGAGTGTCAATGGGCCATTGAGTGAACACGATGTCCGGTTTTTCCGCTTCCAAAATTTCGCGGAACTGCTGGTAGCGGGTGGCATTGAGTTCGGTGGCGCCATCAATTTGTCCGGCAAACACCGGCTTGGCCTTCAGAATGGCGCAGGCTTTTTGCGCCTCGACGGTGCGGATGGCGGCGGCTTCCTGGGCGGACTTGCCCTTGATGCCGGCCTCGCCGCGGGTCAAATACAAAATGGTGACTTCGTGGCCCAGGTCGGTGTAAAGGGCGATGGTGCCGCCGCAGCCGGATTCAGGATCGTCCGGGTGCGCGCCCGCTACCACCACTCTGAGCCGCCGCGCTCCCTTGCCGGCGTCTCCGCCATCTGCCTGCCCGCTCAGCAG
>JACZDA010054444.1_pt1 | contig 10703 bp, 10 predicted proteins | sample 8641761 | NCBI WGS metagenome assembly JACZDA01 (sample SAMN15324611, study PRJNA640507) | soil metagenome | isolation source: intercropping peanut in the first line | place: China: Luxin town, Laibin City, Guangxi Province | collected 2019-07-25 | depth 10cm m | reverse complement strand
TCGACCATGATGGTATCCAGCATAAAGTGCGTGATGGGCACGTCCGGGGCCGACGCGCGAGTCAGCTCAACTGCGGCGCGTCGGTCTTCTTCACGAAGCGGGTGGTACACGAGCGGCTCGCCCGTCTCGGCCAGCACGAGCGCCGCGCCGTTGAGCGTAATCTGCGGCCCGCGCAGGTCCATTGCCTCGATCAGTGGGCGGACTGAGCGGAGCATCTTGCCGGTGGCCAGCGCAACGGCGAGGCCATGCTGCCGCGTCACGCGGATAGCGGCGGCGACACGCGGTGGGAGTTGGTGCTGGGTATCGAGCAGGGTGCCATCCACATCGGCGACGACCAGCCGATAACGTTCGGGGAAAGGAATCGCTGAAGGGCGCATGAAAAATCCAGTTGGCAGGGAATATCCGGTGAGGACATAGTATGAGAATGAAAAAGGCGCCCGATCTGGTAATCGAGCGCCTCCAGCGTTGTGCGAGTGGTGCGACGGACTACCAGCCGGTGCTGTAGCCGCCCCCACTGCGCGCGCCACCACGGGCGCCGCCGCCCATCTGGGCGTAACAATCGCTGCAATAGACCGGCTTGTCACCGCGCGGCTGGAACGGTACACGCGCTTCGCCGCCGCAATTCGAGCAGACGGCGGTATACATCTGACGCGGAGCACGCTCGCCGCCATATCCTCCGGACATGGAGGACTTACGCGCCGTGCGGCACTCCGGACAACGCGCGGGAGTGTGTGTCAGCCCTTTGCTGGCATAGAACTCCTGCTCGCCCGCCGTGAACACGAAGTCACGGCCGCAATCGCGGCACCGGAGTGTCTGATCGGTGGCCAATATTCTAACCCTCTTTCCGGTCCGGCCACGCCTCTAGCGCCCGGACCAACACGGCCCCATACCAATGGGGCAAACCCAATACTGGGGAAACGCTGTAGAGAAGCCGCGGGTATCGTCCCGAAAAGAGGCCGATGCATGCCAGGCCATCGCTAGCGTTCGTTGACGCGCGCGCGGAAAACGACCGCGCGCAAAAGACATCTCGAAAGACATACGGGATGCTTTCGCGCGCAAGTATACCATGATGATTCTAGCGATACAAGCCTTTCAAGCGATTTTTTGAGCAAATTCCTGCCTGATTGCCTCACAACGCGAGAGAAAGGCTGCTTCTGAGCCTCTCCAGCCCGATTCATACGAGCACTACGCGGCGTCGGGCTGGTCACGACAGCTAATGGTAGATGCTAGGATGGAACGTGAGCGGAAACGAGTATCACATGGAAAGGGACATTGAAGTTATGCCACGGCAAAACCTTGGTTCGGGGCGGCCCTGGGAGGAGATCGTCGGGTACTCGCGCGCGGTGCGGGTCGGTCAGGTGATTCATGTGGCTGGCACCACCGGGGTTGACGCCAGTGGCGCGGTGGTCGGGCCGGGTGACGCCGCTGCCCAGGCCACCCAGGCGCTACGCATCATCGAGGCCGCGCTGGCGGAGCTGGGCGCCAGTATGCGCGATGTCGTGCGCACCCGCATCTATGTGACCAACATCGCCGACTGGGAGGCCATCGGCAGAGCGCACGGCGAATTCTTCCGCGAGATTCGCCCCGCAGCGACGATGATCGAGGTGAGCCGCCTGATCGATCCGGCGCTGCTGGTGGAGATCGAGGCGGAGGCGATTGTTGGCGCGAGCGACAATGCTAACGATGGCTAGGCTTGTCGCATCAGGCGGGCGAAAAGCTCGTGGCGCCCCCAGTCGTCCACCGCGCTGGCCAGGCAGCGGAGCTTTGGCTCCCAATAGTCGCGGCTGGAGCCGTCGAGGGCATCCCAAACGGGATAGAAGAACATGAAGGCCAGCGCGATCCGATAGTCGCGCACAAGGTCATCCCAGGAGTAGCTGGTGACGCCACGCCTCACTAGCGCGTCGAGGTAGGCGCGCATCAGCCGTTCTTCACGCTGGTCTTCGTGACGCTGCTCCGGGGTCCAGAACGTCGCGAAGAGGAAGACGAGGTCCATTGCGGGCAGGTCGCCGCACGCGCCCTGAAAATCAATGAGATAGGTCGCAGTATCAGAAGATTCCAGCAATGGGCAGAGGAACTGACTCAGGTAGCAGTCGCCGTGGCTGATGGTGAGTTGATGCCGAGCCGCCATGCGCTCCGCGAGATGCTGCTGCCACAGATGCGGCAAAGCTGCCAGCGCCGCGTCGCCGAGCGCTCTCGTTGCGGTGGACAGCGTCTCGCTTGCCATCTGCTGAAATGCGCCCCAGTTGTCGGTAAACTCCCGCAGTGAGGCCTCGAAACACGCCTGATCACGATACCACTCGCTGACGAGCAGCTTGCCTGTCCCTAGCGCCGGATGTTCCCACCAGGCCGCATGGAGGCCCGCTAGCGCCTCGACAATCGCCGCGAGTTGGTCATCGGGCGGTACGCCTCTGCCCGCTATCAACTGCTCGCGCGTGACGGGTGGAGTATGTGTCGCCGAGATATCGCGCAAGAGCAGCCACGAATCGCCACTCGTAACGTCGTACGCCGAACCGTAGCATGTCGCCAGCATCGGCGGATAGTCTGTCATCGTGGCGGCGACCTGGTAGAACGCGACTTCACGCGCCCCAGCGCGAACCGCCCACGCCTCCGGAATGTTGCGCTTGAAGAACAGCCATAGTGGCATATCGGGCGGCGCATCGGGCGAATAGGTGAGACGCAGGTGGCGCGCGGCGGAGTTGAAGGCAGCGTTGGCGCGCTCTTCCACGCATGTCACTTGCCCAGTCGGCAGCAAGCCCGACTGGCGTAGCGCCGTGGTGAGCCATTCGGGAGTCAAAGGATTGGGGATGCTGGATGTAGGTGAAGCTGACGAAGCAGACATAGCATGCCCTTCTAAGACCGCTTCTTTGGTCGCAAGTAGGCCTGAGGGCAGTCTAGCACTGGCGGGACGCGCACAGTAGTAGAAATCTCACCAGGATGCCAGGTACTTTACGGCTGTTTCATCACTGGCACGCTGCTCATCTCATAGGCATGGCCGTCGGCGCCGACAATGTGATTCTGGCCATCGGCGCCGGGAATCAGCCAGACGGGATCGGTGGGGGATGTGCCGCCGCCGTTCCAGACGATCTGCCCTGTCTCCAGCGCCGCGGCATCGATGGGGATGTAGACGAGTTGGGGCTGCGCGCCACCGCGCAATGCGACCCGGCGCTGATTGGAGAGGTCGTTCAGCGCCGTCGATTTGGCGACGTGAGAGACCTGGCCGTGTGGATGTGCGCTCGTGAAGGTGACAATCGACGTGACCTGGACGGAGGTGTGCGAGGCGTTCAGTTCAAGCTCGGCTGCGCCAACCATTCTCCCCGCCGCATTGTCGATGGGGATGATGTAGTAGTCGGGCATCACAACGCTTCCCGGTGTCTGTAACGCTTTTACCAGGACCGGAGCCTCCAGGTGCGAGAGGTCTTTCAGGAAGTCGCCTTTACCTTTGCGATTCACGTTGAAGAGCGTGCTTTGTCGGGCGGCGGCGATAATTGCGCTCGAAGACGTCGACTTGAGTGGGATCCACCCTGAGCTATAGTTTGTCGTCGCGCCGGTGTCGCTCGCCGCGCTCGGGGGGATGTGCTGCGCGGCGGCGATCAGGATTGCCGCGAACAGGAGTACCGCGCCGCCGAGAAAGACATAGACGAGGTTGCCGAGCAGCGCTTTCGCAACTCGCTCAACCCTGTTTTTTCTACGTCCACGTCGATGCGCTGATGCCCTGTTCCGACCCACTCTCTACCACCTCACACGTGTTGGAAACGGCACGATAGTCGCTCTATGCAGTCAGCATGACCCGATTGGTATATGCGTTGATGGCCCAATCCGCGTTATAGGCGGTGATGCTGTCATGTTGCACCCAGGTGAAGCCCAGGTACCAATGATGCGGAAACCTCGCCGATGGCTTGTATGGGCCAACCGTCGGTTCCGGGTCCAGCGTGTTGCTCATATCGCCAACGGTGGTACGGTCGCCATAATAGAGCGACCAGAGCGCATAGACCCCGAACTGGTTGGCGTAATGGCCGCCAATCCAGGTGCTTATCGGGATCTCCTGCCTGCTTGTCGATGAATTTCCCTCGGAATCGCGGTAGACCAGCCCCTGAATGTTTGCTGGGAAGTGCGTATTAGGGTCGTTCGACGACCACGCGCCCGTCACCAGCACCGAGTGCAAACCGCCGTTGATAAACACGATGGCTGGTTGCTGCCGATTCTCCAATCCGCGCACGAGAAGCGTCGTCGCCTCTTGCACCTGCTGAGAATAGGAAGGCTTGATCCGGTGGGCAAATTGCCAGCGATAGATATCATTGTGGATCGCGCCGCTGCCACCGATGTCATAGTGCTGTACGTCATTGGCGGCGGAGCGCGGGTCATTGCCAAAGTCAGGAGCGATATTCGTGATGCCGCCCACCTGGTTGGTAGGCGTCGCGTATCCCCACTGGCTGCTGCCGGATGTCTGGTTGTATTGCTCTACAGATGTCTGGTACGCGCTATTGGGGAATTTGAGCGACTGGCCCGCCTTCAGGTAGTCGTAGTTGACCAGCCCGACCACATCGGCCACCGCGCAGGCGTTGCTGAGTGTCTGGGGCCAGATGGTTCCACCAATTGCCTTATTCATCAGGGTTTCATTGACACCGTAGTATGTGCCAGTGCAGCTAGAGCAGCTGGCTTCAGTGTTCGTATGCGTGAGCGCGATAGCCAGCAATCCACCGGAGATGGCGATGAGGGCGAAAGCGAGCCGAATAGCAATCCGCTGCCTGGGTGTCATGGTGACCCTTCCGAAATATGTCTTGGCGAGCCGTGCTCTCTCCTTTGCCCGCGTGATCTACGAACGAGTCCACATCGTATCAGGGCCACATATGAAGCAGGCGCAGATGATGCCTGGCGCACTCTCTCATGTCCCCGATGGCGGATGCCTGCAAACTGTACTGAAAAACCAACCTCAACCACGATAGCGGGTAACAGGCGAGTTGTCAAGTCGGAAAAAAGAATCAGGGCCATCTCCCTGAGGAAATAGCCCTGATTGACGCCTGGTCGTCAGCCGTTAACGCATTGGCTGTTTGCGTGGTCCGGTCGTTGGGCCGCCGGATGCGCCGCTGGCCGAATTGTTGGTGGAGGGACGATCTGAGTTGACCGGAACGCTTGGGGCCGGCGTATCGTCCGCCTCGTGCGCGGGTACCTTCACCCGCTGGACCGTCGGCGTCGCTGGTGTCTCGCTGGCCCCATTGGCGCCGTTCGCGCCGTTCGCCCCATTTGCTCCAGTCGCGCCGTCTGGCGAACCCTCGCCAGTCGAGCCTTCCACCGTGCGCAGACCTGGCACGCGCGCCATCAGGTCGCTCATCTTGACGCCCGTGAGCGCCTCCAGAATCACTGGCATCTGCGCCAGCATATTGACTACGTCGCCAGTCACGCGGCTGGCGCCAAGGTTGCTGCCGTTCGCGCCACCGGTCGAGACGATGCTGATCTTGTCCACCTTCGCCAGCGGCTCGGCAATCGCGCGCACCACGTCGGGAAGGTTTGTGATGACCTTATCGAGTACGGCAGCCTGATTGTACTCATTGTAGGCAGCCGCCTTCGTGCGCATTGCCTCGGCCTCAGCCTCGCCCTTCGCCCGGATGACCTCCGCCTCCGCCAGACCGCGCATCCGCGCCGCCGCCGCGTCCGCCTCGCCGCGTACCTTCGCCGCCTCGGCCTCCGCCGCCGCCTGGGCACGTAGCGCCGCCGCGCGTCCCTCGGCTTCCAGCGACATCCGCTGCCTCTCGGCGTCCGCTATCTGGGTGACGCGTTGCTTTTCCGCTTCTGCCGCCTTGATGACTGTCGCCTCAAGCTCCATCTGGCGGCGGTGCGCCTCGGCCTCCTGCACGCGTGTCTGGGCGGTGCGGTCGATCTCCTGGGCCTTTGCCGCCTCGGCCACGATCTGCTGCTGGACAATCTGCGCCTGCAAATCGCTGGCCTTTGAAGCAATCATCTCTTGCTTCTTCACCTCGGCGTCATATTCGGCGCGCTTGACGGCCAGGTCGCGCTGGAACTCCGCCTGTTTCGTCTGCGACGCTGCCTCCGCCTCGACACGGGCCTGGTCGGCGCTCGACTTGGCAACCGCCGACTCGCGGGTGGCCGACGCCTGCTGAATCTGCGTATCGCGTGCGGCCAGTGCGGCGGCGATATTCGCCTCTTTCTTGATACGCTCGATCTCGGGTCGGCCCATGTTGGAAATGTAGTCGTTCTCGTCGCGCACTTCCTTGATCGTGAATGAGACGACCTCCAGGCCCATCTTCGCCAGGTCGGCGGAGCTAGTCGTGCGCATCTTCTCGCTCACCATCTCCGGCTCTTTGACGATTTGTTCGACCGTCAGCAGGCCGACGATGCCGCGCAGGTGGCCTTCCATCACTAGCCGAATCATCGCCTCGCGGTCCTGTGGCGTCTTGCTCAGGAACTGCTCGGCGGCAGTCAGGATGCTTTCACGGTCCGAGCGCACCTTAAGCTGCGTGACCGCCTCGACCTTCACCGAGACACCCTGATTGGTGTAGAGGTTCTGCTGCGGCGCGACATCGAATGACATCAACTCCAGCGAGAAGAGCTTCGATTCCTGCACCAGCGGAATAACCAGCGTGCCACCGCCCGTCAGAATGCGCTGGCCACCCGCGCCATAGACAATTAGCGCCTGGTTCGGCCCAACCTTGCGATACATACGCCCATACAGGTTGAGGACGAGCAGCACGGCTATTACTGCCACGACAACTATCAGGATCACCGTGATTAACGGACCCATTTCAGTCCCTCCCCATCGTCCGAATTGCGGCTATGCGAGTATTCATGCGGATATCGATAGATCGAGCGCGTGTATCATCCCTCTTTGGGCTGGTCGGGCGTCGGCAACGTCGGCGGCTTTGTCTCTATCGGCGCGAGTTCCGGCAGGTCCCCCGCGCGCACGGCGGCCATGAAATTGTCCCAGGACTGCACACTGGCGATCCCGTCCTGGTAGTCCAGAATGACGATCTCCGATCCCGCCGGAATCGCCTCGCCGCTGGCGCTGCGTGCGCCCACACTCTGGCGCCCGCCAGCCTTGCGCGTGAAGATGATCTCGCCAGTGCCGCCCGCGCGAATGGCCATCGTCACGGTTCCCAGCCGCCCCTCCAGCCGCGCGTCAGTGGCCGTCAGCACGGTATCTTGGCTGGTGGCGAAGAGGATGTGAAGCAACGTCGTCACCCCGATAGCGCACGCCACGCCGACGAGGAGTGGTACCAGCAAGACGAGCAGGACACCCCAGCCGAGTACCGCATGGGCCACATAGCCCACCAGCCCGAAAATGAGCAAGAACATCAGCAGCCCGTAGAGGTTGAGGGCGCCGAGCAATGAGTTTTCAATCGACGCCCATACTGACGGTGTGGCGGCCACCTGCGCGGAGCTGCTATCGGCGTGACCGCTGTCCGCATGGGCGTGCGCGCCGTGCATGGCATGGCCGCCATCGGCTGCGTGCGCTGCGTGGCCCGCGCCACCACTATCGGCGTGGCCGACGTGAAGATCATGGCTCACATCGTGGCCACCGAGATGGCCGAAGTGGCTTTCTCCAGCGCCCAGGAGCGTGGAGATCACCAGGAATGCGCCCGAGAACACCGCGCAGCCGATAAACACGAGGGATAATGGGTCAGTGGCAAGCATGCCAACCGCCTCCAGAGGTGAGGAGCCATGACGGGCGTATCGTGCTGGTCATGCTGACGGCGTGAGCCAGGGGTACATCTCAACACGACCAACCTGCGCGCTACCGCTCAACTGGCTCCGATACCTGTTGATGGTGATTCGACTGTGCCGACGAATCACCTGCCTGTTGCACCATATGCTGTACGTTTTCTACCAGCACCTGCGCCTTCTGCGTGACGGCGGCGAAATTAACGCTCCAGCCAAGGCCAATAGCCCGCGACGACAGCACCTTCTCGTTGGCTGGGTCCCAATACCCCTTGGCGACCTCGCTCCATTCAGCCACATGGAAGTTGTAGGGGACACCCGCGACCTTCCCCTTCCAGGTGCGCTCGTTGGGGTGACGGGCAAGCTCCTGTCCGATGGCCGCCGCACTCAGACCAGCAATGACCCCGGCTGTGAACCAAGTCAGTTTTCCCATCGCTCTTTTCCTCCACAAATCCTTGACAACGGGAGGTGCGCGCCGGACTCGCCTCTCATCATTAGAACATACGCTTCGTTGCATCGAAAGTTGTGCGCGCCCTATCCACTTCGCAGACGCCGTGCCTTACCTACGGATTCGCGTTGCATGTGCGCCAGATGAGAGTGGACGAAGCTTTCCGACGCCAGTTACGACGCGCCGAATGTTCAGGCGGTCACGTTTCCCCCGCTCGGTTCTGGCGCTGGCCGGACCCGGTGCGATTCGCGCGCTCGATGGCTGTGCTATCCTCGTTTCACACCGTCGAAGATGATACCAGGGAGACAAAGTATGGAGAAGAAACCACTGGCCGGTCAGGTCGCGCTGGTGACCGGGTCCAGTTCGGGGATCGGCGCGGCCACCGCACGCGAGTTGGCGCGGCGTGGCGCGCGTCTCGTGCTCGCGGCGCGGCGGACCGACCTGCTCGACGCCGAGGCGCAGGCCATCAAGCAATCAGGTGGCGAGGCGATCGCCATTCCCACCGACGTTACTGATACGGCGCAGATCGATGCGCTGGTGGCGCGCGCCATCGAAGAGTGCGGGCGGATCGATATTCTCGTCAACAACGCGGGCATCGGCTCGATCCGTTCATTTGCCAGGATGTCGCGCGAAGATATCGAGCGGATGCTGGATACGAATCTGCGCGGCGTTGTGCTGCTGACTCGCGCCGTGCTGCCGGGGATGCTCGAACGTCGCCACGGCGCGATCATCTCGGTCGCTTCGGTGGCGGGTCACGTTGCCGTCGATCCGATCTATTCCGCGACCAAATACGCTGTGCGCGGCTTCTCGCTCTCGCTGCGTCGCCAGCTTGCGGGCAGCGGCGTCTCGGTCTCGGTTGTCTCGCCGGGGTTTATCCGCTCCAATATGACCGACGGCACGCGACGCGGGTTGCCGGGGCCAGAGATCGTGGCGCGCGTCATCGCGGAACTGATTGTGCATCCACGCAGGGAAGTGGTGGCGCCGTGGTACTACCAGCCAGCGATCTGGGCCGAGCATGCGCTTCCCTGGCTGGCGGATCGCCTGCTGCGTCCACGGCCACGGCGCGCGCAACGCACAGATAATGCTCAACGTAGAGATGGAACTACGTCAGCAGCGCCAGCATCGGGAGATTCGATAGAGAGGTAAGACTAGTTATGGCACGTTCATCAGATTCAGCAGGTTCAGCAAACGGAAATCACTCCGAGTTCGACACAACACCAAGCTGGCGCATTTTTCGTATCATGAGCGAGTTCGTCAGTGGCTTTACCTTTTTGGGCAACATTGCACATAGTGTTACTATCTTTGGTTCGGCGCGGATGCCGCAGAATGGCCCGTATTGCAAGCAAGCCTACGAGCTGGGACGACGTCTAGCGCAGCGGGGCTTCACTGTTGTGACGGGCGGTGGCCCTGGTGTGATGCAGGCGGGAAATCACGGCGCGTGGGACGCTGGCGGTAATTCGGTCGGCATCAATATCGAGCTTCCGCATGAGCAGCGCATCAATCCCTACGTGCGCCGCTCGATCAGCTTTCACTACTTCTTTAGCCGCAAGGTCATGCTGGACTTCTCCGCCGAGGCCTATATCTTCTTTCCCGGCGGCTTTGGCACACTCGACGAGTTCTTCGAGCTTATCACGCTGGTGCAGACGGGGAAGCTGGATACTACCGTTCCCATCATTCTCTTCGGCAGGAGCTTCTGGGAGCCGCTCGCGGACTGGATGCGCACGGTCATGCTCGAAGGCCTGCACACCGTTGCCGCCCATGACCTGACCATCTGGACCATCACTGACGACCTGGATGAGGTGATGGAAATCGTGGAGTCGGGTATCCTCACACAGACGCAGCAACGACTGGAGCGCACTGGCCACGAGCATCCGACCCCAGACGAGAAGCTGCAGAAAGCGACACGCCCGATGGCTGGGACCGAGCAATAATATGAACCTTCGCCTTTACCTGCCAGCCAGGCTTTGAGCCTCCTGCAGCGCGGCGGCGAATCCGCGCAGCGCGCGTGTAATCATCTCGTCGCTGGCGGTGAGTGAGATGCGGAAATAGCCGGGCATCTCGACGACTGTACCCGGCAGGCAGAAGACATCGTGCTGGGCGAGCAGTTCGGTGAAGGCGAGATCGTCGGCAAGCGGCGAGCGCGGCAGCAGATAAAAGGTACCCTCAGGCACATGGACGCCGTAGCCCATCTCACGCAGCGCCGCCACCAGCGTATCGCGCTTGCGCTGGAGGTGCGGTATGTCAATCGAAAGCTGTTCCAGGTCGGGCAGGGCATGCTGGAGCAGCGCGTTGGGGAAAGCATAGCCGGTCATCAACTGCGCGACGAACAGGCCGCTACGAATGTCTTCGCGGTCGGGCATGGTCGGCGGCAGCGCGATGTAGCCCATACGCTGCCCTGGCGTGAGCAGCGTCTTGCCATAGGTGTAGATAACGAATGAATTGGGATAGAACGTCGACGGGCTGTGGTAGGTGTTGCCGTCGTAGAGGATGCGGCAATACGCCTCGTCTGAAAGCAGATAAATTGGTCGCCCGTTGCGCGCGCTGGCATCGGCGAGCAGTTGGCTCAGCGCCGTCAGCGTCGCGG
>JACZDA010060890.1_pt1 | contig 10745 bp, 7 predicted proteins | sample 8641761 | NCBI WGS metagenome assembly JACZDA01 (sample SAMN15324611, study PRJNA640507) | soil metagenome | isolation source: intercropping peanut in the first line | place: China: Luxin town, Laibin City, Guangxi Province | collected 2019-07-25 | depth 10cm m | reverse complement strand
TCACTTTCGTTATCCTTTTCAAGCAGTTGCCGTTTTGTCCGTTCTTGTCCGTGCTTTGCCCGTTTCCTCATAATCTTAGATGCCGGGACCCGCGGGCGCCGCGATGCGCGCGACAGGCAAAGACCTCACGAGGCGAGTTTGTTCGCGGCGTTGAGCGCGGCCACCTTGTAGCACTCGGCGAGCGTCGGGTAGTTGAACACCGTCTCGAGGAAGTAGTCGAGGCCGCCGCCCAGGCCCAACACGGCCTGTCCAATGTGCAACAGCTCGGTGGCGCCCGTCCCGATGATGTGGACGCCCAACAACCGCCGGTTTTCGCGGTGGAAGAGCATCTTGAAGAAGCCGCTGTCGTCGCCCAGGATCTGGCCGCGCGCGATCTCGCGGTAGCGGGCGATGCCCACTTCATAGGGCACCTTGGCTTTGGTCAGCTCGTGTTCCGCCGGACCCACCATCGACACTTCCGGAATTGCGTAGATGCCGATGGGGAAGTGCGCCGCCATCGCGCGCGCCGGTATGCCTAACGCGTGACACGCGGCCAGGCGCCCTTGCTCGCTCGAGGTGGCCGCCAGGCTCGGATAGCCGATCACATCGCCGGCCGCAAAGATGTGCGGCACCGACGTCCGGAACTGCGCGTCCACCGCGATGCGCCCGCGATCGTCGGCGCACAGGCCGGCGTGCTCGAGACCCAGCGAGGCGGTGGCGCCCTGTCGCCCAACGGAAAAGAGCACCATGTCGCTCACGATGCGCTTGCCGGATTCCAGCTCGAGCACGGCGCGCGCGGGCGATCCCTCGGTGGTACCCAGCCGCGCGACCGCCTCGCCGCCGCGGAAGTAGACGTTGCGTTTGCGCATCTGATGGATGAGCTCGTCGACGATCTCGCTGTCGAGAAACTCGAGCGGCCGCTCGCGCTTGTCCACCACCGTGACGTCGACGCCTAACGCTGCGAACATCGAGGCGTATTCCATGCCGATCACGCCCGCGCCGACGACCGCGAGGGATCGCGGGATGCGCGTGAGGCGGCAGATGTCATCGCTGGTGAGGGTCGTCGCGCCGTCGGCAGCGGCGCCAGGCGCGGCCGCCGCAACCGTGCCCACCGCGATCAGGACATTGGCCGCCGTGACATCACGCCAGGCGTCACCGGCGTGGACCACCAGCCGGTGCGGATCCTTGAACGACGCGTCGCCGCGCAGCACGTCGACACCGTTGCGGCGCAGCTGATTCGCGATCACCGCCGCCTCGCGCGACACCACGTCCTGCACGCGTGCGAGCAAGGCCTCCGCCGTTGGGCGCGCGGGTGCGCCGTCCAACGCATTGTCGGATCGCGCCGCGGACGCCACCGTCCACAACACCGCCTCGCGGAACGTTTTGCTCGGAATGGTGCCCGTGTCCAGACACACGCCGCCCAACGAGCCGCGCCGCTCGATGACGGCCGCGCGGCGGCCGAGTTTCGCGGCTTGCACCGCGGCGCGCTGTCCGGCGGGTCCGCTGCCAATGCACACGAGATCGTAGTCGTACGTGTCGCTCACCAAGGCGTGCTCCGATAGATGTGTGGCGCGATGCGTGCGGTATGACCGCGGTTGGGCGGCCGCCCAAGGGTGGTGCCGGCCGTCACAATATCGATCGCCACGGCGCAGCGCGGCAAGCGAAGCAGCGTAACGCGACGCGAGACCCTTTCGCTTCGGGTTCGCTTGACGCCGCGTGCGTCGCCCCTAGACTGCACGACAGGCGCTGTGTCGTGCGCGCGGAGGTGCAATATGGATCGAGGACGGCCGGCACGTTCCGTCACGTGGATCCTGAGTATCGTGCTCGCGATCGTGTTCCTGGCGACGGGCATCGCGAAGCTCACCGGGGCATCCACGTTCTACATTCAAGCCGCCACGATGGGCGGATTCCCGATGTGGATCCGGATCGTTGTTGGGCTCGTGGAGATCGGCGGAGCGATCGCGCTGCTCGTCCCGCGCGCGGCTGTGTTCGGCGCGGCGACGCTGGCCATCCTCATGTTCCCGGCATCAGCCACCCAGCACATGAGCGGGCAGGGCGGCTTCTGGATTCCCGTCGTCGTGTTCGTCGTGCTCTGCGCGGTGATCTGGCTGCGCAGTCCCGAGCTCATTCACCGGATTGCGCTCTACTTCCAGCGCCCGCACGCGGTGTTGCACGACGGCGTGATCGCCGGCATCATCGGCGCCACCGCTGTGGCAGTCTGGTTCTTCATCGTCGACATCATCGCCGGCCATCCGCTCTTCACGCCGGACACGCTCGGCCACGCGCTCTTCAGTGTGACCGGACCTGTCCCGATGAACGAGCGCGGCGCGTTCATCGCCGCGTACACGGTGTTCCACTACGCCGCGTTCATCGTCGCCGGCATCATGGCCGCGAGCGTTGTCGACTGGGCCGGCGAAGAGCCGTCGGTGGTGCTCTTCGCGGTGCTGATCTTCGTGGCGTTCGAGATCGGCTTCTACGCGTTCGTGGCGATTCTGCAGCACTCGACGCCGCTGGGCGCGCTCGCGTGGTATCAGGTGCTCATCGGCAACGTGATCGCCGCGGTCGCCATGTGCTGGTACCTGTATCGCGCGCGACCCGTGCTCAAGGAGCAGTTCGCGCACGCGCTCGACACGTAGAGCCCTCGCGGCCTAACGGAACCGCCCGCCGGGGCTATCGCGGGCAGCGGGCATCTACGACGTTGGTTCAAAGGATAACGAAAAGGATACAAGGGATGGGGATGATCGCCTCGACATCGGCGGAAGGCGCGTTCGCCACGCGCGAAATGAGTCCCTTTGCCCAGTAGGCGCGCACGGCTGACGCCTAACGAGCGAGTCGGCTCCTTCCATGAGCGCCAGCGATGTGCTTCGCGCCGATGTCGAGGCGATCATCCCCATCCCTTGTATCCTTTTCGTTAGCCTTTGAACCAACGTCGTAGATGCCAGTGGCCCGCGATGCCCTGGCGGAGCAGCCGGACGAGCCGCCCAATCCGCGCCACGCGCGACGCGTGTCGCGAGCGTCAGCGGATCTGCTGGAGCATCTGGTCGATGCGCTCGCCTAATTGAGGCACGTCTTTCTTGAGCGACGTGAGCACCGCGCGCGCCGAATCGCGCATGCCGGCCGAGTCGAACGCTTCGGCCTGGAGTAGCGCCTTCTGGAACCGCAACCGGTGGTTGTCGGGCGTCACCGGGATCGAGTCCAGCGCCGCCAGCGCACCCCTCGCATCGTGACGATCGCGCACCATCGATTGAATGCGCAAGAAGCGCACTGACGTGTCGCCGGGCATCATCGCCGCGAGTTGATCTGTCAGGCGGGCCGCCTCATCATGATGGCCGGCTTTGCGCGCGAGCTGCAGGTTGTCGTACAAGCCGGCCACGAGCACTCGGCGGACATCCGTCGTGTCGCCGCTCCGGACGCCGACGCCGCCGCCGTAGCTGTACACGAGATCGCCGCCGTGATCGCCCGCCTCGTAGAGGTACACGCCGCCCACGATCCCGATCACCGCCGAGAGGGCGCGCAGGCCTTTCGCCACACCGGGCTTTCGCGTACCCACAATGAGGAGCGCGATCTCGACTGCCGACACGACCAGGAAGATGTCGCGCGTGTCCTCCCCGTAGTCCTCGTGGACGTTCACCGCTTGGCGGACGCCCGGGATCGACTCGACCTTCTCGTGCGCGTCGAGCCCGCTCTGCACCGCGACCACCGCCGCCGCCGTGCCTAACAGAAGCAGCACCGCCGCCATGCCGTTGGTAAAGGACCATCGCGGGCCCAACGGAAGCAGCGACACGATGCGCGCGACCACGCCCACGATGAGGAGCGCGACGACGAAGTGAACGACCTGGGGGTGGAGGCTGCCAATATCGGGCACGAGAACGGACTCCAGAAGGAAGGAATGCTTCTGCGGCGCATCACCGATCGTGCGCACTACACGCTACGTTTGCGGGTCACTCGACGTCAACCGTTCCGGCCTCCGCAGTCGGCCGGGTCCGTCACCTGCTGCTCGTACCACGCGGCCTGCCGCGTCGTTAACCTTCGAGCACCACGGAAGCCTGTTGTGTCTATCAACTTCGAGCCCATGCACTCGCCGATACGCATCTCACCGCACACCGGCGCCCGCAACGTGCGCGCCATCGCGACCCTCGCGCTCTGCGCCGTGGCGGTGCCGGCCGCATCGCAGCAGCAACGCGATTCGGGCGCGTCCCAACAGGTCGCCGATTCGGTGGACCGGCCGGGCCTGCCCGATACATCGATCTTTGCACCGCTGCGCCTGCCGACGCCTAACGAATACCGCCTCGCTAACGGCGAGCCCGGGCCGCGCTATTGGCAGAACCGCGCCGACTACGACATCCGCGCCACGCTCGATACGACGGCGCAAACGGTGACCGGCGAGCTCACGCTGCACTACACGAACAATTCGCCCGTCGCACTCGACCACATCTGGCTGCAGGTGGAGCAGGATGCCTTCACCGACAGCTCGCTCAACGCGTACGTGTTCCCGCAGCAGTCGCGCTTCGGCGCGCGCGGCTTCGCAGGGGGCGACCGCATCGACCGGTTCGACCAGCTCGTCACGGAACGCGGCGCGAAATCGCCGCGCCACGTCAAACTCTCTACGCGCACCTGGGACACGATGCTGCACGTCCAGCTCGCCGAGCCGCTCAAACCGGGCGCGTCGGCGACGTTCGACGTCGCGTGGCACTTCCGCGTGCCCGAACATGGCGCCGATCGCATGGGCCGCGAGGGCTCGCTGTACGAGATCGCTCAGTGGTATCCGCGCGTCGCGGTCTTCGACGACGTCCGCGGCTGGAACACCGATCCGTACGAAGGGCAGGGCGAGTTCTACCTCGAGTACGGCGATTTCACCTACCAGGTCACCGTGCCCGCGGGCTACATCGTCGGCGGCACCGGCGTGCTGGAGAACCCGCGCGACGTCCTAACGCAAACGGAAATTTCGCGGCTCGCCCAGGCGGCCAAGTCGGCTACGCCGGTCCACATCGTGACGCAGGAGGAGCTGCAGAACCACAGCGCGCGTCCGCGTACGACCGGCAACCTCACCTGGAAGTTCAGCGCCAAGAACGTGCGCGATGTCGCGTGGGCCGCGTCGCCCGATTACATGTGGGACGCGTCGAGCTGGAAGCGCATCATGGCGTACTCGTACTATCGGCCGAGCGCCATCGACCCGTGGAGCGACGCCGCCGACCAGGCGCGCATGTCGATCATGGAGTACTCGGAGCGCTGGTACCCATACCCGTGGCCGCAGATCACCGTCGTCGAAGGACCGGTGAGCGGCATGGAGTACCCGATGCTCGCCATGGAGGCGAAGAGCAACGACAAGTACGACCTCTACAACGTGATCACGCACGAGATCGGTCACGACTGGTTCCCGATGCTCGTGGGCAGCAACGAGCGCATTCACTTCTGGCAAGACGAAGGCTTCAACACGTTCATCAACACGTTCTCCGAAGCGCGCCGCTATCCGGAGAAGGGCGATCAGATGCAGCGCGCCGCTGACCAACGCAGCGAGATCGAAGAGACGCAGGAGCGGAACATCGACGTGCCGATCGAGATGCCCGCCGATCGCATGGATCCCGACAAACTCGGCTTCACCGAGTACGACAAGACGTCCGTTGGACTGCAGTTGCTGCGACAGGAGATCATCGGCCCCGATGCGTTCGACGCGGGATTCAAGGCCTACATTCGTCGTTGGGCGTACAAGCACCCGACGCCGGCCGACTTCTATCGCACGATGGATGACGAGTCCGGCCAACGCCTCGACTGGTTCTGGCGCGAATGGTTCGTCGAGGACGACCACTTCGACCAGGCGATCGACACCGTGGTCACGCGTTCGCGCGGCGACTCGACGATCGTATTGGTGGGCTACGGCAACAAGTCGCGCGGCGTGCTGCCGCTGCTGGTGCGCTTCACGATGTCGGATGGATCGACGATGAACTACCACTATCCCGCCGACGTGTGGAGCATGAACTCGATGTTCTACGTTAGGCGCTACGACTTCGCGGGCAAGACGGTGAGTAAGATCGAAATCGATCCCGATCACCGCATCGTCGACGACAACCGCGCGAACAACGTGTGGACGTCGAACGGCGCACCGCCCGTGGCGACGCCCAAACCGTAGCGGTCAGCGCGGCTGCGACGACGGTTGGGCGCCCCCCGTCGTCGCGGTGCGCATGGCAGGCGTGAGCGTGAAGTGCAGCTCGACGGTCCGCGTATCGGGCGGCCGGCGGTCGTCGAACGACCAGTCTTCGATGAGCGCCCGCATGCACGACTCGACTTCGGCGGCCGCGACGCCATCCCAGGTGCGCTTGGTGACCTCGACGGTGTCGGCGTAGCCGGCACTGTTGAGGCTCACACGCACCGTCACGTCGCCGATGAGGTGACGGTCGTAGCGCAGGCCTAACTCCGTGTAGCAGTACTTGATCTGCGTGTCGCGGTCAACGAGCTTGGCCGCCGGCACGACGAAGGGGCCGAGCGGCGTATCGATGTGCTTGTCGACCGTCTCCACCGGGGGGAGCCGCTCGGCCCTGACGTCGGCGACGATCGCGGTCTCGCGCCGGCTCTGAAGCTTCTCGGCGCTCGCCGGCGCATCGTGCGGGATGGTCGCGTCGGTCGACGGCTGCAGGTTAGGCACACGCGACGGCGGCACGGGAGTCGAGTCCATCGTTGGTGCCGGAACGGGAATCGCGGGAGCGGTTGCGACAGGCGCTGGTGCCTGCGACACCGACGCCGTCCGCACGGCGGCGGTCTGTGTGACCGACGGCTCGACAGTTGGTGCCGGCACCGGTGTGGCTGGCGCGACGACGGCGACCGAGACGGGCGCAGCTGCGCTCGTCGCCTGCGTAGAAGCGACCGCACCCTGCTTCATGGTGATTCTCGCCGCCGGAGCTGGCTCATGCACGGGCTGCGGTTTTGGTTGGACCCGGGCAACAGCCGCTGGCCGCGATGGCGCCGATAGCCGGCGTGTGAGCTCCGCGCCGCGCGCCAGCAGGTCCACCACCTCGCGGGCCGGCGTGTCGGGCACTCGAAGAATCGTCGAGCCGTCACGCTTGATCTCGAGGCCGCTGCTGTCCGTTCCTACCCACCTGTCGAACGCGAGGCCGCTGTCCGACGGCGCCTTCGCGTCGACCACGCCGGACGAGGGAGCGCGCAGAACTTTTGCGCTGTCTGTCCAACGTGCGAGCCGGTTCGCGTCCACCATCGTCGGGCGGGCGAACGCGTCGCGATAGCCCGGCGACATGAAAAACGCGACAGATCCGGAGGCAGTCGCGCGAACCCAGATCACGTTTCCGGCAGTGACCACCGTACCCACATCGACGTTGCCCGCTTGAGCGCGAAGGGGCAGCGCGGCCGCTACGAGCAGAGACAGAACGACCGACGTCAGAGTGCTTGGGTGCGGTCCAACGCGGGCGGGAAAGTGACTAACGGAGAAGTATCGCATGGCATCGCTCGACGGCTCACGTGCGACCCGAACAAGGGCGCCCTTTCGTGCGCGATTCGCACGACCGGCCCCTCGTCCAAGGACGAAAACCGCGCGACTGGTGTCACCCTCGAGCGAGAACGAGCCTCGCAGTGATGCGATTGTTTACAACTCCATAAGCTCCTATTAATAAGTGGTTTACATGCTCCTATGTAACGTTAATTGTCATGGATAGCGCCGACGACCGGCGCGCCTATCACGCGCTCGTAGACGGCGATCGTTCGCCCAACACTGCGCTCGATGGAAAACTCGTTCGCACGCGCACGCGCGCCCGCCGAGAGGGACTGTGCGAGCGCCGGGTTGTTGATAACTCGAGCAATCGACTCGCCCAACGCAGGTCCATCGGACACGGGTGACAGAAGACCGGACACCTTGTCCTCAATGATTTCGGGCACTCCGCCCGCACTCGTAGCGCAAATTGGTTTTCCACAAAACAGCGCGTCGAACAGGACGCTCGGCAGCGCGTCTTCCTCGGAGCTGAGCGTGACGACGTCGGCTGCGGCGAGCAGCGAATCGGCATCCGTGCGATAACCCGCGACCCGCAGGTGCTCGCCCAGACCATTCTCGTCGACCGCGCGTTCGACGTTCGCTCGGAGAGGACCGTCGCCTACCAGAATCGCATGGAGCGACGGCACGCGGGCCCGCGCCGCATCGACCGCGGCTACGAACGTGAGGGGGTCCTTGTGTTGGACCAACTGCGACACCTGCACGACCAACGGTGACCCGGGTACGGCGCCGAGCGACGCGAGAGTCGACGCGCTCGCCGGGGCGATCGGCTTGGACTGGTCGGATCCGCCGCGCACGATGGTGATCGACTCCGGCGACATACCGCTCGCGATCATCGCATTCTTGGATGCGCTGGAGATCGCGATCAGGGCGTCGACCCGACTGTATTTCCACTTGGTACCGAGGTTGGCGCGTGGGCGGAAGTCCGAGTGTCGCGTGATGACCAGCTTGGCCGTGGTGCCGAGGCAGCCCATGGCGCCCAGGGCGACGCCGTGTGCGGTGTGGGTGTGCACGATGTCGACGCGCTCGCGCCGGATGACGCGACGCAGCGCCCATGCAGCGCGTGGGTCGAGCTCCATGGCCGGCGAGACGGGGAACACCGGGATGCCGAGCGCTTCGGCCCGTTGGGCGAGCGGCTCGTTGGGCCGGGCCGCGATCAGCGCGCGGTGTCCAAGGCGCGTGAGGACCTGCGCGTGCCACAGCAACTGGCGTTCGCCGCCCCGCCACCCGCGTTCCGTATCGAGCTCGAGTACCGTTAGGCGGCGGGCGGCGCCGGAGGCGGCCGTCACGTCGACATCGTCTCGAGCAACTGCTGGTACACCGCGATGGTGCCGGCCACGGTGTTCTCGATGGCGAAGTCGCGGGAGCGCGCGAGTCCGGCGGCGACGAGGCGCGATGCGAGGTCACGATCGGTGAGGAGACGCGCAATGGCCTGACCCAGCGCTTGGGCATCGCGCACCGGCACCAGCAAGCCGGTGCGCTCGTTCTCGATCACTTCCGGCACGCCGCCGGCTGCCGTCGCCGCGACCGGTCGCCCGAACGAGATCGCGTCGATCACCACGCCGCCGATGCCTTCCGCGCTCGCGTCGGAGCTCAGCACTACCACCTGCGCGGCGCACATGAGCGAATCGGCGTCGGATCGAAACCCCGCCAGGTGCAAGGTGTCGCCGAGTCCGAGCTCGCGGATGAGGGCTTCGACGGGAGAGCGAAGCGGGCCGTCGCCCACGAGGAGGGCCTGGAGCAACGGAACCGTTCGTCGCGCGACGTCCACTGCGCGCACGAACGTGAGGGGGTCCTTCATCTGGGTGAGGGCGCCCACCATGACGACCAATGGTCCGTTAGGCACGCCGAGCTCGGCGAGCGTGGTGCGGCTCGCGGGCTCGACGGCGCGCGCGAGGTCCACGCCGCTGTAGACGACGTCCACACGGCCGCGGTCGATGCCGGCGTCGAGCAACGCAGGGACCGAGGCCTGGCACACCGCGATGAACCGGTCCGCCCGCCCGTACTTGATGCGCGTGGCGGCGCCGCGCCGCAGCGGCGAGGTCACGCGTCGCGCGAAGATCACGCGCGTGTCGGTGCCTAACGCAGCCAGCGCGGACAGGGCCATGCTGTGTCCGCACTGCGGGTGCAGGATCTGGACGCCTTCGCGCGCCACCGTCCGCCGCAGGCGCATCACCGTCATCGGTCCCCACTCGGCGATGAGCGGGTCGATGGGCACCACCTCGAGGCCAGCGGCGCGCGCGCGTTGGGCGAGCACCGCGTGCGGGCGGAGCGCGAGCAGCGGCCGGCCGCCGTGGCGCCTGAGACCTTGCGCCATCCAGAGGATCTGGCGCTGTCCGCCGCGCCACTGCGTGTTGAGGTCGACGTACATCACGGTGAGCGGGCGTCCGCCGGCCGCGAGCGGTGCTGCTGGGAGAGCGGTGTCGGTCACGGTTCTCGTGCGGGACCGGTCGCGATGCAGCGAGGCTTCGGTAGATGCACGTGGCATCATACCGAAGCCTCTGCTGCAATTCCAGTCTCGCGCCTAAGGCGGACAAAGCGCGGACACCGCCGGAGACGACCGGATCAACTTAGTGCGCCGGCTGATCGGACGGGCGGCGCCGTGCGTCTTTCGCCCGTTCCTGCTTGGACGTGTTCACGTGTTCATGCGATTGCATCTCGCGCGGTTGCACCTGGCGTGGCTGCATTTCGCGTGGCTGCATTTCGCGCGCCGGCGGTGCCTCGCGTGGCTGTACTGCGCGCGGCTCCTGCAACACCCGCGGCTGCTGCACTTCGCGCGGTTGCGCTTCATGCTGCACGCGAGGCTCGGCGATCACGCGCGTGCTGGGCGCGGGCTCGGGACGTACAACCCGAGTCGGTGCCGCGGCGATCGGTGGCCGCACGACCTCGGAACGAGGCTGCTCGACCACAGGCGGACGCATGGTCTCGCGACGAGGCTGCGCGATCACCGGCGGGCGCGCAACCTCGCTACGAGGCTGCTCGACCATTGGCGGCCGCGAAATCTCGGGCCGCGCAGGTGCTGCGGCCGGCGCGTGCGGTTCGACTCCCACGCGCGCGTCCGTTTTGTTCTGCTGTTTTGGCGTCACGGCGATGATGCCCGGACGCGCGACTGCAGGCTCCGATTGAACGGGCCGACCCTGCACCGGCGCCCCGCGCATCGCGTGGCTGTCGTTAGACGGCGTGGCCGGCCGAGTGATGGTCACCGGGATGCGTGCAGGCTCCGCGCGAACGGCCGTTACCGGCGCACGTGTGACAACACGCTGATCCGCGGTGC
>JACZDA010078502.1_pt1 | contig 10795 bp, 7 predicted proteins | sample 8641761 | NCBI WGS metagenome assembly JACZDA01 (sample SAMN15324611, study PRJNA640507) | soil metagenome | isolation source: intercropping peanut in the first line | place: China: Luxin town, Laibin City, Guangxi Province | collected 2019-07-25 | depth 10cm m | reverse complement strand
GAGGCGATGCGGCGGGCCCTCAGAAAGGAATTGATGCCGAAAAACACCATCACAGCGACAAAAATCAGGGCTATGGCCAGGCGGAAACTGCCCTGCGGGTCTGTGTCGAGCGTACGGTAAAGCTGGATGGCCTTGAAAAGCGCCGGCGTTGCCAATACAAAGAACAACGCGCCGATCGCCTGGTTCCAGATCACGCGCGCCGGCCGCACCACCTCCGGGACTACATGCTTGGCAAACCGTTTGGCATCGTCGACATTGGTCGTCCGCGCGATTTTGATAGCTTCGGCGAGCTTCACTTCTTCTTCATGCTATCAACTTCCGCCGGATAGCCGGCGTTTCCAGCTCATCCATTGCCGCCGCAACCAACTGGGTCGCTGCGCTTTGGGTTGAAGCTTTTTGCCCTCCAGAACGCTGTTGGCAGGCTTCGCCGCAGCCCGTGTATAGTCTTCCGTTCCCAGTAGATGGACCAGCGTGCCATCGAAAGAATAGCGGCGCTTCCGCAGCTTGCCGTCTTTGTCTTTGGTGATTAGCTCGAACGTCCGCCCGCGGCCGGTTTCAGCCGGGTCCACATGCACCGGGAAATATCCTTCGAGGTCCCGCTGCCGGTACGATGTCTCGTACCGATGCCGGCGTGCGTTCCACAGAAAAACGCGCCACGAATCGAAATCGTAGGGCAATGTTCCAGACAAAGTTGTCCAGAGCCAGTTCCGTTTCACGCCTTTCTCGGCGTCATGTACCTGCCCCAACTCAAAAAACGACGTAATATTTTTTCCTTCGGCGTACTGCGCCACTTCGTCCGGAATCGACATCATCAGGTTGCGCGAAAGAACCCAGCCGATTTCGTTTTTGGGTGTGCGTACCAAACTCCAGTTCTCCATGATCACGGGGCGGGGTTTTTTCTCGGGAGCGGGTGACGATGGCGGCGCTATTTTGGCCTCTTCTCCACCGATACGCTCGGTGGACAATTCCTTCCAGTTCGCCGGCGGTCCAGGTGGCTTCGGCTTGGGCGGCAGCTTGAAGCTCTGCCGGCTGGACGCCTGTTTTCGGGACCGGCGCGGCGCTGCCGCCGGCTTTTCGGTCAATAGGCTGGAGGGGCGCGCGGAAGGGGGAGTTCTCGGCGCAATCTGCCTGCCTAGAATCGTCACCGGCCCACCTTCCGGTATTTGCGCAAAGGCAGCCGCTCCGCGACTCGGCGCGATATGGATATTCAGAGTCTCGAAAGCAGTTGCTGTCCCTTCGCTCGGCAGGCGGGCCTGCTCCTGCCGCTCGCGTTGCAATTCCTGCATTTGCTCTCGGCTTAACAATTCGCGTGAATCCACCCAGCCTTCGAAACCTTTAGCCGTCCTGACCTTCACCATCCGGCGCATGGTATCGACGATGGAGACGGCGTCGCCGTGCTTAAGCATCACAACCGAACTGCTTTTCTGAGAGAGTTGGCTCCGGACGTTCAACGACGCCGGGGCCACATATGCCTCGCCGAGCGACTGCCTTGATTCTCCGCAACCATAAAGAAGCAGAAATCCGGCGAGCACGGCCAGAGACGGCAATGACCGGAACATGAACGAGAGATCTCTATCGATCGTATCTCGGCGGGAGCAAGCGCGCGATTTCCTTTAAAATGCAGCGATCCATCACCACCGGAATGCCCGCCGCCGCAGCCCGCCGCGCGGCTTCTTCATGCACCACGCCTTCCTGCATCCAGAAACAGCGCGGCTTCTTCGAAAGAGCGTCTTCCAGCACGTCAGGAACGGCTTCCGACCGCCGGAATACATCGACAATATCGATCGCATCCGGTACATCGGCAATGCGCGCATAGGCGCGTTCGCCTAATACCTCGGTTTCGGCAGGATTTACCGGAATGATGCGATAGCCTTGCCGCTGCAGGAATCGCGCCACCCCAAAACTCGCACGCGCCGGCTTGCTGGAGAGGCCAACCACCGCGATGTTCTTTGCCTCCGTAAGGAGTTGAGTGATTTCCTTGTCGTTCATGTAAGCTCCAGCAATTTGCGAAAACGAGCCACTTCGCTTCTGGTTAGCGTGCGATAGGCGCCGGGCTTTAGAGTCCCAAGCTCCAGAAAACCGATCTTGATCCGCTTCAACTTCTCGACCAGACGGTTGAAATGTTTGAACATGATGCGGATCTGATTGTGACGGCCTTCGACGAGCCGCACTTCGTACCACGGATTATTGCCTTCCCGAATGCGCTTCAAGCCCGCCGGAGCGGTTCGACGGCCATGCAAAGGGATTCCGCGTCGAAATTGCTCCTCTTGGTCCGGCGTCAATGTGCCATTTACCTTCACCAGATACGTTTTAGTCACGTGACCAGCAGGAGACATCAGCCGATTGGCGAAGTCTCCGTCATTCGTCAGCAGCAGCAATCCTTCGCTGGCATAATCGAGCCGGCCCACCGGGTAGATCCGTTCACGCATGCCCTTGAAAAACGACATCACCGTTTTGCGGCCTTCGGGATCATGCATCGTGGTCACGCAATTCTTGGGCTTGTGGAGTGCGATGTAAAGATGGTGCTTCGGCGCTGTAAGGACCTGGCCGTCGACTTTTACTTTATCGGTCGCCAGGTCCGCTTTCGAGCCGAGTTCGACGACTGTTGCGCCATTGACCGAAACGCGGCCGGCCAGAATCAATTCCTCCGCTTTACGCCGGCTGGTGACGCCGGCGTGCGCAAGAATCTTCTGAAGCCGCTCCTCAGGCATCGGCTTGCGGCTGGTCTTCTTGCTGCTCGTTGCCGTTTTCCGCTGGCGACTGAGCGGGCGCTTCCGCTGGAGCTTGCGCTTCTGTAGCCGGCGCTTCCAAATCCTCCGGCTCGCTTAGCGCTAATCGGCCAAGTTCCTCAAACTCTTTGAGTGTCGGAAGCTCCGCAAGCGAGCTCAATCCGAACTGAATCAGGAATTCGCGCGTGGTTTTGTAAAGAATGGGCTTGCCCAACACGTCTTTGCGCCCCGCCGCCGCTACCAGCTTGCGATCGAGCAGCGTCTTCAAAACGCCGGCGCCCTGGACGCCGCGAATGTCCATAATCTCGGGCGCGGTGATGGGCTGCTTGTAGGCCACGACAGCCAGAGTTTCCAGCGCGGCCAAAGAGAGTTTCAGCGGCGCCTGTAGCTTCTTCACAAATTTGCGAATTGATTCGTGATGCTCCGGCTTGGTGGCCATCTTGTAACCGCCGGCAATTTCGCGAACGGAAAGCCCACGATCAGGCGCCGCGTATTCGGTTACAAGCTGGTCTAAAACGGCTTTGACTTGTTCCAGCGGTTGCTCCACCGCCCCGGCAATCTGCTCAGCGCTGAGCGGTTCGTCGGTGATGTAAATAGCGGCTTCAATGACCGCTTTCAATTCCGCGGGCAGCTCGGCCGCGGCTTCCACCCGCTCTTCCGCGGATTCGATAGGTTCCTGCACTTGCTCCATGCTAACGATTAGTGATATTCCTGCTCGACGGCAGCCAATTCATCGGCGGTTTCCACCGAGTCATTGTCGAACGCCGCACCGCGCTCGAGCCCGATGTCGCCAAATGCCTCGCCTTGTGTCAATGCAACGGCTTGCCGTTTTACCAGTTCGAGAATGGCCAGGAACAGACAAATCATGGCGCGGCGGCTGCGCTGCCGCTCGAAGAGCCGTGTCGCGGAAAGTCCGCCCTGGCGGCGCGACCGGCCTAGTTCGTCACGCAAAAACTCAATCATCTCGGGCACTGTAACCGACTCCTTGCCGATCTCATAATTCGGCCGGTTTTTGGTGCGTTCGAGAACGCTTTGCAGCGTTTTCACGAGATCGAAGATAGTAACAGCGAGCCCCGGCCCTTCGTCTTCGGCAAGAAACTGCTCGATCTGCGGATTCGACCAGACTGCCTCTTCGATCACGCGCTTCTGCTGCAGCATTTCGGCGGCATTCTTGAAGCGCTCATGTTCGAGCAGCCGTTCAACCAGTTCCTGGCGCGGATCTTCTTCCGGCGCAATCTTATCGAGCTCCGGATCGCGCGGCAGCAGCATCTTGCTCTTGATATGAATCAATGTCGCCGCCATGTAGACGAACTCGGAGCTGATCTCGATATCGAGGGCCATCGCCTTTTGCATGTAGTCGAGATACTGCGTGGTGATCTGCGCGATCGGGATGTCGTAAATGTTGATTTGCTGCTTGCGGATCAGGTCTAACAACAAGTCCAGCGGCCCCTCGTACTGCTCGAGGTAGAAGTTCAAGGGCGATGACACTAGCTACACCATAGCATGCAAAATACGGCTTGAGGCGTCATTTCGAGACTTCGGAAACGTGGATAACTTCGCCCGGTCTAATTGCCGTTATCGCTGCTAAAATCTCGCTTCGAATCGCGCGATAGAAGGCAATTTGATTCTTGGGTACCTGTACCACCAGTAGCCCTAATCGAAGCTTCCGAACGTTCTGCTGAAACTCGAGCTTGCGGTCGAGAGTCAAGAGCACGTCAAAAGATTCTTGCGCCTTTAGGAGAAGTGGAGCATCCTCTAGGCCATCCCAGCCGCACTCATGCACAGTGGCCACTTCATCTTTATCGAAGAGTTGCTTTGACTCTCGGATCTACGCGTTCGTCAATGAGGATGCGCATTCCACGATCTGGTTGTTGGCAAGTTCAAGAACCGTTAAAACCTGCTCCCGCGTCACGGCCGGGTAAAGCTGGAGAAATTGATCGATGGTTTCTCCTCCCTCCAGCAAATCGATCAAACTTTGGACGGGCACACGCGTACCTCGAAAACACGGAGTCCCGCTCATTCGCCGCGAGCTTACCCAGATCGCTTGGTCGAGCTGGCTTTTTTGTTCAGCGGTCACCTCTTCAGCTTACGCCAGCGCGCCTTACCCGCGTAGACTTGTGAAATTTGGTTTATGATCCCAGTTGCGGAGGATAAGGAGGATAGATGGATCAGCAGAGGGTAAGGCTGGCCGGCCAGCCAGCGAATTCTGAAACGTTCTCACTCAAGCCGCTACTGATACCGTTCCTGCTCGCTATTCTGGTTGCTCCGGCCGGTCGCGCTCAACAACCCGCGCCTCCGGAATTGACGCTCGATCAGGCCATCCAGCAAGCCCTCCGTAACAACGCTTCCCTCGCTGTGGCAAAGCTGGAAACACGCCGCGCAGCGGATGATCTGGCGGCTAACGGCGCCCGCCGGTTTGCGAATACTCAGATCATCGCGCTCGGGTCCCAGCTTCTCACCCGGCCTTCGCTGACCTTCGCTCGAGGCTCGCTGGGAAGCTTCGCCGCCACCGGGCCCATTCCTGCGACGGATCAATCCATCACGGTCGCTCGCCGGCCCATCGGCCTGATCTTCGCATCGATTGCGCAGCCGTTGTCCCAGCAATACAGGCTTCACTTGCTGCTCAGCGCTCTGTCATTAGGTGTCGCCGGCGCCCGCGAGGACGAGCGTAAGCAGCGGCTCGAAACCATCGACCAGGTGCGCCGTATTTATTACACCGTCGTCAGCGCGCAAAGCCAACTCGATAGCCTTGAAGCTTCGCTGCCGTACTATCGCGAATCGAATCGCCTGGCGACAGAGCACCGGAAAACTGAGACCATTCTGGAATCGGATTTACTGGCTTCGAAAGTACAGCTTTTGAAGACGGAAACAGCTATCGCGGAGGCGATCGATCAGCTTGCTGCGGCAAGCGAACGGCTGAACGATCTGATGGGCCGCGATATTCACACCCGATTCCGCGTTTCCGGCATCGCTGCAATGGATACGGTCGAGGAAACTCCCGAGGCGATCGAAGCACGCGCGCTCGAAAACCGGCCCGAACTCAAAAAAGCGAAATTGCAGGTGCGCCAGGCGGAATACGACCGCCGCGCGAAAAAAGCGGAGTACATTCCCGACATCAGCGCGACAGTACATTACTTCACAACCACAAATTTTGGAAACACACTGCCGAGCAATATCACTTCGGCCGGATTGCAGCTCACCTGGGAGCCATGGGATTGGGGCCGCAAGCACCACGAACTAGCGGAAAAGCAAATCAAGAAAGAGGAAGCTCAAGTGGCTGTAGGCGCCACGGAACGGGCCGTTCTCCTCGAAGTGCGTAATGCCTGGCGGCAACTGGGCAATGCCCGGCGGCAGCTAGCGCTGAGCGATGCGAGCGAGCGCGCGGTCCGGCAGAAACTGCAGGAAGTGCAGCAGCAGGTAGCCAAGGAGGCGCTGCTCACGAAGGATTTATTTGCGGCGCAATCGGAGTTGGCGTCCGCCGATAGCCAGCACCAACAGGCCTTGGCCGCATTCTGGAAAGCCAGGGCAGATCTGAAGAAAGCGACAGGAGAAGAATAATGCGGGCTTTTGCAGGAATCTTCGTTTTGTTAGCCGCGCTCGCAGGCTTAAGTTGTGGCGAGAAGAAGGAAACCGCGCAGGCCGTTCCGGTTCCAGTCAAAGTGGAAACCGTCGCCGTACGCGACATACGGCCCGTCTGGCGCTATTCGGGCGAAATTCGCCCGGAGACGCAAGTGCAATTGGCGTTCAAGCAAGCAGGCTACGTCGCTTCGCTCCATCAGATACGCGGCGCGGATGGGCGGATGCGCAACATCCAGGTAGGGGATCAGGTCCCCGCCGGCGTTGTGCTGGCGCGGCTTCGCCGCAAAGACTATGACGCAATGTTGAACCAGGCGGGTGGACAGGAAACGTCTATGCGCGGCGCACTAGCCGCCGCCCAGGCGCAACTCGAGCAAGCCAAGGCAAACCAGACCAAGGCAAATCTGGATTTTGAACGCGCCGAAGCGTTGTATCGGGCGAAGGCGCTCACGCGCCCCGATTATGATGCTGCTGTCGCGCAACAAAAAGCCGCCAATGCAGGCGTCGACGCCGCATTACAGCAAGTGGCGGCGCGCCGGGGACAACTGGGGGCAGCACAAGCCCAAACCGCCTCTGCGCAAATCGCCGTCGGCGATACGGGTCTCACTACGCCCATGCCGTCGGTAGTCCTGGCGAAAGCGATAGAACCGGGCAGCTTGGTCAACGCCGGCATGCCTGCATTCACTATTGCCGATACGCGCGTCGTAAAAGTCGAATTTGGCGTGCCTGACAGCATGCTTTCGCACTTCAAGATGGGCGCGCGCGTACCTGTCGAAGTAGAAGCTCTCGAAGGAGGTGAACGGACGGGCCGCATCACCGAGATCGCCGCGGCAGCAAACCGTGAATCCCGCGTCTTCAATATTCAAGTCAGCCTGCCGAACCGCAGCGGCTCTCTTAAAGTAGGCATGATCGCCAGTGTCCGCATCGAACAGCCGGAGAGCCGCCAAATTCCGCTCGTCCCTGTTACAGCCTTAATTACGGCGCAGTCCGGCTCGAACAACTATTCGGTTTTCACCGTGCGAGAAGAAAACGGCAAACAAGTCGCTCAATTGCGCAGTGTGCGGATCGGCGAGACGTATGGCCGGTCGGTCGGCATCAACGACGGTCTCACGCCCGGAGACCGCATCATTGTGAACCGCACGAATCAGTTGGCGGACGGAAGCCTGGTTCGCATCGTCGATTGAAGGAGAGACGAAATGGCCGAACAGAATACACGTAATCTGGCCCGCTTCTTCACCGAGCAGCGCCAAGTCGCCTGGGTGTGTCTCGGCGTGGCCCTCCTTTGGGGCCTGTATGGGCTCTCGCAGATGCCGCAGCGAAAAGATCCCGATGTTCCCGTGCGCCAGGCAATGATTCTGGTTCCTTGGCAAGGAACCAAACCGGAAGAAGTAGAGCAGCTTGTCACCAAAAAGGTAGAGCAAGCCATTGCGCAGAATCAGTGGACCACCGAAATCAAGAGCATCTCCCGGACCGGCGTGGCCACTATTCAATTCGAGCTGGCGGAAAAAGGAAACTACGACGCCGGCAAAGAACTGGACGATATCAAATTGCGGCTCGACGCCATTCACGATCTTCCGCAGGGCGCCGGGCCGATTGTGTACATCAAAGACTTTGGCGATACGTCGGCTTTGATGCTTACGGTTGCCAGTCCTCCGGCAGACCCGGACGAGGTCGCCTGGCGAAGCAAACAGATAGAAGCGCGCATCCGGCAAATTCGCGCCGGCCAGAAAGCGCGTTCTCAGCCGCATGTCTCGGTCGTAGTGGCCTATCCGAATTCGATCGATACGGCGGAAGTAGAACGGCCAGTTGCGCTCATTGCGCAATATATGGTGTCTCAGCACCTGGCCAGCAGTCCCAAAGTATTTTCCGGAGCCGGATTCACCGGGGTTGATGTGACAACCGCGCTAAGCGATCGGGACTTGATGGTGAACGTGAACCGATTAGTCACCGAAAAACTGCAAACGGACGAATTTCATCCCGATGCCTGGAAACCCGCGGCGATTCGCGATCCTGCCGGCACGGCCGCCGCGCTAGAAGCAGTGGCCGGCGATAAGTACACCTATCGCGATCTGGACGATTTCACAGACACGATCCAGCGCAGCGTGAAAACGGCGCCGCTCGTCTCGAAAGTCGATCGCTCCGGCGTACTGAATGAGAACGTGTTTCTCAATTACTCCCAGGAGCGGCTGGCTCAATACAATCTGCGGCCAGCCGATCTTTCGAATATTGTTGCCGCAAGAAATTTACCCGATGCCGGCGGGAAACTCAATGCGCAAGGCCGCTCGCTGAACGTCACCACGACGGGTGAATTCAAGAGTCCGGACGACCTCCGCAACGTCATCATTGGGGTTTCGCCGAACGGAACGCCACTCTATTTGAGAGACCTGGTCGATATTTCGAGAGGATATGAAAGCCCGCCCTCGTTTCTGAATCACTACACGCGCCGCGACGCCAACGGGAAATGGATCAAGACCCGCGCGATAACACTCTCCATCCAGATGCGAAAGGGGCAGCAGATCAATGCCTTTGGAAAGCTGGTGGATGCGAATCTGGAAACGGTTAAGAAATCGCTTCCCGGCGATTTAGTGCTGGCGCGGACTTCCGACCAGCCGCTCCAGGTGCATGACAGTATCGAGCTGTTCAGCAACAGCCTCATCGAAGCGCTTGTGCTGGTAGTCGTCGTGGCATTGGTCGGCTTTTGGAGCTGGCGCACGGCCGTATTGATCGCGGCCGCCATTCCTATTACACTTGCGATCACCTTCGGTGTGCTCAACACGCTATCCATCGATCTTCAGCAGGTTTCGATCGCGTCCTTGATCATTGCGCTTGGTTTACTTGTCGACGTGCCGGTCGTCTCCGGAGATGCGATCGAGCGCGAACTCGCGGCCGGTCAACCGCGGTCCGTGGCAGCATGGCTCGGTCCCACGAAATTATTTAAGACAATGGCCTACGCCACCTTGACGAACATCGTCTCCTATCTTCCTTTTCTTTTGCTGCCGGGCGATACAGGCCGGTTTATGTACAGCCTGCCGGTGGTCATCACCTGTTCTCTTTTATCGGCTCTGTTGGTGTCCATGACTTTCGTGCCGCTCATCAGTGCATTTCTACTGCGCGGCAAAATGGAAACGCCGATCGAAGAGCGCCGCGGGCGAGGCTTCACCGGCTGGTATTTTCGGGCCGCTACCAAGGCGATCGAGCATCGCAAATTGTGCCTAGCTGCCTCACTCCTTCTTCTCATTGCAGGCGCTATTGTCTTCTCCACGCTCAAGCCGCAGTTCTTCCCCAAAGACCTTCAATATTTTTCTTATATTGATGTCTGGCTGCCGGAAGAGTCACCCTTGAGCGCCACGCAGCACGTAACGGACCAGGTGGAAGGGATCGTGCGAAACGTGGCCGAAGAATACGGCCATGGAAGAAATGTACTGGTTTCGATGACAACCTTCGTGGGTGGCGGCGGGCCGCGCTTCTGGAGCAGCGCCACGCCGGAAGAAAAACAGACCAATTATGCGCAAGTGATCCTGCGAACCGAAGATAAGCACGATACCGAGCCTCTTCTAGATGGCCTGCAGCCGGCCTTCGATAGGCAAATCGCCGGCGCCATCGTGGATACGCGAGCGCTCGAAACCGGTAAGCCGGTAGGACTGCCTGTGCAGGTACGAGTCTCGGGCGAAGATCTTCCACGTTTACGCGAACAAGCCGAAAAACTGAAGCAGATCTTTCGAGCGATTCCGTTTGCCAGCCGGATCCGCGACGACTGGGGTGAGCCGAGTATCAAAATGTCGGTTCAGGTCGACGTGGATCGCGCCAATCTTGCGAATGTGACTAATGCCGACGTTTCCAATTCCGTGAATGCCGCACTGGTGGGCGCGCGCGCCGGCGTCCTGCGGGAAGGCGACAAGCAGATTCCGATTTTGGCCCGCCTGCGCATGGAAGAGCGAGCGCAGCTCTCCGATTTGCGTAATCTCTATGTTTTCTCCGGCCGCAATACGACGCGCGTGCCGCTCGAGCAGGTTGCTTCCGTCGCTCTACAGCCGGAAATCCCCAAAATCCGGCGATTCGAACAATACAGAACGATTACCGTGCAGTGCTGGCCGGCGGCCGGGCATTTGCCGTCTGAAGTCGTATCGGCGGCCATGCCGAAGCTGAAAGAATTTCAAAAGCAACTGCCAAACGGATTCATATTCCGTTTTGCCGGCGAGTACAAAGAGCAAAACAGCGGCTTTGGAGATTTAGCCGTTGTGCTGATTATTTGCGTTCTCTCAATCTATCTGGCACTGCTCGCGCAATTCAAGCACGCCGTGAAACCTTTGATCGTTTTCGCCGCTATACCGTATGGTGTGGTTGGCGCTGTTTTCGCGCTCGCCATTATGGGCGAACCGTTCGGCTTCATCGCATTTCTGGGGATCATCAGCCTGATCGGCGTGATCGTCAGTCACATCATTGTGCTGTTCGAATTTATTGAAGAGCGCAGAGAAGCCGGCGAGGATCTG
>JACZDA010014611.1_pt1 | contig 10849 bp, 7 predicted proteins | sample 8641761 | NCBI WGS metagenome assembly JACZDA01 (sample SAMN15324611, study PRJNA640507) | soil metagenome | isolation source: intercropping peanut in the first line | place: China: Luxin town, Laibin City, Guangxi Province | collected 2019-07-25 | depth 10cm m | reverse complement strand
GGCTATATGCTGGTCTATACCTGACACGCGATATTCCTGCTCTCCTCAGCGACGGTGGTTTCCAGATCGAGCGTGTGGACACCACCTACCTCACACGATTCCCCAAGTCGTGGGCATACGCTTGTTGGGGTACTGCCATTCCCCAAGCGCCGAAATGATACGCTTGCAGAACGCGCCAGATGCGGCCTTGCTATGCTTTCGGACGCCTGATTGAGAAAACTGATCGAGAAGGTGTTGACTTTTGCTCAATATTCAAGTACTCTATTGAATAATCGAATAAAGGCCCTCTTCGCTTATGGAGCACTCAGGAGGCGCGCATGACCAGTTCCAGTCAGGTGAATCGCCATCTTGCCGTTGACGCGTTGCGCCAGGCGATCCGTGAGGAGTACTCGGTGGTCGCCGACCACCCAGAGCAGGGTTTCCACTTTCACACTGGACGCCCTCTTACCCGCCTGCTCGGCTATGAGGATGCGTGGCTCGAGGGCATCCCGGAAGAGTCGCTTGCCTCGTTCGCCGGTACCGGCAATCCTTTCCGCGTGGGCGCGCTGCTGCCGGGCGAGCATGTCGTGGATGTTGGCTGCGGCGCTGGCCTCGATAGTCTGATCGCCGCGCGCATGGTGGGCGGGACAGGGCGCGTCATCGGCGTCGATATGACGCCCGCTATGCTGGCGAAAGCACGCGCCAGCGCGTCCGCAACGGGGTACACGAACGTTGCGTTTCGTCAAGGCTTCGCCGAGGCGCTCCCCGTGGCGGACGGTTGGGCGGACGTCGTCATCTCCAACGGCGTCTTGAATCTGATGCCCGACAAAATCGCCGCCCTCACCGAGATGGCGCGCGTGCTCATGCCGGGTGGCCGCCTGCAGATCGGCGATATCCTCGTACAGCGTCCCGTGCCGGAGAGCGCGAAACGCGAGATAGACCTCTGGACTGGCTGAATTGCGGGCGCTCTGCTGGATGCAGACATCGAGACTACAGTCGTGGCCGCCGGTTTCATAGATTTCGAGATCACATGGCGCGCGGATGTCTTCAGTGGCGCGCCCCAGGCGAGCAGCGCCGCCGACTTTGGTACGCTTGGCATTAACTTCTGGGCACGCAAGCCGCGTAACGAGCGGGAATGGCAGGAGTGGCTCGAAGCCGCCGGGGATGCGTCATTCTGTGCGGTTGCGCCAGACCAATCCAGGCAATCCGACAAGACGAATGCGCCATAAGCGGTCGTCAGCAGCATAGATGGCAGGGAGACGCCATGGGACATCGTGAATTCAAAGACCAGTTGTATGCGGAGTTTGCCCGCATCGGGAAGGCGCTCGCCAGCCCGCAGCGGCTGGAGTTGCTGGATCTGTTAGCCCAGGGCGAGCGGACGGTCGAGGATCTGGCAGGGGAGGCGGCGCTTTCGATTGCGAACGCCTCGCAGCACCTCCACGTCCTGCGTGAGGCGCGGCTGGTGGACTCGCGGAAAGTGGGCCTGTACGTCTACTATCGGCTGGCCGACCCTGCCGTCTATACGCTCTGGCGGGCATTGCGCGACGTGGGTGAGCGGCAACTGGCGGAGATTGACCGGCTGGTCGAAACGTATATGCGCAATCCCGAGCACTTGGAGCCGCTCTCGCGCGACGATCTGGTTCGCCGCCTCGAAGATGGCGACACTATCCTGCTGGATGTGCGCCCCGCGCTCGAATATCAACAGGGCCACATCACCGGCGCGCGCTCGATTCCGGTCGAGCAGATGTCTGCGCGGTTGGATGAGCTCAACCCCGATCAAGAGGTCGTGGCGTACTGCCGTGGCCCATACTGCGTCTTTGCCGACGAGGCGGTCGCACTGCTGCATTCGCGGGGATATACCGCCAGGCGCTACGCCGAGGGATATCCCGAATGGGCGGCGGCAGGGCTGCCCATTGAACGAGAGCCAGCTACCGGTACGACGGCATCTGGAGGGCGCAAGAGCCGCAAAAGATAGTCGCTAGCCGTTTTGCTGCCTGTTGCCCCTGGACTATGCTCACAGATGCATAGACGCTTGGAGGAACTCGTGATTTTTCGACAGATCCTGCATCCGGCCACCGGCTGCGCATCATATATCTTTGGCTGCACCGGCAAGAAGGCGCTCGCCGTCGTTGATCCACACGTCGAGCATGTTGGCGACTACCTCGCGGTAGCCGAGGCGGCTGCGTCGCCCATCGTCGCCATTGTCGAGACGCATATCCAGGCAGACCATCTCTCCGGCGCCACCGCGCTCGCCGAACGCACCAACGCGCCCATCTATCTGCATGAAGCCGCCGATGTTGTGTTCCCGCATCGAACGCTGCATGACGGCGACGAGGTGAAACTTGGCAATGACTACCTGCGGGCGATACATACCCCTGGCCACAGTCCCGATAGTATCTGCCTGCTGGTGGGCGACCGCACGCGCGGCCCTGACCCGTGGTTTCTCCTGACGGGCGATACGTTGTTTGTCGGCGACGCTGGCCGCCCCGACCTGACCGCTGGGGCGACGAGCGCGACCGATGCCGCGCGGACGCTCCATAGCAGCTTGCAGCGATTGCTCGAGCTTCCCGACGATCTAGAGATTTATCCCGCGCACTTCGCCGGATCGGCCTGTGGCCGCGCGATGAGCGGCAAGCCAAGCTCGACGTTGGGCTTCGAGCGCCGCTTCAATCCGGCGCTGCGACAGGCGAACGCCGACGAGTTTGTCGCCTTTATGCTGGCTGACCTGCCCGCGCCACCCGCTGGCCACGAGGAGATTCGCGCGGCAAACCGGCGCGGCGAGCAGATGGCGCTTCTGGGACATTCGAGCCTGGAGGACTGATGTGCAGCTCAAGCCGCGATCGCAGCATGTGACTCAGAAACGGACTTCGGAAGCGGTTCCTCCGCCCGTGCTCGGCTTGCGGGCGAACTTGAGCCAGTTTCTCCTGCTCGTACTCGTCAATGGCTTTGTCGGCGCAATGGTCGGGTTGGAACGCGATGTTGTGCCGCTGATGGGGTCGCGCGTATTCGGGTTGGCCTCGGCGACGGCTGCTCTCTCCTTCATCGTCAGTTTCGGAATTGTCAAGGCGCTCGCCAACCTCAGCGCTGGACGCCTCTCCGATCGCATTGGCCGCAAAGGCGTGCTGGTGGCGGGGTGGCTGGTGGCGCTCCCGGTTCCCTTCATGCTCATTGCCGCGCCGTCTTGGGGCTGGGTCGTCGCCGCGAATGTGCTGCTGGGCATCAACCAGGGTCTGTGCTGGTCCACGACGGTCATCATGAAGATTGATCTCGTGGGTCCGGCGCGCCGGGGACTGGCGATGGGATTGAATGAGGCGGCGGGCTACGGCGCGCTGGCGCTGGCCGCGGCGGCATCGGGCTACCTCGCTTCGGTCTATGGCATGCGCCCGTGGCCCTTCGTGCCTGGCATCGGCTTCGCCTTTGCGGGACTGCTGCTCTCGGTGCTGTTCATGCGCGAATCCCACGGATTTGCCCGGCATGAGGCACGGTTGCGGTCATCCTCCGCACGCGCGCATCCACCCGACGCATCAGCGGCCATCTCGGAGTCGCACGACAGCCCACGGTTCGCGGCGATATTCATGCGTACCAGCTGGCGCGACCGCGATCTCGGGTCGGTCAGCCAGGCAGGACTGGTCAACAATCTCAACGATGGGTTGGCCTGGGGGCTCTTCCCGCTCTACTTTGCGGCGGGTGGCCTGAGTCTGGCGCAGATTGCGTTGCTTGCCAGCTTGTATCCTGCCGTCTGGAGCGTGGCGCAACTGGGTACTGGCGCGCTTTCCGACCGTGTTGGACGCAAACCGCTGATCGTCGGCGGAATGCTGTTTCAGGCGCTGGCGTTGGCGCTGCTGCCGCTGACGCACGGATTCGTACCATGGGCCGTGGCGATGATCTTGCTGGGACTGGGTACGGCGCTGGTCTATCCAACTTTCCTCGCCGCTATCTCAGACGTGGCGCATCCCTCGTGGCGCGCCTCGGCGGTTGGCGTCTATCGGCTCTGGCGCGATCTTGGCTACGCAGTGGGCGCGGTGCTGGCTGGGGTATTGGCCGACCGCTTTGGCGTACCCTGGGCGATTGCGAGTATTGCCGCCCTCACCTGCGCCTCCGGTCTCGTCGTCCTCATGCGGATGCGCGAAACGCTGCCCACACAGCGGCTTGCTCATCGTGAGCATGATCATGTCGCGCAGTTTCACTGATGGATTGCACCGCCACGTGATATATATATTTGAGCGCGACAGCATTATGGCGCATGACATCACACCATCAGCCGCGCTATGCTTGCGCGGGTAGCGTCTGCCCTGATACAGTCTGGTTGTTTGGCGCGTGACGGAGCGGTGCGAAGATGGGAGGTAACGACGTTGCCACCGATGCTGCGCATCCGCTTGCTCGGCGATTTCACCCTCACCAGCGATGATGGGCCAATTGAGGGGATCACGACGCCTCGCCTCCAATCGCTGATCGGCTATCTCGTGCTACACCGCGATGCCCCACAACTGCGCCAGCATCTGGCGTTCGTCTTCTGGCCGGATTCGAGCGAGATGCAGGCGCGCAACAACCTGCGCCAGCTCATACACATGTTGCGGCGCGCGTTGCCATCTGAGAGCGCCTTCCTCACCAGCGATAACCGCACACTGCAATGGCGTCGTGAGGCTTCATTGCAGCTCGATGTCGATGATCTCGATGCCGCGCTCGCGGACGTCGAGCATGCCGACCGCCAGTGGGATGCCAGCGCGCTACGGGCCGTCGGAGAGCGCATCGACGATCTCTATCGGGACGACCTGCTCCCCGGCTGCTACGACGAATGGGTCGCGCCGGAGCGCGAGCGGCTACGGACGCGCTTCTTACAGGGGCTTGACCGCCTCATCGCGCTCAACGAAGCGCAACGCAACTATACCGCGGCCATCTACTTTGCGCGGCGGGCGCTCCACTTTGATAAACTCAATGAGGAGGCCTACCGCACGCTGATGCGCCTGTTTGCCCTCAGCGGTGATCGCACGCGGGCGCTCCGGGCGTTTCAGACGTGCGCCAGCGTCTTGCGGCGCGAACTAGGGATTGAGCCGGGCGAGGAAACACAGGCGCTGTACCAGCGGTTGCTGCGCCCGACAGCACGCAAGGATCCGCGCGACCAGCGTGACCAGCGCGAGGAGTCCCTGCCCGCCACGCCAACGCTCGTGGGACGCCAGCGCGAATGGGAAACGCTGCGCCGGGCCTGGCAGGCGGCGAACACGCAAGGCCCCGGATTCGCGCTCATCTCGGGTGAGCCGGGAATTGGCAAGTCGCGCCTCGCCGAGGACCTGGCGCGCTGGGCCAGCCAGTTGGGAGCCACCACCGCCACGACACGCTCGTACGCGGTGGAGGGCCGACTCTCCCTCGCGCCAGTGGTCGAATGGCTCCGCAGCGCCGCATTCCGGCCGCATATCGCGCGGCTGGAAACGGTCTGGCTGACGGAGGTAGCGCGCATTCTCCCGGAACTGTTCACCGAGCACCCGGGCCTGCCTCACTACGAGCCGATGGGCGAGTATGGCCAGCGACAACGGTTCTTCCAGGCGCTGGCGCTGGCCGTCCTGAGCGCTCCGCAGCCGCTGCTTCTCGTGATCGATGACTTACAATGGTGCGACCAGGATACGCTGGAATGGCTGCACTTCCTGCTGCGATTCGACTTGAATGCGCGCCTGCTCGTTCTCGGCACGGTGCGCATGGGTGAACTGTCGCCGCAGCACCCGCTCCGCACACTCTTACAGCATCTGCGCCATACCGTCGCGGTCACGGAGATCGCGCTTCCCCCGCTGGACGCCGCCGAGACCGCGATGTTGGCCGCCTCGATGACTGATCGCGAGCTCGATACCGCCTCCGCGATGCGCCTTTTTGGCGAGACTGAAGGCAATCCCCTCTTCGTGATCGAAGCGGTGCGCGCTGGACTCGACGAGCTTCTCAAGCAGCCGCTGCCCGAAGAGCGTCTAGCCTTCCCGTATATGCCCGCCCACGATCTGCCTGCTGGCGTTCGCACCATCATTTCCGGTCGTCTCGCGCAGCTGTCGCCGCCCGCCCGCGAGCTGGCGTCGTTGGCGGCAGTGGTAGGCCGGGAGTTCAGCTTCGACATCCTGACGCAGGCAAGCCAGAGCGATGAAGAGAGCATCGTACGCGCGTTGGACGAACTCTGGGAGCGCAGGATCGTGCGGGAACAGGGCGCCGCCACGTACGACTTCACCCATGATAAGTTGCGCGAAGTCGCCTATGCCGAGATCAGCGTGCCGCAACGCCAGCTCTGGCACCGGCGCATCGCGCGCGCGCTCGAAACGCTCTTCGCCGATCATCTTGATCCGGTGAGCGGGCAGATTGCCGCCCACTACGAGCATGGTGGGTCAATCGAGCATGCCATTCCGTACTATCAACGGGCCGCGCTGGTGGCGCAGCGCCTGTTCGCCCATGAAGACGCTATCTTGCTGCTGCGGCACTGTCTGGCGCTCCTGATGCAGCGGCCAGGCGGCGCGGCGCGCGATAAGCAGGAACTGGACCTCTTGTTGCCGCTGGAGGCGCTCTACCGCATCACACAAGGGTGGATAGGGCCAGAGCTGGAACAGGTAATCAATCGCACCATGGTGCTTTGCGACACGGTCGGTGACGACACTCAGCGCGCAAAGAGCCTCTATGGGCTACAGGCGCTGCTCGTCGTGCAGGGCAGGCTCGACCGCGTGCAACTGGTGGCCGAGGAACTCCACGCGCTCTATGAACGCACCCAGGCGGCGGCGCCACCGCTCCTGGATATGATTCTGACGGGCGCGCGCCTGCATCTGGGTCGGCTCAGCGAGGCCAATGACGGCTTTACACGAATTCTCGCGACACACGACGCGCGCCAGGTCTTGAATTTCCAGGAGTCCCAGGGCTGGAACTTCGCGGTGCATACACGCGGCTGGCAGTCCCATGCGCTCTGGTGCCTCGGCTATCCCGACCGCGCGATGCGCTCCGCCCTCGACGCGGTGGAGCTGGCGCAGAGCCTCGAACAGTTCTTCAACGGCGCGCTTGCCACAACCTTTATCGCCATGCTCTCGCAGATGAGCGCCGACGCCACGACGGCCCGACGGCGCGCCGAGGAGGCGCTCGAGCTCACGGCGGAATACAAGTCGCCCTACTATCATACCTGGTCAGCGATTCTGGCCAGCTATGCCTATGCGCGCGAACAACCCGATGAGGCGCACATCGAGGCGCTACGCGCTGCCATCGAGGCATTTACCTCCATCGGCGTCAGGTTGCGCCTTCCCTACTTCCTCTCCCTGCTCGCCGATATCTACGGGGTGGCGGGTCGCCCAGAGGAGGGACTGAAAGCCATCGAGGACGCGCTGATACAGTCGCGCAGCAGCAGTGAACGGTGGTGGGATGCCGAGCTACACCGGCAGCGCGGCGTGTTGATGCGTGCCGCCGGTCACGATGAGCAGGATGCGCTGGCGGCGCTCGCTCGCGCGGCGACCATCGCCCGCGGCCAGCAATCGCGGATGCTTGAACTGCGGGCGCTTGTCACTATGGGGCGCACCTGCGTGTCAGAGCAACAGATCGAGGAGACGCGCCGCACGCTCGAAGCGCTCTACGCCCAGTTTACCGAAGGGTTCGACACCCCGGATCTCCAGGCGGCGAAAGCGCTGCTCGACGAGTGGAAACTAACGCTTCACTAACGATACACCACGATGTGGGACGCCCCACTTGTGACGCGCTTCACTGAGCATCCCCCGCCCCAGACGATTTGTTAACGCTACCCCGTATATCCTTCATGCATGTGTTCCCGCTCAGGCGCCCTTCGTTATGGGCGTGGTCTGATGCGCGGGAGGGACAAGGAGCTATCAGTGATCGCACAAAACAGTGCAACGGCGCTAGACACAGCTACAGTCGAGGGGTTCAGGGCGCAACTGCGTGGGAAGCTGATCTTGCCGGGAGACGCCGCCTATGAAGAGGCGCACAAAGTCTACAACGGCATGATTGACAAGCATCCCGGCCTGATCGCCCGGTGTGTGGATGTGGCGGACGTCATCGCCTCAGTCAACTTCGCCCGCGAGCATCATCTGCTCCTGGCGGTCCGGGGCGGTGGCCACAATGGTCCAGGCCTGGCCACCTGTGATGATGGCCTGGTGATTGACCTCTCGGAGATGAAGGGTGTCTACGTCGATACTAAACAGCGGACGGCGCGTGTCGCTGGCGGCGCGACCTGGGGCGAGGTGGATCACGCGACGCATGCCTTCGGGCTGGCGACCCCGAGTGGCTTCATCTCCACCACGGGCGTTGGCGGCCTCACTCTGGGCGGCGGCATCGGCTACCTCGCGCGCACCCACGGGCTGAGCCTGGACAACCTGCTCAGCGTCGATATGGTGCTGGCGGATGGCAGCTATGTGACCGCCAGCGCGGACGAGCATCCCGACCTGTTTTGGGCGGTGCGTGGCGGTGGCGGCAACTTCGGCGTGGTGACATCCTTTGTCTTCCGCCTGCACGAGATCAGCACCGTCTACGGCGGCCCGATCTTCTGGCCGCTCGATCAGGCGAAGGATTTGCTCGCGTTCTGGCGCGACTACATCACCAATGCGCCGCGCGACATCAACGGATGGTTTGGCTTCGTGACGGTGCCGCCGGCGCCGCCCTTCCCGGAGCAATTCCACCTCAAGAAGATGTGCGTCATCGTCTGGTGCTATACCGGGCCGCTCGACCAGGCGGAGAAGCGCTTTGCCCCCATCCGCGCCTTTGGGACGCCCGCGATTGACGTGGCGGGGCCAATCCCCTGGCCGGTGTTGCAGAGCCTCTTCGACGGGCTGTATCCTCCAGGCTTGCAGTGGTACTGGAAGGCTGACTTCTTCAACGATTTGAGCGATCAGGCCATCGAGCTGCATACGAAGTACGCCGAGCAACTACCGACGATGCACTCGACCATGCATCTCTACCCGATCAGCGGCGCGGTGCATGACGTGGGCAAAGACGAGACGGCGTTCCACTTCCGTGACGCCAACTTCGCCGAGGTGATGGTCGGCGTCGATCCAGACCCCGCCAACAATGAGCGCATGATCGCCTGGGCGCGCAACTACTGGACGGCGCTGCACCCCTACTCAGCCGGTGGTGGCTACATCAACATGATCATGGATGAGGGACAGGATCTGGTGCGCGCCGCGTATGGCGAGAACTACGACCGCCTCGCCCAGATCAAGGCCAAGTATGATCCCGACAACCTGTTCCGGGTGAACCAGAACATCATCCCGGCGCAGTAGCGTCTCATGCCGGGTCCGTCCGGGGTGTTGGTGTTGGGTGGTGTGTGTTGGGTGGTGGCCAGAGCATCAGCACCCCGGCGAACGGACCTGGGCTGAGGTGAATCGGTAACCGTTCGGGTGGCATCCGCGGCCTGACGCTTTCTATCGGCTGCTTGCGTATTCTTGCCCGCTTCCGCTCGGTCGTTCCATGGGGGAAGCGGGTACGTTTTGAGGAAAACCATGCAGGATCAATCAATTCCAACGATCCAGATGCCTCCCGCGTGGGAGGCATCTTCAAATCTAGCGCCGGACGATTTCCGCGCGCTGGGACACGATCTCGTTGAACGTATCGCCGACTTCCTGGCTCGCCTGCCGACACTGCCGGTGACATCGGGCGAGTCGCCCGCGACCTTGCGCGCGCTGCTGCCAGCTGGCGGCATCCCAGAGCACGGCGACGAGCCAGGCGCGCTGCTTGCCGATACAGCGGAGATACTCTTCGCGCACTCGCTGTTCAACGGCCACCCGCGCTTCTTTGGCTACGTCACCTCGTCGCCCGCGCCACTTGGTATGCTCGCCGACCTGTTGGCAGCAGCGGTGAACCCGAACCTCGGCCTCTTCACACTGGGGCCGATGGCGACCGAGATAGAGGCGCAGTCGGTCCGCTGGATCGCTGAACTGATCGGCTATCCGACGGACTGCGGTGGGCTGCTGGTGAGCGGCGGGAATATGGCCAACTTCGTCGGTCTGCTCGCCGCGCGGACGCACAAACTCGGCCAGGATGTGCGCCGCCAGGGTATGACGGTGGGCGAGGGGCGGCTGCGCGTCTATGCCTCCAGCGAGACGCACGCCTGGCTGCAAAAGACCGCCGACCTCTGCGGTCTCGGCTCCGACGCCATCAGTTGGATTCCAGCCGACACCGCGGGGCGTATCACAGTGGACGCCGTGCGCGAGCGCATCGCGGCGGACCGCGCGCAGGGCTTCGTCCCTTTCTGTGTGGTTGGCACGGCCGGGACCGTCGCGACGGGAGCGGTGGACCCGCTGGTGGAACTGGCGGAGCTCTGCCGCGAACAGGATCTCTGGTTCCACGTGGATGGCGCCTACGGGGGGTTCGCCGCCGCGCTGGCAAGCGAGGACCATGAGGACTACGGGGTCAGCGTACCTGACGATCTGCGGGGCATCGCCCTGGCCGACTCGGTTGCGATTGACCCGCACAAGTGGCTGTATAGCCCGCTGGAGGCTGGCTGCGTCCTCGTGCGCCGCCAGGACGACCTGTTGGCGACGTTCAGCGCGCACCCAACCTACTACCATTCGGCGGAGGGAGCGGAGGGGCAACCACCGTTGAATTACTTCGAGTATGGCCCCCAGAACTCGCGCGGCTTCCGGGCATTAAAGGTATGGCTCGGTCTGCGGCAGACGGGGCGCGTCGGTGTGGCGCGGCAAATCGCGGACGACATCGCGCTGACCGAGACGCTTGCCCGGCGCATTGCGGAGACCCCTGAGCTGGCATTGTTCACGCGGCAGCTCAGTATCGCCACTTTCCGCTTCGTGCCATCTGATCTCACACCGGGAACGACGACCACAGAGGCCTATCTAGACCGCCTGAATACGGCGCTTTTGGAACGGCTCCAGCAGGGCGGTGAGGTCTTCGTCTCGAATGC
>JACZDA010120411.1_pt1 | contig 10991 bp, 10 predicted proteins | sample 8641761 | NCBI WGS metagenome assembly JACZDA01 (sample SAMN15324611, study PRJNA640507) | soil metagenome | isolation source: intercropping peanut in the first line | place: China: Luxin town, Laibin City, Guangxi Province | collected 2019-07-25 | depth 10cm m | reverse complement strand
TCACCAGCGCCGTATCGTTTTCTTTCACCAGATTGCCAGGCTTCAGGTTGATCGCTCCGGCGCGGCCCGAAATCGGCGCGGTGATTTTCGTGTAGCTCAATTGCAGCTCCGTTTGCGCCAGCCGCGCCCGGTCTGCTTTGATTGAAGCCACGGCGCTTTCGACCATCGCTTTGTCGGCCGCGAGCGACGCCTCTGCCGATGCGTTGGTTGCCACTACCTGCTCGGTCTGCTCCTTCGAGAAAATTCCTTCTTTGGAAAGCTGCAGGCCACGCTCCGCAGCGGCTTGCGTTTGCTTGATCTGGGCTTCATCCTTTGCCACGTTCGCCCGCGCCTGCTGCTCGAGCGCGGCATCTTTCACTAAATCCGCTTGAATCTGCGCAATTTGCTTCTGAAGCGGCTCGGGATCGATCTCGAAGAGCAACTGGCCCTTGCTCACGTTGTCGCCTTCGTGAAACGCCACGCGCAACACCTGTCCGGCTACACGCGATTTCACATCGACCATCGCCATCGCCTCGACATTTCCCACGGCTGAAACATCCAACGGCACGTCCGAGCGCGTCGCCGCTACGGCGCGCACCGGGGCGGCTTGCATCATCATCGCCATCATCGGATTCATCTGCGGTTTCTTGCTACAGGAAACCAGCAGCAGGCTGGCTGCGAATGCGGCGATATATCGAAAAAAGTGGGAAGAGTAAAGAAACGACACGACGGCTAATCCTCGGGAGCGACGGGTATCCCTTATAGTGACATACCAGCGTCCAGAATAAGAACGGAACTATCGCTTCGAAAGTTCCGTACTTACTCAATTGGCTTACTTCCAAAGGCGCTGGATCACCCGGATGAGCGCCAATCCGCTTAGTATTGAAACGCTAAAAAGCGCCGCCGTGTAACCCCAGCGTCCATACAACAAGTTGCCCACCGTAAACAGCGCCGCCCAGATCAATATCGTCCCCGAAACCCAGCCGGCGAGCGCCAATGGAATGTTGTCTGTCCGCGCCCACGCCGCCGCTTCCGCTTCCGATACCCCCGCCTGTATCCGCACCCGCTTCCAGCCTGGGCCGAACGGCCGGACTTTGCGGTAAAACTCTGCCAACGTTTCCGGGTCGGTTTGCGGACCGATGTAAGCGGTTACGAGCCAACAAATAGTTGTGAGAATTACTGTAATTAGTAACTGCTGGTCCGTGCTAATAACCACGCCCTTGCGCGCCAGAATCAACAATATGACCGAGACCGCGAAGGAAGCGATCATGGCCACGATTTCACACCACGCCGTAATGCGCCACCAAAACCAGCGCAACAAATAAATTAATCCGGTTCCGGCGCCCACCTGCAAAATCAGGTAAAACGTCTCCTGCGCCGTTTGCAGCACGAATACGAGCGCCGAAGACAGCACGAACAACAAAATCGTCGCTAGGCGGCCCGCCAGGACATAATGGCTCTCGCTCTCGGCCGGCCGCAGGAAGCGGCGATAAAAATCGTGGACCAAATACGAAGCTCCCCAGTTCAAATGACTCAGGATGGTCGAGGAATTCGCCGCCACTAGCCCGCCCACCATCAATCCGATCCAGCCGGCCGGCAAGAACTTGAGCATTGCCGGAAACGCAATGTCCGGACCGATCAGCGCCGGATCCACATGCGGAAACGCGCGCTGGATGTCCTGCAGCGTCGGAAAGACAAGCAGCGAGGCGAGGCCGACCAGAATCCAGGGCCAAGGCCGCAGGATATAGTGCGCCAGATTGAAGAACAAAACGCCGCCCAACGAATCCTTTTCCGATTTCGACGCCAGCATCCGCTGCGCGACGTAGCTGCCGCCGCCCGGCTCCGCGCCCGGATACCACACCGCCCACCACTGCACCGCGAGCGGCATGATGAATACCGCCACGGCCAGCTCCCAGTTATTTCGAAAGTCCGGCAAAATGTTCAGAAAGTGGAGGCCGCCCGGACCGGGCAGATGGGAAAGCTTATCGACCAGGCCGCTCAACCCGCCCACCTGCGGCAGCTTCACCGCAAAATACGCCGCGGCAATCACCGCCGCCATTTTGATGAAGAACTGGAACATGTCGATCACCAGCACGCCCCACAGTCCCGAGTGCGCGGCAAAAACCACGTTCAGAAGACCGACCGCGAGCAGCGTCTCCCAACGGCTCATCCCGAATAGCACGTTGGCGATTTTGCAGGCCGCCAGATCGACGCTCGCCATGATCATGCAGTTAAAAAACAAACCCAAATAGATCGCCCGGAATCCGCGAACGGCGCTCGCCGATTTACCCGAATAGCGCATTTCGTAAAATTCGAGATCCGTGAGGGCGCCGCTGCGGCGCCACAGCCGGGCATAGAAAAACACAGTTGCCACGCCGGTTAGCGTGAAGGCCCACCACTGCCAGTTGCCCGCCACCCCCTGCGTTCGGACAATATTGGCTACCAGATTCGGTGTATCGCTCGAAAATGTGGTCGCAACCAGCGAAATACCGGCCAGCCACCAGGGCACCGAACGGCCGGAGGCAAAGAATTCCGTTGTGTTCTTGCCCGCCCGCTTCCCGAAGGCAAATGCGGGAAGAAAGCAGACCACGATGCAGGCCACCGCGATCAGCCAGTCGACCGTATGCAGGGTCATGGGAACTGGCTGCCAGCATACCTTACCAACGGCTCAGGATTTTTCTGAGGGGTTCCAGTACGAGAAAAACGGCGGCGCGCCGGGCACAGATTTGTCAGGCAACCCATGCGACGCGCCTGTTTTGTAATCTGTATTGCTCTTATACTGCCGCTCGTAGCTGTTGTGCCTGCGTCCTTTGCCGATCAGCGAGCTACCAACTGGGTGGGCAATTTTCCCCGCTGCGAAAAGCGTTTCGAGCTGCTCCGGCGCGAATCCATGACCTTGGGCGTGAAGATTTCCACGTCCAATCCGGTGCTAGCGCGGGAATTTCGTGAGGCGATGAATTTTTGGTCCCAGGTCCTCGACATGCGCTGGCATGAAGATCCATCCTCAGCCTGTGCTGTCCAACTCGTGGACGGTACCGCATCCATATTAAAGAAGACCGTCGTCGCCCGGGCTCAATTCACTGAATGGGATAACTTTCAGGGTTGGATCGCGTTCAATCCCCGTGCGCCGCTGACGGCAGAGGAGATGTTCTTGACTGCGGTACACGAAATCGGCCATATGCTCGGCCTGAAGCATAATCCCAGTAGCCATTCGGTGATGTACCACTTGGACCTCGAAGGCTCCGAAGTGCTGGATCGGCAGGACCTTGCGGCGCTTGCCAGCCGCCACCGTCTGCGCGTGAGTTCCATCGACGAACCAATCACCGTCGCGCCCTAACTACAATAGAAGGCGATTGTCCTTTCCCCCTGTTGAACAGCAATTGGCGTACCTGAAAAAAGGTCTCGCCGAACTGATTCGCGAAGACGAATTGCGCGAGCGCCTGAAAGAGAACCGTTCCCTGCGCGTGAAGGCCGGTTTCGACCCCACCGCGCCCGACCTGCATCTGGGCCATACCGTCTTGCTGCGCAAGATGAAGCATTTCCAGGATCTAGGCCACACGGTCATTTTTCTGATCGGCGACATGACCGGCCTGATTGGCGACCCGACAGGGCGCAACATCACCCGGCCGCCGATGACGCGCGAGGAAATCAACCGCAACGCGGAAACCTATAAGGAACAGGTATTCAGAATTCTCGATCCGGCCAGGACCGAAGTTCGCTTCAACAGCGATTGGCTGCAGCCGCTGACTTTTGAGAAGCTCATCGAGCTCTGCTCGAAATACACCGTGGCGCGGCTGCTGGAACGCGACGATTTCACCAAGCGATTCAAAGAATGCGTTCCGATCTCGGTACACGAATTGTTGTATCCAATCTCCCAAGGCTACGATTCGGTGGCGTTGCACTGCGACGTGGAGTTAGGCGGTACCGATCAAAAATTTAATCTGCTCGTGGGTCGTGCCATTCAGAAAGACTACGGACAGCAGCCCCAAATTGTCGCGACGGTGCCGATCCTCGAAGGACTCGATGGCGTAGAGAAGATGTCGAAGTCCAAAGGCAACTACATCGGCATAACCGAACCGCCGAAGGTCATGTTCCGCAAGATCATGCAGATCTCGGACGACCTCATGTTCCGCTACTACGAGCTCTTAACGGATCTCAGCGTGGATGAGATTGCCGCTCTGCGCTCGAAAGAGCCAATGCAAACGAAGATGGACTTAGGCCGCCGAATTGTGGCCGACTTCCATTCCCCGGCAGCCGCCGATGCGGCAGTAGAAGCCTTCGACCGCGAAGTGCGTCAGGGCCGCGAACCGGCGGATACGGAAACAGTCAATCTACCGCCGGCAGCGCAAACCGACAAAGGTATTCGCATCGACAAGCTGCTGGCACTCACGGGCTTAGCCGACAGCGTAACCGACGCCACTCGCAAACTAAAGGCCGGCGCGGTAGAAATTGATGGCGCAATCCACAAGGACTTACTGCTCCCAGCCGGCGCCGGCACGCTGGTGATCCGCGCCGGCAAAAAGTGGAAGCGCATCACGCCAAATTAGGGACAGACGCACATTTAATCCGATGCCCCGGATTTTTCCTAGGCCATCGGATTAAATGTGCGTCTGTCCCTAATTTGGCATATGATTGGAAACCATGGCTACCGTTGTAACCGAACCCCAAACCAGCAAAATTCCGATTAAGCAAACCAAAATTCTGATCGACAACAAGTGGGTCCCGAGCGTCTCCGGCAAGACGTTTGACACCATCAACCCGGCCAACGGCGAAGTGCTCGCCAGCGTCGCGGAAGCAGACGCCGCCGACGTCGATCTCGCCGTTAAAGCCGCCCGCAAGGCATTTCATTCGAAGGCGCACTGGCGCCGCATGTCCGCCTCCGAGCGCGGCAAGCTCATCAATCGCTTGGCCGACCTGATCGAGAAAAACGCCGATGAACTGGCGACGCTAGAATCTCTCGATAACGGCAAACCGAAACATGTCGCTGCTGCGGCCGACCTTCCACTTGTCATCGCCTGCTATCGCTACTACGCCGGCTGGGCCGACAAGATTCAAGGCAAGACGATCCCGATCAGCGGCGACTATTTCTGCTACACGCGCCATGAGCCGGTAGGCGTCGTCGGCCAAATCATTCCGTGGAATTTCCCGCTGCTAATGCAGGCCTGGAAACTCGCGCCCGCATTGGCGTGCGGCAACACCGTCGTGCTTAAAGTCGCCGAGCAAACTCCGCTGAGCGCTCTTCGCGTCGGCGAGCTGATTCTCGAAGCCGGCTTCCCGGAAGGCGTCGTCAACATTCTGCCCGGCTACGGCCCAACCGCCGGCGGCGCGATCGCCCGCCACATGGACGTCGACAAAGTGGCTTTCACTGGTTCCACGGAAGTAGGACACCTGATCATGAAAGCCGCCGCTGACACGAACCTCAAGCGCGTCACGCTCGAGTTAGGCGGCAAAAGCCCCAACATCGTCTTCGCCGACGCCGACATGAACGAAGCGGTGGAAGGCTCACACTTCGCGTTGTTTTTCAATCAGGGCCAATGCTGCTGCGCTGGATCGCGAGTTTTCGTCGAGGAAAAAGTCTACGACGAGTTCGTTTCGCGCAGCACCGAACGGGCCAAACGCCGCGTAGTCGGCAATCCGCTCGATAAGAAAACCGAGCAAGGACCACAAGTGGACAAAGATCAATTCGATAAGGTCCTCGGCTATGTGGAATCCGGCAAGAAGGAAGGCGCCAAGCTAATGGCTGGCGGCGAGCGCGTTGGCGAGCACGGCTATTTCGTCGCGCCCACCGTTTTTGCCGACGTCAAAGACGACATGAAAATCGCCCAGGAAGAGATCTTCGGCCCGGTGATGAGCATCCTGAAATTCAAAGACACAGATGAACTTGTGGACCGCGCCAATAAGACGATCTATGGTCTGGCGGCGGCGGTCTGGACGCGCGACATTGGCAAAGCTCACCACATCGCAAACAACGTCCGCGCCGGCACGGTGTGGGTGAATTGTTTTGATGTCTTCGATGCGGCCGCGCCCTTCGGCGGGTTCAAACAATCCGGCCTCGGCCGCGAGCTGGGCGAATACGGCCTGCAGCAGTATTCGGAAATCAAGACCGTCACGGTTAAGCTCTAAGCGCTCCTAAACCGATCCGGCTCAGGCCGCCTTGCACCAATCGATCACGCGGTTTTCCGAAAGATCGACGATGGCGTACTCGGTCGTCTGCGCCGGATTGTTCTTTTCCCGATCGTCGTTCATGATGAGCCGCGCCTCATGGCTCGTCATCGATGGCTCCCCGAAACGGCTCCATCGGTTGCTTCGGTCGGTTTTGCAAACTTGAAATCTATATAGTCTCGCCATAGGTCTCCTTTACGCCGCAAGCGGCAGTTCCACGACGGCATCGGCGGCCATCTTTGCAAGCAACGCATCGGTTGCGATCTTGAGCAGTTCCTCGGCCCGCGGGCTCAAATCGAACTCGTCGGAAAAGCGCCGCAATTGCGTGTTAAAGGCGCGTCGCAAGAGAACCACCGAATCCTCCAGCCCGAGCTTTGGAAGATCGATGATGGCGAACTTCAAAATGCTGTTCATCAGCACCGTCTCCACGTTGAGCATTTTGTAAATCGCACGCCGGTTCTTCTTCACGTACTTCACGACTTCTTTGCTGCGATAGGCGAAATAGTGTTCGCGCGTAAACCACGGGAAGCGCTTCGTATCGAGGGCCTTCAATTCCCGGCCCAGCTTGCTGGCTGCGGAAGCGAACGCCCGCTCCAGCGCATCGGTCTGCTGGATGTCGTAGGTGAACATGTTCGTCGGCTTGCCCGAGAACGGGTGCGTGCATTGGTAGACCAGAATCGGATACGCGGTGTGTGGCCGCAGCAAAACTTCCGCATTCGCCGAGAACCACTCGCGCACCCAGCCGCGCAGCGCCGCCTGCATCGCTTTCGAAACCGCCGAGTAGGTCGGAAAATACGCCGTCGTCCGCTCTCTCGGAGCCTTTTTCCAAACCGAAAAATCGATTCCACTCGACATGGCCGGCTCAGGCGTCTCGGCTTCGGTATTGCGCATCGGCATCATGATCAGTTCGCCCACGTGTCTCCTCCAAAAAATCAAAGGCCGGGAACCAGGTCCCGGCCTTCGTGTATGGCGCTCGCGAGTTCTCTCGCGAGCGTTTCGAACGTACCATGGTGCGTCCAAGAAACCCGGGGCCTCCAAGCCCCGCCGCTCGGCGAAAATCTCTGTAAACTTTAGAAATAAGAGGAGAAAAAAATCTTGAGATTTTTTTCAAACTTTTGTGACTGAGTTTTCGAGACTAGCGAAAATTTCGTGCGGGGTGGGTGCCGCTGCGGCTTTCCTGTGCACCGAATCCTGCACGCGCCGCGATGTTTCCGAACTGCATCCTGCTACCGAGCAGCAGACAATCCTGACCGCCAAAGCCATCGATAGACTTCGCCTCGTATACAGTGCCGGAGCGTGCCAGTCCATCTACGATGATGCGGCCAGGCCTTTTCGCTCCCAAACGGAAGAAGACTGGCTATACCAATGCAATCGCTTACGAAACGCCCTTGGCGAATGGCGAAGTTTCACATTTCGATCGCTCGAAACATACCAGAACTCCCCTGTCGGCAGAGGTTCGAACGAGTTCCTTTTGGTCGAAGGATCGGCCCAATTCGCCAAAACCACCCGAACCATTGGTATGACCTGGACACTAAATGCGGGAATCGTGAAATTGGCCTCTCTCGCTCTCGAAGACCACGGAGAATGGATTCGGATACCGTCTGCGGGCGGTGGGCACATGGATCCGCCGCCACCTTCCCTGCCAGGGGTGGATGGCCCCCGAATGGTATAATCAAAAGGAATGAGCTACTGGCGTCCGCGCCTGTGGGTTCAACGGAACAAGGTACAGTGTTACCCTGCCTGCCGCCGTGTTGCGGTGTCTCCCAATAAGTATCGAACCGCCCGTTCTACTTCCGTATTTCCTTTTTGATGAAGTCTTCCATTCAGATAGCGCGTGGCATTGAATCCCTATTTGGCACCCGCGATGAAAATATCCGTCTCCTGGAATCGGAGCTCCGCCTCCAGACTCGCCTGCTCGACAACCAGTTGCTCGAAATTGAGGGCGAGGAGCCCGATGTGCGCCGCGCCGAGCGGATTCTGTCCGATTACGTGGATTTGGTGAGTGAAGGTCACGTCTTCAACAACGGCGACCTGAACAGCTACATGCGGATCGTAGCGGCCGATCCGGGCAGTTCTCTGCGCCGGCTGGTCGAAAGCGGCAAGTCACGCGCGTTCGGCAAAAAAGTTCTCGCGCCCAAAACGGTCAATCAGCGGCGCTATGTGGACGCCATCGAACACCACGATCTGACCTTCGGCATCGGCCCCGCCGGAACCGGTAAAACTTATCTGGCTGTCGCCATGGCGGTGGCTGCATTGCTCAACAAGCGTGTCAGCCGGATCGTCCTTACGCGGCCAGCCGTGGAAGCCGGCGAACATCTCGGCTTTCTACCCGGTACTCTGCAGCAGAAAATCGACCCCTATCTCCGGCCGCTCTATGATGCGTTATTCGATATGCTCGATGCCGAGAAGGTGGAAAAGCTGCTCGAACGCAACGTGATCGAGATTGCCCCACTGGCATTCATGCGCGGACGCACGCTCAACGACTGCTTCATCATCCTCGATGAAGCGCAGAACACCACGAGCGAGCAGATGAAGATGATTCTCACCCGCCAGGGCTTCAATTCCAAAATGGTCGTGACCGGCGATCTGACGCAAATTGACCTTCCCGGCGGCAAAAGAAGCGGTCTTCTGCATGCCGTCGACGTGTTGAAAGGCGTCGAAGGCATCGCTTTTATAAGCTTCGATGAGAAGGACGTGGTGCGGCATCATCTGGTGCAGCGCATCGTCAAAGCATATGACCGCTATAACCAGATGATCGGCGCGGGTAGCCAGTTAGCCCTCCGGCTGAATGGAGAGCCGGCCGCGGAAACGCCCGCCAGCCAGCCGCCGGCCAACACGACCGTGGAGATCCCGGAGTTCCCGCTCGCATAATTTATGTCACCTGGCAGTAGTGTGCTCTTCGGAGCCCTTCCCTCGGAATTGCGATTTTCGCGAACGGAAAAGCGTCTTTTGAGCGATTTCGCCCGCGACCTTTCCCGCGCCGTTACTGCCGGCCGCCCTTTCGATTGCCTGATCACCGGCGATGCCGAACTACACCGCCTGAACCGTACGTTTCTGGGAAACGATTATCCTACTGACGTGCTCTCTTTTCCGAACGGAGACGCCCTCGGAGAGATTGCCATTTCCGCCGAGCGCGCCGCCGCCCAGGCGCATTCGTTCGGCCATCCGCTCCTGGACGAAATCCGCATCCTGATGTTGCATGGTCTGCTGCATCTTTCCGGAATGGATCACGAGAAGGATCGCGGCGAAATGGCGCGCGCCGAAGCGCATTGGCGCGGCAAATTCGGTTTGCCGCAAACCTTGATTGCACGGACGGTCGCATGACATTGCTTTGCCTGGTGATAGCGTGCGCATTGACGGTGCTGTTGTGCTTTGTCTCTTATGTGCAGCTTCTGTATCTCGAATCGCAGCGCCTGATCCGTCACGAAGTACCGTCGCTTGAATTCTTCCGCGATACGCTGGCGCAGAAAATCGGCCTGGATGCCGAGCAAGGCGCACTCGCGTTCTCACTCATTAAGCACCTCTCACTATGCCTTGCCGGCGTTTTCTTTCTGTGTGCGCTGGTGCGGCCAAACATACCGCATTGGCAGAGCGTGCTCGAAGCCATCGGCTCTTCGTTTGCCGCCATGCTTGTTTCCACTTACTTTGTTCCGCTGTCCTTACACCGGAGGACCAGCGGCCGCTGGATGGTGAAAACGCTTCCCTTGCTGAAGCTGCTCGCGGCCTGTGCCGCTCCGTTGGTTGCATTGATGAGGATGTTTCTTTCGCTTCTCGAACTCGATCGGGATCCGCACCGCGAAGCGTCCGCGCAGGATGCGGTCGAGCATGTCGAAGCGCTGATCACGGCCGGAGCCGAAGAGGGCATTCTCGAAGAGGAAGATCGCAAGCTGATTCATTCAGTCGTGGCGTTCGGTGACAAGAGCGTGCGTGAGGTCATGACGCCGCGGCCGAACATTGTCGCCATCTCCGCTACGAAATCACTCGAAGACCTGCGGCAGCTCGCTATTCATGAGCAATACTCGCGCGTTCCCGTTTATCAGGACACAATCGACAACATCATCGGTTTCATCCATGTCCGAGATATGTTTGAGCTCGATCCCGAGCAGCGCCAGGCCACCCCGCTCAAGGCGCTGATGCGCCCCATTCCGTTAGTTCCCGAAACCAAGCCGGGCAGCGATCTGCTCCGTGAAATGCAGCGCGACGGTACGCACATGGTGATCGTAGTCGATGAATACGGCAATACCGCGGGCCTCGCGACCATGGAAGACCTGGTGGAGGAAATCCTGGGCGAAATTCGCGACGAGCACGAACCGGATCGCGATGTGCGCCAGGAGGGCGATCATATTTTCGTGGCGCCCGGCAGCCTCGATCTCGACCGGCTGCAGGATCTGTTCGGCTTCCGGCCGGAGAACGGCACCGAATCCACCACCATCGGCGGCTTGGTCGCCGAGTGGCTCGGTCATGTTCCTCAGGTCGGCGAAAGCGTGGAGCAGGGCGGCATTCGCATTGAAGTGCTCGCCGGCAATGAACGCCGCGTCGAAGAAGTCCGCATTTCCCGTGTTCCCACTCCAGCCTCCGTGGGCGCGGAATCGTGAACCACCGCGCAGGTTTTGTCTCCATTGCCGGCCGGCCTAATGCCGGCAAGTCCACGCTTCTCAATGTACTGGTTGGTGAAAAGATCGCCATCGCCGCGCGTCAGGCGCAAACTACGAGAACTACCATCCAAGGTGTGTTGACGACTCCGGTCGCGCAAATCGTTTTCATTGATACGCCGGGCATTCATAAATCCGATACTCTTTTCAATCAGCGCATGATGTCGGCGGTCCGCGGCGCGCTCGAAGATCGCGATC
>JACZDA010175875.1_pt1 | contig 10999 bp, 6 predicted proteins | sample 8641761 | NCBI WGS metagenome assembly JACZDA01 (sample SAMN15324611, study PRJNA640507) | soil metagenome | isolation source: intercropping peanut in the first line | place: China: Luxin town, Laibin City, Guangxi Province | collected 2019-07-25 | depth 10cm m | reverse complement strand
GCTGCAAGCCGGCTTAAAGGCGTTTATTTCATGTGTGTGTGTGACAAACGCTTAGGCACGCGCTATGCGTTTGTCGACAGCAGCGGCCTTTTTCATGCGTTCCATTCCAACCGTCATGTCGCTACTTCATTTCTCGAGCTATCGAACCTCGAGGGTTTATCGGTAGATGATTTGGATCCGAGCGCCCTGGTTGAATTCTTTCATTTCGGATACATCGCGTTTGGGAAGACATTTTTCGATTCGGTACGGAGAATAGACCCAAATCACATCGTGATCCTTGCACCAGATGGTACGTTGCGATTTATCCAAAAGCCGCTCGCCGCCCTCGTCGTTCCGCCGGAACGTTCCTTCATAGACTTTCTGAGTTCACTTGCCGACACAATCACAGGCGAACGGATCAGTGTGGACTTGACGGGCGGGATCGATTCTCGTCTCCTCGCAGTTGCACTCAGGTACTTTGGTGTCTCCTTTGAAGTAGCCCTTTCCGGCGTCGCTGGAAATGCCGATTTGGCGATCGCCGAGCAGGTTGCTCATGTTCTCGGCCGTGAGCTGCACGTTACATACCACAACATGGCCCACTTGGAGCGAGATTTGGCCGAGATTTTCAGGCTGAGTGACGGCCTCTGTGACCCGGTCAACTATCACCGTGTGTTTCAGCTGGAACGAGAGCGCCTCAGCAGAGGCGTGACCTTAGTATTGACTGGCACGGGAGGAGAATTATTCAAAGACTTCTGGTGGCTTCAGGACTTTCCGTTTTACCTCAGCAACACGCCTGACTTGAAACGCCTTTACTCGTTTCGCATTGCTCCCCTTGCGCTGAAGCATCACTACCTCACTCACCCATACCAGGTACTAAGCAAAGAGTACCGCAGCTCGCTACTTACGAAGTTGTCAGCGTTCGTGGTCAGCGGCAACACGCAGACTTATGATCAAATTTACTTCAACTTCAAGATGCGTGAGTATGCCGGCCGATTCCTTACTAATACAGCGCATCTCGTCCAGTGTTATGCCCCTTATTTGGACCGCGAGGCTGTTGCATACGGCTATCAGCTGCCGCGCTCAGCGCGATTCTTCAACCGCTTTCACCGCGACACCATTACACGGCTTTCTCCAGCAGCAGCGGAGATCCCGACGACGGAAGGAGGAGAGAGCGGTTCCTCGTCGACCGGCAAGATCATCCATGACCCCTCGCGGTATGCAGCAAACAAGTTATCGAGAGCGACGCGAAAGGTTGGCCAGAGAGTTCTTAGACGATCCTTCTTGCGGGATGAACGTCCCGATCATCCGGAGCTCTCCCTCCACATCCGGCGCATGCTTGCGGGCCGAAACTCCCTTCAGCGCCTGAAAGAGCTTCACATCGTGAGTGAGGGCATGCAGATCAGCGACCTGGACGACAGATATCTTGGGAACATTTTAAGTCTAGACATGCTAACCGAAGCACTACACGAGGCCGTTGCGACCTCTCCAGCGCTGCCAGCCTAAAACTGAGCTTGCAAGAACGATGTGTAGCCCCTGGATGACAGCTGTAAAAGAGGACAAAAAAAACAGAGCGAGACAAGCTCGCCCTGTATCAAGGTTACGGCCAGTATCACTGCCGCGGCCAAACGGCGGGCGTGCTACCCGATTCGTAGGCGCCTATATCCCAAGTGGTACCCTGGGGCCGCGCGCCGCCTGCAAAGTCGTTTAAGGGCGCATCTAAACTGGTGCCCCTGTTTATCGCAGGGCTGGTGGACTGGAGATGGTAATCTCCCGTAATCAACCCGGTGTAATTAACGAATTGTGGATCTGCGCTGACTCTCGCGGAATCCGAATGTCCGAAAAGAAAGATCGTATTTGTGGAGTTTCCGTAAATCAGGTTGTTTGAGTATTGGTTGTTGCTGCCGATACAAGTCTGCCCGGAGTAACAGAATTCCCAGAGACCTTCGGCATTGTGGTAGAGGATATTATTGGTCACTACCGTGTTATCCAGTACGATTCCGCCCGGCGCATCGCCGGCCCCAAGAACGATTCCCGCCCTGCCGTTATTAAAGACAGTGTTGTTGGAGATGATCACGTGGTTGGCAGCATGCCACAGATGAATGCCGTGCGAGGTATTGTTGAAAATAATGTTGTTTTGTATTTTTCCACCATACATCGCGTGGTAAATGCCGTATCCATGGGCCGAGGTGCAGGTCGGAGCTACTCTGATGTTATAGAGAACGTTTCCAATCGTATCGTTCCAAACGGAATTGTAATTGCTGTGATTGACCGCCTGGCCGCCAACTGAGCAATCAGCCACAATGTCATGAATCTTATTTCCAATGATCCGGACATACGAGCCTTCGTTTTGGATGCCGATACGGGCAGGAGCAAGGCCAGTAACTTCGAATCCGGCGATATCAACGTAGCTGCCATTGTTGTACCAAATACTTTGGGCCGAGGGGGAACCAGGATAGTAGATTCTTGCTCCCCATTTCGTGTCAGAGATGTAGCGGATGCGAGCACTTGCGGTTCCACTGGCGTGGGTCGAAATTGGCCCGTTGTAGGTTCCGGGGGCCACGTGAACGGTATAGCCGCCCGTTACCAGCGTGCTAGCATGCTGAATGGTTCGCCAGGGGTGAGCAGCCGAGCCGTCATTGGAATCGCTACCTGTCGTGGAAACGTAGTAGTCCTTGCCATTCGTGGACGCGGTCACCGTAACCGCGGCGTTGGCCGAAGCCGTAGTGTCATAGACACTCCTGGCCGTTACTATTACCGGGTTGCTCCCGGGTACGCTGAGAGGTGCTGTGTAGAGACCAGTGCTGGAGATAAGTCCGACTGTCGAATTGCCGCCCGTGATACCCGCCGCCTGCCAATTGATGGCTGTGTTTGTCGTGCCGCTGACGGTTGCGCTGAATTGCTTGGATTGACCGGCTTGCACAGTCGCGCTGGTGGGGGAGATGGAAACTGATACCACTCCAGGCGGAGTCGGCGTGGGGCTAGGGCTAGGACTCGGCGTCGGAGATGCCCCGGTGACGGTTAGCGACAGCCATTTCTTGTAGACCGATCCGGAGCTGTCCCAGGCCTGAACCGTAACTCTGTGGCTGCCCTGCGTCATGGTGACGTATGTATCCAATTTGGCTGCCTGGATAAAGTAGACGCTCTTGTAATCAACGTAAATTCGCATGGCGGTAATGTGACGGTGGGCAGGTGCCTGCGCCGACGCCACAAAATGAACCGGCGACGTAACAGTCGATCCTGAAACAGGCGAGGTAACATTCACCTTGCCGCTTGTTTGCGTTAAGCCGATCGCGGTGAACAGAAAGAGGCTTGCGACGAGCTGAAGTGATTTTTGCAACTTTGAGCAACTCCTGGGGGATTTTCGAGCTGCTCGGAAGGCTAAAGAACCTACTACTCTGCCCCTATCGGGCAAGTGCTTGAATTATTGGGTGAAAGCTCCCCAATTCAAAGGTGCTGATTTCCTTAGAAATTCTTAAGAATGTTTTTCCTCTCCCGGAAGGCGTCTACCTTACAACCGAGCATTGAGAAAAACACCGGAGCGCGTAGCACGGAACTAAGGTCAGCCTGGAAAAGAAAATTTCGATCAGTAGTACTGAGTTTGGCTGCGCCAAATGAGCATCACTGAGAAACGCGCGCTGTTGTCTCGCGCATCGGGTCAAACTTCGTGGGGGCGTCACAGGGTGTCGCGATCGATAAAATTGGTGAGTATCATTGGGGCGCGCCCTCAATTCATCAAGGCCGCTATCATGTCGCAGGCTCTACTGCGTTCCGGAGTGACTGAAATACTGGTGCACACAGGGCAGCATTATGACTTCAAGATGTCTGACCTGTTCTTCAGCGAATTGGCCCTTCCTTGCCCGGAATTCAACCTGTTGGTCGGCTCTGGAAATCACGGCTGGCAGACCAGCCGCATGCTTGAAGGAATAGAGGCGATCCTGCTGGATCTTCGCCCTGACATGGTGATGACCTACGGAGACACGAATTCTACTCTGGCGGGGGCACTGGCCGCAGCCAAACTGCATATCCCTGTGTGCCACATCGAGGCCGGCCTGCGTTCCTTCAACCGTCAAATGCCGGAAGAGATCAACCGAGTCGTGACCGATCACACAGCCGATCTTTTGTTCGCGCCAACGGCAACCGCGGTACACAATTTGGAAAGAGAGGGTATTCCCCGGGAACGAATTATCCGTTCCGGCGATGTTATGTACGATGCCATGCTTCGCTTTGAGGCAAAAGCGGAAGCGGTAAGCCGCATCCTGGAGCAATTAAAACTGCAGACGCGCGGATACGTTCTGGCCACACTACATCGCTGCGAGAATACTGATGATCCCCGTCGTTTGCAGGCGATTCTGGCAGGTCTGGCTGAGGTAGCGGGGCAAATTCCGGTCGTACTCCCTGTTCATCCGCGGACCCGTAAGGAAATTTCCCGGACGCAGATTTCTCCGGCGGTTCTGGACCGGCTTGCTTTGCTTGAGCCGCTCGGCTACCTGGACATGATCTTGCTGGAAAAGCATGCTCGGGTGATTGCCACTGACTCGGGTGGCATACAGAAAGAAGCCTATTTCCACCGCGTACCGTGTGTCACCTTCCGCGGAGAAACAGAATGGCTCGAAACGTTGGAAGGAGGGTGCAATCGACTCGTGTTCCCGATCAGTCAGGAAACCGTGGCCACTCGGACGCTTGAGGCCATGGAAAGCACGCCCACATTCCGGAGTGATCTTTACGGAGATGGGAACAGTGCCCCGTTCATTGCAAATGCGGTTGCGTCCTGGAACATGAAAACATTCGAAACGAAAGTGCCGTGACCGGAGGTTCCCATGAGCCGAAGTCGTCGTCCAATAACAATCGCGAGTTTAAACCTGCTGTCCGCGCTGCTCATGGTAATGATCCTGACAAACCCGAGCAATTCCCTCGACAGCAGAAGATTCATACACTCCGCGGTTGCGAACAGCGGAATGTCTACCGCCTTTTACGTGAGCCCTGCAGGGAGCGATGCCGCTGACGGGAGCGCCAGCGCCCCCTGGGCGACCATTCAGCACGCGGCCGATGCTGCAAGGCCAGGGACAATCATTCATGTCGCGCCGGGCAGGTACGTGGAGGCGATCAAAACGACGGCCAGCGGAACCTCCGATGCGAGAATCACTTTCGTGTCCGATGTCAGATGGGGCGCAAAGATAATCGCGCCAAATTCGGATTCCGCGTGGGAGAATCGCGGCGATTATGTTGATATTTCAGGCTTCGACATTACGGGCGTTCCACCTGTGCGCATAGGCATCCACAACGGCGGGTCGCATGTCCGGGTCATTGGAAACAGAATTCATGATATCGTGGCTGACTGTTCAGTTGGCGGACAGGCGGTTGATCACAGCAATTACAACGCTGTTTACAATGACACGATTGGGAATGTGCTCTATAACATCAGGGTAGCTTCCACATGTACCACGGTTCATGGCTATGGCATTTACCATGCTATGTACGGAGGAAAGATAGCCAACAACATTGTCTTTAACAATGGCTCTCACGGAATTCATTTGTGGCATGCTGCAAACAACGTGATTATTTCTAGCAATACAATATTCAATAATGGCAGAGCGGGAATACTTATTGGCGATGGTGATAGCCCCGGTGGGGTAGTTGTGGACCATACTGTGGTCGCTAATAATATTCTTTATAAAAATGGCATTGGATTATGGGAATTTTGCTACTCAGGGCAGACGTGTATTGGCAGCAATAACCAGTACCTACACAATCTCATTTACCTGAATGGCACCAACATGATGTTCCTGTTTGGACATGTTGACTCAGGACGAGTCAGCGCCGATCCACAATTTGTTAACTATACCGGTTACAGCAGCGGAGACTACCATCTCAAGTCGACTAGCCCTGCCATCGATAAAGGCACTAGCCTCGATGCACCGTTGAATGATTTCGACGGCAGCGTACGGCCGCAGGGATCCGGCTGGGATATAGGCGCATACGAATCGGGTAGCACCGCCCCAGCTTGGCCTTGGGAGTAGCACGGGCGAGCATTCACCGGAGATGTCACACAACCTTTCATAATATCGGCCACCCCGCGTCGCACTTTCTGCGCAGTTGTTCCCACTGCTTTCCTCCGGGCGAGCCATAATATGCCGAAGCTTCAACCGCAAACGTCGCCCCCGCCCCGCGTCGTTCATATGACATCAGCTCACGAATGGTGGGACGGCCGCATTTTCCAAAAAGAATGTCGGTCCCTGGCGAACGCCGGATATGAAGTAATTGAACTCACAAACGAAGAAGCAGACACGCACCAGGACGGTGTGCGCATTCGCGGTTTAGGAGCATGTCGCAGCCGGCTGCATCGCGTGACCTCCAAGATGCTTGTCATGGCATGCCAAGGATTCCGATCGAGGGCCGATGTGTACCACTTCCACGATCCTGACCTTCTGCCCGTGGCATTGCTTCTGCGCGCCTTTAACAAGTGCGTAATTTATGACATTCACGAGGATGTGCCCCGGACGGTGCTTCATAAGCACTACGTTCCGGCATGGCTGCGTGTCCCGTTGATGTGGCTGACTGAACTCGTAGAGAATTCGGCAGCACGCGCCATGTCGGGATTGGTCGCGGCGACTCCGGCCATTGCACATCGCTTTTGCCGCATTAACTCCAATACAGTGGTAGTCAACAACTTTCCTATTCTCTCTGAGCTGGCGCTCACGAACAGAAAGGCATGGTCGGCTCGATCCAAGTCGGTTGCTTACATAGGCGGAATCGCGGAGGGGCGGGGGATTCGGGAAGTTTTGTCTGCGATCAGTCAGGTGCCGGAGACCGGGGCTAAGCTCGAATTAGCCGGTTGGTACTCAAATCCTGCACTGGAAACCGAGCTCATTCACAGCTCTGCGTGGCGCTACGTTGAATGGCACGGCCTGTTGTGCCGAGCAGGAATTGCTGAGCTCCTAGGGTCAGTGCGCGCTGGTCTTGTTCCTTTTCACCCAGAACCGAACTGCGTGACTGCCCTACCGACCAAACTGTTCGAGTATATGTCCGCTGGGATTCCTGTGATCGCTTCGGATTTTCCTCTGTGGCGAAGCATCGTAGAAGGCGCCGGCTGTGGGCTTCTCGTTGACCCCTGCGAGCCCGCTTCGATCGCGAAAGCGATTTCGTACCTGCTGACGCATGACGCTGAAGCGGAGGCGATGGGCCAGCGAGGCCGCGCCGCCGTAGAGCAACAATACAACTGGGGAGCTGAAGAACGGTCTCTGCTCAACTTTTACTCGGCTTTGACCCATTCCAAGGGCGATAGAGCCCGACTATCGAACCAGTATATTGACTCCGAGAATGACGTTTAACGTTGGCTTTGTAAACGTCCGATTGCCGCGACCCACCGGATGATTTCGCCTTCACAAGCAGCACGGTGACGAACCGTGCAGACCTTGTGCCGATGCAGGATAAAGATAAAAAATCGGATAAATTCGCAGGTCGCGCCTCCGTCTCGGTTGTCATGCCTGTTCTTAACGAAGCCCCTTATATAGAAGAAGCATTGCGCTCGGTATTGGCTCAAGGTGTTCCGAACTGTTCCCTGGAGATCCTGGTCGTCGATGGAGGCTCCAATGACGGCACTCGAGAAATCGTCCAGCGCTACGCAAGAGAGTACCCATTCATTAAGCTGCTCGAGAACTCGGGTCGCACGACCCCAAGGGCCTTGAATATCGGCCTGAGCGCATCAGGCGGGGATTACGTATGCATTTTTGGCGCGCACGCCAGATTTCCTCCTGACTACATCCGCGTCTGCATGGAAGAACTCAAGTCAAAGGAAGCAGCTGGGTGCAGCGGCCGCCTCGTTACGAGGTCCGCGGGTACAGCCCTGACCGCACGTCTGGCGGCCTGGTGTGTTGCACATCGCTTCACGTCATCGAGCAACTCAGTCCGGACCCATCCTGGCGGGTACGTCGACACAATTCCTTTCCCGGTGATGCTCACGCAGGTTTTGCTCCAAGCCGGCGGGTATGACGAAAGGCTGCACCGCAATCAAGACAATGACATGAACCAGCGTCTGCGCGCGCTCGGCCACAGGTTGTACCTCACGCCACGCACGCAAGCAACATATTATGCCAGGAGCGGAATTAAAAGCCTGCTTGCGTATGCATACCGCACAGGCTGGTGGAATGGCACGACGGTTCGCCTCAAGTCCGCCGCCATGTCATTTCGTCATTTTGTGCCGCTTGCCTTCTTGCTCGCGCTCCTGGTTTTGGGATGGAGTTGCTTCTACTCGCTATTGGTAAAGCACTCGCCGGGGAATGCACCGTTACTATTTGCGGCTTTGCTCGGCTTACACCTGCTGATCGGAACATGCGCTGGAATCGAAACCGCCTTACGAGAAGGGAGCCCAGCGGGACTCCTGCTACCCCCGATCATTCTGGCCTTTCACGTTGCCTACGGTGTGGGTACGGCATTCGGGCTTCTGAGCACGCCAGAAATGAGTATGCCAGGAGCTAAGCGGGCTGCGCTCCGGAATTGAAAGCAAACAGATCACAATACAATCCCTCACGCCTGACTCACAAATAACGTCGCGCAGAGGGATGGAATAGCTGATAGACAATCGAGGTTAGACCATGCTTGCCCCAACCTCTTCGACTCCTGAATTGCTGAGAGACAATCACTTTGTCTCCGTTCCTGCTCTAATCAGCGCAGCCGCGCGAGAGAGAGTACAAAGTTTTGCAATTTCGTCCAGCAGCGAGACGCTCACCTACGATGAACTGCAGAGACGGGCAAAGAGCCTGATGAACAGGTTACTCACTGCTGGTGTTAAACGAGATGTTCCTGTCGCGATTCTATTGCATAGGTCTCCTTCGTTCGTAGTAGCTGGCCTTGCTGTGATGATGGCTGGTGGAGCTTACGTTCCTCTCGATCCGGCATACCCCATCGAACGACTCGACTTCATGTTGAAGGACGCCGGAGTCAAGATCGGCATCACTGATCATCGCTGTAGCCAGCTTGCAAAAACGGAAGGGATCGATTGGCTCGATGTTGATGATCGGACTCCGCAGCGCATGCGGCAAGTTGAGCCCGAATCGCCCGCGCCTCAGGATCTGGCATATGTCATGTTCACATCGGGTTCGACTGGACGACCGAAGGGCGTGCAGATTGAGCACCGTGCATTGCTCAATTTGGTCAGGTGGCATATTCATGCGTTCCGCGTTTCAGCGATGGACCGAGCGAGCCAATATGCCAGTGTCGGATTCGATGCGGCAGTGTGGGAGATCTGGCCGTATCTAGTCGCGGGCGCAAGCATACTCATGATCGACGATTGCACCAGGAACAATCCGACAGCTTTGCGCGATTGGCTAAGGGATCGTCAAATCAGTATCGCGTTTGTTCCCACGCCGGTTGCTGAACAACTGATCCGACTGGATTGGCCTGAAGATGTGGCATTGCGAACGCTACTGACGGGGGGAGATAGGCTGCATCGCTATCCTCCGGCAACCTTGCCGTTTACGTTGGTGAATAATTACGGCCCCACAGAGGCGACCGTCGTAGCGACCTCGGGTGAAGTGCATGCTTCTGGTGAGTCGGCTGAGGCTTCCATTGGCAAACCGATTCACAACGTGACCGTCCGAATACTTGATGAGCGCATGAAACCCGTTTCAGAAGGCGTTACTGGTGAGATCTATGTCGGCGGCGAGGGACTCGCTCGCGGCTATGTGAATCCGGAACTGACTTCTCAAGCTTTTGTGGCCAGCCCGTTCGCGGAGGATGGAGGACGCTTATACAAAACCGGGGATGTTGGATTCTATCTGCCGAACGGCGAGATTGCGTTCGTGGGACGCAATGACGATCAGATCAAAGTACGCGGGTTTCGCATTGAACCAAGCGAAATTGTGGCGGCTCTGAATCGGCACCCAGCCGTGCAGGCGAGCGCCGTCAAGATGGTCGGCAGCTTCGAGGACAAAAACCTGGTTGGCTACATTGTTCCGGTTGCGGAAAGATGTCCGAGCGCCACCGAGTTGCTGATGTTCCTGCGCGGCTTACTCCCCGACTACATGGTGCCCGCGATGTTCGTGCGCTGCGATCGTCTGCCGATGACCACAAATGGGAAGATCGACAGGAATGCGCTGCCGGACCCTACGGACGTAAACATATTGCGAGATACCGGGTTCGATTCCTCTCCAACAGAATGTCAACGGGAACTGCTCTCAATTTTGAAGAAGCTGCTCAAGGTTAATGACATTTCCCTGGGCGACAACTTTTTCCTCTTGGGAGGCCACTCCCTTCTCGGTGCGCAGCTCATCGCTGAAGTAAAAAAGTCCTTTGGGGTTGAGCTTGCGCTCATTGACCTATTCGAAAACGGAACGGGTATCGCAATAGCCGAACGAATTGAGCAGCTTTCAAAGGCGAAGACCTTTGAATCCGAGGCCGCATAGTATGTCTCCTGTACATGAACCGGTTATCGATCAACGGAGCCTCAGCCTTTATCGGCTGTATGATCCCGCAGTCCTGGCAGACCCATATCATCTCTATGCTCGCTTGCGGAGGGAGGATCCTGTGCACTGGGATCCTTTTCTCCATGCCTGGGTCGTTACTCGCTATGCAGACGTAGTGCTGGTTCTGCAGTCCCTCTCGGCACAATGCGCCCCGGCGCCCCAAAGACTCGAATCTATGGGCCTGTCGGCCCTGGATCGCATTGGCCAGATTATGGTGCTCCAGCATCTGTTCATGGACCCACCGGATCATACGCGACTTCGGGCACTATGCTCCCAGGCATTTACCCCTCATCGAGTGGAACGACTCCGTGGGGGCATCCAGGACATCGTGAACTCTCTCCTTGAGCCGCATCTTGCAGATGGCCAAATCGAGTTAATGGCAGACCTGGCCAATCCGCTTCCTGCAATTGTGAGTGCTCGGATCCTGGGTCTGCCGCCTTCTGACCACGAACAACTCAAGACGTGGTCTGCCGATTTCGCAGAAGTGCTCGGCAATTTCCAACATAATCCCGATCGCACACCCCGCATGCTGCGAAGTCTGGATGAAACCACCGCCTACT
>JACZDA010129466.1_pt1 | contig 11086 bp, 10 predicted proteins | sample 8641761 | NCBI WGS metagenome assembly JACZDA01 (sample SAMN15324611, study PRJNA640507) | soil metagenome | isolation source: intercropping peanut in the first line | place: China: Luxin town, Laibin City, Guangxi Province | collected 2019-07-25 | depth 10cm m | reverse complement strand
GTCGACCTCGCGGTCGACGGCGTCCATGCGCCATCATCAGCGCAGCTTCGTGGCCGGCACGTTTTGCCCGTTCTGGTGCAGCACCGCGGAGGTCACCTTCCCGTTCGCATCGAGCACGAACGAGAACTGCACGTCCGCTTCCTTGATGAAGAAGTCAGTCTCGGACATCGGCCACAAACGGTACGCCGGCTGATCGGTGGGATGCATGTAGAGGGCAGTGTCTTGCAGCGTGACCTCAATGGCAAGGTTCGGCGCGAGCCGATACGTGCCCACGCATCGGGCGAGCAGGTCGTGCGGCAACTCGATCGCCGTGTAGTGTTTGGGAGCGGGCGTGAGCGGGAGAGCCGGATCGAGCAAATGGAACCCGATGTCGTCCGCGCCCGCGCCACCGGTGTTGGTCATCACGATGACACCGGTTTTTCGCGATGGTTCGAATCCGATGAAGGTGCGATAGCCGCCCGTCCCGCCGTTGTGCCAGACGATGGTGTCGCTGCCGGCGTGCAGGGTGAGCCAGTTGAGCCCGATCATCATGTTCCCGGCGGGCGCACGCTCCTCGTGCGCGAACGCCATCGCGCGCTCGAGGGCGCCGCGTTCAGGGTGCAGGTTCGCGGCAAGAAACACGAGCATGTCGTTCGTCGTGGATCGGATTGCGCCGGCGCCGGCCATCGCCGGGATGTCCCAGTTCTCGACGACGTGACCGTCTTCGTCGTGGCCTAACGCGAGATGCGCCTTCATCCACGGGTCGAGCGTGATCGCTGTGTGCGTCATGCCAAGCGGCTGCCACACGCGTTCGCGCTCCATGTCTTCGTATGATTTGCGCGCGGCGTCGGCGAGCACATTTCCGAGGAGCCCGACACCGAGATTCGAGTACTCGAATTGCGCGCCCGGATCCCGCGTGAGCTGGTAGTGATCGAGAAAGTCATACATCTGCTGCACGGTGTAGTCGGCGTACGGATTGGCGGCGTCTCGTGGATGAAAGTTCGTTGGCATGCGCGGGAGGCCGGAGTTCTGCTCGGACAGATTGGCGAGCGTAATCACTTTGCCATCGCGCACAGGCAGATGGACCGACGCGGGGAGATACCGCTGCGCGGGATCGTCCAAGTGGACTTCACCTGCCTGCACCATCTCGGCGAGAACGGTCGAGGTGAACACCTTCGAGATCGACCCGATTTCGAATACGGTGTTGCCGTCGAGCGGCGGCTGGCCCGGGCCAGGATCGCCATATGCGACGACGCGCGATTTGCCGTCCGCATCGATCACACCCACGACGATGCCGGCGCTTCGCTTCTCGTCGACCCGTTGCTTGATGATCGCGAGAATTGCGCTGTCCGAGAATGCGACGTACGCCGGCGACGCGGCTGGCGTCGCGACGGGTACTTGGGCGCTCGCGACAGTGCCGAACGCGCCGGCGAGGAGTCCCAGTGTCATCAGGCGAGCAATGCGCATGGTCGCTTTGGCCGGAGGTTGTAGGTCCATTGAACTGCTCAAGATTCGAGTCGCGCGAGAAGTGCGGCAAGTTCGTCCCGCTTCGGTCGCAGATCACGCCGCACCGCCCGCATGTTGAGCGCGACGATCGCCCATCCGACGAGGGCGGCGGCGAGCACGTAGGCCGCCGTAAACCACGAAGCCGGGTGACTTCCGGCCACTAGCATCACCGCTCCTCCCGCGAGTGGGGTGACATACCACCAGACCACGCCTTCAAGGAGGGAAATCTGCACAGTCACGCGCCGCAGCTCGGCGCGCAATGTGTCAGCGACGGACAGCGATGGATCGGTCGCGCCTGGTCCACCAAGCCGCTGTGCGTGCCGGAGTCGGAAGGCTACCAGCACGAGACCGGCAAGGATGACTACGGCGCCGGCACGGGAGAGCCATGGCCCGCGGAACGCGGCCGGGATTATTACTGCTGCCACAATGACGCCCGCGATGACCTCGCCCCGGTCGCGCCATCGAAGCTGCCTGGTGAATCGTCTCGCCCCGCTTCGAACGAGGGTGAGAATATCCTCTTCTGACAGGGCGAGTTCGTCCAGGGCCGATTCGTTGCCACGGCTGGTCATGCGATCTCCTCGGCGAGCTGCCGCGTTAGGACTTTCTTGATCCGATGCAGCTTCACACCGACGTGATTTTCGCTGATACCGATCACCTCCGCCATCTCCCGGTACGTCCGCTCGTCGAGGTACATGGTGACCAGCATCCTGTCCACCACGTCGAGCTTTGCGATCGCCGCGTGAAGCTGCGTGAGCCGCTCCCGCTCATCCAGGTCGGCGCGCACGTCGGCCGCATCCTCCGTGTCCGCGTGTCCCTCATCGATCGGCATCTCGCGCCGCGCGGGATACTTGCGCGCGTAAGCGAGCGCGGTGTTGAGCGCGACCCGATACAGCCACGTGTGCGGTGACGATGCTCCCGCGAAGGACGGCAATGACTGCCACAGTTGAAGCAGGATGTCCTGCAAGAGGTCGCGCTGGTCCTCGTTCCGCGCGTACACGCGACAGATTCTGCGCAGGCGCTCCTCGTTTTCTCGCACCAAGGTCAGCATCTGGTGCTCGCGGTCTGTCGGCACAGCAGTACGACCCTCTGTTGGCTGTCTACTAGGTTAGTAGCGCGGATCGCTCGTTTCTTACAGTTGGCTCTGGGCGGCCGAGCGAGCGATGGTCCTAACGATGATCTCGTGGCAATTCCGGAACAACGCGCACGTGGTAGCCGCAGTATCAGGCCGCGACTGGGACGGATGGAAGCCGGCCGGCGGCGCCTTGCCGCGCGAACTGTTTGTCGCTACCTCTGAGGCGATTGCCGCCGCGTGCTGGGGAGTGATCGAGGCGGGCGTCCCTTTGTCTCCATGCCATGACGACACGCAACCATGCCGCGAGCGCTCTCCGGCGCTCGATTCGTTGGGTACCCATTCTCGCCGTCCTGATCGCCACGCTCGCGTGGCGCCCAACGGCGCGACCGTCTTACCTCTTCATGTGGGCCGGCGACTCGGCGCACAAAGCCAGCGACTTCCTCGCCGTGATCGATGCGACGCCGGGGTCGCCGCACTATGGTGCCGTGCTCACCATGCTGCCGACGGGAACCGCGGGCACACACCCGCACCATACAGAACAGGAAATGCCGGCCGACCGGCATCTCCTGGCTAACGGGTTCGTCGCCGGCACGAGCTACCTGTTCGACCTGACTGATCCGCTCCACCCGCGATTGCTGTCGTCGTTCGGCGACCTTGCGGGGTTGAGTCATCCGCACACGTACCTGCGACTCGCCAACAACGACGTGCTAACGACGTTCCAATACGCGGCTGACTCGTCGTCGGCACACGCGGCGATGACCGACGGTATGGCCATGGGTGGCCATCATTCGACGGGCGGCCTCGTCGAAATGGACGAGCGCGGTCGCGTGATCCGTGCCGCGCACGCGCGCGATACGACGGTCACGGACAGCCTGATCTATCCGTACAGCGTGCTCGCTCTGCCTAACGTGGACCGCGCGGTGTCGACGACGACCGACATGGATCCAGCCGATTCGGCGGCCACCGGACAGTGGATCCAGCTGTGGCGCCTCGAGGATCTCTCGCTGCTTCGCACGATCGCACTGCCGCCGGGACCGCGCGGCAAGGAGAACCAGTTTACGGGCGAGCCGCGCCTGCTGCCTGACGGAAAAAGCATCTATATCCACACGTTCAGTTGCGGCCTCTATTTGTTGCGTGGTGTCGAAAGGACGTCACCGACCGTGACGTTCGTGCACGGATTCGAGGGTACAGACTGCGGCGTGCCGCTCGTGGACGGCCATTATTGGTTGCAACCGGTGCCCGCTATGCACGGTCTCGTGTCGCTCGACATCAGCGACCCCGAGCATCCGCGACAGGTGTCGAGCGTGAGCGTGGGCGACGACGAGCGGCCGCACTGGATCGCGATCGACGCGACGGGCCGTCGCATCGTGATGAACTCGGGCGGATACGCGAAGGGCAATCGCCTGTTCATCGTGAACTTCGACCCGGCCACCGGAGCCCTGGCGATCGATCAGGCTTTTCACGACCCGGGCAGCACGCGGCCCGGCATCGATCTCTCGAACAGGAAGTGGCCTAACGGATTCGTGGGAACGGCGGCTCCGCACGGGACGGTGTTCTCCCGCTGACGGCGCTTGATTCGTTGCTACGTCGCCCGCATCGTGATCGCCGGGTCGATGCGCGCCGCCCGGAGCGCGGGCACCCAGCACGCGACGACCCCGATGAGCGCCATGAGCGCCGCCACTCCCACGAACGTCACCGGGTCGTGCGGCGCCACGCCAAACAGCAGCCCGCGCATCACGCCCACGACGAGGAATCCGCCGCCAACGCCTAACGCTAAGCCCGAGGCGAGCAACACGCCGCCCTCGCCCAGGATCATCCGCTGCACGCGTGCGCTGTCGGCGCCCAAACTCATGCGGATGCCGATTTCGTTCGTGCGCGCACTCACCGAGAAGGCCAGCACGCCCGCGATCCCCACCGCCGCGATGACCACCGCCATCATTCCGAATGATGTGATGAGCACGGCGTTGAGCCGCCGCGGCGACACACTCTCATCCTTGATCTGCGCGACAGTCATCAGGTGCTCGATCGGCGTCGCGGGTGCGATGCGCCGCGCGATGCTGGTCGCCTGCGCGGTGAGCGCGGACACGTTGCTGTCGGCGCGAATCACCACCGTGCCGCCGATCGCCAGCTCCTGCGCGTACGGCATGAACATCGCGCCACGCGGCAGTGCGTCCAATCCGCCATCCTGCGTGTTGCCCACTACGCCGACAACGGTGCGCCAGTCGCCGCTGATCGGCGTGAAGCGCAGCACGTCGCCGGTCCACGCGATGCGCTTGCCAATCGGATCGTCGTGCGGGAACAGCCGGCGAGCCAGCGTTTGATTGATGATCACCACGCGGCCGGCGCCGGCGCGGTCCGTCGCCTCGAAGTTGCGTCCTTCGACTAACGGAATGCCCGCGGCGTGGAAATAGCCCGGGTCCGCCGTGCGATAGTCGGCGCGCGGCATGGCCTCACCGACGCCGAGTGACTTGCCTTCCACTTTCACGTCGAACTGGATCTCACTGGCTTCGAGCGGCATGACCGAACCGACGCCGGCCCCGACGACGCCGGGGATCGCCATGGCGTCTTGCTCGATCCGCTCGTAATCCTGCTTCGCCGCGGCGTCCGCCTCGCGCACGTCGGCGCCGCTTGAGACCTTTGCGATCGGCAACAGCTGCAACTGCATCGACAGCACCTGCTCGGTCTTGAGGCCGGTGTCGACGTCCGAGAGCTGCATCATGGTGCGGGTAAGCAAGCCTGCGCCGGCGAGGAGCACCACCGACACCGCGATCTGCGCCACCACGAGCGCGCGCTGCAAGCGCTGCCTGCTGAGGCTGCCCGTTCTCCGCGTGCCCGCGGAGATCCACGACGCGAACATGCCCTCTCGCGGGAGCGACGCGACAAACGACAGCAACAGCGCGACGCCGACAGTGAGGACGAGCGTGAACGAGAGCACCACGGTGTCGAGGTGAATGTCATCCGCGCGCGGCGAGAATCGGGCGGCGAATATGGTCAACAGCTTCACGCCACCGACGGCGATGAAAATGCCGGCCGCGGCTCCGAGGAACGCGAGCACCAGGTTCTCGGTCAGCAGGAGGCGGCGCAACCGCAGGACGCCGGCGCCGAGTGCCGCGCGGACGACCAGCTCCTGCTCGCGGCGTACGCCGCGCATGAGCGTCAGATTGACGACGTTGGCGGTGGAGATGATCATCACGAACGCCGCCGCCGCCATGAGCAGCCACAGCGTTAGGCGCGCGCGCTCGCCGATCGCATCCTTGAAGGGCAGGACCGAGACGCGAAAGTGCGATCCCGGGTCATATGAGTCCTTGTAGTCGCGCTGCATGCGCGCGTACACCGTTCCGACCTGGGCGCGCGCCTCGTCGACCGTGGCGCCCGGCGCCAGCCGCCCCACGATTTCCGTCATGCGGTGCGTGCGTCCCAATACCATCGTCGCGCTCAGATGGTGCGGGCTCACCACCATGTTGAGCAGCGCGTCCGCCTGGCTGGGGAAATACGGCGCGGCCTGGACGACGCCGATGACCGTCGCCGATCCGGCCTCGAGATGCACCTGCTTGCCGACGATGGTCGGGTCGCCGCGGAACCGGCTGCGCCAGAACTGTTCCGTTAGGACCATCACGGGCGGCACGCCGGGCCCATCGTCGCTCGCCTTCGTGAGGCGGCCCAGAATGGCGTGCAGCCCCATCACGTCGAAGAAGTTGCCGGTGACGAGCCCCACCTGGATGCGCGCCGAGGGCGCGTACTGGTCGCCCTGCAGGATGAGCGCCCACGGCGAGAACTCGGCGATGCCGCCTAACGCAGGCACGCCGGCGCGGAAGTCGCGCACCTCGGGCACCGAGAACGCGATGTCCTGTCCGGCGGGGCCGTCGATCGATTGACGGAGATACAGCAGGCGGTCGCCGTCGCGGTTGGGCAGGGGCTTGAGCAGCACGCCGCGGACGACGCTGAAAATCGCGGTGTTGGCGCCGATGCCCAACGCCAGCGTGATCACCACCACCGCGGTGAACGCCGGGCTGTGGCGCAGCGACTTGAGCGCGTAGCGGAGATCGGACACGATGCTCTCGAGCCACGGAATCCCGCGTTGCGCGCGGACGGCTTCGGCGGCGATCGTGAGGCCGCCCGATGCCATCAGCGCACGCCGCCGCGCATCGTTAGGCGAGAGCCCGCGCCGCACGTACTCGGCGGTCTCCAGGTCGAGGTGCGCCTGCAGCTCGTCGCGCAGATCCTCATCGCGGCGATGTCCGGTGAAGACGCCCGCCAGACGGGCGAGCCACGCGCGGACGTGTCTCATGGTGCCTCCCCTTCGCGTCGCGGCGCGAGAAAAGCCGCGATCAGATCCGCCGTGCGGTGCCAATCGCGCGTCTCGCGTGCCAGTTGTTTGCGTCCGACTGCGGTGAGCGTGTAGTACTTCGCGCGGCGGTTGTTCTCGGACTGGCGCCACTCGGCTGTGATGCATCCCTCCTGCTCGAGCTTGAGGAGCGCGGGATACAGCGTGCCGTAGTTGAGCGTGAGGCGGCCCTTGCTCGTTTCCTCGATGCGGCGCGCCACCCCGTACCCGTGCAGCGGGCCCAAGACCTCGAGGGTCGTGAGAATCATCAGGGCGAGCGTTCCCTGTTGTACTTCGAGCTTGTCCGCCATGGGTCGTCCTATGGGATTCCAACATGACGGTACGCCAGCCTGTTTGGTTTCGCAAGGGACCGTGAGCGGCGCGGCGCTATCTTTCAGTGCGCCTACACGGGGTCGACCATGCCAATGCAAGCAGCCGTGATCCTCAGGCGCTTCGAGCAGCCCGACGAAGTGCGTGAAATGGTGAAGGGCCGGTTCGAGCTCGTGCGGATCGGCGGGATGACCATCGGCCGAGCGACGTACGAGCCCGGATGGCGATGGTCGGAGCACGTTGGGCCGTCCATTGGGCAGACCCGATGCTCGGTCGAGCACGTCGGGTTGGTCATCGCGGGTACGGCGACCGCGGCGTTCGGAGACGGCCGGGTGATCGAGCTGCGCGCGGGGGAGTTGTTCTACATCCCGCCCGATCCGCACGACAGCTGGGTGGTCGGCGACGTGCCCTATGTCTCCTTGCACTTCCTGGGCGCCGATCGCTACGCGCGGTAGACCGCGCCGCCTCGCGTCACGACGGACGGACGCCCCGGCTGCCTAACGCAGCATATCCGGCGCGCGCCTCGAACGCGGCCGCGGCCGACCGGTGCTGCTCGGCGCATCGCTCGAGCAGGCGCACGAACGCCGGCGCCCCGCGCAACGCGTCGAACCACGCGTCGCGCTCGAGCACCGGATGGCAGAAGAATCCGTCGGCCACGACGCCCTCGAGCAGCTCCAGTGCCCGGTGCGCGTCGCCGTGCTTCGCGACGTGACGCGCCACGTAGAACCGTCCTTCGGGATCTCGAAAATCCGGCGACAACATGCGCTGGATTTCCTCGACGCTCTCCGACAGTCGCCCTTCGATCGACAAGCGAAGTGCTGACGCCAGATGCCGGCGACGCTCCGGCATCTTCTGCTCCATCTCGCACAGGCCCGGCAGCGCCTCCTCACCGCGACCCAGCGCGATGAGCGCGGCGGGCACGATGTACGGGAATTCGACCACGGACAACGGCGCCAGCCGCTCGTAGTCTCCCAGCATGAACCACGTGTGCATCACGCTCGTGTTGATGCGCGGATCCAATCGGCGCGCACGCTCGTGCGCCGCGATCGACGCGTCGAGCAGCCCGCAATACCGGCACGCGGTGACCAGACCGGCCATGATCTCGGGGTCGGCGATCCGCGCCCGGCTCACCAGCCGCACCATGGCGTCGTGCGCGCGGCCCAGGTCGGCCTCGAGTTGGGCGTAGTGCTTGTGCGCCACCGCGAGATCCGGATTCAGCTCCAGCGCCCGCTGAAACGCCAACTCGGCTCGCGTTAGGCCGCCGTCGCGAGCGCCCTCGATGTACTTGGACTGGACGTGGTACATCCTGCCTAACTTTGCCCACCCCGGCGCGAACCGCGGGTCCTGCGCGACGCACCCCTCGTAGAGCTCGCGCGCCACGTCCCACCGCGTGCGATCGACACTCAGCTGGTTGCCGCGCAAGAAGCTGTCGTAAGCCGCTTTGCTCGCGGGCACGTCGGCCGATCGGCGCCGGCGGTCGCGCGCGCTGAGCGGGACGGAGAGCGACTCGAGAATGCCCTGCGCCAATTCATCCTGCAGTTGGAAGAGGTCGCCCACCGGCGCCTGAGCGGTGTGTGTCCACAGCAGCGTGCCCGATGACACTTCCGTGAGCTGCACGTGCACGCGCACGCCGTTGGCCGCTCGCAAGAGCGTCCCCGTCATGATCACATCGACGTCTGTTTCTGTGCCGATCGCGTGCGTGTCCGCGGCGGCTCCAGCGTAGCGCGCGGCGACGAGGCTCGATCGCACCACGAGCGACTCGAGCCCGGACAGCGAGCCTGTTACCGCGTCAGGAAGACTGAATGCGAGATACGCCGTCTCGGGATCGTCGCGCAGCACGCGAAACGGAAGGACGATGATCCGCGTGAGCGACGATTGCGCCTCAGTCGCGGGCGCCGAAACCGATGCGAGAAACCGGTAGCCGCGCCGCGGCAGTGTCTCGACGAAACGCGGTGCATCCGCGTCGTCGCCCAATGCCTCGCGAATCTGACGAATGCAAAAGTTGAGGCCCTGATCGAACTCGACGTGCGTGCCCGCACCCCACACCTGCTCTCGGATTTCAGCGCGGGTGACAATGGCGCCGGCGCGACCCACCAGCAGCGCCAGCACCTTGAATGGCTGCGGCGGCAGCGGCACTCGCTCGCCCTGACGAAGCAACTCGGCCGATTCCGGGTCGATCTCGAAAACTCCGAAGCGCTGTAGCGGCACGGTGGACTTTCGAACCCGAACTGGGTTCCGAGCGGGACGAGGCCGGGAGGGTAGGGGCGTACTCAGCGAACACTCATTGAATGCTCAGCGAACATCCAATGTCGGCGAACAGCCGGCAGGCGCACTATACTCGCGGCCGCCTGGGGAAGCCAGCCCGGGCCAAACGCGAACCCTGTTCCGGAGTCAGCCATGCGCCTAACCGCCGGTTCTCCCGCGCCGCTCTTCACCGGCGAATCGCTGGGCGGTCGGAGCGTGTCGCTCGAACAGCTTCGCGGGCGTCCGCTACTGCTCAAGTTCTACCGCTTTGCGACGTGCCCGGTGTGCAACCTCCACATGCACAAGTTCATCGCGGACCATCGCATGGTATCGGCAACGGGCCTCACCACGGTCGTGTTCTATCACTCGCCCGCCGAAAAACTGGCCATGGCGCAGCGCGAAGCGGCACCGTTCGACCTCATTCCCGACCCGAACAAGGTGGTGTTCAGGGCCTACGGCGTGGAGCGCGGACTTCGTGGGATGGTCTCGCCGGCGGTCATGCGCGACTACGTCAAAGCACTCGCAGCGGGCTATCCGGCCGGGATGTTCACGCAGGACGGGGGCATCACGAGCAATCCGGCTGACTTCATTGTCGACGCCAACGGCCGGATTGCCTATGCGCACTATGGCTCGCAGTACGCCGATTCGCTCACCGCGCCCGAAGTTGTGGAGGTCTGGCGCGGATTGCAGTCCAAGGCGGCCAAACGTTCCGAATTGTTCATGGCCGCGCGCTGATCCGGTTTTCTGTCGGTCTACCTGTCCGTTCACTTCAACGCATCGAGGAGATCCGAACATGCCGCTCACGATTGGCGACAACGCGCCCAACTTCACCGCCGACACCACCCAGGGCCGCCTCAACTTCCACGAATGGCTCGGCGATTCCTGGGGAGTGTTGTTCTCACACCCCAAGGACTTCACACCCGTTTGCACCACGGAACTGGGCTACATGGCCAAGGTGAAGCCCGAGTTTGACCGACGCGGCGTCAAGATCATGGCGTTGAGCGTCGACCCGGTCAGTTCGCACCAGGGATGGTCCAAGGACATCGCTGAAACCCAGGGGACGGCGCCCAATTACCCGATCGTTGGAGACACCGACCTCGCTGTGTCGAAGCTCTACGGCATGTTGCCCGCGTCAACCAACGGCACGAGCGATGGACGCACCGCCGCGGACAATCAGACCGTGCGCTGCGTGTTCGTGGTCGGTCCGGACAAGAAGGTCAAGCTCGTGATCATCTATCCGATGTCGACCGGCCGGAACTTCGACGAGGTGCTGCGCGTGGTGGATTCGCTGCAGCTCACCGCGCGGCACAAGGTGTCGACTCCGGCACAGTGGACGCCGGGCGGCGAGGTGATCATCTCCGGCGCCGTGACCGATGAGGAAGCGCGCAAGGCGTACCCGGAAGGTTGGCGCACGCCGAAGCCGTACATGCGGGTGGTGAAGCAGCCTGCGTGATGGCGTAGCAGCGAAACGATGAACCCCGCACCGAGACGGTGCGGGGTTTCCGTTGCTACTGCATGGCTCGACCAACAGATGGGCCGTATCTTGAAACGCCTTCCGATGCTCGGTCCTTCGCCAAAGGCTTGAAAGGATAACGAAAGTGAAACTGGGGATAACGAAAGTGATCGTTCTG
>JACZDA010115004.1_pt1 | contig 11103 bp, 8 predicted proteins | sample 8641761 | NCBI WGS metagenome assembly JACZDA01 (sample SAMN15324611, study PRJNA640507) | soil metagenome | isolation source: intercropping peanut in the first line | place: China: Luxin town, Laibin City, Guangxi Province | collected 2019-07-25 | depth 10cm m | reverse complement strand
TGGCGGCGTCGTCCGCATCTGGCTCGACGCTCAAGCGGTGGATCACCCGCCATCCAGTGCTGTCTTATCTCATCGTTGCCTACGTCGTAACCTGGACTATTTTCGCTATCCCGCTCCTGTCTCGGTCAGGGATTGGAGTCCTCGGGTTTGAAGCGCCGCCTATTGAGGTATTCATCCTGGCGGCCGCGGTCTTCGGACTGGCTGGGTCAGCCTTTCTCGTGACGGCCATCGTGGATGGCCATTCGGGCGTGCGCGCGCTGGCCAGCCGCTACATCCGCGTACGTGTCGGCATCCAGTGGTATCTGTTCGCGATCTTCGGGCTATTAGCCACAGCACTTCTCGGCACTATGGTCGTCTACGGCTTTGCGCCACTTGTTGCTCTCGTGCATCAAGGACCGCTGCTGATCGCCTACCTGATGCAGGTCGTGCTCGTGACCGCGCTCGTGAATCTGTGGGAAGAGACCGGTTGGACTGGATTCATGTTCACCCGCCTACAGCCACGGTACGGCGCCTTAGTGGCCTGTCTGTTGGTTGCGCCAGCCTTTGGTGGGATTCACCTGCCACTGCTCTTCGTCAACGACGCGCTAACTTCGGGCAGACTGGCGCCACAGGAAATGCCACTGTTCGTGCTCTACCTGCTCGTGCTGTTCTCAGTGCCTGTAAGGATCATCGCTTCATGGCTTTATAACAATGCCAGAGGTAGCCTGCTGCTCGTCGGATTATTCCACGGCGCGCTGGGGGCAACCGCAGGCGGCGTGGTGTTGCCATATCTCGTGCCGAAGAGCGCAAATCTGACCTTAGTAGTCTACGGCGCATTTGCGGTTCTAGCGGTAATACTTGCCGCCGTCACTCGCGGTCGACTCTCGTATAATCCCAGTTCTCCAGACCTGCAGCCATGCCCTCAAGGATAGGAACAATAGAGTACAATGGGTGGCGGAGGCCGTTGTGGTGTACCGCAACACAGGGAGTCCGTCACCCAGCTACAAGTCAGGAGCGCGGCAATGAGACTCCGGCTGGCGCCAGGCGCCCGAGTCGGCGTGACGCAAAAGGCGCTCACTCGTGATACGCGCCTGCGGGGACGCTGGCTCCTTCTTGCTCGCGCAGTATGGCTAGCTACATCCGCGCTGACGGTAGGGCTTTTTATTGCTGGCATCCCCATTCAATACACGCGCCTGGCGACTGCCTGCCCGGTAGCATCGTGCGCCAGCGGCCAGCTGCAACCCGTCTCGGTGCGGGCGCTGCAAAGTTTGGGTCTCTCGCTCAACTTCTTCGCCAGTTACGCCATCGCGCTCATTCTCATCTTCGCACTCGTGTATGGTGGGATCGCAGCTCTTATTTTCTGGCGTCGCTCCGATGATCGCATGGCCCTCTTTGTCTCCCTGACACTGCTGATTTTCGGTCTGCTCACCTTCAGTGGGGTCGCGAGCGCGTTAGCGGAGTCACAAGTGGGCTTATGGCTACCCGTGACCTGCCTCATCTATCTCGGCTCAACGTGCTTCATACTGTTTCTGTTCCTTTTTCCCGATGGCCATTTTGTGCCGCGCTGGACACGTTGGATCGCACTTGCCTGGATCATCCAGGCGATCCCAGGCGCCTTCTTTCCAGTCGCGCCACTTACCGCAAGCCCCTGGTTTACGGCGGTAGGAGTCGCCATCTGGGCGATAGCTCTGATGACGGTTATCTATTCCAATGTGTATCGCTATCGCCACGTTTCGAGCGCGCCCCAGCGACAGCAGACAAAGTGGGTTATCCTCGGCATTGGCGCGACCGCTATCGGATTGCTTGGCGCGCTGATCATGCTCGATATCCTCGATCCACTGCCGACAACACCTGGCGCCATGGTAACGACTCTGGTCATCGATGCCCTCGTGTACGGCGTCTTGCTGCTCGTCCCCATTTCCATCGGGATCGCCATGCTTCGCTCGCATCTCTTCGACGTCAACATCCTGATCAACCGGGCGCTTGTCTATAGCGCGCTCACCGCCTGCGTTGTCGCCGTCTATGTGCTCATTGTCGGCTCGCTCAACGTTCTATTCCAGTCGCGCGGCAACCTGCTGGTCGCGCTGCTGGCGACGGGTGTCGTTGCCGTGCTGTTCCACCCTCTGCGCGAACGCCTCCAGCGCGGAGTGAATCGGCTGATGCATGGCCTGCGAGATGAGCCATACGTGGTTGTCTCACAGATGTCCCAGCGTCTGGAGGCGGCTGTAGCCCCTGATGCGGCGCTGCAAACAGTGGCTGAGACCGTCGCTCAGGCGCTCAAACTACCCTATGCCGCAGTCGCTCTCATAGAAGTCGATCACCTAACTGTCGCAGCAAGCCATGGAACGGCTATTGGTGAGATTCTGCGCATTCCGCTTGTGTACCAGGGTGAGACACTTGGTGAGCTTCAAGTAGGGCCGCGGACTCCAGGAGACCAGTGGACAGCCGCCGACCGGGATTTGCTCGAGGAACTATCACGCCATGCTGGAACTGTCGCGCATGCCGTACGTTTGAAAAGCGAACTCCAGCGCACAAATGCGCATCTGGTGGCCGCGCGCGAGCGCCTCGTCACGGCACGTGAAGAGGAGCGCCGCCGCCTGCGTCGCGACCTGCACGACGGGCTGGGGCCTGCACTCGCCGCCCTCACCCTGAAGGTTGGCGCGGCGCGCAAGCTGCTCACGCGCGACTTGCAATCTGCGGACACACTTCTGGCCGAACTGGGCGACGACATCCACGCGACCGTCAGCGATATTCGGCGGCTCGTCTATGACCTGCGGCCGCCCACGCTTGATGAGCTTGGGTTGATCGGCGCCATCCGCGAACGGGCAACGCAATACTCCTTCAGCAACGATGGGCTACATGTCTTCGTGATCGCGCCGGACCAACTTCCCACACTGCCAGCCGCTGTCGAGGTGGCGGCGTATCGCATCGCACAGGAGGCGCTGACGAATGTCGCCCGGCACGCACAGGCCCAGACATGTCGTGTGAGCATTACGCTCGACGGCGCGTTACAACTCGAGGTCAATGACGATGGCATTGGCCTCGCCTCCGAGCGCCCGACTGGAATCGGGCTGACCACTATGCGCGAGCGAGCCGTTGAATTAGGTGGCACATGCACTGTCGAGCCAGCAATCCCTGCTGGAACTCGCGTACTGGCGCGCCTGCCTATCCAGAAAGCGACGTGAGATTATGCCAAACGAACCGGTGCGAGTGCTGATTGCTGATGACCATCCACTCTTCCGCAATGGCATGCGTGCATTACTGGATGCGGACCCAGATACCGAAATCGCGGGTGAGGCGACGACAGGCGAAGAGGCAGTCGCGCTTGCGGCGACATTGCAGCCAGATGTCATTCTTATGGACATTCAAATGCCTGGAATCAGCGGAATCGAGGCGACACGACAGATTCTCCACAGCAGCCCGCACATCCGCATTCTCGTTGTTACGATGTTCGAAGATGACCAGTCGGTGTTCACCGCCATGCGTGCGGGAGCTCGCGGCTACGTGCTGAAAGGGGCGCGCCCCGAAGACATGTTGCGCGCGATTCAGGCAGTTGGGAGCGGCGAGGCGATCTTTAGCCCATCCATCGCGACTCGCATGCTCGACTTCTTCAGCGGCCTCAAGCCATCATCATTCCCCCAAGCGCTCCCCGAGTTGACGGATCGCGAGCGGACGATTCTTGATATGATAGCGCATGGGCAGAGCAACGCTGCCATTGCGAAACAACTCGTCTTGAGTCCCAAAACGGTCTCGAACTATGTATCAAACATCTTCAGTAAGCTACAGGTGGCTGACCGCGTGCAGGCGATGCTGCGTGCTCGCGAGGCGGGCCTTGGGTAGCCCTGCCATGCGCGATTTCTACATCGGCATTCGCCACGTCTCTTCCGACAGCGCACCTGCATCCTATCTGAGTCTCATCTCGGCCCTATCTATCTTTCCCATAGCACACATGGCCATGGAGTTGACAGCACATCAGCACTCCAGACGTATAATTGCAGGATAAGAGAACTCCGGTGCATTGATTGGCCACAACACCATCGCCTTTGAACCGCGCAACTACGGTTTCTGGCGGTAGCCATCAGCCAGAAGTCAGTCACGGGATGTGATGACAGCAGGCGCAGAGGAGTGTCCCGTGGGCAACTTTCGACAGCAACCACAGCCCAGCTCGCCCAATCGCTACAGCACGTATGCTGAGCGGGTTGGAATGACCTGGCCTCCAGCGACCCCCTTTGAGCAGGTGCTCATACGCGCCAGAGGCAACGATCAGCCCGCGATTGGCATGCTCTACCGTCGATTTCAGTCCGCCATCTTCCGCTACATCATCTCGCGGGTCGCAGATATTCCTTCCGCTGAAGACATCACTTCCGAGACATTCGTCGCCATGATCCGCGGGATTGGCTCGACACGAGCAACGGACGAGTTAGGCTTTGCCGCCTGGCTGTTAGGCATCGCTCGCAATCAAGTACTGGCGCATTATCGCCGGACGAAGTCGCACCCCCAGGTAGAGCTGACGACAAAGCACAACAACGAGGCGCAGAGTGTCGCCGAGGAAGGCGATCCACTACTTGTGCTTATGGCGCGTGAAAGCTGGACCGAGACGGTGGACGCCCTCAATCAGCTTCCTCCAGACCAGCGCTCCGTCATCTTATATCGCTGCGTGCTTGGCTATCCACTCGACGAAGTGGCAAAATTCATGTCGAAAAAGCCGGGTACGATCAGCGCTCTGCAGTTTCGGGCGCACCTGTCTCTGGCACGGCGTCTCGATGCTGGCGCCAGAGCATGCGGACAAGAACAGCAGCAAACCTACAGGTATGGTCGCTGACGCGCCCAGTCTCGTGCGCTAATCGACTCCACCATTCACCACTGTAGGAGAAGCCGAAGCCTCGCCAGGCGAGGATTTCGTCGAAGTTACCCAAAGCGCGGCGCTGTCCCACATTGGACCAAACGCGTGTGGCAACGGTTGTGGCTGGATATGGCGCAGCCCGAACTGTCGCAGGTGTTCGCGAATGCAGGCGCGAGCGATGTCGGGAGTATTGTTCGTTCGGCTCAGGTGGGCCAGCCAGAGCCAGCGCGGCCCATCATCCAACGCTTTTTCCAGAGCAAGTTTTGTCTGGTCATTGGAGAGATGGCCCGTCGGGCCGAGGATTCGCTGCTTGAGATACCAGGGATAGGGGCCGTTCAAGAGCCGCTGGTGGTCATGGTTCGCCTCAACAATAATCAGATGCGCTGACCGCATCGCTTCGAGCATCGCATCGGTCACCATCCCCGTATCGGTCGCCACGAAGACACGCCAGGCCGCACTGGATAGCATGTAGCCACACGGCGCGACGGCGTCATGCGAGACAGGAAAGCTCGCGATCTCAAGCCTGCCCCATGACAATGCATGCCCAACAGGCATCTCGACACGCTCGGGAGGCGGCGCGCCCGGCATGCCGCGTTCTGGCATCGCACAGAGTGTATTGAGGGTGCGGGGATCGGCGATCAGGGGGATGCCAAAGAGGCGCGCGAATGTTCGCGCGCCGCCAGCATGGTCGGAGTGCTCGTGCGTAATCAGGATCGCGCTGATATCCTCTGGTTTGACATGCGCCTGATGCAGTCGGCTTTTCAGCTCTCTCAGACCGAAGCCATCGTCCACCAGAACGGTCGTCGTGTCGTTCTGCACAACGATAGCATTCCCGTCGCTGCCGCTGCCAAGTGATACTACCCGCACGACACACCGCACTTTCGCCAGAGAGCGCCCATGCTGAACAAAACATGTCGGCGCCGCGACAGGGACGGCAAACAGATATAGACACAGGCCGTCTCCGCCTATCGTATCGCGCTCCCGATGGGAACGCAAGTCACTCATCCGTTGGTGAGCCATGAGTGAGCGCTGCGCCAAGCAGTGTGGCGGCGTTGCCACTGAGCGCCAGCGCCAGATCAGTATCGGACAGGCCCGACGCGCGCACGTAGTCAAGCATGCGCCGCTGGCCCAATAGCGGAAAGTCGCTGGCCCACAAGAGCTTCTCCGGTCCAACGATCCGTGCGACGATAGTAAATATCTCGGGCCGGTACAGATAGAGTGAGGCGGCGGAATCATACCAGAGCTGTGCGGCTGCCGCGTGAACCTCTGGCATCAGCTCATAGAAGGGATACCCCCCTCCCCAATGCGACGCGACAATGCGTAAATCAGGAAACGCGGTCAGAAACGCCTGCAATTCGGCGGGGGTCACATTGCCTTTTCCTGAGTAGAGATGACCAATCGGCTCGCTCGTATGCGTCAGGACAAAGAGATTGTAGGCCCGTGCCACCTCGGCAAGTGGCTCGAAGTGCCGTGTCTCGCTCAGGCGATAGCCCTGGCCGTGCGGCATGAGTTCGCCGATGCCAGGCATACCCGCACGCGCACATCGATCCACCTCGGCGACGGCCCGAGCGCCAGCCAGTGGCTGCGCCGCTGCCAGCCCGATAAGGCGCCCTGGATACCGCCGCATGGCCTCGATCACATAGCTGTTGCAGTCCTCGATCAGCCCTGGATCGCTCCATCCGAAGGGGAAAGTCACTGAGCAGTCAACGCCATCGACATCCATCGACGCCACCAGGTCATTCGCGTCAGCCGTTTTGGCGCGCGGGCTGCCATAGAGCTCAGCGAACCAGGGATCGCGCGCAATATACCGCTCTCTCTGCGCAATGATTTCCGGTGGAAAGATATGGGTATGGAAGTCAACAATCATGAGTCTGACTCCTTGCGAAGTGAGCAACAGCCAGTGTTATTTGGGCTGGAGCAGTATAGCACGTCACTTCACACGCACCGTGCGCCTGATCGTGTCGGCGGATGGCCGGATATGGCAGCATTTCCAAGTTGGGAGCTATGGTATACTGGTGACAATCCCAGCGCCCGGTATGTAGGTATGTATGGGTATGCCCACTGTGGGTCGGCCCATGAGGTACAATATATACTGAGGCGCTTATGGGTTGGCACAGCGGGAGCTCAGTCATCTCTGCGCGCCCCGCAAGCGGCCGGAATTGGATTCCGAAAGGAGCCTGACTCTTGGATTCTACGAAGACATCGCACGGCGCGCCGCATGGATGGCTGCCTGCCGAGCAGCCTGCACAGGGCGACGACCCCGAACTCTCCGAGAGCGATGAGCTTACCGAGGAGTTGTGCGAGGCAACGATTGTCCGACTTGATTCCTCAGCGTTCGAGGCACTCTTCCAGAAGGCTCGCGCCTGAAAAGCCGACCAACCCTCTGGCGTTTCGCCATCCTGAGTCTCACTGGCGCCACAGCGCCTTATCAAGGCTCAGAAAGCGAAAGGTGATACGGTTTCAATGGAAGTAATAAAAGTCACTCCACGCGGTTACTGCTATGGTGTCGTGGATGCAATGGAAATCGCGCGGAAAGCGGCCAGAGATCCCGCACTGCCGCGTCCTATATATATCATTGGCCTCATCGTTCACAATCGCTTTGCTGTAGAGGAACTCAACCGGCTTGGCGTCCGCACGCTCGATGGGTCTAACCGGGCGGCGATTCTCGATCAGGTATCTGAGGGAACCGTCATCTTCACCGCGCATGGGGTCTCGCCACGCGTCAAGGAGCGCGCCCGCGAGCGCGGTCTGCATGTGATCGACGCGACCTGCCCAGACGTGACCAAAACGCATAACCTCGTGCTTGATTTCGCGGCACGCGGCTATCAGATCATCTATATCGGCAAGAAGGGCCATCCCGAACCGGAAGGCGTCGTGGGAGAAGCGCCCGACGCCGTCTATCTGGTAGAAACTGAGGCAGACCTCGATGCGCTACCTGAGCGCATTCTGCACGCCGAGAACCTGATGGTCACCACGCAGACAACATTGAGCCAGTGGGATACGAGACGACTGGTTGAGGCAATATGTAGGCGATTCCCACACGCCGAGGTCTACAACGAGATTTGCAAGGCGACGCAGGATCGGCAAGAAGCCGTCGCGCGTATGGCGCGCGGCGCAGATCTGACCATAGTCGTCGGGGACCCACGCAGCAACAACACCAACCGGCTCGTCCAGGTGGCTGAGGAGCTGGCTGGCAGCCCCGCGATTCGCATCGAGTCGCTGGCTGATCTTCCGCCGGGTATTCTAGAGGGCAAGCAGCGCGTGGCAATTACCGCTGGCGCATCCACTCCCAGCCAGATTGCCCGTGAGGTCATTCGCTTCGTGCAAAACTTCGGCATATCCACCCGTATACTTCCGCAGTATGATGGAGAGGAGCCATCATCCAGGTCCGCGAAGTCCGCGACTGTACCTGCAATGAGGGAAGACGCCTAGCCAGTACGGGCAGGCGCTCCTTTCCTCAATTGGGCCGTGTAGGGGACTAACCCTAACTCCGTATAGACACGGCCTGTTTGTTCGAGAGGGCGCCGGTACTCGCCTGACGTTATCCTGACGTTCTATGGAGGAATGGAAGCGCTCGTCAACCGCTGCGATCTGCCTGTAACGTGTGCGCATCGGTAGCGCCGGTGGCAGGAAGACAGGTTGGTCGTGTGGTGATCGCTTTCGGAGGGACCGGCATAATGAAAAGCCTGAGCGTTATCCTCGCAGATGAATCACTCTGTTCCCTGCGTGAGCTGGCGGGATGGTGGGGCGCTGAGCCGCCTGCCACCGATACCGCCGAAGCGCGCCAGAAACTCGAACGCGCGATGCGCGACACAATTGCCGCGCGTTTCGTATGGGAGCATCTGACCGAGGATGAGCGTCGCGTCCTCTTTGCCGTGGCTGGGCCATCCGCGCGAAACTGGTGTCTGGTTGAGAGCATCGCCGACCGAACTCACCTCGATGAGGATGAGGCCGAGGCAACGCTCAATCGCCTGGTCGAGCGTCATCTGGTCTTTGTCGAAACAGCGAAGGTCCAAGGCACCGAGCTTATCGGGCAGCGAGTGACGTTTTACGGTTACTCAGCGCCGCGCAATACCCAGGCAGCCATCGAAGAGAAGCGCATCGCCTATGTGCCTACAGAACTCGTGACCAGTCTGTATGCCAGTGGCCGCGAGCTCTACATTTCTCATGCCGATCGCTCAGACAAAACCATGGATGAGCTGCTGATGCCCTATCGCCAGGGCGACCTTGATCAAATCGGGCGCCGATTCGGGCTCAGCGTTCAGGCATATTATTCGCGCAATGAGGTGCGCGCCGCCATCGCCGAAAATCTCACACAGGCTGAAGCGGTACGTTATGCGCTGGCGCGGGTGGATGCACGGGTGCAGGCGACCTACGACTGGCTGCGTCGCCGTGGTGGCCGAGTCACCATCAATGCCCTGCGCGCGCAGGTCCACCTCAGCGAGTGGGAACTGTCCGCGCTCATTCACACCGTTGAGGAATATGCTCTGGCGTTCGATACATTTAGCGAGGGCGAGCGGATTCTCTTCTTGCCAAAGGAAACGCTGGCGAATCTTGCCCGCGCCGATGGACGCCCACATGCGGCTGTTGGTCTTCAGGAGACCGATTCCCCTCAGGCGGTGCGTCCTGCCGATACCACCTTCATCTGGGACATTGCGGTGCTGGTTGCGGCATCCTATGGGCAGGAGATTGAGCTAACGCGGTCCGGGACTCTGCCGAAGCGCGCGGCACAGCGGCTCACTCCCATGCTTCTGGGTGAGCGAGCGCGCCGCAGCGAGCGCGAGGCGCTTGACTATGTCGACCTCCTCAAGCAGCAGGCGCATGATCTTGGCCTCGTGGTGGCGTCTCCCTCGACCGCACGGCAACGCAACCAACTGACGCCGGGGCAGAAGCTCGATTCCTGGTCGCGACACGACCTCGTCATGCAGGTGCGTCGACTTTTCCGTCGCTGGCCAACCGATCGCTGGTGGATCGACATGCCGGGCGCTGGCTACCACGAGTTCCATTCGTTTTACATCGAGATTCCGCTGGCGCGCGAACTGGTAACCCGTTTGCTCAAACGCTGCAAGACTGGCGTGTGGTACTCGCTCGATTCATTCAGGGCGACACTGCAAAGCGATGATCCCTATGTTTTGCGCCCGTCGCAGCGTTGCGCGGGAGAGGCGGGATTCAAACTGGCCGAAGAGCTACGCGCGCATTGGGACGCCACCGATGGCGAGATTATCACCGGGATGTTCCGCTCAACACTCTACGATCTGGGTATGGTGGCTCTTGGCTACAATCGTGAGGTAGTTCCCACCGCGAACGAGCGAGTCAACCCCGATGGCTTCATGCTCACCGAGCTTGGCGCCGAGGTGCTCGCTAGCGAACAGAGCGCCAGCCAGATGTTCTCGTCGCGCGCGCTGGTCGTGCAGCCTAACTTCCAGGTGCTGCTAATGGAACCATACATGCCCGCGATTTACTGGCTGTTGCGTTTCGCGTCGCTCGACCAGATGGGCCGCGTCAGCCAGTTTACGCTCACTCGTGAGGCGCTTCGGCGCGGCATGGAGGACGGTACGACCGTTGACGATGTGTTGCGCTTCCTGCAGACGCACAGCCAGAAGTCGCTACCACAAAACGTGATCTACACCCTGCGCGACTGGGCGCGTCAGAGCCGTGAGACACCACAGCCCCGAATTACGCTGCTGGAAGTCAACGATGAAGCGCTGGCGGGCGAGTTGGTCACGTCGCCAAAACTGCGCGCCTACCGCTTGCGACGCGTTGGGCCAAAGTCTGTGGCTGTGCCGCCAGAGATAAGTCTGGGTGACCTCCACCGGACGCTCACTCGGCTAGGGTACGCCAAGAAATTGCGGAGCGGCTTCGAGGAGCTGGTGGCGGCTGCCCTGCCAACTCGTCGCCGCGCGCGACGTGATGACACTGCCGCAGCCGCTGGCGCTTGAGGCGGGCGGCGCTACCCCGCGAGCGCTGGCACATCAATCGTATCAAAAGACCGGATCGGGACATCCTCCCACTCCGGTCTTTTGCGTATAGATGGTCTCCCGCCCGATGATGGCGCGCTGTCTCTTCAAGCGCATGAAAGCTATCAGGGCTTGATCAGTATTGATCCGTATTGATCAGTATTGAGCGAATGGCACACAACGTGCAGAATCGATTGTAGCGCTGTGGTTGGCCGATGCCCATGTCGGCGCTGCACAAACCACCGGACGCCAACGCTCTCAGCCACCATCGCTTATCCAGGGTGCAGAGAGATGCATTCAGACTCCGCGAACGCAAGAACAGGC
>JACZDA010179963.1_pt1 | contig 11112 bp, 9 predicted proteins | sample 8641761 | NCBI WGS metagenome assembly JACZDA01 (sample SAMN15324611, study PRJNA640507) | soil metagenome | isolation source: intercropping peanut in the first line | place: China: Luxin town, Laibin City, Guangxi Province | collected 2019-07-25 | depth 10cm m | reverse complement strand
TGCGGATTGGCCTGCTTGTGGATGTTGAGGCCAGCGGTCATCAGCAGTTTGGGGCAGGCCGCCCATGCAGGCAGGCTGGCGGCGGCGCACAGCACGAGCGCGCAACAATGCGGGACGCATCGCCGCAGGCGATGGCCCCTGGATCGGGTTGGCATGGTGATTCCGTGCGATTGCAGGAACTGATTTATTAGCACTCGCCCTGGACCGCGTAAACCCGGACGCGCTTGGGTGTTCAGGCTGGCGCAGGCTTGTTGCGCGCTGTTCATCCGCCCGGCGTGTAACCGTAGCGTTGCAGGCTTGCGGCCAGCACGTCTTCCAGGATGCGTTGCTGGTTTGCGGTCAAGGTTTCGCGCCACTTGTCATTGGCGGTGTGCAGCCGGTGCCGCCGCAGCGCGTGTTCGAAGCGTGCCGTCCAGTCCAGTTCGCAGAACGCCGCGACCTGCCGGAAATGGCCGACCGGATCGGTAACGAAATCCTCGTAGCGCACCGACAGGAAGTTCTTCGGATCCAGGCTGCCCACGGCCGCGTCCATCGCCGCCATCGTCAATTTCCACTGGATGCCGGCCAGCGCCACGAACGATTTTTCATGCCGTTCCCATTCGGTGCGTTGCGCGGGATCGAGCTCGCCGAACCCCCACGCGGCGGGTCCGCCCCAGCCTCGCCAGAAGCCGACCGCCAGCAACGAGCCCGCGACGGCGCGGCCGTCGCGATAGACATGAATGAACTTCGCGTCGGGAAACAGCTCGCGCAGGAAGCCGATGCGCGGCCAGCCGGTCAGTTTGATCAGCAGGCGGTGCCGCCGCGACGTTGCAAGTTGCGCCAGCGCCGGCGGAAGCGTCCAGCGATGCAGCGGCGTGACGTCGGATGCCTCAAGGTCGCGGCAGGGGCGCGCAAAGCCGTGGCAATAATGTTCCCAGTACGCGTAGCGCTCCCCCGGCCGCAGGTAGCGCGTCAGCAGGCTGCCCAGCAATGGCCACTGCGCGGCGTGCAGCAACGCGCGGTTGAGGCCGGGCTGCGCAGGAAACAGGTTGCACAGCGGCGACTGCCACGCAACCTGCGGATGTGCGCAGAACATGGCGTGGAAAAGAGTGGAACCGCTGCGGCCGGCGCCGACGATGAAGATCGGGCGGTCGACGGCGGACTGTGCGCGGGCCGCCTGCCGCGCGGCCGCGGGTTGTTGCGTTCCCTGGTACACGCGGTGCCTCCGGCCTGGCCTCGGGGTGCTGTGAACCCGTGGCGCGCCGCGCGCAATGGCGCCGCCGGGTCGATGAAGTTGCGTCGCATCAGCGCAACGTGTCGATCGTAACCACCAGTGCCGGATGCGATGCTGAATGGCGGCGCGCGGCTGGTGGCGCACGTTCAGCGAGGTGCATCCATGGTGGCGCATGTCGCGCGCGCGCGCGCAGGGTCAGGCATGCATGTGCGGGATCGCGGGATTCTGGGACGTCGCCCGTCGGCTGGATGCCGACCAGGGCATGACGGCGCTGGAGCACATGACACAAGCCATTCGCCACCGCGGCCCGGATGACGCGGGTACCTGGCGCGACGCGCAGGCGGGCGTGTGGCTTGGCCATCGGCGCCTGGCAATCGTCGACCTGTCGCCGGAAGGGCGGCAACCGATGGCGTCGGCCAGCGGGCGTTATGTCATCGTCTTCAACGGCGAGGTGTACAACCACCGGCGCCTGCACGCGGAGCTGGAAGTGTTGGGCGCGCACTTCCGCGGGCATTCCGACACCGAGGTGATGCTGGCCGCGATCGAGCAATGGGGCCTCGACACCGCGCTGCAACGCTTCATCGGCATGTTCGCATTCGCACTGTGGGACCGGCAGGCACGCACGCTGACCCTGGCGCGTGACCGGCTCGGCATCAAGCCGCTGTATTACGGCTGGACCGGCACCACGTGGGCGTTTGCTTCCGAACTGAAGGCGCTGGCCACGCTGCCCGGTTTCCGCGGGCAGGTGGATCGCGGCGCGCTGTGCCTGCTGCTGCGGCACAACTACATTCCCGCGCCCCGCTCGATCTACCAGGGCATCGCCAAGCTGCTGCCCGGCACGCTGCTGCGCGTGGACGCGCTGGGCGTGGCGAACGCCGTTGCCGCCGCGGAGTTGCCGGCGCGCGCGCAGGTGTACTGGTCGGCTGCGGACATCGCCACGCGCGGCCGCCAAACCTTGTCCGATCCGGAGGCGATCGAAGCGCTGGACCGGCTGCTGCGTGACGCGGTCGCGTTGCGCATGGAGGCGGACGTACCGTTGGGTGCGTTCCTTTCGGGTGGCGTGGATTCCTCGACCGTGGTCGCCCTGATGCAGGCCCAGTCGACGCGGCCGGTGCAGACCTTTTCCATCGGCTTCCATGAGGCGGCCCACGACGAGGCGCGCCATGCCAGGCGGGTTGCGCGGCACCTTGGCACCGAACACCACGAGCTGTACGTGTCGGCGCGTGACGCGCTGGACGTCATTCCCGCCTTGCCGACGATGTTCGACGAACCGTTCTCCGATTCTTCGCAGATTCCGACCTTCCTGGTTTCCAGGCTGGCGCGGGGTCGCGTCACCGTGTCGTTGTCAGGCGATGGCGGCGACGAATTGTTTGCCGGCTACAGTCGCTACCAGTGGGCGTTGCGGCTGGGACGCCGGCTGGATGCCGTGCCCCGCGTGGTGCGCGGCCGCTTCGCGCGATCGTTGCAAGCGCATCCCGGCGCGTATGAAGCCGTGTTCCGGGCCACCAATCGCTGCCTGCCGCGACGGCTGCGCGTCCGCAATCCCGGCACCAAGGTCGGCCTGCTGGGGCAGATGTTGCAGGCGGACTCGATTGATGCGCGCTACCTGCTGATGGTGTCGCACTGGTTCGACCCGACCACCATCGTGCCGGGCGGCGGCGAACCCATGACGCCCACCGCGGATTTCGCGCACTGGCCCGCGCTGGCCGATCCGGTGGAACGCATGGCGTACAGCGACCTGATCGGCTACCTGCCGGACGACATCCTGGTCAAGGTGGATCGCGCCAGCATGGCCGTGAGCCTGGAAGCGCGCGTGCCACTGCTCGACCACCGCGTCGTCGAATTCGCGTGGCAGGTGCCGATGCGGCAGAAGCTGCGCGACGGACAGGGCAAGTGGTTGCTGCGGCAGGTGCTGTACCGGTACGTGCCGCGCGAGCTGATCGACCGGCCGAAGAAGGGCTTCAGCGTGCCCATCGACGGCTGGCTGCGCGGACCGCTGCGTGACTGGGCAGAGGCGATGCTGGACGCACGGCGCCTGCGCGAGGAAGGCTATTTCAACCCGGCGCCGATCCGCCGGATGTGGGACGAGCACCTGGCCGGACGCGCGCGCGAGCATCATCGGCTGTGGGACGTGCTGATGTTCCAGGCCTGGCTGGCCGAGCACGGCGGCCGCTGAAGCGGCTGGTTCCGCACCCGATTGCTCCACTGGCCGCGGCGCGTGTGTTCAGCCGCGCCGCGCGCGTTCGTCCGGTTGTTCCCACGCTGTGCGCCAGGGGTCGAGATTGATGTCCAGCAGGCGTTCCAACGCCTCGGTGTCCCTGGCAAACCGCGCGACCAGATAACGCCGGGTGTCGGCGCGCATCCGTTGGCGCGGCGCCTTGGCGCGCGAGCGCCCGTACACCAGGTTCGACAGTCCAAGTCGCTTGCCTGCGTTCACCAGCGGATGCAATCCACCGCGCCGCAGCCTCGCCGCCGTCCGGTGCGCGAGCTTCGCCAGCAGCACGTTGCGCGGCAGTCCACCCGAATTGATTTTTTCCGTGGGCAGACTCTGTGCCGGCGCGGCGGGCAGCCCGAACGCGCGCTCGACCTGACGCACGTACTCGGTCTGGCGCCGCTTCAGGTCATCGTAAAAAGTCACGTGCACCTGGTTGCGACCAAAGGCGTCGATCCAGCGTGCCAGGTGCCGCGCGTACAGGCTCGGCTCCACCATCGATGGCAGGTCGCGGACCGCGGTGTCGAAATCCAGTGCGGTCGCGCCGTACTGACGCAGGTGCAGATAGTGCGACCAGGTGCGGTCAATCGGCCGCCGCAGGGTCACCAGCAGCGCGGGCCGTCGCAGCGTGCGCTGCACCCGCGCGACGGCGTCGGCGTTGGGAAACAAGGTGGGCGAGACCGCGAGGATTCTGCGGTGCCGGGTCGGGTTGAAATGGCGGAAGTGGTTGGCGTACCAGTCCGTGCCCTGCCCGAAATTCTCCGCGAAATAGAAGGTTTCCTTCACGTCTTCGGGCAGGCAGACGTCCCGCCTTGCCAACAGGTATTCGTACAACCAGGTCGATCCGGTGCGCATGGGCCCAAGGACAAGGCCGGTTGGCAGGTGTCGGTCCGGGTTCGTCATGCCGCATCTCCATGGGGAAAACATCGCGGGGCTGCCGGTATGGTCCGGGCACCGCAGTCAGATCAAAAAAGTTGCCTGGCGAGTGGACGCTGCATGCGCCGGTAATACAGCCGCGTGTAGGCGACGGCGAGCGGGCGCACGACCGGCACGCCGCGCCGCGCCGAACGCAGCGCGTGGAACCGGCGCATCGCCATTTTTTCGTTGAGGAAATAGTTCAGCAGCAGTCGGTCGAGGCGGGCCGGCGCCAGCGCCTCGTATTCCGCGAGCAACTGCAGGTGGTCGAAGGCGGTCCAGGCGCGGGGGCCGCTGCGGCGGCCCGGCAGCATCAACAGCGATACCACGAAGCGCGCGAAGTCCTCTTCGGGATGGCCACGCCACACGTGGTGCGGGTCGAAGAAGCGCCACGTCCCACGCGTCGGATCGAAGCGGAAGTTGCGGGCCTCGAAACCGGTGACCACCAGCGTGCGTGGCCGCTCCCGCATGCGCGCCAGCAAGGCCGCGTCCGGCGCCAGGAAGCTGTCGCGCCGGTAATCCTTCAGCGGATAGCCGTTGGCGTCACCGTGGTGCAGGTGCGCCAGCAATTGCATGGCGCTGCGCAGCGCGGCTTCGCGCGTGGCGCGCACGCGTTCGTGCAGCAGCAGCGTGCGCAGATCCGGTCCGCCCAGGACCGGATACACCACGCAGGCGCGATCGATGCGCGTGGGGCGGCACACCGCCTGGTCGAGCGTGTGCAGGAAGCACAGGTCGGCATATTCGCGTGCGGCCGTGGCCACGCACGCAGGGTCGTCAAGGTCGCGCCGTGGATCGTCGCCGTGGCGCATGATCTTGTAGAAACCGCCGGCCGCTTCCGCCACCCACGATTCTTTGCGGCGCCTGAAAGCCAGGTTGCCGATCGGGTCCGTGGGCGGTGCTGCGGCGATCATCATTGCGTGTCCATGGCGGGTCCGATTCCAGCGCGCAAGTGGCGCGCCTGCGTGGGCTTGCGGCGGCATCAGGCCAGGCCGGTGACGAGTGCGCGGATGTCGCTGCCGGCGCCAACCTGATCCTCGGCCACGAAACGGCCGTGCACGAGGCGGAACAGGTTGGACTGTTCGGCCGGACGGTTCTCGATCACCGCCAGCCGCGCGTCGGGCCGCATCGCAGCGCGCAGGTTGCGCAGGGCGTCGGTGAGCTTGGGGTCGGAAAAGTAGTCGCGGTTGAGGATGTTCGCGGCGATCACGAGGTCGGCTTTCTCGTGCGGCCACGGCTGGAAGATGTCGTAGCGCTCCAGCCGGATGTCGTTGCCCAGCCGGGGCAGCAGCGCACGATTCATCAGCGTGATTGGACGCACGTCACGGCAGCGGGTGATGTCGAAGCGCGCGAACAGCTTGCGCACGATGCCCGATTGCGCGCGCGGCGCCGCGAGCGCTTCGTTGTAGATCACGAAGAACGGGTTGGCGAACATGAACGGAATGGACTCTTCATCGCAGAAGAACATCCCGTTCCGGGTCTTGCACGCGTACGCGCGGACATGCTGGTCGGTGACGTAGTAGCGCGTGAACCGCACCGACTGCATCACGCTGAGCGAGGTGCTGCCATCGGATGCACCGACGTCCAGGACCACCGGCGGCGCGGTGAACGGCTGGCTGGCCAGTTGCCGCGTAGTGGCCGGGTAGCGGTCCGACCAGGTGGTCTTGAACACGCCGTGGATCTTCATCCGCAGCAGGATTTCGTTGGCATCGCGGTCGCTGATCGTGGCGTCCAGCAGGCGGCGCGGATCGGGGCAGCCGCGCGGCGCACCGGGCCAGAATTTCGTGCAGAAACTGCGGTTCAGGCGGATGGGTCGTTTCATGGGGCGCTGGTCAGTTGGCGATAGAGGTGCGCGAAGCGCTGGCCGATGGCCGCGCGCGCGAAGTGTTCGATGACGCGCCGGCGCGCGCGCAGGCCGCGCGCGTGGCGGTCGGCGGCGGACAGGGCGGCCAGCTGCGCCCAGCCCTGGCAGAGCGTCGCCGAGTCGCGTGGCGGCACCACGACGCCGGTGTCGCCGATGATCATGGCCGCGTCGCCAACGTCGGTGCTGACGCAGGGCACGCCGCACGCCATCGCTTCGGGCAGGGCGTTGGGAAACGCCTCGCCGCGCGAGGTCAGGGTCGCGATGTCGAACGCGGCGTCCAGCGCGGGAATGTCGTCGCGCCGTCCGCACAACCGCACGTGCGGACGCAAGCCCGCCGCGTCGATGAGATCCAGCAGCGGCTGGTTCGCCGCATCCGCGCCCTCGCCGACCAGCACGAACACGGCATCCGGGTGATCGGCATGGAAGCGTGCGGCGGCGGCGAGGAAATTGGCGTGGTCCTTGGTTGGATGCACGCGCGCGACCATGCCGATCACCAGCGCATCGGGTCGGATATCGAGCTCGCGGCGCACGTGCACGCGGGCCACCGGGTCGGGCTTGAGCCGTTCCGTGTCGTAGCCATTCGGAATCACCACCGAACATCGGCCGGAAAACCCCAGGCGACGATGCTGCGTGGCCGCGAACTCGGACACGTAGCGGATGCACGCGGCCGAGCGCGACAGCCAGGCGCTGGCGCGGATCACAGCACGCGTGCGGCGCTTCTCGCTGCCAAGATCGCTGAGCGAATGGTGCACGCCCCAGATCAGGGGCGTGTGCAGCCCCGCCAACGCCAGCGACGTCAGCAGGTTGGCGTGGTACATCCACGCGTGTACCACGTCGGGTTTGTCACGGCGATCGCACAACGCGTGCCGCAGGCGCAGTACGTCACCGGGCGTCGCGCGACCAGGATGCATGTCAAGGTGGCGCAGCGGTGCGAGACCCGCCACGCGCCCGCTCAACACGCTCTCGCCGCGCAGCACCACGACGCTGTTTTCCGGTTCGCGCAGCGTTTCCAGCAGACCGCACAACGCGAGTTCGGCGCCGCCAACTTCAAGGCCGGTGATGACGTGGCAAACCTTCATCGGATGGCTCCCGTCACGGTCGTCATCGCCCGGCCCGGCCGGCGTTGCGCGGGCCATCCGCGTGGGGCGCAACGGCGGGACCACCCGCTGGCGCGAAATCGAGCGGCAAGGGCGGCGCGCGGCGCCGGCGAAAGCGCTGGCGGAACAGGGCCAGCAAGCCGTAGTACTGGAAGATCGCCACCAGTCCGTCGATCTGTACCCGGTGGCGCGCACCCTGCAGCGTGCTGAACGAGCCATACAGCACGATCATCAGCACGAAGTAGATCACCATGAAGCGCGCGGTCATGGTGCCGCGCCGCCACACGCAGAGCATGCCGTAGAACATGAAGGGCAGCAGCGCCCAGTACACCATCTGCGGCAGGTCCATGAAACCATAGCCTGGTGCGGTGTGGAACGGGATGGGCGTGACCATGAAGCGGATCACGCCGACCACCGGGTTGACCATGTTGGCGCGCACCGAATACACCGCGCCCATCAGGCTGCCGTGGCCCATGTGGCGGACCACCACCAGCAGGGCTGCGGCCGCCAGCAGCCACAGCCACGGGTTGCGCCGGCCGTGCCGCGACAGGAACAGCGTGATCCCGAAGGCGGCCGCCAGCATCAGCGGCACGTACAGGCGCGTCATCGACAGCACGAAGGTGGCCGCCAGCGCCACCACCACCGCGCGCACCAGGCGGCGCTGGTCCGCCAAAGCGACCGCGTACACGCCCGCGGCGGTGGCGGTGGCCACCAGGGTGTCCTTGAAGTTGGGGATCGTGGACCACGCCAGGATGTCCGGGCTCAAGGCCACCAGCGCGAACAATCCGATGCCGACGCGGCGACTCATGCCCAGGCCCGCGCACGCCGTTTTCGTCAGCAAGCCGGCGCCCAGGAACGTCAGCACGATGTTGATCGCGACCGGTGCGTAGTAGCCGTGCCCGAACAGCGTAACCGCCGTGGCGTTGTAGACGTAGTAGGCGACGTTGGAGCCGGTGACGGTGCTGACGATGTAGCGGTAGTGGCTGAGGATGTCGAGCAGCCCGATGCCGTTGTCCGCCAGCTGCTCGCCGATGTGCAGGTAGCGCATGTCATCGTCGAACGTGTAGCTGCCGTCGAACAGCCAGCCGAAGTACAGCAGGAACAACCCCGTCTTGACCACCGCGGTACCGAAGCTGACGGCCACGTGGCGCGTGAATGCATACGCGATCACCAGCCCCGACACCAGGATGAAGCATGCCGGCACGACCAGGTCGGTGAGTGGGAACGGGTGCATGGCTAGGTCCGCCCCGGCTTGTCGCACAGCGCGCGGAACGCCCGTTCCGAGTTCCGCACCAGGGCGTCCAGCGAATACGTCGCGGTGATCCGTGCACGGGCCGAGGCGCCGCGCCGCGCTGCTTCGCCCGGCCCGGCAAGCGCCTGCGCAAGGCGTTCGATGCCCGCCGCGAGCGCCGCCGGATCGCGGGGTGGAACCACCACGCCGCAGTCGCCGACGATGCGGGCGGAGTCGCCGACGTCCGTCACCACGCACGGCCGCTCGCAGGCCATTGCTTCGGCGATGACGTTGGAAAAACCCTCACCGCGGGAACTTGAAACGGCGATGTCGAGCGCGCTGTAGACGTCGGCCAGGTCGCTGCGCGGTCCCGCCCAGGTCAGGCTTGAATCACCAAGGCCCAGCTGCTGTGCGTGCGCGTGCATCGCCGTCACCCGCCCGGGCTGTCCGCCGCCCACGCACACGAAACGCCACGTGGGGTGACGTTTGGCCAGTGTGCCGATCGCCGCGAGGAACGTCGGGTGATCCTTCATCGGGTCGATGCGGCCGACCAGGCCCACCAGCGTGCAGCCGGCATCGATGTGCCATTCCCGCCGCACGCGCCCACGCGCGGTGGCATCAAAGCGGAAACGCCCGACGTCGATACCGTTCGGGATCACCTGCATCCGCGCGCGTGGATAACCCAACGCTGCGTGGTACGCCGCGCCAGCCTCGGAGTTGGCGATGATGCGGTTCGCGAGGTGTGCCGCGCCGCGGCTCAGTCGGAAATTCAGGCGCGACAGCCAGTCGCGGTGACTACGGTCGATCAGGCTGGAACGCACGCCCCAGACCACGCGCGCGCCGGGGCACGCGACGCGTGCGCACAGGGCGAGCATGTTGCCCAATGGCATGTAGCCATGGACGATGGCCGGGCGTTGCCGGCGCAGTGCGCGCAGCAGCCGCCACAGAAAACCGGCGACGTCCCGGCGCCCGCGCTTGCCAAGGTCGATCAGCGGCACGCCCGCGCGTTCCAGCTCGGCCTGGAACGCGCCACCACCATAACAACACGCGACGCTCACCGGCCAGCCGTGCCGGTGCAAGCCCGTGGCCAACGCCACCAGTTGCCGCTCGGCGCCGCCCCGCCGCAGTGAACGCACCAGAAACAAGATGGCCGGAGTATCCGTGGCAGTCGTGGCCCTGACGGTGGGCCGGGTGTCGAACGCGACATTCATGGTTGCGCCGCCTCGACGGCCGCGGCGCGCGTCGACACCGAGCGCACCAGCGCGCTCCACTGGACGAGGATCGTCGGCAGCGCGTAGGCCGCGACCACCGCGCGCGCCCGTTGGCCGAGTTGATCGCGCAAGCCGGCATTGCGCATCAGCCGGTCGAGCGCCGCGGCCAGCGCCGCCGTGTCGCCGGGTGGCACCAGCCAGCCGTTGCGGCCATGGTCGATCAATTCGCGCGGACCCGTGTCGCAGTCGAAACTCACGCAGGCCGTGCCCTCCGCCATGGCTTCCAGCAGCGCGTTGGGGAACCCCTCGTAGCGCGAGGACAGGACGAACAGATCCGCGCGCCGCATCGCGGCACGCACGTGGGCGTCGAAACCCGGCAGTGCGATGCGTCCGGCCAGGTGGTGCGTGGCCACGCGTTGTTCCAGCGGGGCGCGCAACGGCCCCTCGCCCAGGATCACGAGGTTCCAGTCGGCGTGCCGCGCGGCCAGTTGCGCAAACGCGTCGATCAGCAGGTCGAAACCCTTTTCGGGCGCCAGCCGGCCGACGGCGAGCAGGGTGTGGCGGTCCCGGTCGCCGGGAACCTTAGCTTCGTCGGGTGCGGGCACGGCTGTGACGGGATTGGCGATGACGTCCACCCGGCGCCGCACCAGTGCTTCGAGTTCGTCGGCACAGCGGCGTGTTTGCGCCACGATCACGTCGGCCCGCGGATATACCCAGCGGCGCAGCGCACGCCACACGCCGCGCATATGGTGGCCGTTGAGGAAGGTGCGCTCCGAAATGATCACCGGCACGTGCAGCCCGGCTGCCGCGATCAGCACGCGCACGTTGCTTTCCGCGATGAAACTGACCACCGCGTCGGGCCGGCAGGCCGCGATCGCGCGGCGCAGCGCGCGAATGCGCACGAAATTATGGCCAATTGCCGCCAGCACGTGCGCGGAATTGCCTGCCACGTCCAGCGCGATGCGTTGCACCGCCGGATCGAGCCGATAGGTGTCCATCCGGCTTGAAGCCAGCGTGATCAGCGTGACCTGGTTGCCGCGTTCGACCCACGCGTTGGCCAGCAGCGTCATGACGCGTTCGGCGCCGCCGCCGCCCAGGGACGAGATGACCAGCGCCAGTTTCATCGGAGGGTGCTGCCTGGTTGCGTACGTCCGAACACGGAGGGTTCCACGCCGAGGTGCCGGTGGACAAAGTGCCACGCCAGGCCGCGCCAGATCACCAGCGACAACGACGCGCCGATCGCGGCGCCGGTGGCGCCCAGCTTCGGCACCAGCAGCACGGCGGCGATGCAATTGGCGACGATGCCGACCATGACGAACACGGAAGCCTGCTTCTGGTATTTCGTCATGGACAGCATGAAGCCCACTTCACC
>JACZDA010001682.1_pt1 | contig 11127 bp, 10 predicted proteins | sample 8641761 | NCBI WGS metagenome assembly JACZDA01 (sample SAMN15324611, study PRJNA640507) | soil metagenome | isolation source: intercropping peanut in the first line | place: China: Luxin town, Laibin City, Guangxi Province | collected 2019-07-25 | depth 10cm m | reverse complement strand
TTGCTAGAACGTGTAAGTAATTGATTCCATGGCTCCTCAGGCAGGACTCGAACCTGCAACCCTTCGGTTAACAGCCGAATTTCAATGCGAAGCTGTGCAAGGGCAAGCCAGGAAGCTAATACAAAATCAACGACATGCATTCGAGAACGATCCGCCGCTTCGCCTATCTCAGCACTAAAGTAGTTACAAACGTAGTGACAGTCCACAACTCGTTGCCTGTGATGTGCGGCTGACCTTCCCCCGTTGAATGGTCCAGAAGAAGTGACAATCGAATAAACCCTGGAGAGTCTCTCGCGCACACGATCAGCATTTGGAGCATCAGCATGACGGGATCGCTAGCGAATGGATACGTGATGATCGGCTGTCCGGCGCGCGGACCACCAACGCGGCGGGACTGGAAAGGAGATTTTTTCGCGGACCGTCGAAGAGCGCCTTGCACTAGGGGGCCAGGCCCTCACTTATCTGTTTGGTGCGATTCAGTTCCAATTGAATGATGGCATCCAAAGTAGACCACGGAATTGCGCCGTTAACCATTCGTCCGTTGATAAAGAAAGTTGGCGTTTGTTGAATTTGTAGTTGTTGCCCGGCTTTCAAACTATCATCAACTTGTGCGGCGGTCCAGTTATTCTCAATGCAGGCTGCGATCTTGGCTCTATCCAGGTGCTGCTCCGCCGCAATATTCAGGGCACTGGCGCGCACATTCGTTTCGTTTATCTGGTCCTGATGCTGAAAAATCCAATCGTGCCAAGCCCAAAACGCGTCTTGCTTTTCCTGGCCGAGACACCGTCCTGCCTCGGCTGCTGCTCGGGCCCACTTGTGAATGCTCTGAAGCGGAAAGTCTTTGAAGACCACGCGAACGTCATTGGGATATTTCACAGGGATGTTCTTGCGGATCATGTCAGCGAACTGGCGGCAGTAGGGACATTCGAGATCGCTGAATAGCACGATCGTAACTTCAGCTTGCGGCGAGCCGAATGAGAATCCGTTAGTAGGTATCCGCTGCAAGTTATCGAGAAAAGGACTGCTGTTTAAATCCCACACCGTGCCGTTGATGAAGTGCTCGCCATCAGATGTGTAATAGACTCGTTCGAGTTTCGCGTCATCGCGATTCACATGCACAACAGCGCGATAGTAACCCTTTATGACGTCAGGTGCGAGGTCCTCGATTTTTATTTGGACTTGCGAGCTGTAACCTTCTGCATAGCGAAGGTAAGCCTCCAATTTTGCTTTGTTCAACGCTGGCGTCGAAGACCTATGAGCCTCAATATTGGGTGCACAGACTTCAGCGGCCCTCATTGTGAGGCTCATTCCAAACATGGCCATTGTTATCGCGCGAATCACACTTTCCTTTCGCATAGCCAATTCCTCCGAGATTTAGCTTCTAACCAACCGGAATCCCACGTCAGCCGCGTCTGTACAAGCGCCAGCATAGCGCCTACGCTTGAAGCCCACAGGCAGAATCTGTGCTTTATAACGACTCGTTACTTATTGGTACCAGAAGTACTGCTCGCCGGAGGCGAAAGTTCGCACCGGCCAACTGAAGTTGCTTGTCGGACTGGCAAAGTTATATCCTCCTCCCTGCTCGACGACGAAGGTATCCTTGTCGAGCACGACGACATCAAAGTAATCAGTGTTGTTGGAGACGTGATCGACCGTTCTCGTCCAAGCCTCCGAATAATGGCAGTTCTGCACTATATTTTCAAGGCCGGCGCTGGCCGGCGATTCGTCGCTGGTAGCATTCGTCTGTGCGATGAGCCAACTTTGCCAGTTCGTCCCGCTTGATAAGGGTGGGGCGAGAAGGAGCGCTGCCTTCCACTGATTCAAGCTGGGCGCAGGGGCCCAATTCCTAAAGCCGCCGGTGGCAGAATAATTCCAAGTGGGGTTCGGCCAGCCTTGATAATACCCCCCCGTTGTCGACCGGGTAGCGTGGAGTCGTGCGCTCCCAATGGACCGAGCCGTATCCGCTCTCATGACTTTAACCGCCGACAATGCAAACGCAATGATCATGCCGGGCAGCATGAATCGGTTGAGATAGCATCTGAGTGTCATAAGCGCTCCCTTCTGTTTCAAGCAAAAGTTATTGAGCAAGCGATAGCACCAGCCGAAAGCCGACGTTAGAAGCACCGATCGCAGCTTCGCCCTTGCCGCGCCCGCCGGGGCGGTAACGCATACAGTATTGGTCTGTGCACAAGAACGATCCGCCCTTTTGGACGCGCTTGCGTACGCCGGGATCGGATGGGTCGTAGCTGTTGGCGGGACCTTGGGGATTCCGAACTACGCCGCCTTGCGCAGCCAGCGTTTGATAGTAATCAGCGCGGTACCAATCTGACGTCCATTGCCAGACGTTGCCGCTCATGTCGCAAAGGCCAAAGCCGTTCGCGGGATACGAACAGACGGGAGCTGTTCCGATGAAACCGTCTTCGCCTGAGTTGTGGTCGGGGAAATGACCTTGGAAGGTATTGGCCATGTGTTTGCCGCTTGGCGTATCTTCGTCACCCCAGGCAAACGTCTTCCGATCTAAGCCGCCGCGTGCCGCGAATTCCCATTCCGCTTCGGTTGGCAGCCGCTTTCCGGCCCATGTTGCATAAGCCACGGCATCTTCGAACGAGATCTGTACAACGGGATAATTCTCTCGTCCGTTAATATTGCTGCCCGGCCCCTCGAGACGACGCCAATTTGCACCTTGCTGCCAGCGCCACCAATTTAGAAGGTTATTCAACGGAACAGGGTTGGATGGAGGCGTAAATACCGGGGCCCCGGGCTTCAACATCTCAGGCGGAGCGTCAGGATAGAGTGCCGGATCCGCCGAACGCTCCGCCGATGTAACGTAGCCCGTCGCCTTTACGAACCTCGCGAACTGTTCGTTGGTAACCGTCGTCCGATCCATCCAGAATCCATTGACGTAGACTTTGTGGACAGGTCTGGCGTCCGGGAACATGGGGTCGTCGCTACCCATCCAGAATTCTCCTCCAGGAATCCAGACCATACCTTCTCGCGTTTTATCCGTCTGTGGGATGGTTCTGTTAGAAGGACCCGTTGCTGTTGCGGTTGTAGAAACATTCCGTAAAAGCTGTCTCGAGGGTGCTTCCGCCAAACATCGCGACCCGCTGCCGGTGACTGTTTGGCCTCTATACGCCACCGGCAGTAAGCACGCAAGGAGAGTAAGGAATCTCATAACTGCTATCCCTATCTCGGCGCGCAGGTCCGTCCGAGGTTCTCTAGAATGTACTGCCGATCGAACTGGTTGGTCTTGCCGTCGTAGCCATCGGTAATCGGGAGATTGAAATCGTACCAACTGGAGGACTCGTCGTTGGAGCCGCTCTTATGGAACAGCGCCCAGTTCGCGATATCGCGCCCGTCGACAACGCCATCCACATTGCCGTCACCGGGGCATTGGCCTTCCGAGTTGAGTATGTTCGACAACTCCTCGCTCAAAGCGTTAAATTCGGCAGCTTCGTCGGGAGTTAGTCCTTTGGTCGGGTCACTTGGATCCTTAATCAGATTCAGCTGTGTGTAATCAATACGGGGTGCTACGCGGTCTTCATTGATTCTGTACAACTGTAACTCTGAAGTCGTGTCCGCGGGGGCAGCCGAAGCGGGATTGCAGACCTCGTTCGTTACCTGAATCAATTTGAAGTGGTCGTCTCGAACAGCGGCTTGAGAAAGTGGGAGTATTGTAAAGCTCAGTCCAGGCAAATTAGCGTTTTGAAGAGCGCAACAGGATGGATAGCCTGCACTAACGGTTGAGCCGGAGCCGTACCAGACGCCTCCCTCCTGTTCGCAGAGGCCCTTTTGAGGGAAGAGCTGCACGCAGGTGCTCGAAACAGGGTGATTGGCTGGAATTGAAATTAAGCATGGCCCGGGCCTTTCGTTGTGCGCCGAAATGTTGACACCCGTTTGCGTAAAGTTATACGTTCGCAGACTCGGTTGTGAAGGGTTCGTTAAATACGGAAGCATCGACACCGAATCGAGGATCCGCGATGCAGGCACCAGTTTCCGGACATCGAGCCCCGCGATCTCGCCAAAAAGCTGGAAGAGGTCTGCGACGTTTACCATGTTGGGGACGTCGCGGTCCGGCGTATTCACGAGTGGCCCCGACACAATCAGAGGTACCCACACCCCGGTCTGGTTAACGAATCCCTTTGCGTGCGTGAGGTCGAACGGCAGCTTCACACTCGGTGAGTAAGTTCTCTTGTCGCCAATAATCACCACCATTGTCTTGGAGGCCGATGGATCGTACTCTAGACTTCCATCCATTCGGCGCGAAGCGAGCCCGGTTTCGACCAATAAGCGCCCGATTTCCGTATCCATCGCCTCGAGCATCTGATCGCTGAGTGTTCGTGTGTCGCCGATGCTGCTGCTGTCCCCGGCGCAAGGGACGCCGCTCAGATCCGGTTGACCGGGCGTCAATGACTGTGGCGCCTGTTGGTACGGCGCATGAATGGTGGCATAAGCGACGGTCGCCATCCACGGGCTATTGGCAGGCTGTGATTTGATCCATTTGACGGCGGCATCGGTCGTTTCGATCGGCGAGTACGTGCGCGCGCGTGGATCGGTCAGCGGATGCACATCGACCTTGTCACCCTTTAGCTCATTGGTAACAAGGTTAAACACGTAATACGCGTTCGCCAGTTTGAAATTTACCTGAGGCGGTGGAGCGGCATGGCAGCTATCGCCTCCCATCTCAGCCGGCACGAAGACCCCACCCTGCTCCATGCAAGAGCGGCCTGGAGCCGGTGCGGTGGACGAAGCTGTCATCATCTTGCAACCCCGCACGTCGGCGAAGTAGCACGCCCCCGCATCGCTGCCGTATTTAGCGTCGTCTCTTTTCGCCGGAACGAATCCGCAACTGTAGGGGCCTTTAGGAAATTGCGGATTCGAGTTGTCTGTAATGTTTACGCCGCCGCCTGTCGTATCGATGGGATGCGGCGCGCCCTCGAGGAAGCCGTCGAAGTAATCGAATCCAAGCGAATTCGGCGTACCGTCACCATAGGGATTGTTGGTCGGGCCTGCAAGATGAAATTTGCCGAATAGAGCGCTGGTGTAGTCGGCTGCCTTGAGGATTTTGGGTGTCGTAGCTTCAAACGGTGAAACCTGCGAGTTGGCGAGGTCGGTGCTGAGGATCGCCGCAAAGATGTTCGTGCGCAGCGGGTAGCGACCTTCGAAGAACATGGCTCTGCTCGGCGAGCATTCGGGCATTGCCCAGACGTTTCGAAAGCGAAGTCCGGCATGCGCAACGGCGTCGAGGACTGGAGTTTTGGGCGGCGTCAGACCTCCGTACCCAAAGCTCCGCAACTGATCTATACCAACGTCATCCATGATGATGAACAGAATGTTCGGATGCTGTTGTTGCGCTCGAGTTTCGTGAGATGTTTGCGCCGTGCTTTGAAAACAGAAGCAGGCGCAAGCGATGGTACTCGCGATCCATTTGTTCATACAGATTCCTCCTTGGTGCTCTACTTAGTGCAAGCAGAAAATCTCGGACAAACTTGCCACTAACTTTGAAAATTGCAGTACCAGTACCAAGGCAAGGGGATGCGAGCGACGGTGCGCGGGTCGCAGGACCCGCCCTTTTGTTGGCCAATCAGCGGAAATTCTCAACCATCATCAAATCGTTAACCTGCTGATCGATGCGCACTGTCAAAAGATGCTCGCCATTCGGCGAGAGGGCCAGCACAGGGCTGGTCCATCTTGCGGTCCGTTCCCATTTGCAAAGCGGCGTCGCCCGGCGGTTTGCGAAGCTGAAAAACCGAATGGTATCGGCTTCCGTGCCTTCCTGCCTGGAGACGAAATAGATGCCTTGCGGGAGCACACCCCAGGCACGCCCAATGTTGTTGAACTGCTCCATTCCGGCCACCGGTTCTTCCAAACCTCCCTCGGCCGGCACCTGCCAGATGGGTGCGCCTCCGTGTATTTTGGTGTAGTAGATTGTGCGCCCGTCCGAGGAGGAAAGCGGCTCGCGTCCTCCCTCCCGCGTGACCTGCTGTACCGCGCTGCCGTCCGGCTTCATTTTCCAGATCTGGGGACTGCCTGAGCGCTCGGAATTAAAGTAGATCCATGCGCCGTTTGGGGACCAGGAGGGCATCGTGTCCGCCGCCGAATCTGTCGTGAGCCGACGGGGTGTGCCTCCCGTGCTGGGAATTACCCAGATATCCGCGTTACCGCGGATAATGCAGTCGAATACAATCCATCGCGCATCGGGGGACCAGCGCGGTGTTCCGGTGAAACTCTCGAAATGAGTCAGTTGCGTCTGCCCGCTGCCGTCGCGACGCGCGGTCCATATTTCTGAATTGCCAGTCCGATTCGAGACGAACGCAATCCGTTCTCCGTCCGGCGAGAAGCTCGGGCTATGGTCCTCATGAGAAGAGGCAATCATTTTTTTAGATTCGCCAAACGGCTGCGGCACACCGGGCTTCGCAAAGCCAAGAACCTCGGACTGGTAGATATTGGAATCGATCCACGACTCCGTATACGCTAGCCGGTCGCCGGAGCGGGAGAGATTAGGATTGGCTGCGAATAGGAGAGTAGGAAGGATTCTGTGTCGTTCGCCTCCCGAAATCGGCACCCGCCATAGACCGGAGCCTCCGTATTCGCGGAGTGTAGAGTAGACGATTTCGCGCGCGCTTGCGGTCCAGGTCAAGCCAAGCTTCGGTTCGCCATCGAAAGTGAGTTGCTTGGCGGGGTGAGTTTTGGGGTCGCCGCTTGCCGCTGCTATGAATACCTCCCCAACCGATCCCATACGCAGAAAGGCGATCCATTTCCCATCCGGCGAGTAGACCGGGAAACAATCGCTCCCGTTTTGTGGTGCGCCCAGTTGCCGTCGCTCGCCGGTTTCGACAGAAAGCAGGAATAGACTACCCGATCCCTTTGGCTTGGGCGCATTCGCGAGGACCAGCCATTTGCCATCCGGTGACCACGAGACGCCGTCGCCGCCCTCGGCCAGCTTACGCTCCGGGCCGCCCGTAGGCGGGACGACGTAGATGGCGCGTTCGGCGTCCGGCAGCAGGCGCACGAATGCGGTGCGCCTGCTTTCCGGCGTCCATGCCGGCCACGTGTCATCCTCCGGTGCCGACGTCAATTGAATCGGTTCACCTGTCCCAACCTCCTTCACGTAGATATGACGCTCGCGCGTGCCTTGCCTGCCGGCATTCCACGAAAATGCAATGCGGGTGCCGTCCGGAGAAAAAGCGGCGTAGTCTTTATCCCCTTCGAAGGTCGTCAACGGGACGAGTTGGGTTGGGCGATCCCGCACGCTTTGTCGGCGCGCGGTCCATCCGTACCACGCCACTATGGCGCACGCGACGAGCAGGAGCGCCGCAACCATCAGTCGGCCACGAATCCGTCGAGACCGCAAACGCCACCTGATCGTGACCTTCTGCTGTAACGGATCGACTAGTTTGAGCTCTTGCGCGAGTTCGCCCAGGGTCTGATGCCGGGAATCGCGATCTTTGGCGAGCGCCTTAGCGACGACTACATCCAGGACACCACCCACCCGGGCAACCCGTTCCTTTCCGAGCAAAGCGGCACAAGCCTCCGCTGGTGTGGCGCCGGGAAACGCCGGGCATCCCATGACCATCTCGAAGAGCACGGCGCCCAGGCTGAAAATATCGGTGCGCGCATCCAGTTCTTCACCCCGAGCTTGCTCCGGGGACATGTATCGCGGAGTGCCTATAACACTGCCAGTCTGCGTTGCGTGGACACCGAAATCCGCGCCGGTATCGCTGATGCGCGCCAAGCCGAAGTCCACGATCTTAACGATGCCATCCGGACGCACCATAACGTTCTCCGGCTTGATGTCGCGGTGCAGAATGCCCGCATCGTGCGCAGCTTGCAGGGCCACTGCGCACTGGCTCGCGATGTCTAGCGCTTTGTCGATCGGCAGTCCGCCGAGGGCGAGTTGTTGTCGCAACGTAACCCCGTCGATCAACTCTTCCGCGATAAACCAACTCCCGTTGGCTTGCCCAATCTCATAAATGGTCACGATATTCGGATGATTAAGGGCGGAAGCGGCTTTCGCTTCGGTCCGGAATCGGGCGACACGCGTCGAGTCCTGGGTATATTGCGCGGGCAGAATCTTCAGCGCCACCTGCCGATCTAGCCTTGTATCGAGGGCTCGGTACACCACGCCCATCGCTCCAACACCGATTTCCGTGAGAATGCGGTACGGACCCAACGTGCTGCCCTCCATTGAGGGCATCGGCTTAGAACCTAAGTTCGCCAGACAATCGAAGCGTTCCCGGTCCGAGAGGAAACTGCCCGCCTCCTCTCTTGCCTGCAGCAGCGCCTTAAGCTCTCGCATCAGATCCGGATCGTCGGAACAGGACTGCTCCAGCACAGCCGTCCGCCGCTCCGATGGATAAGCCAGGAGGCTATGGTACAGCCGTTCGATCCGCTTCCAATGCTCGGGATCCATATTCGTTCAAGATTGAGGAGTGTGTAGGATTATACATCTGTGCGTCCCTCTCCAAACGAGATCACTCAATTGTTGAATGCCTGGTGTCAGGGCGATCGGGACGCACTGGAACAATTGGCGCCTCTTGTGGAGTCGGAATTGCGCAACTTGGCCAGCGCGTACTTGAGCAAAGAGACATCCGGTAACATTCTTCAACCGACGGCTCTGGTTAATGAAGCTTACATGCGCCTGATCGAATGGAACACAGTAGGCTGGCAGAATCGGGCTCATTTTTATGCGGTTGCTGCGAAAATAATGCGGCGCGTGCTAGTCAACCACGCCGTCGCTCGTCGGGCGGAAAAGCGGGGTCGCGGTGCTGTTCTTATGTCGCTAACAGAAGCTGACGCGCAGCCGGATCGCAGTGCCGATCTCGTTGCCCTGGATGAAGCAGTGGAGTCGCTCGCCAAGTTTGACGATCGGAAAAGCCGTATTGTAGAGTTGCGGTTTTTCGGCGGTCTGACATTCGAAGAAACGGCCGAAGTGCTGGGGGTCTCTTCGCGCACGGTGCACAGGGAGTGGGACTTGGCACGCGCATGGTTGTTCCAGGAGCTTCGCAGACGAACATGACGGAATACAGGAACTACCACGTGGTGCGATTTGCGAGCGTGCCGGCGATTTGACCAGCCGATCTGCCATGCGCTGACATAATGCTTATCGAGGTCTCCATCTGTGGTTCTCGGAAACTCAGATAAGGAAGGGAAGAGCCGGGCGCCGTATTCGCGAGTCTTCCGAATCAATCTATTCGAACGCGACTTGCCAGCAATTCGAGTCTGCGCTTGTGCCAAACTGCTGCTTATGGTTCACGCGCGCATACGTCGGCGGTTGATCAAGAAAAGGAAGTGCGATAAAACCATGCGATCCGTTGACGATTGAAGGCCTTTTCAGGCGACCCGACGCAAATGTATACTCCCCTTCATCGTTGGAAACGGTATTCCGTGCCACCAACGTGCCTTCATCAATAAGAGTTATTTTTGCCGTTGAAGTGGCCGTACCGTCAGGACTAAGCACACGTCCTCGCAACATACCTTGGAACGATTGAGTCAATGCAAATGAAGAAATCAAGACACCGAAAACGACAAGTCGCATTGCAGTATGGGTGCGGCCAAGTTCGGCGCGAGGCGCAAGACTTCAACGGGATCGCACTCGTACACGCTGTGTTTTAGCATAACGAGTGGTTTTTCTCCGGCTGGACTTTCACGGAATTTCCAAATGAGCCATGCAAGAACTTGACCGATGCGTCTTGGGAATCGCCCGGTCCCATGGAATGGAATCAGCCGATGCAGGAGTTGCGGAGTTCCACTGGCATGGCGATTCACCCCGACAGTACGAAACGATGAACCGGACTCCTATTTCTATTTCCGGAGCGTGCGGTTTACAGGATCGCCGGGGAGAAAACGACACGTTTCGTTGAGCTGACCTTGAAAGGCGGCTAACGGCTATATCTCCGCTCATTGCAAATATATAAACGGATCCTATACGGTGGCATGGATTATCCAAATATCAAAAATGTCCGAACGTGGTGTCCCCAATGAGTCTCCATCGAAAAGCGCCAGTGCCAGACCGCCGCCCTCGCATCGGCATCAAAGATTTGTAGTCCGACCCGAATCTCACCCCAGATATCGGCAAGGTCGTTAGAAATCGAACCTGTTACCGGCTCGGGAGGTTGCGCCTCCAGCGGCTCAAAGATCTCCCAGTACACATCTCTCGATAGCTTTCCAGCGACGATTCTTCGGATTGCTTCCCATTCCGCGTGCCCAATTCGCTCATTCGCGCCTTGGTCCCCTGGTTCCCCTTCAGGCAGAGCTAGAGCAGCGCTATATAAGCGCAGAACCGATTGCAAGCACTCACTCGCGAAAGCCCAGGAGCAGTTTGCGGCATCTGAACGCTCGATGAGATCACAGTATTGCCGGGCTTCTTTGACGAAATCCTTGACGGTGGCTTCCACAGAATGATGCTCCCAAACGCAAGGTCGGCGCACCACGTTGTCTTGAAGTCAAGGGGATGGCTGCTCCGCTCCATCGACTCGACGAAGGTCGTTAGCACGGCTTTCAGCCGTTTGCCGCAAATTCGATCGGCGGCTTCCCAAATGATGGTAAGCGCTGTGATTACCGCCTCGTCATACACGCGGCTTGCCATTCCCGGAGCCGGAACCTTGATTCTGCGTTCGCTCCTCAATACCCGAATCGCGTGCTTTCGATGATAGCCGGCCAACTCAACGAACTCATCCAAGATCTTTTTCTTCTCGGCTCGCTCTGATTTCCGGTATCGATCACCAAGCGCTTCGATCAGTCCCCGCCTCGCCTCCATGCTCAGTCGCCTCCTCATTACCTCGTCCCATCTCTCTGGAACGGTAACATTTTCGTGAGGCAACGACCCCTTACCGGTAACAAAACCAGTGAGTCAATGCGGCCGCTCATGCCGGCATAGAGCACGTAGCGCGAGGGATAGGGTTTTATTCCTGCGCGGGAAGATAACTTCCCAATTGGGAGGAGGTATGGTCATCCGCATCGGCCCGAAACGACGCGCGCCTCCGAAGTCTATCCTTTATTTATTTAATTTATTTATTTATTGCCTCGCCTTCTGTGCAAAGTAGTTACAGTGCCCTTTGGGACGCGAGTAAGCACAAAGCTCTCAGCAACTTGCGAAATCTCGAACTAGAGCATTCGGTATCGACC
>JACZDA010083594.1_pt1 | contig 11207 bp, 13 predicted proteins | sample 8641761 | NCBI WGS metagenome assembly JACZDA01 (sample SAMN15324611, study PRJNA640507) | soil metagenome | isolation source: intercropping peanut in the first line | place: China: Luxin town, Laibin City, Guangxi Province | collected 2019-07-25 | depth 10cm m | reverse complement strand
CGTGCCGCCGCCCGCGGCCGTCGTGCTGCACTGCCGGATTGCGTTCGTGACCGCGCCGCCGTTGCCGCCTGTGCTGGCGCCGCCGTTGCCGCCGGCCTGCCCTACCGTTCCGGCCCCGAGGACGCCCGTGGAGGCCTGCACCCACAGTGCCGAGGGTGCACCGCCGCCGATGGCTCCGCTGCCGTTGCTGCCCGTGTTGCCGTTGGACTGGATGGTCCCGTTGTTGAGCAGCGTGCCCTTGACGCGAACCGGAAACCCCGCCGGCTTGAACGTGATCCCGACGTTGATCGTGAGAGAGGTGAACCGGCATTCCGCGGTCGCCGTGTACGTGTTGCCGCCCGACAGCGTGACACAGGAAGGCCCGTTGGCGGGCGTGCACGTGCTAGTGCCGTCCATCGTACAACTGCCGTCGATCCCGTCTCCGAAGGCGCCATTTGTAAACGCGAGCAGCGCCGCGGCCTGCGCGATCGTCAGGTCAGACGCGTTCGCCGTCGATCCGGTGTTGTTGCCCTTGAACGTATTGGCACCCATCTGGGCAAGCTTTGCGTTCGTCACGGCATTGCCGGCGATCGTCGTCGATAGCGAGCCCGCGCTCGTCGTGACGTCGCCGGTCAAGGCCGGAAACCGACCGCTCGGCAACGTGCCCGTCGTGAGGTCGCTCGCGGATCCGCTGCTCGCGATCGCAGCCAGGCCGGAGACGTCGCTCGTCGAGATCGCCAGCATCGTCTTGACCTGCGACGTGGTCAGATCGCCAGCGCTGTTCGTGATTCCGCTGTTGTTGCCCTTGAGCGTGTCGGCGGACATCTGAGCAAGCGCGGCGTTGGTCACCGCGTGCGACGCGATGTTCAGTGAGCACGACCCCGCCGACGAGATGACATCACCCGTTAGCGCCGGGGTTCGCGTGCACGACAGCGTGCCGGAGCTGAGGTCGGATGCGCTACCGGATGTTGCGACCGCCGCGAGTGCCGTCGAGCTCGCGGCCGTGAGCTGGCCCTGCGCGTTGACCGTGAAGTTACCGACGGTGTAGCTGCCTGCTCCCACCGTGGTGTTGGCGATCGCGAGCGTGCGATCCGCGCTGAGGTCGCCGCCGCCGGTGAGTCCGGTGCCGGCGATGATCTGGCGGCTCGTCGGCACGCCCGCGGTGCCGCTGCTCGCGCTGGTAACGCGGCCGTCGGCGCCGACGGTCAAGTTCGTGTTGGTGTAGCTCCCGGCCGCGACGCCGCTCGTGGCGACATCGAGCGCGCTGCCGTTCACGCCGTTCCCGGTGAGCGAGGTGCCGTGCACGACCTTGGCCAGGCCGCCGCCGGTGAGCTGGCCGCCGTTGCCGGCGATCGCCGCAGCGAGGCTGGTCGCGAGGATCAGACCGATGATGGTGCCGGAGATGTACTTGATCATGATTATCCCTACGGCGTATTCCTACGGCGTGATGGCCGAGCTGCGCACCGCGATCCGCGTGGAGTCGAGGACCGCGCGCTGCCGCGCGGTCATGGTCAGTGGTGCGCCGAGAAACCGCCAGTGCACGGTACCGTCGGTGATGTCCGTGCCCACGCCCGTCGGGCCGGTCGAACCGCTCGTGCCGCCGGTCGTGCAGATATACGTGCGACCTCCGTCGTTGGTGACGACGCTGCGCGCGCCGACCGTGGCGACGTAGGCCGTGCTCGGCGCCCATGCGACCGGTGTGCCGATCACGTCGGTGTAGACCAGCACCGGGTCGACGCGGCGGACGCCGCTGACGCTGAACGCCTGCGCGCCGACCTCGCTCGGCTCGACGTCATCGCCGACGGCAAAGGACGTGCCGTCGAACGCGATCGCGCTCTGGACCTGGGTGTCGCCGTCGCTCGGGTAGAGCGCGGCGTTGAAGAAGATCGTCACCGAGACGTACACGTTGACGAACTGCGGCCGCGAGAAAAACACCGTCTCGACGTTGCCCTCGCTGTCGGTGAACGTGCCGTTGGTGCCGAACGCGCTGAAGCTCGCGATTCCGTCGGCCTGGTTCTCGCCGATCGCGTTGACGATGTCCTGGTCAGCGCCGCCGGTCACCAGCATCTCGAACGAGTGCGGCGGGAGACCGTTGCCGTCCGTCACGTCGGTGCGATTCGTGAAGCTCGTCACCGCGCTCACACCGCTGACCTGCCGGAGCGAGGCGATCGTGGCCGCGCGCGTGGTAGAGCCGGCATCGGCGAGCTCGTCGGTGCGCAGCAAGCGGAGTTCCTCGTCGGTCAGCTCGTTCTGACCGGGCGTCGCGTCGGTGAGGTTGCGCGCGGTGTTGAGGCCGGAGATCGGGGTCTGGATCGAAGCGATGTCGCCGGCTAGCGCGACGGTCGGCCCGTCGATCTCGCACGTCGCGCCGACGTCAACCGCGCCGGTGCCTTCGCCGGCGTACTGCCATGTCACCGTGCCGTCGATGATCCCGGTCCCGGCGATGCCGGTTCCGGTGCCGGTCGGGCCGCCGGAGCCCGCGCTCGTGCCCGTGGTCGACGCCTGGTAGGCGCGGCTGTTGTTGGTGACGCGCGTTCCGATCGTGTAGATCGTGTTCGGCGCCCAGGCCGGCAGCGCCGCGATCGTCACGCTGTCGTCGATGTCGAACCCGGTGATGCTGGGTAAGAGGCTCGTGATTGCGACGGTCAGTGTCGCGACGGTGGTACCCGGGTCGCCACACAGCGTGAGCGTCGCAATCGAGGGGAGCGCCGGCGGCGCGAGCGTGCCCGACAGGAGCGAGATGCGCTTGAGCGCGGCGCCGGATGCCTGGTCCGGATCGTGGCTGGCGTCGACCTCCTGCAGGCGCTCCCACAGGAGACCGATCTGGTTGGCCTGCAGGCCGAGCAGATGCCCGAGCACGGTGAGATCGCCCAGCGGGATCGACGCGCCGAACTTGTCGCGGGTCTGGCTCTCGAGGTCGGAGCGGATGTCGTCGATGGCTGGGATCACCAGCCCTTCGGGAGTTAGGCCGGTGGTGCTCATGCGGCCCCCGCTCCGATGGTCAACGTCGTGACCGCGGTGTCGCCGAACCCGCACCGCGCGGCGAACACGATCGACAGCGTCCGGTTGACCGCGTCGAGCGTCACGTCGAGCTGCAGGATCTCGAGCACGCCCGGCGCGTCGAGGATCACCGCGGCGACCGCCGCGCGCGCACGCGCCTCGACGCCGGGCGTCTTGCTCGCGTCACCGAGGATCTCCTCGTACCAGGGCACCCCGACGTCCTGGTTCAGGAACCACTCGCCCTTCTGGAGCTGGAGCCGGAACCGGACGGCCTGGACGACGGCCTGCTCGCCGGAAACCAACTGGATCCCGAGCCGAGGATCGATGACGAGATCCCAGCCCCCCGACGGAGTGTCCGCCATCAGGACGTCCTGCGGATCGGTCGCGAGCGGCGCTGCCACCCGGACAGCCTAGCAAGTCTCGTGCCGTCCGGCTCGTGTGGCGCTCCGTACACGGGTGTGGACGGACGGTCACGGTAGCGTCCGTAGATATTATGTGATTTTAGATAGTTAGAACGGGCACCGCACGGGCACGCGATGTGCTCGTACGGACGTCGTGACCATTTTTCCTCGTAGCCGCACCTCGCCCCGCGGGCACGTCGTCCGCCCCGGTCTGTTGCACTTCACGTTCCGTCCGGTGGCGGTCGCAGCACACCGCGAGGCCGACCCGGCGGCCATGTTCGGCACGCATCGTGCGCCGGCCGTCCATGTGCCGCGGCTCGACCTCGCGGAGCAGCTCGTCGAACTTGCGCGGACGAACACCGCGCTGCGTGCCCAACTCAAGGTCCTCGGCACCGAGTGCAAACGCCTCAAGTTGCGCGTGGCCGAACTCGAGAGCGCGGCCGCGGACGGTGACACGATCGTCTGCGCGCCGACCTGGAGCGACGCGACCTAGCTTTCTCGCGCCGGCCCGATGGCGGATTCCACCCGTTCGCCATCGGGCCACGGCGCACGCGGGGCTACTCGATCAGGACCTTCGACGTTCGTGGCCCCCAGCCGAGGCCGCCGTTCAACATCTGCAAGGCGGTCTTCAGGTTGGTGAGCGCGTGCAGCCCGGGCGCATCCACCGGCGCGGATGTGGCGGCCATCGCGGTCGTCAGTGCCGTTATAAAATCGGTCAAGGCGCTGTCGCCGACCGCATGCTGTGACGCACCCGAGCTCCCCAGCTTCACGGTGTCGGCGTGGACGACGAGTGCGTCGGTCGGCGCGTCGGTCGGCGGCGTGCCGCCGTGCAGCGACGGCGCGACGATCGCGTCCGCGAGGTCGTGCCGGCGGTCATCGCCTGGATCGACGATCCGTCCAAGCGCGACCCAACGCGCGATGTACGAACTGCAGTAGTAGATCGTGCACGCGTCGCCGACCTGCACGGGCCAGGTGATCCGACCCTTCGAGTTCGCGCCCAGGAACATCACCGGCGCGCGGTGCACGACCGGCAGTGTCACCGGCGTCAGCGAGCCGTCCTCTTCGACGCGCCGATCGGGAATCTCGGGCTGCGCGCTCGCGAGCTGGGTCGTCGAGTCGTAAGCGGTGATCCGGCCCGGAAGGGTCGTGCGGATTCCGTCGAGCATGACCTCGCGGAAGCGCTCGAGCAGGTCTTCAAGGGACGGGTCGCGGGGCTCGTCAGCCATCCGCTAGGTTACCACGCGGCGCTTGCGCGCGGGATTCACGTGCGATATGTCCGCCGGGTGCCATCGAACTCCACCACAACCGCAACGCAGTCGTGCCACAGGATATTGCGCACAGATCGCCCATCGACAACGAGCGGTCGCCGGAACATCGCTCGAACCGGATCTTCGCACCCGATGTATTCGGGGCGATCCGACTTTCGGTGCAATCGACCGTTCTGCGTGTAGAACTCCATATTTAACTAGGACGTCGATCGCTTGCGGGATCTTACCCCGACGGCGGGACGCACTTCAGGGTCGTCGTCCACTCGTTGCCGTGGGTGTCGCCCTGGTGGTGCACATCGTTGACCCGAAACACGGCCTGCTTGAACACGCGGCTGGTGAGCTGCACGCTGTCGCCCGGCACGATCTCGGGAAATAACAGCACCTTGATCGTCACCTCGGCGACCTTGCCGGGCTTGTGCGGGAGTGTGCTGTCCGGGCTGCCGATCATGCCCGCGGCCTCGTCGACTACCCATGCGCGACGCGCGTTCGTCGCACCTTGCTTCAGAATTTGTAGGCGACCATTCTGGATGGACCAGTTGAACCCGTAGGGAGCGAGAATCTTCGTCAGGGTGTCGCGCGTCGGGCCGTGCACGGAGACGCCCGCGGTCAACGCCTGCCGGAGCTCGGGCGACTGCTCGGCCTCCGGTGGCAGGGTCAGCCCCATTGACGCAGCCGCGTCGGTCAGCACCTGGATCGCGCGCACCGGCGGCGCGTAGGATTTCGTATACTCGGCGCTGGCGTACGCCCGGGCGCCGTCGGCGACCTGGGACTTCGTCAGCCAGTCGGTGCCCTTGAGCTCGGACATCGCGCGGCCCGGGAGCACGTTGCCCTCAAACAGCGGCCGCAGTACGCCATCGTGCCCGGCGCGCAGGATGACGTAGACAGGCATGCGGTTGAACCGGCCGCGGCTGTCGGCCGAGAGGTTGCTGATCTTGATCACCGCCGGGTTGGGTGTCTTCCCGACGCTGCGCTTGATCTCGAACTGCACCCGCATGTCGGTGATCAGCAGCGCGTTCGGTTCCTGCGCGAAGAAATTCCCCTTCGCCGCGCGGCGCGTCGGCTGCGGCTGGTTGGCGACCGTGACCTCGACCGCCCGGTTCAAGAGCCGGAGCTGCGAGGGCGGAAGTGGTGCGACGAGGTCGGCCACCTTACGCTGCTCCGATTTCGCGCGGCGGCGCCCACAGGTAACGCTTGCCGCGCGTCCAGCGATCGTGCTCCCAGCCAGCCTTCAAGTAGCAGTAGCCGGGGTTGCTGCTCTCGACCGCTTCGACGCCGATCTCGGTACGTAGCCGCTCGGGGGGCAAGGCTCCATAGCGCTCGATCCAACGCAGATAGGTCTCCGCGGTCGCGGCGGCGATGAGGTCGCTCGATAGCCCGGCACCTAGATTGCGGAAGATCATGTTGCGCCATACGAAACGAGTACCTTCGTCGGCGATTCCGATGCGCCCGCGACTGTCGCCGGTGCCGCGCCGCGCGGGCGTCCGCTGCCTCACGCAAGCCCAGACCGCGCGCGCGCACTCGGTGACCAGCACGATTTCCTGACCAACGCCGGTGAACGTCTTCGAGCCCGGCGTTCGGCGCGAGTAGTGCGGACCGCGGCCCTCATGCGGCCCTGTGCCGTCCACGATCGACAGCGCGATCGGGTCGCTTGATGAGGAAAGCCGCCACACCGCTGTCACCGAGGATCGTCGGCGGGCATCGCCCGGGCTCGCAGCAATTCATATCGCTGCGGTGTACGTGCTGCGAGCGCGCGCTCGCCCTCGAGCAAGCGCGAGCGCGGCACGGCGACGCCGCGCGGGATCTGCACACCGTCGGCGTACTGCGCGCGAGTCAGATCCAGCTCGCCACCGCCCGGCAACCGATTCCAGTAATGCGACCCGAGCCCGGGGATCTCCGTGCGCAGGATCTCGCCGCCGAGCTGGTCCTGCGCGACAAGTGCCGTGACAGCACACTGGCCGTGCGGACCCGTTCCGGCGCCGGGCGTGCTCGGCGCGGCTGTCTCGACACACCACGCGCTCGTGATCTGACTGAGAATGTTCATGTACGGTAGGACGCCAGAGCGCGTCGATTTCCTACGTCGCCTCGGACGACGCGGCCATCAGCTCGGCCGCGAGGTCGGCGCGGTTGAAATACAGGACCTGCACGGTCACGCCCAGCGTGTCGAACACCGGGTCGACGCCGATCGGTGCGTTCGATCGCGGCGCGAAAACGCCATTGAGCAGTAGTGGATGCAGCGACCACCGACCGAGGTAGGTCCCGAGCACGATCTTCTGACCGCGCAGGATCGGCGTGCCGTCGAACTCGCTCACGTCCATGAACCACGCGCCGAGCCCGTTGCGCTCTCGGCTGTTCCAGCGGATCGCGAACTGGTACTGGACGTCGTCGATCGCCAGCGGAAACGTGTACGACCCGATCGAGGGGCGCAAGGGGAGCACGATCGCCATTACTGCCCCCGACCCGGCCGCAGCACCGCCGGGTCGGGCTTCGCCCCGGGGTGCTGATCCTGGCCCTTCAAGATCCTCATCGCCGTGTCGGTGCGGTTGCGATCGACCGCCTTCAGTGCCTCCTGGCGCTGATCCTTGGGCGCGCGGTTGCCGGCCTGCTGCTTGAACTTCTCGTCGCGGCGCAGGTCGAGCTTGAGGTTCGCCTCCTCCTCGGCCGACAGCTGTGTCTTGCCGTCCTGGTGGATCAGCTTGCCCTTGACCAGCGTCACCACCTCCTGCCCAACGATCACGCCGTCAGCCTTCTCGTCGCTGTCGAAGCTCCGGCTTGGCTTGCCCGGCGGCTTGCCCTTGCGCCACAGGATGTGCTTGCCGTCGAGCGTTGTGATGCCCTGCGGCCCCAGGTCAGTCGCGCCGGCGGTGTTCGGCAGGAGCACCGTCACGCGGTTGTTGGTGACGAAGGTGATCCGCTTGAACTTCACCGTGAACACCAGGCCGCCCGCGTCCTTGTGTTCGACCGGCACCGACAGCGACTCGAGGCCCATGCTCTCGTAGCGCTTGAGCTTACTCACCACCGTGACGACCCGCGGTGTCTCGTACAGCGCCTCGAAGAAGCGGAACACGGCTGCCGCCGGATCGTCGGTGCCCGTGCGCGTCGCGTCCTTGGCGATCGCGCCGATCGGCGTATTCGACACGACGGCGTTGGTGAACGTCAGCGTACGCGGCTTCGGCCGCATGTGGTCGGTGATGTCGACGCCGGTCTCGACCGGGTGCTCGGTGATCGCGACCTCGAGATTGTGGTCTTCCTTCTCGACGACGTCGATCGGGATGCCGTCGATCGTGATCACGCGGTCCTCCGCCGGGCTTCCCTCCGCCGGGCTTTCACTGCCGCTTCCCTCCCCCGAGCGACTTGTACGCCTGCACGATCGCGTCGGTCTGTGCTTCGCGCACGTGCCCGGCGACGGTGTCGCGCAGCTCCTCGGGCGTCAGGTGGCCGGTGGTGATCGTGAAGTGCATGTCGCCGCCCTGGATCGTGACCGCGCCGCCGGCGGCCGTAGCGATCGAAGGGGCGACCGGCAGCACGAGCTGATCCGGACGCGGCCCCTGGAAAGCGGCCCCGGAGATGATCGCGTCTCGCACCCGCCCGGTGATGCCGTTGCCCGTGATGTCCTCGGCCGCGCCGCGGCCCAGGTACCCGACGCCGCGGAGCACTTGCCCGACGATCGGGATATCCTTGATGTCGTCCCACGCCTGCTTGACGGTGTCCTTCACCGCCTGCCATGCCGCCTTAGCGCCCTTGACGACGGCGTCCCACGCATCAGACATTGCCTTCTTGATGCTGTCGGCTGTGTCGCTGATCCACTGCGAGGCGTTGTCGGGGAGAGCGGCGAGCCAATCGCCGAACTGCTCGGCGAGCTCCTTGATCGCCTCCCAGACGTCGGCCATCGTGTAGCCTTCGTCGGCCGAATCCCAGAAGCCACGGATCCAGTACGCGACCGCAGCCACCGCGGCCGCGATGGCGAGCCAGGGCGCGATCGCCACGATCGTAGCTGCCGCCCAGCTGATCGTAGCCGGCAGCAGAACACCGGCGATCACGAGACCGAGCGCGACCAGGTACTCCTTGTGCTTTCGCAGGAACTCGATGCTCGCGGCGATCCCGCGACCTAGGTACTCGAAGCCTGTGATCAGCGTGTTGACCACGGTGTCGACGCCTTGCTCGATCCACTCCCGATTCGCGTCGACCCAGGCCAGGAACCGCTCCACGAGATCGTTGATCACCGGCAGCAGCGCCTCGGCGATCTGGATCTTGATTCCGTGGAACACCTCGCCGACGCGCGCCGCGTTCTCGTGGAATTCCTCGAAGCGCTTCGCGGTGTCCTCGTCGATCACGACGCCGAAGCTGTGCGCCTCGTCGCGAAGCTGCTGGATGCCGTCGCTGCCACGGTTGAGCAGTGGGATCATGTCCTGGATCCGCAGCTGCAGCGCGATCGCGGACTTCTCGGCGCCGTCCGGCAGCGCCTTGAATTTATCGGCAATGATCCCGAGCTTCTGCTCGAGCGGCAGTTTGCTGATCGCGGCGGCCGAGATGTGCAGCCGCCGCAGCGCATCCGCGGCCGGCCCCTTGCCGGTCTGCGCGACGCGGTCGAGTGTGCGCTCAAGCCGCTTCAGCGAGCCATCGAGCTGCCCGGCGTTGAGGTCGGTGACCTTCGCCGCGTACGCGAGTTCCTGCACGCCCTCGACGGTCTCGCCGAACTTCTGCGCCTGCTGGACGGCGTGCGTCGCCGCCTCGGCGACGCCCATGAACATGTCGTAGACGCCCTTCAGCGCCTCGTAGCTGAGGTACGCCTCGATCGCGTGACCGAGCTTCTCGACGAGCTGGTTCCCGGCGTCCCAGGACTCCTTATCCGGGACGAGTCCGAGAGTCGCGAACAACTCAGCAATTATCATAGCCTACAGCGCCTCCTCCGCACGGGCCTTCGCCTCGACCCGCGCTGCGTCGACGCGGTCGAGGTAGAGGAGTTGGAGATCGACGTCATCGAGGGACATGGCGCGGATCTTGTCCAGGTCCAGTTGCGGCCGCTCGTACCACAGCCGCCACACGCGGCTGTGCTGCTCGTGCTCCGGCTGGAGTAGCGTCAGGAAGACGCGGTCGCCTTCGTCTTGCCCTGCCCGGGGCGGGCGATACCGGGAAAAAAACGGAGATAGGTCACCTTCAGCGCGGCGAGGAACACGCGCAGATAGAGGTCGGGGCGCTCGTCGAAGCACGCCGCGCGCTCCTTGTCGTTGACCAGGTCGTACTTCGTCTTCTCGCCGCGCTCATCGGCGAGCACCACGCTGGTGCCGCGGCACACCGCGCGGTGCAGCGCGCCGAGCCGGCCGCCGCTCAGCCGCGCCGACAGCGCGGGGATTGCGGGGATCAGCCGGAGCACGTCGTCGGCGCCCGTCACCTTGCCCGATGCGAGCAGGCCGATCACCTGCTGGCCGGCGATCGCGACGAGCTCGGCGACGTCGGGCAGGTGCTGCTCGGCCTCCTCGATCGGGAGTGCCTGCGCCGTGATCCGCGCGTCCGGCAGCCCGTCGATCTTGACCTCGGTCTCTTCGATCTTGCGCATGCTTCTAGTCCCCACCCTGGCCGACGCTGATCACCGCGTTGGGCACCGCGAACTTCCACTGCCGGCCGGTGAGCGACTTGCCGAACTCCACCTTCGCGGTCTTCACGATCGCGGCGTCCTGACCAGAGACCAGGGTGTTGCCGTTGAGGTCCTTCCACGACATCGGCCCTGAGGGCAGCCGGTTGGCGTCGGGATCCGGAACCTGGGCCGAGAGCCGGGCGTTGTCGGGCGACGTCTGCGCCAGCGTCAGCGTGACGTAAGCGAGCCGATTGGCGTTGAGCACGTAGCTCACCGTGCCATCGGCGCCGACGTGGATCGTCACCGCGTCTTCGGCGTACTCGACCTCGAGGAACGTGCCGTCCATGAAGCCGGTGGGCTGGATTGTGGTGCCCGGTGGCGACCAGGATCCGGTGATCTTCTTCGGGGCGTACTTCTTGACGGCCATGGGGTGTCTCCGGCGGCGCGGCCGCTTAGAAGGTCAGCACCGCCTGAAACGCGATCGACTGCACCGCGCCCTGGAACCGGCCGGTGATCAGGCCGTTCGGGAGCTGGCGGAGCGCCCGGGTCGCGGGCGCGATCGAGGCCACCAGCGGGAAGGTCACCGCCGGCGGGGGGTTGCTGGGGTCGGTCGGGTCGCCGCGGTCGAGGGCCTTGTGGGCGGGGCTGACCGCGTCGGCGATGACCCCGCGGATCGCCGTCGCGATCGCCTCGATGTCCTCGTCGGTGTAAGCGACCTTGTCGAGCGAGAACAGCACGCCGAGCGCGGCGCCGATCACCGAGCTCGAGAACCAGTCGACCACGACGGTGATGTCGAGGTACGCGTACACCGTAGAGCCGACCTTGCCGTCCCAGGTCACGTTGCGGCCGCGCTCGGTGGTGTAGCTGCCCGCGCGCCGCGCGCGCAGGTTGGTGCGGTGGGTCGGCGACAGCGGCATCGGCTGCACGCCCGTGAGCGTTTTGAACGCCTCGGTGTAGGTGCCCGGCGGCTTGGGCGCGATCGCGCCG
>JACZDA010044886.1_pt1 | contig 11235 bp, 6 predicted proteins | sample 8641761 | NCBI WGS metagenome assembly JACZDA01 (sample SAMN15324611, study PRJNA640507) | soil metagenome | isolation source: intercropping peanut in the first line | place: China: Luxin town, Laibin City, Guangxi Province | collected 2019-07-25 | depth 10cm m | reverse complement strand
TGTGCTGAAAGCGATAGAGGAGCAAGTAGCACAAGGATGGCTAATAGCAGGGTGGTGCGGCAACCCTTCATGGCATCCTCCAGTCCAGACGTATGGAAACAGAGGGATAACCGGTTTCCAATATTCACTCTGCTACAAATGCAAGCTCGGCTTTTCGTCGTTGCACAGCGCTGGGTACCGCACCCACACCCCTATTCTGTTTTGGGCTTTGATGTAGCCGGCCTGGTGCATTCTCCGGGCAGCTTCTTCCATGAGCTGACGTGGACTGGGCGTCCTTGACTGCAATGAGCGTCGTGGGCATACCCGATGCCTTCGAACGATATATGCGTATAGGGTTCTGGCGTGCTGCCGGCCGCGTCGAAGTTCAAGTCGTAATAACGATGTCGCTTAATATCGTGTAATACGAAGCACCCTTTCTCTTTTCCCGGACGGACGCACCCTCTTGTTTGTACGTGCTCAGTGTGGGACGTGCCCGGTTTGCTGCTCGATTGCTGGCCGAGCAAGGGGCCACAGGCCAATACGACCGCCGCTGCGACTAATCCCGTCTTCATATCTGTCTCCTGCTCCGCCAATGCAAGGGTATTCAAGCGGCTGGCCGCCCAAGCCGATCGCTTGGGCAGCTGCCCTTCGCGCCATCAATCTGTGGCACCCCCTGCAACAGAGCGCCCCTCATTGTACTCTTGCCTCGGGTGCCACGAGAGTCAGGTGAACCTCGGCTTGTGGCCATGGGGCCGATTGAGAACAGGGTTCGGTCCGGAACATGACTGCTGGTTTCAGCAGGCGAGGAATCTCCCATCTTTGTCGTCGTCGGACACGTCCACCAAGCGTGGGGCGATCAGGAAGATCAGCAGGAGAGCTCGGTCAGCTGAGCAGCGACGCGACTACATGCCTTTCCCCTCTAACGCGCATTTTGCTGCGCGACCGGTGAACTGAGTAAGGATGCCAATGCTGCCCCTGCAAGCAGCACAGCCACGACAGCTAGAGAGGCCGCCACAATCGGAAGTTACGGCGAAAATGGCGGAGTGCGAAGGCGGAGACAGCGGTTGCGTCGCGTGTAATCCTGCTGTGTTGGCTTCCGTAGGCCGGTGAGCAGCGGGTGCCCCGTGGAGGGGCTCCCGCAGCTCCCCATTAACGTGCTCGGATTACGAGCCCGGTTCAGCCGCAGGCAAGAGCTCCAGACTATCCAGCTTGGCCTGGGCGGCCTCGTAGGCCAACACGGCGTCGAGGGTCTGATGCAGCGAATCAGCCTGTTCACTCACCGTTTGTACAGCATCACGGTATTCGCTGAAGTAGACGTTGCGAGGTCGTTCGTTCAGCAACTCGATCGCATTGGTGAGTGCGTTTGCGGTTTCGATCAGCCGCGGCCGCATCGCCCCAATCGCCATCTGCTGAGTGTCCGTTGCATGCGGCTTTAAGTTCTCCAGGTTGACCAGCATTTTGCCAAGCTGGTTGACGTTTTCCCGCACTGAATTCAGGTACCACAAGTGACTCTGCCAACTAAGGCCGCCACTGCGTGTGATTGCCTGCAGCGTGCCGGCGGTGTTAAGCAGCTGAGAGGATGCTTGTTTTGCCTCCTTCATTGGCGTGTTGACGTCAGTATTGGCCAGGGTGGTGGCCGTCGCCTGTATCACAGGAAAGGCGAGGACTACGGCCAACATGGCGGCACTCAAAACAGAACTTTTGCGCTTCATAATGCTCCTCATAAGCAGTTTGTGGCGGGGTTGTATTTGAGTCATGGAGTTCCGGCCAGCCATTGGCGGCCACGTTCTCCATCTCTCCCCGCCTGACAATATGACGCAGTGAGCGACAGTTAAGATAGCGATATAAAAGTGAATGCTGGGTTAAGATGAGCTTAACAATGGGGAGGTTGGAGGTCTGGCCCAACTACGCCAATCTGATTCACCAGAGACTGGAATGACGTGAAGAGCGCATTATCGTATTCTCGCGCCACGACTTTGGCGGCTTGGCACACGATCTCTTCGTTGCTATCCCACGATCCTTACAAGGACGGGCCCGGCTATCGCCATCAAGAGCACATAGGCAGCGGCGAGTGACCCAAGACTGGGTTCCAGGGCTGCTCCGATCCCCGCAATGACAATGGAGAACTCGCCGCGTGCGACCAGCTCCGCGCCCGCTCGAATACATCCGCCTCGGCCGATGCCCGCGCGATGGGCCGCCCAGTAGCCGGTCACGATCTTTGTAACGCCCGTGACTAGCCCTAAGCCCACCGCCAAGGGCAATACAGGTAGAAGACTCGCGGGATCAATATCCAGGCCGAAAAAGAAAAAGAAAAATGCGGCGAACAGGTCTCTTAGTGGAGCAATGACGCGATGTGACTGCTCCGCCACCGAGCCAGATAAGGCAATGCCAACGAGAAATGCTCCGATGGCCGCGGACACTTGAAATCGCTGCGCCACACCAGCTACCAGCAACACGAAGCCGAAAATCGTCAGCAGGATGACTTCATCAGATTCATGAGCCACACGTTTGCTTAACTGATTCCCGTATCGCACCGCGGCCAATAGAGCAACCGAAACAACTGCAACTGCCACGAAGACGGAAATAACAATTCTTACCGTCCCGCCGCCGCTGAGCAACACGGCAACCAGGGGAAGATAAATTGCCATGGCTAAATCTTCCTGAACCAGGATAGAAAGCACGAGTGGTGTTTCTGGGCTATCCGTCCGGTTGAGTTCGTCCAAAACTTTCGCGATTACGCCAGAGGAGGAGATGTATGTGATGCCACCCAGCAATGCGGCGGCGAGTGGGCGCCATCGAAGGAGAAACCCCGCCAGCAAGCCGGGGGTAAAATTCAGGGCAAAATCCAGGAGACCCGCAGCGATCCCCATGCGTAGGCTGTTCTTTAACTCACCTCCGGTATATTCCAATCCCAACATAAACAGGAGCATGAGGACGCCTATGTCTGCTCCCGTGCGAACAAAGCTCTCGCTAACCTTGAGGGGGGCCAGACCGCCCCGACCGAGGGCAAGGCCTGCCACGAGATACAAGGGAATGGCGGAAAATCCCCACCGGGTTCCGAGCCTTGCCAGCACTGCGAGACCAACAACCACAAGGCCAAGCTCGATGAAAAGGAATGACACATCGTGAGCCGTTGTCATCGGTTGGAAGTTTACTCCGACTCTAAAGGTGTTCGGCACCCTGCCGCGGCGGCATTTCCTTAACCTCTGGAAGAATGCCGGCCCCGAAGCAAATCACGGGTAAACTTCCAGAATTCCCATTATGGGAAACAGTGGCCAACAATTCATCCGGAACCCGACCTTATGATCTCCTTCTGAATTCCCTCCGAGGCCCGTTTGAGCTCTATCGGAAGTTGGCCATTTTCTTCTCCCCCATGGGATTGAGTGGGGACAGAGCTGCAAGTGGGGTTTGAAACCATGCCGTTTTGGCACGGCGAACTGTACCATGTCATTGGTTAAGCAACCGGGAGAGCAAAGTAGAGCAGAGATCCACGACCCAGCTGGCTGGTGACTCCGATAACGCCGCCTTCAATGAAATCTTCTCAAATTGGAACGTTACACGTGCACTGTGTGGCGGATATCACGCACAGGAATTATTTCCCGCGTGGAGCCTCACAGTTTCGTGGGCATCATTGCTGATTTGTGCCCTTCAGTGTTTCCAAATATTTGATGAGCAGAGAAAGATTTTGGGGCGCTATTGTATTGCCGTAAGAGGGCATTGAGTTTGTGGTAATGATGGTGAACTCCCGTAGATTTGCCTTCTCAAAAGACAGTAGATGACCGGACGCGTCCATCAACTGAACACTGAATCCATCTTGATTGAGCAACTTTCCAACCACCGTCTTCCCATCGGGAGTGATGAGCCGAACCGACCGGTTTTGTGGCGCTAGTTCTTTGCTCGGAGAAACCAGCGCGGTGCGTATCTGCCCGGCAGTATGATTCGCGCCTACATCTCCTAAATCGGGGCCGGCAAATGAGCCTTTGCCATCCATCCGGTGACAGGAAAGACAGCCACTGGAATTAATAAGCTCCCTGGCGTGCGCTATCTGAGAACTGTCCAAGACCGGTGCGGGTGGTGTCTGCGCGGGAACCGAACCTTCTCCCGCTGCGGGATTCTCAGGCGCTGGCGCGCCGACACCGAAGTTTGCAGCGAGATAATCCACTATTTCTTTCTGCTCTTCCGGCGTTGCCTGAGCTCCGCGCGAAACCATGTTTTCAACCACGTTTTCCCACCCGGCATGGCTTAACCGTTGAGCTGTCACCACAGTTATGCGATGACAAGTGCTGCAAGCGCTTTGAACCGCTGCTTGCCCTGGTCCTTCCGGCAAAGACTGAGCATGGTCAGCTAAAGCAGAGGTAAGACTAAGGACGAGACCTATTCTCAAAAACGTTTTCCAGCTGACTCTTCGATGATGCATCGCCGGGTTCGGCTCCTAACTTGGGTTATTCAGGCGCCCTCAGGCAATCCGTAGTTGCACTTGATGCTCCCTGCTTCGGAAAACAAAGGATCCCCTCTTGCCTTACGAGGTGAATACACTTGGTTGCAAAAACTGTCAAGGCAACCTTGTGGGCCAAAGTTCCGAGCGGGACATAATGAGGGGAACAATTCAGGTGCTTCGCAGCCAATCGAGATATGTGGTCTGCGGGTCCGCGGCGTGTTCCACGATGAAGTGAATATTGCCTGGCAAAGCGCCGTGCCCGTTGCTGGCTTCGAGATAGAGCCGTTTCACTGCGCTGCTATCGAGAATCGTGCCGGCGGCGTCCACGCTGTTGCGGATCCAGCATGGCCGAGGCGCGAGGCAGGCTGCGATATCCGGCAAATCCATATGTTGAAGGATTTTGGGAACGAACCAGGAGAGGTCCAGCGAGTAATCCGGAGAGTGGAACAGCGAGGCAAAACTCGAAAGGCTGCCATCGAGAAACAGCGCTTGGACACGACGGTCGAGCAACGCCGCCATCTGAGCGGCGATTGCGACACTGCCGCTGGCAAGAATTCGCAACTGTGGGGAGTTGACATCGGCGCGCACGGACAAATAATCGATTGCCCGGATGACGTCGTGCACGCGCTGCCCGGCTACAGGGGATCCGAGCGCGAGCCATGCCCAGGAATAGCGTTCGGCGACGATGGAGATGGGGCTGTAATAGTCCGGGCCGCCATGGGGAAAACGGGGCCGCGCAATGCCGAGGCCGCGCGGGGTGATCGAGCAAATGGCGTAACCGGCGGCGATCAGGCGATCGCAGGACCCCGGATCCTCGACCAGGCTGTGGCCGCAATCATCCGCCAGGTGCAGGATGACCGGAGGGCGATGCACAGAAGAAGGGCGCAGGAGCCACCCCGGGATACGCACGTCCGACTCGGTTTCGAAGAAGAATTGCTCGATCGTCATTCCAGGCCGCACCGTCGTGGAGAGCACTTGCGCGGAGGGCGTTCCGCCCGCGGGCTGCAAGGCCAGCAGCGAGGTCAGGGTGGAGCGGAGTTGGCCCGCATCCGGCGCCTGGGCGCGCCGTGTCTTCATGAGCGTGGCGAGGCGGTCGCGGCCTACCCGCACGGAACCGCGGCTGGCAAGGGAAGTCACCACCTGGCCCGTGGTGGTCGCATTCAGCATGGCGTCTGGAAAGGGGGTGAACGATGACTCAGTTATCGGTCCATCATCGCCCTTCAGCCAGCGGTTGAACCAGCGGCAGGTGTGGTGGCGGTTGGTGTAATCGAGGCCGTGGGGCAGGTGCGAAGCGGTGAGGCGAATTTTCTCCTCCGCACCCAGCAGTTTGTACACCGTCGCCGCTTCGCGATAGACCTCCTTGGTGGCCACGTCGTACACCGGCGAATAGGTCTCCCCCCGGTCGTGCGTGGTGTAGCAGATGAGGAGCGGCCTGGGAGCCGCGGCGGCGAGAATGTCGCCGCGATCCAGAGACAGCGGCAGCGAGCCCACAACATTTTGTTCCGCATCGTCCACTGCGCCGGGCGGATCGTACTGCGGGCCGGCAACGTTCTCGGTATTGCCCTCGTTCACAACCGCGGCGGCAATGCGCGGCTCCAGCGCGGCCAGGTACATGGTCATGGTGCCGCCGCCCGACTGGCCCGTGCAGCCGATGCGCTTGGGATCCACCTCCGGGCGGGTGAGCAGGTAATCCACGCCACGGATCCCGTCCCAGGCAAAATACAGGGCCAGGTTCTGACCGAGCAGCAGCATCGGGCGTCCGGCCATGGAATGCTCGTCCGTGGGTTCCATCAAGCTACGCCCAGTCTTGGGATTGATGTACTGGAGCCGCTCGCCCTGCCCCCAGGGATCATACGTAAGCACCACATAGCCGAGGCGGGCGAGGGTCTGATAGAGATGCTGGTACGGCTGGTATGCCTTTCCATTCTCCGAGTGGCCCACGGGCGCAAGAATCGCCGGGTAGGGAGGATCTCCCGCGGCGGGAAGATAAAGGTTGGCGGTCACCACAACGCCCGGCGCACTCTCATACATGAGCTTTTCGATGCGGAAACCAACACCTTGCAGGGACCCCGTTACCTTCGCATTCAGGTCTCCGCGCTCCAGCGGGCCGCCCAGCAACTGCCAGAGCTTCGTGCGAATCATTTCCACTCTTGCCAGGGCCTGCGATCGCGAATGGATGCCGGCCAGCGTGCTCATGCGAACTGCGCGGCTATGGTTCATGGTCCGTGTGAGTTGGTCAGCGCAGTCGTTCCAGAAATCTACTCCTGCTCCCGCGGCAGACGTGTGAGCAGTGGGACCGGCCTCTTGGCTTTGGGCAAAGGAACTGCGCCCCAGGCCCGAGCCGAAGCCAACCGCGGCGAGCAAATTCGCAGCGAGGAAACGCCTTCTTGTCGTCATCTCAAACCCCGATGCTTGAAGATCGCGGCCTGTCCACAGGCCGCGGAATCGGCGACTTTCGCATGGTTGATTGGCGCACTTTCCAGCCCTGCAACGGCGACGCAACCGGACTTCAGCGATCCACTTTACCTGAAATACGGGGGCGAATTGGCGGTGGCTGCAGGCTCGCGATGACTACAACCCTATTCTGGACACCGTGGACATCTCCTCGGGTACGTCGTCCTGCGATATTTCGCATGCCCGCGTCAGCTTTGGCGAGTGGCGGGCCCTGCCACGCGGAAAGTTACCTTTTCTTTCGTTTTCCAGGCGATACCTTGGAATGCGCCGCGGGTCTGAGCGTCAGCGAGGCATCATGCCAAAACCTTCTTGCGATGGGGCAATTTTGGACCGGCCACCCCCATAAATCGCCAGAGAAAGATGGCTATGGGGGACCGCGAGGGCAAGCATTCAACGGCCGCAAAGACGGACGTAAGCGGTTAATTTAGAGCTACTTACTACCTTACAGGAGCTATGCGAAGGGGTGGGCTGGGCCGGCTCGGGAACTGCCATCGGCGGTTCCTGCGTTTCCGCAGACCGGACGGTTGCGGGCGCCGTTTGAAAAAAAGGGCAGGAGAATTTTTTAATTGTATTTTTTCGCGTTCCGGCCTAGGCTTCGGTGCACTTGGCGAACGGGGCCCCTCAAACGTGCCAAAAACATCTGTAATCGAAATCAAACGAAACGTCGTTCATCTCCTCCGCGGGGGGTATGGGGGAGTGATTCATCATTGGAGGTCAGTATGCGCAAGCTTCTACTCTGCGTTTCCCTGCTGCTGACAGGCACGTTGATGTGGGGTCAAACCAACACCGCTGTGATCACGGGGGTTGTGGCCGACTCGGCGGGAGCGGTAATTCCAGGCGCGCAAGTCAAAATTACCAGCCAGTCCACAAATGCTTCCCTGACTTTTGCCACCGACAGCCAAGGCTACTTCACGTCGGTGCCAATAAATCCGGATACCTATTCGGTAACAGTGGCAGCGCCCGGGTTCAAAACACAGACCCAGGCCGGCGTAGTCCTCAAGGTCCAAGACCGGCTCAATCTGAATTTTAAAATGGCAGTTGGAGAAGTCACCCAGACGGTGGAGGTCACAACAGCAATTCCGACAATTAACACACAGACCTCAAGCTTGGGTCAGGTGCTTGAAGCCAAGACGCTCACGGCGATGCCCTTAAACGGCCGCAATTACCTCCAACTTGCCGGCCTAAGCGCCGGCGTGGTTGAGACCGGGATGGGGCGAAATTCGCAGACCAACGGGAATACCGGCGGCAGCAGCGGCCAGCCCGGCCAGGTAACTTTCGCCGCTGACGGCTCGCGGGGCACGCTCAACAACTTTATTTTGGATGGAATCGACAACAATTCTAACGACAATGGCGGACTTGTCATCAACACGCAAGTAGATGCCCTCCAGGAATTCAAGATTCAAACAAGTTCCTACTCGGCGGAATTTGGCCGCAGCGGAGGGGCCGTGATCAATGCGGTTACCAAGTCGGGCACCAATTCTTACCACGGGAACTTGTTTGAGTTCTTCCGCAACTCCGCCCTCGATGCACGCAACTTCTTTCAGACCACCGGCCCCAAAGCTCCTTTCAAGCAAAATCAGTGGGGAGGAACCATTGGCGGCTATATCATCAAGAATAAACTTTTCTGGTTTGGCGACTACCAGGGAACATCCATCAACAATCCTCGCCCTATATTCTCAACCGTTCCCACCGCGGCGGAACGTATGGGTGATTTCTCCGCCCCGGGCGAGCCGACGATTTACGATCCTAATACTTACAACCCGGCGACCAACACGCGTCAATCCTTCGCCAGCGAGTACGGCAATGGCAACCGAATTCCCGCCGGCAGAATCGATCCGATCTCGCAGGCGTTTATCAATCTTTACCCGCTGCCCAACGTTCCCGGGGCGACAAAGAACAACTTTTTAATTGATCCTGCGGCGCCCTATCTCATGCAACAGGGAGATTTTCGCGCTGATTATGACGCATCAGCAAACAACCAAGGATTCTTCCGCTTCTCGAATGCCGGCCTCACTTTTTTAAATCCTCCAAGACTTCCGGGCCTGGCATACGGGCAACACGGTGGCTATGATTACGAGGAGATCATGGGCGCGGCACTCGGTGAGACGCACATCTTTTCGCCCACTGTCTTTAACGAGTTCCGTCTGGGATTTAACTGGTACGGAATCAACCAGAACATTCCCGAAAATGGTCTGCACTTACCTCCGGCCAATCTGACGATCCCCGGCGTACCCTTAAGAGCGAACACGGCGGGCCTTGCCCAGTTTTCACCAAGCGGTTACAGGGGATTAGGCACGCCCGGGTATGCTCCCACGCTTCTGAGTACCGAAGAGCGCCAGCTCACAGATGCGCTCAGTATCGTGCGCGGCAAGCATTCGATCGTCATGGGCTTCGAGATGCGCTGGAGCCAATTCAACATCTTCCAGGTGCCCGCACCGAATGGATCACTCAGCTTCAGCGGTCAATTTACCGCGAATCCAGTGGATGGTTCAGGGGGCGGCGGCTTGGCCGACGCATTGCTCGGCCTGCCTGTAAACGCCACGTACGATACGCAAGTAGAGGTTCAAAATAGACAGCGCACACCCTCGGCGTTCATCCAGGATGACTGGAGAGTTACGCCCACCTTTACGTTAAATCTTGGCTTGCGCTATGACTATTTCCAACCCATATGGGAGAAGCACAACCAGCAGGCTAACTTCAACTTTAAAACCGGCCAATTAGAGGTAGCGGGCCAGAATGGCAACTCTCGTACCCTTACGGTTCCCGATCATTTCAACTTTGCGCCCCGGATCGGCTTTGCCAAGACGATCCATCAAAATACCGTCATAAGTGCGGGAGCCGGCCTCTTCTGGAGTGGCCAGGAAATACGGACCGCCGGAGGCCTCCAGTTGGCCTACAACGAACCCTTCTACTATCAGCCGGATTTCGTAAGCGATGGCATCACTCCGGTGGTTACCGTGTCCGGTGGCTTTCCGCCGCTGAACCCCAATCAGGAAACGAACCCGAGCGTAACCAGCCTAGACGCCCGGCTGCGAACGCCCAGCTACTTTGAATACAACCTTTCAGTCCAGCGGGCATTGCCTGACAAGATGTCGCTCGAGCTTTCCTACGCGGGATCGAAGGGCACCCATCTCCAGTCCATGATAGATCCCAACCAGGTCGTAACGCCGGGCCCGGGGGACGTGCAATCGCGGCGTCCGTATCCCACTTTTGGGCCCTTTGCCGGGATCTCAGACCGCGGGAACTCGAGGTACTATTCCGGACAGGCGAAACTCCAGAAGCAGACTGGCCAGGGCCTTTACTTCCTTAGCTCGTTTACCTGGAGCAAAGCATACGACGATGAACCGGAGATCTGCTGCTCCTCGCCCTGGCCGCAAAATAGCTGGAACATTCCCAGCGACACGGGCTTGGCCGATTTCAACCAAACTCTCCGCTGGGTTCTGAGCTATGACTATCTGCTTCCCTTTGGACCGGGGCACAGATTCCTGGGCGGAGCCGGCCCGGTTCTTAACCAGATTGTCGGTGGCTGGCATCTTGGAGGCATCTATTCGCTGGGGAGCGGTTTCCCGTTCTCCGCAGCCTTGGGATACGATTCTTCGAATACCGGGACGTTCGGGACGGTTCGCGCCGATCAGATCCTGCCCAACGGCAATCTGCCTGCAAGCCAGCGCAGCGTCAATAACTGGTTCAACACCGCCGCATATGCGGATCCGTCGCAACGGATTCCCGGACGACCCTATGCCTTTGGAAATTCCGGCCGTAACACCCTGATTGGTCCGGACACCAATGACTTTGATCTCTCACTGGGAAAAACATTTCCCATCCGGGAAGCGATGAATGTGGAGTTCCGCGGCGAGTTCTTCAACGTCCTGAACCATCCCAACTTCGCTCAGCCTGACAATGTGTTGACGGACGGCCCAGGTGCGTTTGGAGTCGTGACTTCCACGGGATTGGATAATCGCGAGATACAGTTGGCGTTGAAGTTCAATTTTTGAAGTGGAACGCATTGACGAAGTACGGCGGTCAACATTGCAAGCAACAAGGGATGAGTGAGCGCTATCCGCGTCGGCTGGTATGCCACCCAGACGGCGCGCATAGCGCTACCAGCCCCACTCAACTCAACAACCAATAAGGGATTTTCCCGTACGTTAGTGCGACAGGCAGATATCCTCCTGGCTTGCTGCGCCACGTGAACCGTCTCCCCGGTGCAAACTACCGGCATGCCGCGACCCACAGGAGGAGCGCGCCCTTCAATCGCCGGGGCCGCAGACGATGGGCGGGCAATGAGCGCTAGAAAGAAGGACAAGGCAGAAGGAATGACTTTTATGAAGAGATCAACGCATGCCTTCACGGTTGCACTGGTG
>JACZDA010008683.1_pt1 | contig 11316 bp, 8 predicted proteins | sample 8641761 | NCBI WGS metagenome assembly JACZDA01 (sample SAMN15324611, study PRJNA640507) | soil metagenome | isolation source: intercropping peanut in the first line | place: China: Luxin town, Laibin City, Guangxi Province | collected 2019-07-25 | depth 10cm m | reverse complement strand
GCGGCAGCAAGGATGCGCACCCGCCCGCTGGCGATGCCCGGCCCGGCACCGAGGCCGCGGACTAACGGAGCCGCGGCGGCGGGCACCGACGCGCCCTGCGGCGGTTGCGCTGCGCGAATCGTCGTGATCGGGCGCGTTTGCGTGATGAAGATCGTGCCGCCATCCACGGCGAACTCCACGTCCTGTGGCGCGCCGTAGTGTTTCTCGATACGCACGCCAAGATCCGCGATCGCACGGATTTCCTCTGGTGTGAGCACCTGCGCCGTGAGCCGCGGATCCGTGGCGAGCTCGATGCGCACCGGCTCTCCCGCTGCCGCGACGAGCGCGAGCATGAAATCCTTTTTCGCTACGCGGACATCGACCGGCGCCGACGTTGCCTTGTCCACCACGTAGCGATCCGGTGTCACCTCGCCGCTGACCACCACCTCGCCAAGACCCCATGCGGCCTCGATGACCAGGTGGGTTCGATCTTCGGTGGCTGGATCGACGGTGAACATGACACCGGATTTCTCGGCGTGCACCATGCGCTGCACCACCACGGCGAGGTGCAACGCGTGCTCGAGTCGATTGCGCACGCGGTAGAAGATCGCGCGGGCCGTAAACCCCGACGCCCAACATTCGCGGACGGCGTTCACGAGGGCGTCTTCGCCCTGCACGTCGAGGATGCTCCGAAACATCCCGGCGAACGAGAACGACGACGCGTCTTCGGCCGTGGCCGACGACCGGACGGCCACATACGCCTCGGGCATCGCGCCGCCCGTTAGGCGACGGTACGCCGTCGTGATGGCGTCGCGGACGTCATCGGGCACGCGTGTGCGCCGAACCAGGTCGCGAATCGCCGACGCGCTTTCGTCGAGGCGGGCCGTGTCGTCGACGTTCAACGCCTCGATGCGGCGCGCGATCTCGGACGTGAGGCGTCCGACCCCGGCGAATCGCTCATAGGCGCCGACGGTGACCACGAAACCAGGCGGCACCGGGATCCCCGCTCGTGCCAGCTCGGCCAGGTTCGCGCCCTTGCCACCCGCGACCGCGACATCGCTCCTCGTTAGGCCATCGAACCACCGCACGTACGGTGCTGCTGGGGCTTGCGCCACGCCGGCGCGCCCACCGGCGACCGACTCGACCATCGCCGCAGTCTGCGTGCTGCCATCGCGTGTGGCTGTGCCGACGGCCGCTGCCTGCGCGCCGCGCTCCATGTCGTCCAACACGTCAGGGCCTCCTGTCATTCTGCCGGCGTGCGGACACGCCGATCACGTTCTTGATCGCGCGCACGCCGCACACGCGCTCGACCGCGCCGGCAGCGGCGCGCCTCTCTCCGGAATCGTCGACGATGCCGGACAGGGCGACGACGCCATCGCGCACGTTCACACCGATGCGCGGGGCGCGCTCGCCGAATGTCCAACGAAGTTCTGCGGCGACATCGGCTCCGAGCTGCGCGTCGGTCTTCATGTCGTTCTCCTGGTGTCGAGTGATCCGGCCGTCGTCTGCGGGCAATCTTGGCTCTCCGGATCGCACGCGCTGTCGGGCGATGACCGTCCGTCCGTCAGGTATTGCCGGATGCCGTGCGCGATGTGCGCGGGAGCGCGCGACGTAGCGGAAAACCGGACACCCGGTGCCGATGTCGCCCGACAGACGCGGCGCTCGGCTGACTTAATCTCGGTGCTAGTGGTTGACCTCAGCGCTTTGGAGGACGCATGTACAAGCGAATCCTGGTCCCGCTCGACGGCTCACCGTTCGCGGAACACGCGTTGCCCGTGGCCATTGCGATCTCGCGCCTGACGTTTGCCGCACTTCATCTCGTGCGAGTGCACGAGCCGAGCTCGCCGACGTACACGTCGCGCGGGCGATCGGACGTGGTGTCGCGACAACACGATCTCGAGTACTTGCACACCGCAGCCGCGCGCGCGATCGCAAACGGAGCCAATGCCGTCGCGACCGCGCTGGTCGAGGGCTGGCCACCGTCGGCCATCGAGCGCGAGATCGCGCGGACGGGTGCCGATCTCGTCGTGCTCACGGATCATGGCCGCACTGGGCGCGGGACGAGATGTCTCGGGAGCGTCGCCGATACAGTCGCGAGACACGCGAAGGTTCCGGTGCTCATCATGCGGGCCTCGGATCGTGCCGTCGATCTGGTGTGGTGCCCGCTGTTCCGCAACGTCCTCATCGCGATCGGCGATGCAGAGAAGGATGCAGGCGTCGCCGACGCGGCAGAGCGGCTTGGCACGTTAGGCACCGCCTGCTACACCCTGTTCCACATGGTGCATCCGGCGCTCGCGCCCGTTCATTCGTACGCGTTCGCGGCGGCTGCCACGTTGGATGCGGCGACCACGCGGGCCCGGCTGTCGAGCACGCGGCAGGGGCTCGCCGGCCTCGCGTCGCACATGCGTGATCGGGCGCAGCCTAACGGCATCGACATCGCCATCAGCATCGATACGCATCCGGCGACGAGCATTCTCGATGCCGTTGCCGCGAGTCCCGTAGACCTCGTCGCCATGTCCACGCGTGCGTTCGATGCCTCGCACACCGGCTCCGGCAGCGTGGCCGAGCAGGTGGCGTGCTCGACGGCGCTGCCGATCTTGATGTGCCCGACATTCGAGTGCGATCCGCGGGCGGTGTGAGCACGGGAACGCAGAACCCCGGCGCTGCGCCATCCGAGCCGGCCGCACCCGCGGGACCGGGTCGGCGCCTAACGCGGGGCGACGTCGCGCGGTTTCGCGCGAACCGGCAGGCGGAGGTCGACAGCGCGGCGTTGTATCGCGCTCTTGCGGAATCCGAGCGCGACGCGAGGCTCGCCGCTGTGTTCGCTCGCATGGCCGCGACCGAGACGGCGCACGCCGCATTTTGGGAGCGGCTGATCGCGACGTCGGGTCGCGCGGAGCCATCGCCGCGACCCACCTGGCGCACGCGCACGCTGATCGGACTCGCGAAACGATTCGGATCGCGAGCCGTCTTGCCGACGGTGCTCGAGCACGAGCAGTCCGACAGTGCGAGCTATGCCGAACAAGTGGAGTCACGCGACACGGCGCTCCCGGCCGACGAGCAATCGCACCGGCGCCTGCTCGGCGCCATGGCGGCAGGGGCCAGCGGTCTCGAGGGCGCGAGCATCGCGCGATTGGAGGGACGGCACCGGACGCTTGGAGGCAATGCGCTCCGAGCGGCGGTGCTCGGCGCGAACGACGGCCTCGTGTCGAACTTGAGCCTCGTCATGGGCGTCGCCGGCGCGGCTGCATCCGATCGCGCGCTGCTCGTCACCGGCCTTGCCGGGTTGCTCGCCGGCGCCGGCTCGATGGCCATGGGCGAGTGGCTGTCGGTGCAGAGCGCGCGCGAGCTGCACCAGCGTCAGTTAGACATCGAGAGCGCGGAGCTCACGGCCGCTCCGGAGGAGGAAGCGGAGGAGCTTGCACTCATCTACGAAGCCAAGGGCCTCTCCCACGAGCAGGCACACGAGGTAGCGGAGCGGTTGATGGTGAAGCCGGACACCGCGCGCGAGACGCTCGCCCGAGAGGAGTTGGGCATCGAGCCCGGCGAGCTCGGTGGCTCGCCGTGGCAGGCGGCGGGGACGTCGGCCGCGTTGTTTGCGGTCGGCGCCATCGTGCCCGTGCTGCCGTTCTTCTTCTTTTCCGCGAATACCGCGGTGCTCACCAGCCTCGCGTGCAGCGCCGCCGCGCTCTTCCTCATCGGCGCCGGCATCACGCTGCTGACCGGGCGGAGCGTCTGGTACTCCGGCGTTAGGCAGCTGCTCTTCGGCGTCGTCGCCGCCGGCCTGACGTACGGCGTCGGACGATTGCTCGGCGCACGGATCGCCGGCTGACCCCGTGCGCCGGCTCTACGGCTGCGCGCAGGGTGCGGCCGCGGGCTCCGGCAGCGACGCGGCGAATTCGCTGGCAAACCGCGCGACCTGGTCCCAGTCCGTCATTTCATGATCACGCGACGTGTTCGTTGGGCCCCCGGCGCGACGGCTGATCATCCTGAGGATCATCCGCGTGAACACGCCGTACTTCGTGAAGGACATCGCGCCCGCGATCGTCGCGACGGAGCGGGGGCGCCAGCCGGTCTTCGTTAGGAACTCGTCGAGGACACGGCGGGCGTTGGCGTGATCGCGCTCGCTCGGCCCCGCGGCCGAACCGCTCACAGAGAAGAAGGCGGACGGCATCCGATTCAACTCCTCCCTGTGCGCACGAACGAAGCGCTCGAGATAGCGCTGGTGACGGCCGGCGATGACGGATCCGCCGATGATCACGCCGTCGAACTCCGAGAGCGAGAAGTCGTGTAACACGGTGTTGGCGCACGCGATCGGTACGGCGTGACCCGCTGCGGTGAGCACCTCTTGCATCCGCTCGGCGATCTTCGCCGTCTGTCCGTACCGCGTGCCGTAGAGGATGACGATGTGACGCGAAGACATGACCCACCCCGGTGACATGGTTTTCGTTTTCCGATCTCGGATCGAAGATGCCGCCACGCCCGGCCCCGGACAGTCAGGGTGGTGAGGACTCCGTGTCCGCCGACGCCCGACGGCGTCACTGCGCGTTGACGGGCTCCGGCACCGGGATCGCGGGAGCGCGAGGACGCGCCGCGTCATCCTGCGCGAGCCAGCGGCCCACGACGCGCGCCTTGACGACCTGGACGAGCAGCAAGTACGCGATCGTCAGCGGCACGAGCACGAGGAAGAAGCGCGGCGGCAGCGGCGTGAACCCGAGTGAGACCGCGACGGGCAGGAACGGCAGGGCTGTGCCTAACGCAACGGCGCCGATGATCGACCAGGTGAGCGGGCGGCTCGCGCGGCTCCGCAGCGGGTTGCCGGTGGTGCGGATGACGAGGAGCACGAGCGTCTGGGTCACCAGCGATTCGACGAACCAGCCCGTGTGAAACGCCGGCTCCGTGGCGTGAAAGACCGCGAGCAGCACCCAGAACGTGACGAAGTCGAAGATCGAGCTCACCGGACCGACAGCCACCATGAACCGGCGGACCAGCCGCATGTCCCATCGGCGCGGCATCCGGATGAGCACGTCGTCGACGTGATCCGTCGGGATGGTGATCTGCGCGGCGTCGTACAGAAAATTGTTGAGGAGGATCTGCGGCGGCAGCATGGGAAGGAACGGCAGGACGAGCGCCGCGACCGCCATGCTGAACATGTTGCCGAAATTCGAGCTCGTGCCCATCAGGAGATACTTGAGGACATTTCCGAACGCCTTTCGCCCCTCGAGGATCCCGTTGTGCAGCACGCGAAGGTCGCGCTCGAGCAGGACGACCTGTGCGGCATCGCGCGCGACATCGACCGCGCTCGCGACAGAAATGCCGACGTCGGCCGTGTGGAGCGCGGGCGCGTCGTTGATGCCGTCTCCGAGGAATCCCACCACGTGACCGCGCGCTTTGAGCGCGAGCAGGATGCGATTCTTCTGCACGGGCGACACGCGCGCGAACACCGTCGTGCGGTCGGCGAGCGCGCCTAACGCGACGATGCTGAGCGGGTCGATGTCGGCGCCCGTCACGATGCCCGCGGTGGCGAGCCCGGCCTCCGCGCACACGTGCGCCGCCACGAGCTCGTTGTCGCCGGTGAGGATCTTCACGTCGACGCCATCGCCGCGAAGTGCGGCCAGCGTCTCGGCGGCGTCGGCGAGCGGTGGGTCGCTGAACGCGATCAAGCCGGCGAACGTGAGGTCGCTTTCGTCGGCAACGCTGTACGCCCCCCGGCGCGGCACGATGCGCGATGCGACGCCGAGTATGCGTTCGCCGCGTTGGCTCGCCGCGCGGAACGCGGCGAGCAGCCGCGCCCGCGCCGCCGCATCGAGCGGCGCGCTCGTCCCGCCGTCGTCGTAGGTGGCGCTCCGCACGAGTACGCTCTCCGGCGCGCCCTTGCTGATGAGCCGGCACTCGCCGTCTCGTGCGACGACGATCGACGACAGACGGCGCTCGAAGTCGAAGGGGATTTCATCCAGTTTGGCTGCCCCGGCCAGCTCGGCTGCCGGCTCCTCTCGAATCGCCAGGTCTAACGGACTGCGAATGCCCGTTTCGAACCGGCTGTTGAGGGACGCGAGGTCGAACACGCGCGCCTCACCGCCGCGGCCGGCGGGAATGACCCGCGTGACGTGCATGACGCCGCTCGTGAGCGTCCCCGTCTTGTCGCTGCACAGGATGTCGATGCAGCCCAGGTTCTGAATCGCCTGCAGGTGCTTGACGATCACGCGCTGGCGCGCCATGCGCACCGCGCCGTTGGCCAACGTCACCGACGTGATCATCGGCAGGAACTCGGGGACGAGTCCGACCGCGAGCGCCACGGCGAAGAGCAGGGACTGCAGCGGATCCCGATGGAGCGCGATGCTCACGAGCAGGAGAAACAAGACGAGGAAGACGACCACGCGCGTGATGAACACGCTGAAGGTCCGCATCCCACGCTCGAACTCCGTTTGCGGCGCACGCGCGGCCAGATGGGCCGCGATGTCGCCGTATTTGGTGGCTCGGCCGGTGGCGGTGATCACCGCTCGTCCCGTCCCGCTCACGATCGACGTTCCGAGAAAGACGACGTGCGCGTCGGCCGCGTCGTCGCCGCCTGTGGCCGGTGCGGCGCTCTTTTCGACGGGGAGCGCTTCGCCGGTGAGCGCCGCCTGCTGGACGTGCAGGTCCCTCGCCTCGACGAGCCGGGCGTCGGCCGGCACGAGATCGCCGGCCGTTAGGCGGATCACGTCGCCGGGCACGAGCACGCGCCGAGGCACCTCGCGCCAAGCCCCGTCGCGCTCGACCGTCGCCGTCGGCGCTACGCTACCGCGCAATCGATCGACCGCCCGGCGCGACCGATAGGTCTGCGTGAGGTGCAGCGCGACACTCAGGAGGACCATCAACACGATGATGCCGGCGCTCGTGATCTCTCCGACGTAGGCCGAGATCCCGCTGGCGAGCAGCAACGTGATGAGGAGCGGATTGGCGAACGGCTCCGCGATTTCGCGCAGCGACGACTGCCGGGCGACGGCAAGCGGGTCATTCGGCCCGACGTCGGCGAGGCGCCGTTCGGCCTCGTCCGACGTCAGGCCCTGGACGGCGTCGGGACCCGCATCGCGTTCAGCCGGTACCGTCTCCACCGCCATTGCCCGGTGGCCGTCTATGGGAGCGTGCCGCTCGGCGTGCGACGCGCGTGCCTGCGCCTAACGGATGAGGCGTGCGCCGGGCCGCGCCATTCGGCCGGTGTGATCAGCAGAGAGCACGGTGCGCGGCGCACGAGTCCGCCGGTCACTGTGCCAACGAGCACGCGCTCGGCGACGTCGTGCCGTTTGCGCGCGGCAACGAGGACGTCGGCGCCACGACGCTTGGCGAACGCGATCAGCGTTCCGGGCACGGTGCCGCGGATCACCGCGGTCTGCACCGTCGCACCAGGCGGAACGGTCAGCGTGTCCATCAGACGCTGAAACGCCGCGGCCCAACCGTTCTCGCGGACCATCTTCGTGATCTCGTCGAGGTTCGCGATCGCGGCGTCGAAGTCGGACTCGACGTGCACGAGAACGAGTCTCGCGCAACCGGTGAACAACGTGCACGCCAGCTGTGCCGCGGCGTTGCTCTCGGGGCTGAAGTCAACCGCGACCACGACAGTCCGAGGCATCCCGCGCAGATCCGGGGTCACGGCCAGCACGGGCACACCGGACTCGCGCACCACGTGCGATGTCGTTGCGTCGTGGATGATCCGCTCGATGAGCCGCTCGCGGCGCAAGCCCATGACGACCAGATCCGCGCCGCGTGCCGCATCCAGGATGGCGGTAGCGGGTGTGCCTAACGCAACGCGAACGGTCCATGGCGGCCGCGCTCCGGCGCGGTCGGCGAGATACCGGCGGAGCTCGAGCCGGCGCTCCCGCTGCTCGGCATGCAGCGCCGCTTCGCCCGCGACAGCGACGGGCACGCCAACAGTCAGCCACGCCGCCGCCAACGGATCGACGACGGTCAGCGCTTCGGCCTTCGCGCGATGCGCCTTCATCAAGGCCAGGGCGGTGTCGATTGGCGCATTGGCGCGCGCACTTGCTCCGTCCAGCGCGATCAGCAACCGCAGGGGCGAGTGCGACGTGACTGCGCTCCTTCGCCGGCGAGGCGCGCTTTTGGCCGACTTTTTCGCTCGTGCCGTGGACATCGTTCCTCCTCGGTTCGCTGTCGCTTGCCTGTAGGATAGGGCCGGCTCGCTCCCCGGTCTGTCGGGAAAAGTGGGGAGCCCAGGTCGCCGAAGGCCTGACATCATTCCATCACCCGGTGAAGCCATATACATCGAGATACAGCCCAAGCCGAATGACGGAACCGATGACTGGGGATGACTCCCGCAAAATCCCACCGTGGTTAGTGAGCACGGCTGTTCCCATGGCGGCGCTGCTCTTCCTCGGCGCGGGTACAGTGTCGCGCATCCTGTCGTCCGAGACATCCGTGAGCGCGACCATCTGGACCATCGGCCTGCTGCTCACCGGGGCGCCGCCCGTACTGCGCACGCTACGCAACGTGCTGGCCGGGCACTTGGCTGCGGACCTGGTCGCCACGCTGGCGATCATCGGCGCGGTATGGCTCGCGCAACCCGTGACCGGTCTAGTGATCGTGCTCATGCAGACCGGCGGCGAGGCGCTCGAGCGTTTTGCCGAAGGACGCGCAGCGGACGCGGTGCGCGCACTGAAGGATGCCGCACCCCGCACGGCGCACCGGCTGCAAGGAACGCGCGTGGACGACATAAACGTCGAGGACATCGCAGCGGGTGATGTGCTGCTGGTGCGGGCGGGGGAATCGATGCCATGCGATGCGATCGTCGTCGATGGTCGATCGCACATGGACGTCTCGCGATTGACCGGCGAGCCGATACCCGTGCTTGCGACGCCTGGCGCGCGTTTCATGAGCGGCAGCGTGAACGGCGAAGGCAGCCTGACGGTGCGCGCGATCGCGACGGCGGGTGAGAGCCAGTACGCGCACATCGTCGCGCTCGTCGCGTCCGCCCAGGCGAGCAAGGCACGCCTACAGCGACTCGCGGACCGGTACGCGGTGTGGTTCACGCCCTTCACGCTCGCCGTGTGCGCGTTTGTGTATGTGTTCACGCACGAGCCAACGCGGATCCTTTCGGTGCTCGTGGTCGCAACGCCGTGTCCGCTCATTCTCGCGACACCGATCGCGTTCATCGGGGGAATCAACCTCGCCGCGCGGCGGCACATCATCGTGCGCACCGGCGATGCGCTGGAGCGCCTGGCCGGCATCACCACGATCATCTTCGACAAGACCGGCACGTTGACGATCGGGCGCCCGGCGGTGAGCCGCGTGGTGGCGGCTCCAAGCCTAACGGAGGAGGACGTGCTCCGCGCGGCCGGAGCGGTGGAGCAGGGGTCGAGCCATCTGCTCGCCCGGACGCTCGTCGAGGCCGCGGAAGCGCGCGGCCTCGCGCTGCCCGCGGCCCGCCACGTCATCGAGTCCGCGGGCCGCGGCGTCACCGGGCAGGTCGACGGACAGAGCGTGTGCGTCGGCTCGCGGTCGTTTGTACTCGAGCGGCATCCGCACATCGCGGCAGAGTTGGACGCGCTCGACCACGCGGGCGGCCTCGAGGCCTACGTCGCCGTCGGCGGACGCGCGGCCGGCGTCATCGAATACGCCGATCGCCTGCGCCCCGAGGTCCACGACGCGATGGCGCAGATCCGGCTCCTCGGCCTAACGGACACGGTGTTGCTCTCGGGGGACCGCGCCGCGAACGCGCGAGCCGTGGCCGCCATCGCCGGCATCGAAGCGGTCGCGGGCGATCTCATGGCCAAGGACAAGGTCGACGCGGTCCATCGCATGGTCGCCGAGGGTCGCTCGGTCCTCATGGTTGGTGATGGCACCAACGACGCACCCGCCCTCAGCGCCGCGACGGTTGGGGCGGCCCTCGCCGAACACGGCGGCGGAATCACCGCCCAAGCGGCCGACGTCGTGATCCTCGCCGACGACTTGCGCCGTGTACCAGAGGTCATCGGCATCGGGCGGCGCACGATGCGCATCGCGCGCCAGAGCATCCAGACCGGCCTCGGCTTGAGCGGCCTCGCCATGGTGCTTGCCGCGTTCGGTCTCATTGCCCCGGTGGTTGGTGCGGTGATCCAGGAAATCATCGACGTCGCCGTCATCCTCAATGCGCTCCGCGCGAGTCGACCGGGCAAAGTGTCCACGGCGCGAAGCGAGCCGAGCACGAGGACGGGCGTGCCGAACGCCACCAGTCCGGCCACTCCACGACGACACGTCGGGTGATTCCCGACAGCCGCTACAGCGCAGCGCGCTATCGTAACACCCAGGTGCGGTGGCACACCGGAGGAATGATGCCCTACCATGCAGCGCCGAGTTTTCGGGTGTTGGACACGGCAGAGAGTCAAGCGATCCTGGCGCGCAACCATGTTGGGCGCGTCGCGTACAGCTTTCACGACCGCGTCGACATTGAGCCCATCCACTACGTGTACGATGGCGGGTGGATATACGGACGCACGTCGCCGGGAACCAAGCTCGCGACGCTCAGCCACCATCGGTGGGTGGCGTTCGAGGTGGATGAGGTGGACGGGCCGTTCGATTGGCGCAGCGTTGTCGTACATGGCACCGTGTATTGGCTGACGTCTGACGCTTCGCATGCGTCGGAGGCCGAAGTGGAATCCGGTCTCTCGCTGCTTCGCACTTTCCTGCCCGAAACCCTCACCGAGGTAGATCCGACGCCGTTTCGCACGGTCCTCTTCCGGCTCTCCGTCTCCGAGATCACCGGGCGATGCGCACACACGGCGCGTCCCGCACTGGCTCCCGACAGCGCGCCGAGGGTGAACGTTGGGCCAGAGCCGCGATGAACCGTCGCGTCACGGATATCGTTAGGCGGCTGCTGCGTTTCCCGCTCGCAGCCAAGCTCGCGGGCGCAAACGCCATTCTGCTGCTGGTTGCGATCGGCGGCTTTCGCAGCGTTCATCATGGCTCCGTGGCGTGGCCTGCCCTTGCGATTGCCGGTGTGGTGCTCATCGCAGGCATTGCGGCGAACGTTACGCTCGTCACGCTGGCCCTTGGTCCGCTGCGCGATCTCGAGTCGACGGCGCAGCGCGTGTGGCGCGGGGACCTCGACGCGCGCGTCCCGAGCTCGCTCGTCGCGGATCGCGAGCTCGAGCGCGTGAGCAACACGTTCAATCTCTTGCTCGACCGTGTGATGGCCGAGCGCGCGCGCATTCGGCAGCTGGCGGCGCAAGTGATCCGGGTCGCCGATCGCGAGCGAGCCGCTTTCGCGGGGGAACTGCACGATTCGACAGCGCAGGCGATCGCTGCCCTTTCCTACCAGTTGATCGCCGCCGAACGAATGAGTACGGACGCCGCCGTCACTACGCG
>JACZDA010032632.1_pt1 | contig 11332 bp, 8 predicted proteins | sample 8641761 | NCBI WGS metagenome assembly JACZDA01 (sample SAMN15324611, study PRJNA640507) | soil metagenome | isolation source: intercropping peanut in the first line | place: China: Luxin town, Laibin City, Guangxi Province | collected 2019-07-25 | depth 10cm m | reverse complement strand
TCCGCGGGGCTTTGCACGTGCGAAGCCGTGTTGATGGAATCATGCTTTCATCTGCCACATCGCGAACAGCGGCAGCGCCTCCATGCGCTGCTTGATGCGCTAGCGATCTCCTTCCTGCCCGGGCCTTGCGATCGACGCTTCTGGTCCGACGTGTTCCACTGGCTCACGAAATACGCAGAGCACGAACCAGACTGGGCAGACGCGTGCATTGCAGTCCTCTGCGGCCACGATAAGCGGCTGAAAGTCTGGACCTACGATCGCGAGTTTCGCACGACGTGGCGCAGGCCCGATGGAACCGTCATTCCGCTGGCCATCAGAGCTTAGTGGAAGATTGCTCAACTTATCGGCTTGCCGCCGCTAATCCGCCAAGTCGATAGTCTCAGGCTATTCCCCCGCCGCATCATTAGGCGATCCCGTTCACTCTGCTATCCTGGCTCGTTTATGTTGGTCGAGCAGCAGATTGCCGAACGGCGGGAACGGGCGGCCGCTGCCATCGCCAAAGTCCTGGAACGGCCACGCGGAGAGCCGTACGGCGATTATCGAGTGAACTCTGCCAGCGGGAAAACGTATCGCGTGGCCATGCGCGGTCCGGGCCTGTTCGAGAACTATTGCTCGTGCCCGGACTTCGCCGTCAATACTTTGGGAACCTGCAAGCACATCGAGGCGCTCCTCTTGCGGCTTGGCAAACGCTATGGGAGGACCCTAGGGAGCCGCAAGTTTGCGCGGGCACGCGCTTCCATTTCGTTGCAGTACGGCGAAACGATTGCTGTTCGATTGCGGCTTCCCACCGATCCATCGCCTGCTCTGCGGAAGTTGGCCGAGGAGTACTTCGATACAGCCGGCGTGCTGCGCCTGGAGCACTACCGGAGTTTCGATCGAGTGATCGAGGCTTTCCGGCAAGCCGATCTCGACGCGGTCGTCTACAGTGACGTGCTCGAATACCTCGACCGGGAGAATGAATTAGCCGATGGGCTGGATTTGGAACGCCAGATCCTCGCAAAGCTGCGGCGTGGACGGAATCCGCTGAATGGAATCCTGAAGACAAAACTTCTGCCCTACCAGGAACGGGGCGCCATCTTCGGCGCGTGCCGTGGCCGAGTGATTCTGGCCGATGACATGGGCCTGGGCAAAACCGTGCAGGCCTTGGCTGCTACCGAAATGCTGCGCCGCCGGCGGGGCATTCAAAGGGTGTTAGTGGTGGCTCCCGCCTCGGTGAAGTACCAGTGGAAAACGGAAATCGAACGATTCACCGATTTGTCCGCACAGGTAATCGAGGGATTGCTGCCCCGCAGGCGCGAATTGTATGCCTCGCCCACATTCTTCAACCTTTCCAGCTACGAACTGGTTCTGAAGGATGTGCGCTACATGCACGAACTCGCCCCTGACCTCATCATCCTCGATGAAGCGCAGCGCATTCGCAACTGGACCACCGCCACGGCCCGCACCATCAAGCAACTGAAAAGCCGCTATGCTTTCGTGCTCACCGGTACTCCGCTCGAAAACAAATTGGAAGAACTGTTCTCCGTGGTCGAGTTCATCGACGGCCGCCGGTTGGGTCCGGCGTTCCGGTTTCTGCACGAGCATCGAACAGAGGACGAGAACGGCAAATTGATCGGCTACCGCGGACTGGACCGGATTCACGATCAATTGGCGCCGATCCTTCTGAGGCGCACCCGCCAGGAAGTCCTCAAGGATCTGCCTAAACGCACCGACCAGGTCCGTCACGTGGCCTTGACTCCACAGCAGGTGGAGTCTTACTGGGAACAGAATGACATCCTGGCCGCCTTGATGCGCAAGTGGGAACGGCAGGGTTGGCTCTCCGAAATCGACCAGAAGCGGATCCTGTGTTGTCTGCAGAACATGCGAATGCTCTGCAACTCCACCTTTCTTTTCGACAAGCAAACAAATCATTCGCCAAAGCTCGCCGAGTTTCGCGAGATCATCCGGGAACTGGCGATCGAAGAGGGCCGCAAGGTGGTGGTCTTCAGCGAATACGAACGGATGACTCACCTGGCGGGTCAGGAATTGGAAAAGCTAGGGATCGGATTCGTGTCGCTGCACGGCAGCGTGCCTTCCCGGAATCGCGGCGCGCTCATGGAGAAGTTCCGGCGCGATGCGGACTGCCGCGTTTTCCTTTCGACGGATGCCGGAGGGGTTGGCCTGAATCTCCAAGCGGCCTCGGCGGTTGTTAATTTCGAGCCCCCGTGGAATCCCGCCCGGCTCGAACAGAGGATCGGGCGAGTTCACCGGCTCGGTCAGGCGCATCCCGTCCACGTGATACACCTGCTGACCAAGGACAGCATCGAAGAGCGCGTGTGGGAAACGCTCAAGCTGAAGAAATCCCTATTCGCCGGGGTCTTCGATTCGCCGGCAAGCGAGGTGAGCTTCGCCGCGCTCGGACGAAAGAGCATGATGCAGGCGATGAAAGAGATCTTCGCGAATCAACCGGGACGGCCCAAACCATCGGTTGGCGGGCCTGCGCCCAAGGCAGTACCCATGCAATCCATGCCGGGATCGATGTCCCCTACCGCACCACAGGCTGCCGCCGCGGCTACAGCGCCGCAATCCACGGAATTCGAACAGGCTACCGCCGGACTCATCGAAACTGGCGTGAGATTCCTCGAGTCGCTCGCGGCGGTGGCGCAAAACTCTCCCGCTGACGAATCCTTTTCGAAACTGGTATCGGTTGATCCACGCACAAACAGTCCGGTCCTGGCGATTCCACTGCCCAAATCGGTGGATCCGAATCGTCTGGTTCGAGCGCTCTCATCCGTCTTGAGCGCGTTTGGACGTTCTGGCACTAACGCCCAACCAACTGCACCTCGAACAACTTCGGCCACAGCTTGCCGGTAACGAACAGCCGTTTGCCCGCTGTATCGTAGGCGATCCCGTTCAGTACGTCTACCGGCTCGCGTTGATCGTCGGCAGTCAATAAGCCGGAGGCGTCAATCCAACCCGTTACGGCTCCATCGGACGGCCGGAAGCGCACAATACGATTCGTTTGCCAGACGTTTGCGTAAATCTCGCTGCCTACGCATTCCAATTCGTTCAGCATGGCGATGGCCTGGCTCCCGTCGTGCACGGTGATCCGCCGCAATTCCCGCAAGCTCGCCGGATCGAGGCAACGGATCTGCGCCGTACCGTCGCTCATATAGACTTGCTTGCCATCGTTCGCAAGCCCCCAGCCCTCGCCGGAATAGTGGAACCGCCGCAACACCTGAAACGCCGCCCGGCTGTACACGAAGCCCACCTGCGTTTGCCACGTGAGCTGAAAAATACGCTTGCCGAAAACCGTGATCCCTTCGCCGAAATACTCCGCCGGAACATCCACCTGCCGGACAACCTGCCCGGTTTCCAGCTTTTCGACGCGCAGTTTGGATTGGCCCTTCAGCCCGGTTCCTTCGTAAAGCAGTCCGTCGTGATACTCGAGACCTTGCGTAAAAGACGATCGATCGTGCGGATACGTATGAACAATCCGCACACCATATCCCAAAACCAATGACAAAAGCAGCGGCCAGGAAGAAATCATGAAGCAGCGCGGCGCTTGTTCCTCCAGGCGCGATTCGCAAGCCCTGTCAGGAAGAGGGCGGAAAGAGTCACCACAAGCAATATAGTCTGCTGCCACCAAGGCTGTGTTGGATCGGCGTCTTCGCTGAGAGAATGGCCGGCCAGGCAGCATAAGACGTGCACGCTGAATACCTCGATGGAAGCCTGTCCTAACAAATACAACGGCGAGATAAACGGCAAGCGTGCGATCCGCGCGCCGAATCGCACGACCAGAATCGCGATCGCGGAAAAGTTGATAACGCGGCTCGGTCCCAGGCGCCATTTGTCAATCAGCCAGCCATATAAGTCGGGGTTTATCCAGCGATCTACCGGGCTGTAGCGCAAAAACAGGAACACGATAGCGATGGGCAGACAAACTTTCCAAAGCCAGCCTGGAATATGGCGCCCGGATTCCGGCCGCGCGCCGAATGCGATACTCCCAAGCGCCAGACCTACGATCCATAGAAGCTGCCAGGCATACAGATCGAATGCGCCCGTTGAGGTTTCGGGCACGTTCAATCCGAACAGATTCACGTGCCGGTATATCCAGGCGCGCAAGCCGAATTGCGCCACTGCCCATACCCCAAAGCTTGCGTAAACAACCGGCTCCCAGCTCCATTTGCGCGCGATTTCCCGAGCCGCCGGCGTGATCGCCAGAAAAACAACGTACATGGGCAAAATATCCATCAGCGACGGCCGGTATTCGAGAAGCGCCGCCGCAATCACCGCATGTTTCGGGTCGGCAATGTAGAACGACAGCAAATTCTGTATCGCCAAGCGGTGAAAGTGGACGCCAATCGGCGCGAGGAGCACGAAGGCAATCGCCAGCAGCGCCGCATGATACAAATACACCCTTACGGTGCGCCTGGCCAGATCGCGCAACGCCCCGATCCGGCCGCGTTTCTCCTCCATTCGGTGTTCCAGTTGCCCAACCATAAACGCCGAGAGAAAAATAAAGCCTTCGGCGCCCGAAACAAAGCCGAAGGTCTGATTGGAAATGATACTGGCGACCGTCGGCAGATGGGTAAGGGTCATCCACAGCAGCAAAAAGCCGCGTAGAATATCGAGCTCAATCAGGCGTCCGCTGGATGGTTTTGGCAGTTGAACCGGGTTTGCTAGTTGAGGAAGAGATGCCATGCCGCGCGCCGTTTACCGAACTGGATATCAATTGGATTGCGCGTGACGGCGCGGAGTTTCCGCAAACCACTACACCTTGGGTTTGGGTGGGTCGAGATTTCTTGCCTTGCAGAGGGAGGAGAAACCATTTCGGTTATGCGAACCGTCGCAAAATGGCTTATTTTCAGCCATACCGCAGCGGCAAAGGGAAATTGCGGTCCGTCCGGCCAGCCCATAGGAATTCCCTTCAGCATCGTGGATGACAAAATCGCCTTCGAGCCGAATCGGACCGTTGTTGAATATGGTGACTTTCGCCGGCATGTTTTCCCGATGGTAGCAAAGGACGTAAGCTTACTTCCCTATAATTGTCATCGCGGGTATATCAGTGATCCAATTCATCTACGAGTCCGACAAAGAGCTGTTTGAGAGTGCTTTTCGTTTCGCACAAAAGCAGGTTAAGCGGCTGATCGAAACGTATCCGGACTTCTATCCCATGTACACGGTCAGCGGCGCATGGAAGCACGCCGGGCCGGCCTGGACCCATTGGTGCGACGGTTTTTTGCCTGGAATGATGTGGCTATTTGTCCGGCACCTGGGTTCCGGCAATGCCGAGTCCGAGTATTGGACAGAACAAGCCATTCGCTACAGTAAGCCCCTCGAGCCGCGGAAGAACGATCGCGACGTGCATGACCTCGGGTTCATTTTCTTTTCCACCTACTACCGCTGGTACCGAATGACGCGCGATCCTACCATTCGCGAGGTAGTCATCCAGGCCGGCCGCACGTTAGCCAAGCGATTCAACGAAAATGGCCAATATCTGCGCTCCTTCGTCGCCGAAGATTCGATTTTCATCGACATCATGATGAACGTCGGCATAATTTTCTATGCCGCTCGCGAGATCAATGACAAGCGGCTGCGCGATGTGGCCGTCCGCCACTGCATCACCACGCGCCGCTATCTGGTGCGTGGCGACGGATCGACGGCACATGAAGGAATTTTCGACCTGGAAACGGGGGAATTTCTGCGGCAATCGACCCAGCAAGGGTTTCGCGGCGATTCCTGCTGGTCGCGCGGGCTCACCTGGTCGCTTTACGGCTTCACTACTTCCTACGAATACAGCCGCGACCCGCGTTTCCTGCACACCGCGGAAGCCTGCGCCGACTATTACATTACCCACACACCGGCCGATGGCGTTCCACCCTGGGACTATAACGCTCCGCCCGAAAATCGGTCGCTCGTCGATTCCTCGGCGGCGGCGATCGCGGCGGCTGGTTTGTTGCGCCTTTGCCGCCACATTGGCGATCCCATGAAGGGCCATTTCTATTGGTCGACCGCCATTCACATCCTGCGCACTCTTTGCACCGATTACCTGGCGGCCTCCGATCCCAAATGGGGAGGTGTTCTAAAAGGCGGCGTGTACCACCTTCACAAGAGCTTGGGCGTGGACGAGTCCGTGATGTGGGGTGAATACTTTTTTACGGAAGCGCTCGAAGAAGCGCTCCGCATTTTGCGCACTTCGTCGCAAGCCCCCACGGCGCGTTATCTGAACGGCCGCAGCTAACTCGCGAGTGCATCGGCCTTACGGCGTGATCTCGGCGATTTAGTAGGGCGGACCCCCGGGTCCGCGGCCGACGTCCTCGTCGGCCTCCTCGCTTGAGCTGCAAACGAGCAAGCCGGACGGGGATGTCCGGCGCGGCTCAGGAGAGCCGCCCTACCTTGCCGCCCGCATTCGGAAACTAGGGTTCTGGACGATGTACTAACTAACTGGATACGGCTCCGGCGAACTGCCCCGCGAATTCCTGCCTCCTGTAGTTCAGCGCCGAGTTCGCGATACTAAATGCCGCCGCCAGATAACATGCTCCGCCGATAAATAAAGTCACCTGGATACCAAGGTAGATAGCAAGAAAGATCGCTGCCGCGGAACCGAGCACACTCGAAGCGGCGTTGATGGCCCATGCCCAACGCACCGCCGAAGGCATCGCTCGTTCCAGCAACGTCAGCCCGGTGGGAAATGGCATTCCCATCGCAAAACCGGGGGGAGCAATTAAGGCGATAGAAATAAGAATTTTGATCGACCGCGGTAGAGCCACACCGCTCTCCGCAATCGGCCCCACTACAACCGATAGCGCCACAATTGCACCCGCGACCAGGAATAAAACCACGTATAGCCGGGAGATATCGGCGCGCACCAGCAACTTACTCCAGAAACTCCCCAGGCCGCTCGAAATCAGCATGGAAAAAATAATTACCGTTAGCGCGTAAGTAGGATGCCCGAGAAAAAGCACAAACTTCTGAATCAGGGCCACCTGAATCAAAATGTATCCTGCGCCGATAAACAAGAAAAAGAACAATGCCGGCGCGACGCCTTTTCCCCGCGGCAGCCCATAACGTAATACAAGGGGCGGCAGCGAGATGATGATCAGCGTGGCGAAAATGCTGATCGCCACTAGACCGAACAGAACCGGCACGGCGTTGTTGATTTTGAAATCGGCGCTGTCTCGCGAGGCGCTACGTAGGAAATTCAGCACATCGCGAGGCTGCACAGTATAGAAAAAGAATGGACGGTTGTCGCTAACCGGACGGACATCGAACGGATATGCATCATAAAAGCTCGTTGGATCGGCCGCCAGCAGTAAATTGCGAAAAGGCGTGTCGAGCGCCGTTCCCGGCACATAGACGACTTTCATCCGGGCTGTGGCGGCCGCTTGCTCAATGGAGGTGATGTCCGCTGCCGAAAATGGCTCACGCGCCACCAGGATCGTGTCCTGCGCGCCCCAATCTTTCAGTCTTTGCAGATTTTCGCGCACTACGGCAACATGGAGCGCCGGATTCCCCTCACCTAATTGGCGGAGCGCCGCGGCAGCCAGCGAAACGACCCGTAGCGATTCGCGCGGCGGATCGAAGCCCCAGCGCGTAAACGACATTACGCCATCCGGCGTGAGATGCGACAGATAATCTACAAACGCATTGGTCGTATATAAATTGTTCTCCGAAAGAGCAAAAGCTCCGGCTGCCGTGGACGCCCAGGTGTCCACCAGAGTGGCCTGCAGCACTTGATAGTGCTCCGGCGAGCGGCGCACGAAAGAACGTCCATCTTCGACCTCGATTTTTACTTCAGGGCGAAAGTACAATCGATTGCTGAGCTGCGGGAATTTTTCCCGCATGATCACGTTGGCAATAATCGGATTGATCTCGACACCGGTGATGTCCTTACTGCCCGAGGCGAGCGCGCGCGATACGTCCCAACCGCCTCCCGGACCGATCACAAGCGTTTTCGCACCTGGCCTTAGCAGATAAACAAACCCCGGCCCCGAGTACTTCAGGTCGAATTCCTCTTTGGGAGTGAGATGTTGAAAATCGAAACGCGCAATGTCCGTAGCCGCGTCCTCATCGATGTAGATCCCCTGCCGCGAACCCGGCTCCGGCTTCAACGCGATCCTTGAGAATTCGTTCCATCGGACAAATTCTTCGCCGCCGATTCGCTGCCCCTTGGCATACCGCACATCGATCAGCGATGACTTCCAGTTATAAGTAATCAGGCAGACCAGCAGCAAGCCGAGCAGAACTGCACAAATACGGCCGCTCGAAGCGTGCGCCATGTGAAACCAAATGGCGGAAGAAACCGCAAAAAGCACCGCCGCTACAAGGATTGTGTTCGGCCCACCGAAACGGTCAAGTAACGGTACCAGCAAAGCGCAACCGCCCGCCGCGCCCAGAAGGTCGAAGAAATAGACGCGGTTCACGCGCTCGATCGTATCGGCAACGGCAAGCGAAAGGATGGCGCCGGAAAGCACAAACGGAATCGCCGCTACCAGATAGGCCAGGCTCATCGCGGGAATCGACATATTGCCAGCAAATCCCAGCAAATACGAAAGAGAGAGCACGACCGCGACCGCATTCACCGCCGCTAAAATGCCGATCTTCTGATACAACGCTCCGCGCCAACCCGCAACGACATACGAGAACACACCGCCCGCTCCCAATCCGAACAATGCAATCGAAATAGCCAGGAAGGCGAAGTGATAAAAGTAGACGACTGAAAAGACGCGCGTCAACGCCAGTTCCAATAGGAGAGTCGCCAGAGAAGTAGCCGCCACCCCGAAATAAATCTGCGGCCAGTGTCTTCTTTGGCCAGGCGTATGGGTTTCCCGGATTGAACTAAGCAGTGACAACTCTTTATGGTAGTGGACGTCCGGCCGCCCCAAACTGTTGCTCGATATAGCGCAAAAGGCGTGCCGCGATGCGGCCGCAAGCCCGCCCGTCTCCATACGGATTATGTAGCCGCGCCATGCGGTCGTATTCCTCGCGATCTTCGAGTAAGCGAACCGCTTCGCGCACTATCGCTTCGCGCGCCGTCCCCACGAGTTTGACTGTGCCCGCCGCGACGGCTTCCGGCCGCTCCGTCTTCTCGCGCAACACCAGAATGGGTTTGCCCAGTGAGGGCCCCTCCTCCTGCACACCCCCGGAGTCGGTAATCAACAGGTCAGCGCGCCGCATAAGATCCACGAACGGCACATACTCGAGTGGCTCGATTAGCTTCACGTTGCTCTTGCCGCGCAGCTTCAGATCCACCGCGTGCTGCACGTTTGGATTGGGATGAACCGGCCAGACGATTTCGACATCGTCCCGGTTGGCTAATTCGCCGATCGCTTCGCAGATGCGCATAAAGCCTTCACCGAAGCTCTCGCGGCGGTGGGCGGTGACCACTATCAGCTTTCGACCCCTGGCGCACGCAAATGCGGGGGAGCCGTTGAGCCGGCCTGCCTCGAGTGCGTTGCGAATCGTTAAGACCGCGTCGATTCCGGTATTCCCCGTAACCTCGATCGCGTCCACCGGCACTCCTTCCTTCACCAAATTCTCCGCCGCCCAACTCGTCGCTGCAAAGTGCAGCGTAGCCAAGCGCCCCGTAACCACGCGATTCATCTCTTCCGGGAAAGGCGAGTCGAGATCGAACGTGCGCAGACCCGCTTCTACGTGAGCCACCGGCGCCCTGGCATAGAAAGCCGCCAACGTTCCAGCCAGCGTTGTCGTGGTGTCCCCTTGCACCACCGCCAGCGCCGGTCGTAATTCGGTAAAAATTCTCTCAAGCCCGTTCAGTAGCCGGCTTGTCAATGCTGTCAGCGTCTGGCCCGGCAGCATCAGATCGAGATCGTAATCGGGCGCGATATCGAACGCCGCCAGCACCTGGTCGAGCATATGCCGGTGCTGCGCCGTTACGCAGACAATCGTCTCCAGACGCGACGAAAAAGGCTCGCTACGTAGCGTGGAGATGAGTGGGCACAGCTTAATGGCTTCCGGCCGAGTGCCAAAAACCACTAAAATGCGTTGTTTGAGCGATTGTTGTAAAGGAGACGTCTTACTTGTGACGATAAGTGATTCGTCCTTTGGTGAGGTCATAAGGAGACATCTCCAAAGTGACGCGGTCTCCCGCCAACACGCGGATTCGATTGCGTCTTAATTTCCCCGCAAGGTGGGCGAGAACCGTCCGATCCTGGTCCAATTGGACGCTGAACAGCCCGCTTGGAAACTTCTCCACTACCGTCCCGGTGACCTCAATACTATCTTCTTTACTCATCCGCCCCCAGAAATTGGTGTACGAATTGGCACAGTCCCGCAAGACCGGAATTCGCTACCGGAAAGTATACCGCGCGCTTATGCATATCGTGGAAAACGTCGGCCGGTTGTTCTACTCTTAGGTCGGAGCCAGCGTGACAGCGCCTAACGTGGAATTTCATCGCGAATTCAAAAAGAAAAACGTTCTGGTTACAGGCGCCGGCCGTGGGATCGGCAAACGCATCGCGCTTGGCTTCGCCAAATTTGGCGCAAAAATTGCGCTCGTTGGCCGCAGTAAAGCCGAAATCGATCTGGCGCACATCGAAATCGAACAGGCCGGCGGAAACGCGCTGCGGGTCCGGGCCGATGTCACCGATCCCGAGCAGATGACCCTCGCCGTCGATCGCGCGCGTGTGGCGTTCGGCGGCACCATCGACGTCCTGATTTGCGCTGCCGGTTCCGCCGGACCTTTGTATTCGTTTCTGCAGTCAACATCGAAAGCCTGGGCCGAGGCCATTCAGATCAATCTCCTGGGTGTTGCGCACTCCTGCCGCGCCGTGCTTCCATCCATGATCGAAAAACGAGCCGGAAAAATCCTCGTTCTGACTTGCGACAGCGATGCGGCTCCCAAGTTCAACTTCTCCGCCTACACCACATCAAAAACCGCGGTTGTTCGCTTCGTCGAAGCGCTGGCCGCCGAAGTGCTCGACCACAATGTGCAGGCCAACTGCTTCGACCCGGGCGCGGCCTATACCAACTTCACGGACGAAATCATTCGCGCCGAAGCTCGCCTGGATCCGCATGTGGTCGCCGCAGCCAAAGAAACGCGCCGCACCGGCGGAGTCTCTCCCGAATTGCAGCTCGCGCATGTTTCGTTTCTTGCCTCCGAACAGTCGAATCACATTACCGGAAAGTTGATCCATGTAACTGACGATTGGCAGAAGTTGCGCGATACCACACTGCGCCGCGACGCCCTGACCTTGCGGCGGGTGAATAAATAGCTTCTGGCCATCATGCTACCTGCGCAAGGAAGCGAAGAATCGTTGCGCCACCGGTCGAGCCATTTCATTCAGGCGGCTTTGTCGGGGCGTGGGAGCCTACCGTTCTTCTTTAATTC
>JACZDA010040533.1_pt1 | contig 11347 bp, 7 predicted proteins | sample 8641761 | NCBI WGS metagenome assembly JACZDA01 (sample SAMN15324611, study PRJNA640507) | soil metagenome | isolation source: intercropping peanut in the first line | place: China: Luxin town, Laibin City, Guangxi Province | collected 2019-07-25 | depth 10cm m | reverse complement strand
GAACAGGTCGCCTCCTACGTTTTGAATCTTCCAATGGAGATGATCTTCGTCGAAGGCCCGCGCACGGCGATTACACCCAATCCCACCAGCTCCGGCGCTTCGACGGGAACGCCTTATTCCTGCGAAGCGGTGAAGCAAACCTGCCAGGATGTTCGCAAGCGCATGCTCAATTTCGGATATCAGATGCGCGAAGAGAACGGCGATGCATGGTGCACCGAGAACGGCATCGATTTTTGGAATTATCCAGAGGGCTGGGCGCACGTACATAAGTTTCGCGGCCAGGATACGCTGATCTGGTCAACGCTGATTGCGCTGGCGTACTCGAAGCGCGTTCCCCTGATCGCAACCTTCACTTCGAAAATCCGCGGCGGCGAAGTGCAAATCCCCGCCATGACTTTTAAGCCGCAGAACGAGCAACCGAATATCCCCGGCATTATCCGGGACACGAACGCGCCGCTCGGCGGCGGCGTCGATTCCTTCGTCGGGTTCACGTATTCCGCCGCGCTATCCGTAGTCGAAGTCGACATTCTTACCGGCGAGACGCAGATCCTCAGCTCGGACATCGTCTACGACATGGGCTGGAGCATGAACCCGGCGATCGACATCGGCCAGGTTGAAGGAGCCTTCGTGCAGGGCGTCGGTTACCTGACTTCCGAAAAGCTGGTGCTTCAAGAAGAAGGACCCGAAATCGGACGGCTCACCACCGATAACACGTGGCGCTATAAACCGCCGGCTACTACGTCAATTCCGCTCGAACTCAATACTCATTTGTTCCCACGCGATTCACTGAGCGTTGCGGAAATCCCCGAGGACCCCAACGACATCTTTTCGGCAAAGGAAGTCGGCGAGCCGCCGCTCGTGCTCGCAAACAGCGTGTTTTTTGCCATCAAAGCTGCAATCCGCGCGTCGCGTCTCGAGCGAGGACTCAGCGGCTTGTTCCGGTTCGATGCGCCGGCGACGGTCCAGGAAGTGCGCCGCGCTTGCGAACTATCCGTAGCAGATCTGGAGAGGAGCTAAACATGAAGACGATCGATTTCACCAGGCTTGGCGCTTCGCTGTTCGCGCTGCTTCTAGCCTGCACCAGCGCGTATGCCCAAAGTCCCGCCACGGTTTCCGCGCAAGCTCTTTCAGCGCGAAAACAAAAGGGCTCCGGATTCCCGGATTTCGGATTCATGGTGACGCCAGCCGAATACGCCGCCAAGTATTCGGATCAGCCCATCTTCCGTCTCAAGGCAGATTTTCCAAATGAGCTGCCGAATCACCTGCCGGAATTTCTCGAGAAAATCGACTTTCGAACTCAGCCGCTTGCCTACATGGAAGCGGTTCGCGATTACGCCTTCGAAGGCAACCTCCCCAACTGGGATCCCTGGCAGAATCACGTCCGCGAGTGGTATCACATCCCCTGGCTGCATCCGACGACGACAGGCCCCAACGCCTATCCTCCCAATGGCGGCACGGAAGGATTTCACGGTTTGATCAAGGAAGCGCCCATCAGCCCTCTACAACTCGGCCCGGGACAGCAAGGCAAAGAGGGGAATTATTCCGTCTACGCGATCACGCTAATCAATGATTTCGCCGGGTACACGATGGGCAAGATGTGGCACGATCCACAAAATCCCGATCCGCGGGTGACGGATGCACGCTTCGGGGGCGGATTCCCGGTCGGCACAGTGTTCGCGAAACTCTTGTTTACGGATGCTCCGCAAGGGAAGGATCACATTCCCTTCCTGGAAAATCCGCTGCAATGGACCGCCTACATCACGCCAACGTTTTTCCCAACCAATTCCCAGCCTGTGCAGCGGGTCGTTGGCAACGTGAATTTATTGCAGATGGACATCGCGGTGCGTGACGCGCGCGCCGACCAGCCGGGACTCACGGGCTGGGTTTTCGGAACTTTTGTCTACAACGGCCAACTGAAAAAGGCCAACAAGTTCATGAATCTGGTACCGCTCGGGCTGATGTGGGGCAACGATCCTGAAAATCGCATCAACAAAACCGATCCGTTCCCACCGGTTCATACCAGAGTCAACAAAGAACTGCGGCAATCGGTGATCTTCGATACGCCGCAACTCCCGCCGCAACATCTCGGCTGGAACGGACGTCTGAACGGTCCGGCAGATCTCAACACGACGTCATGCATGTCCTGCCACATCGCCGCGCAGTACCCCGCGGTCACAAGCCTTGTTCCTACGGGCGCGGTGCCGGACGGCGGCCCCAAGCCTCCACCTCAAGGCGGCACGGATGAATGGATGAAGTGGTTCCAGAATGTTCGCTGCGCCACCTCGATGGACCCGCAGACATATTCCACGGATTTTTCGTTTCAAGTCGCTATCGCGTTGCAGAATTTCTTCGACGTCCGAAGCGGATTGGTCCAAGGTGCGTGGGCAAGCGACTATGGCCTGCGCCGCAAGCCGATTGCGCGCGGCCTGCTCAAGAAAGCGGAGCCGGTGAACTCCGCGCCGAAACCGAAATGACGGATGAGGGCAGGTAGGTAGTGGCTCCCGACCTGCCGAACCGGATCTTGGCACAATAGACTATTGGCATGCCGTTGTCTGAGCGCATCGTTGTTGACCCTGAGATCCTGGCAGGCAAGCCTGTGATCCGCGGCACGCGTCTCGCAGTCGAGTTCATTCTGGAACTCCTGGCATCTGGCCAGTCTGAGAACGACATTCTCTCTAACTACCCTGGCCTGACGCGAGAGGACATCCTCGCTTGTCTATCGTACGCCAGTTACCTGGCCCACGAATACAAGGCGTTCCCAATTCCGGCGTAGATGCAGCTCCTCGCCGACGAGAACTTTCCGAAGCCGGTTGTTGAGGCGCTTCGAGCGGAGGGCCACGAACGTCCTGTGGGCTCGCATGGATCACGCGGGAGCACAGGACGTCGTCCTGTTGGATCTGGCGGAAGCCGAAGCCCGCATCATGTTAACGCTGGACAAGGACTTTTGGCAGATCGCCGTTCAGCGTCGAAGCCCATTGGAACAATCCGGGGTCGTTCTGTTCCGCGTTCATCCCGCGGCGCCCGAGAGGTTGGCACCGCTTGTACGTGCGTTTATCTCGGCGGATACTGCGTGGGCAGGACATATCAGCATCATCACGGTCGACGGAATTCAAATGGTCGCGGCCCGCAGAAAGCGAAGCGCCTTCTCGCCGGGGTATTCTCCAATTAGCCAAAGCAGAGCTCTTTGCGCCAGGCGAAATTTTGCCCATGTCTCCAGGTTGCCTCACGCATGGCAAGAGCGGTCATGAAGGTGTGGGACTACGTTGATGCTGAGATATTGATGCTGGCGCGCATGTATGATCGTCACCACGAGGGGCACGACATGGGATATACAAGGGTGATCCGACAAACATCGATAGCTGATCATTCGCTCCCACAGGGCGACACCTATCTCACAGCTAAAGCCGAATTCTGCGACACCCTGCATGGATTCGAACCGAAATCAATGACTTACCGGAACAGAGACTCTCTAAGTCATTTTTTTCAGCACGAAATTCGGTGGCTCCCCGTGATGGATACGTTTCGAACCATTTCATTGCAAACACAAGCACTTACGGCAGCGTCCCTGCTCACGAACTGAACGCGCGCATGAAAGTCCAACCGGTGCCAGCGAGTAACTGTTTTGCCCACGGGGTAGCGTCAGAGTTCCGAAAGATTTCCGTGATTGAAGCACCATGTTAGGCTCTGTGGTCTTGGCGCTGTCTCCATGCGGCGGCGTGTTTTCCCAAACGGTCGCGATATTCGGTAGTGGGTCAGTTTGAATTTTTCGCCGCCTTCGCGTCGCGCTCCTCAACGAGTTTCACGATATCGCTCCTCTCGGGGCATAGTCCTGCTAGAATGCGCCAAATGGACGGACGGTGTGCAAAAGCTTGCGCCCATCAGGCTTACACTGGCTGCCGCCAAGCTTCGATTCGTCAAAGGAGTTGCGATCATGGATCGTAATAAGACGTCGAATCACCACGGGCACCTCAACCGGCGATCGTTCCTCGACGCCGCTGGCCGCGGGTTGGCCGCCGGCGCCATCGTCGAGACGATACGGCCCAGTTCCGCCTGGGGCCAGCAGCCGGCGAAGGAGACACACCCGAGTTCCGCCCGCGTCGTGTATCGGCTCAAGAACCGCCTCTCGTTTCAGATTTCGGTCGATGTGGGGACCTTGGATCTGGGTTTGACGGTCGCCAGTGCGGCCCTCGCGGGTGGAGTCGACATCGTCGAAATGGGGACGCCGCTGCTCAAGGCCCAGGGCGTCTCGAACGTCGTGCCCGCCTTCCGCAAGCGATTTCCCTGCGCTCTCCTGCTGGCAGATATGAAGACCATGGATGGCGGTGCCGGCGAGGCGCGCAGCGTCTACGTCGGCGGCGGCAACATCTTTGATTTCCTCGCTCTCGCCGGCGTGGATACGGCGAAGTCGATCTGCGCCGTGCGCGATGAATTCAGACGGGCCGGCTCCGAATTGCCGCGCCTTGTCTTTTCCGACATCATGGTGCCGCACCAGGGCCCCGCCGCCCAGGCAGGCGAAGTCGCGCTTCGGATGGTCGAGGCCGGTGTCGACGCGGTCGGCATCCACCTGCAGTCCGACGCGCGGCACGCAAATCCGAAACTCATTGAGGACGACTATCTCGGCGATGTAGCTCGCGCCGTCTTCGAACGGATCGGCAAGGCCGCCCCGGTGCAGGTGGTCGGCGGACTCAGCATCGCACAGGCAAAGAGCCTCGCTAAGGCGGGCCTGCGTGCCTTCGTGATCAGCGGCAATATGGGCGTGCCAGATGGCAACGCCCGCTACAACCTGCCACCGGCCAACATCCAGCGCTTGGTCGCCAGCTTCATCGCCGGGGTCTCGGGCGAGTAGTGCGTCAATTTCAAACTAAGCCACTACCCGATATTCCCATTGACTTCCTGATTTCCAAAAAGTGTTCCAGAACCCCCAAACGTGGTTTCCCGAATAGCCCTAGCCGGCTCACAATTCGTCCTTACCTGGGACCTGGAATGTTCATATGCCGCTTCGCTTACCTTCGTCAGGTGGATTGGCGTCGGCGAGCGAGTCCCTTTGCCGAGGCCTCGGCTCCCGGCGGTTCACGGAACGGTTCCACCGAAATGCGCTCGTAACACACTTCCAGCACGATCAGGTGTTCTGTACCACCCAGCGCTTGGAGAACTACACGATCGCCCGCTGCCGACTTCATCAACGCGCACCGTACGTCGCGCCAACTTTTTGAGACGGATCAACAAGACTTCCCGAATGAAGTGGGCCGGGCATCGATTCGGACCGATACCCGGCTAGTGGATCAACCGGCTGTTTCCTCGACAGGCTCTGAGTCAGCAGCTTTGGATGCCAGCTGCCTGTCGGAGCGATCCGATTCTTGCAAAGCATCTGTGTCACGCCCATGGGCTCGGTTACCGAGACCACTTTTCGCTTTATTGCCGCTGTTAGCAAGGTTCAATAAAAAGGGTTTACCAGGCAGGATTTGCGGTCACAAATTTCTGATCACTTTGTTGTGCCGCTCTCCGCCAATCCAAACGTAAACAAATTCGTGCCGGCCGCAATCGTCACATATTGCTGCCCGTGCACCGCAAATGTCATCGGCGATGCGTGCAAATTGCTTCCCATGTAGAAATGCCACAAATCAGCGCCCGTCTTGGAGTTCAGTCCGACCAGATCGCCATCGTCATCCGCCGTGAACACCAGCCCGCTCGCAGTTGATACCGTACCTGCCCACATCGTAGTGGGTCCCGGCATGGGATATTCCCAGACGATTCGTCCAGTTTTTGCATCCAGCGCCCGAAGATAGAACCGGCCCGGCTCGCTAGGGATCGAGGTATGACCGGTTCCTCGGTAGCCGCTATTCGGAACAGGTTTCTGCGCCGAGCTGTAGTATATTTCGCACTCTTCGAGAGTAACCACGTACAACAATCCGAGCCTCGGATCGAGCGTCGGCGCCCACCAATTCGTAGCGCCATGCACAGACGGGCACACTCGCACTCCACTCGCCGACGGTTCCATATTCGGCACAACGATAGGCCGTCCCTTGGCATCGATTCCCGAAGCCCAGTTCAGCTTTTTCACGAACGGCGTCGCTTGTAGAAATTCGCCCGTCTCTCGATCCAAAACATAGTAGAAGCCGTTACGATTAGCCTGAATGAGCAGCTTGCGGGCGCGGCCTTTGAACTCGGTATCGAACAATACAGGCGTTTCGTTGGCATCCCAATCATGCGTGTCGTGAGGCACGAATTGGAAATACCATTTCATCTTGCCCGTATCCGCATCGATCGCCAGAACGGAATCCGTATAGAGGTTGTCGCCGGCGCGGTTGCCTCCTGAAAAATCCGTCCAGGGATTGCCCGTCGGCCAGTACAGAAGATTCAATTCCGGATCGTAGGTTCCGGTCGTCCAGGTAGGACCGCCGCCCCAATCGAGCGGAAAGTCGCCCCAGGTGTCTGACCCGGGTTCCCCTTTTCGCGGCACAGCCCATACGCGCCATGCCTCGTCACCCGTCTCCGAAGAAAGCGCCGCCACGTAGCAAGTCTTGCCCGACGATGCGAGTCCTACGATAATCTTGTCCTTCACCGCCAGCGGCGCTCCCGTGCACGAGTACGCTTTGTCACCACCCGCGAAATCGCGGTCCCAATAGACAGCGCCGTTGCGCCGATTGAGCGCGATCAAGTGACAATCGGCTGTTTCGAAGAAAATGCGATCGCCGAGAATGGCCGCGCCGCGATTTGAAGCGCGCCTTCGCACGCCTTGCGCCTGATAGTGCCAGATTTCACGCCCCGTGACCGCATCCAATGCCAGCACTTGATTGCTCTCGGTGGCGTACATCACCCCCTCATACACCAGCGGTACTGTCTCCAACTCGCCAGTAGTATTGAAATGACGGACCCACTTCGGAACCAGGTGCGAAATATTCGCCGGCGTGATCTCGGTCAGCGGACTGTGGCGCTGGCCGGCGTAGTCGCCGATGTAGGTCAGCCAATCGTCGCCGGGCCCGCGGCGCAGTGCGGCATCCCCCACCTGGGCCGGCAGGGAACAGACGCAAAGCAACCAAAGAACAAGCTGTTTCAATTCACGTTCTCCGCGCGCGAGCTGGAACTCGCCGGTGCCAGCGACGGCGGCCGGAGTGACTGCTTGCTGAGATACGCCAAAAGATTCTGCAGATCTTCCTCGGAAAGGCGCTGTCCGTAATCCGCCGGCATCCACTGCTTCGCAACCTGGACGGCCGCCTTCCTCTGCGCGCCACGCAGCAAATGCAGCCCGCCTTTTTCATCAATTAGCTCCAGCCCCCAATTCGATTCGTGCTTTACGATCGCGCGCAGCGTGTTGCCGTTTCGATCGCGCAGCGTCACGGGACGGTACCCATCGATCGCCAGCCGTTTCGGATCGAGTATGGCCCCGCGTAGCTCGCCAAGCCGCCGCATGGCTCCGATGTCGCTCAAGTCAGGCCCAAGATATCCGCCGCGCCCGCGAATCATATGACAACTCGAGCAGCCGCCTTTTTGAAAAAAAACAAGCTCGCCTGCTTTAGGATCTCCAGCCACAGGCACTACGTCAGCAGGCGCGTTCAAACTGCGCACGTAGGCGGCGAGCTCGCGAATCTGCTGCTCGGGAAGCGCAAAAGCGGGCATCGCTGTTCCGGGCACGCCATTTCGGATATAGCCCATAAGATCGCGATCCGAAGCGCGACGCACTTCCCAGCTATTCACAAGATTCGGGCCTTGCCCTTCGCCCTGGCCGCCCACACCCTCGCGCCCATGGCATCCGGTACAAAGCTGCTGAAAGCGCTGCTCGCCCGCCTCCACTGCCTTTGTGTCCGAGGCGAGAGGATTGGCAGTCGAGGGCGGACCTGTTCTTCCGAGTTGGCAAAATGCCGGAAGGCTCAATGCCAGAATTGCCACGACCTCCTTCATGACTCGAGTCTAGAAACTCAACCTTAGCGCAAACTCGACAATTCGATTGCTATTCAAAGTAGAGGACACCTGTCCGCCGGACGACGCGTTGATACTGGTCCCAGGGAGAGCGAACACGGGATGATTAAACAGATTGAAAAACTCAGCCCGGAACTGCACTCGCGTCGCTTCCGTGATCGGGAAATCCTTCATCACTGTAAAATCGAACTGGTTCAATTTGTCGCCCCGCAGAATATTCCGCCCCGAATTCCCATAGGTGAAATTAGCCGGGATTGCAAAGGCGTCGTGGGCGGCCGGGAACTGCGCCACGCAACTAGAGTTGGAAGACGTGTAATACCAGCAGCCGACATTTCTCTGCACTTGCGGCGTTCCTACCAACTGAGGCCGCTGGCCGCCCGCGCCGCTATTCGCGCGATCCACTGTGATTGTCGGCATGAAAGGCAATCCAGACTTAAACGTATTCACGCCCGCCAGTTGCCAGCCGCCTACTAGCTCGTTTAGGAACGAATTGGATGCCGAGAGAAAGCGTTTCCCTCTCCCGAAAGGCAGCTCATAGTTAAAACTCGCTGTTGCCGTATTGGTTTGGTCGAAATCGCACACCGCGTAATTCGCCCCGATCAATTGCGTCGCTGGGGCGCTCCCTTCGTCCGTGCCGTTGTCAAGGCATTTTGAAAACACGTACGAACCGATTAGCGTCAAATCGTGCCAGGCGCGAAATTCAACTTCGGTTTGCAGCCCGTTATAATTGCCCTTCCCGCCCCATTCCTGAAGTCCGATCGGGCCCCACTGTGGAAACGGCCGACGCGCCTGTATGGCTCCCGGCCCGGGCGGCGGATCGTTCCGCCGGATTCCCTGCTGCAGATGCAGCGTGCGATTGCCGACGTAGGCAACCGTCAACGCAATGCGCGAAGCAAGCTGCTGTTCCACGGACAGATTCCACTGCTCGGTGTATTGCTGGTGCAGATGCGCCAGGGACGAAGTAATCGACGGCGTATCGCAGGAAATCATCACCACGCCCCATGGACACGGCTGCCCCGGCTGTGGATTCGGGGCCGCTATCGGCGTCCCTTGAAAATAATTTCCGATGGTGCGCGTAGGCGCGGCAGGAGGCCGGTCATTAAACAGCGTCACATTATCGACAAAAGGAATCGTGACGACCGTGTTGTTGATCAGGTTCGTATCCGGAAATGTATAAAAGATACCGTAACCGGCACGCACCACCGTGCCTTGCCAGCCACGCGGATTCCACGATACGCCGAGTCGTGGCGCGAAATCGTAGTGCGCCGCCGGCGAAACCGAAGGAGGAAGTCCTACATCATTCGTGAACTCAATTCGATCGGCAAATAGCTGCAACAGAGTCGGCGTGAGTGGCTGCGCGTTTTGCGGAATGCCGGTCGGCACGATCACTTTTCCGTTCTGGAAATCAAAGCCGCTGCGGGTATCGAGAATCCCTTTGAAGAACGGATTGATCTCGTAGCGCAGCCCAGCGTTGATTGTGAGGCCCGGCTTCACGTGAAAATTGTCGTTGAAGTACCATGCTTTGAAATCATCAATATCGCCTTGCAGCGTCTGAAACGGACTGCGTGTCGCATTGTTCGGATAGCCCAGCAAAAAATCCCCAAACGCATCGCCCGTATATGTGCCAACGAAACTGAAATTGCCATTTGAATTCTGACCGATGCTAAACGCGTCCCGCCGATGCATCCATTCCATCCCGAACTTAAGCTCGTGCCGCCCTACGCTGTATGTGACCGAATCCAGATACTGCCAGGTGTGAATCACGATACGCTTCGGCCGCTGGTCCGACGGCGATCCCTGGTAGCCCTGATAGCCGGAAAGATTGATGTTGGGAAAACTCTGTATGGGAGTGATCACCGGATCCGAAAAGCCCAAAATGCCCGCTGCCGTTTCATCGAATCCCGGGAGCACCACGCCGAACAGGAAAGGCGAATTGTAATATGCGACTTGCGCCACGTTCAACACCTTCGGCCCGAAGATATGCGTCCAGCGCAGAGTGCTGTCCTGGGCGCCGCTATGGAGGTCGGTACCCTTTAAGGCAGGATACGGATTGGGATTGAACTCGGTGTTATTGGCGATAGAATATCTGGCCATCACGAAATCTTTATCGGTGACGTGAGCGTCGATCCGCATATCGCCCTCGTCCTGATCCAGCGGCGTTCCGGTGGCGAAGATGGCGCGGCTCGTGCTGCCTTGCACGACGTTCGGCAGCGGCATGTATTGCAAAAGCACGTTCGCCTGCGGCGCAATCCGGTTGGAAGGAATGACATTGCCGGGAAACGGAGCGTGCGCCACCGGGTCGGTAATCGCCTTTGGCAAGAGTTGGCTGAAATTGCCTGTCCTTTCCACCGCGCTCGGAACAACATTATTGAACGCCGTGCCTTGCCGCAGCCGCGTCCCTTGGTAATCCGCAAAGAAAAAGATCCTGTCCTTCCAGATAGGACCTCCGACCGTGCCGCCGAACTGGTTTCGCTTTAGCGGAATCTTTCCCGCCAGGAAAAAGTTGCGCGCATCCAGAACATCGTTTCGCAAAAACTCGAAAAGAGTCCCATGAAAGTTATTGGTTCCGCTCTTAGTGGAAGCGTTGATCATGTTTGGCGAGTGCCCGTACTCGGGCGACATGTTCCCGGCGGCAACGCTGAATTCCTGAATCGCATCGACATTGGGTTGAGTGAGCGTGCCGCCTAATTCAAAATTCGTGACGTTGGCGCCGTCGAGCGACCAGCCCGTAAAAATGTAACTCTGCCCGTTCACCGTCACGTTCACCGCCCTGGCGCGGATCTCGCTTCCGTTAAATTGCGCCGTCTGCGCTCGCGGAATAAACGTCGCACCCGGGGTAAGCTGCGTTAGCTCCCAAAAATTCCGGCCGTTCAACGGCAACGTAGCGACTTGCGAAGGCGGCACCAGATGGCTCACTTCCGCCGAGCTGGTGTTGAGCAGCGGCACCGTCGCACCTACCGTGATTTCTTGAGTAGTTGCGCCCACTTCGAGCGTGGCATTTACTGTTGCATTCTCGCCCGTATGAAGAATCAGACTGCGGACTGCAAACGTCGAAAATCCGCGCGCGCTGATCGTGAGCTCGTATTCGACCGGATTCAAATTCGGGATCGTGTACTCGCCCGATGCCCCGGTCGTGACGGAGCGCGTCGTTCCGGTGCCTTTTTCTTTGACGGTCACGGTCGCACCAGGCACAAGCGCTCCCGTATTATCTTTTACGCTTCCCTGCAAGCTCGATTGACTGATCTGCGCGCTGCAAAAAACACTCAGGAGCACCGCGGCCGCGAAGCAAACAACACTTCCACGATGTGGAACCATATTCTCCCCCCTTAACGTGAGAGCAGTATTCCACGAGTGAAAAAGCAAGTCAAGGAACAGAACAGTCTTGACCAATGCAGGATGAGCCTGAAGGGCGGGTTTGATTCTAACGCAG
>JACZDA010055626.1_pt1 | contig 11453 bp, 11 predicted proteins | sample 8641761 | NCBI WGS metagenome assembly JACZDA01 (sample SAMN15324611, study PRJNA640507) | soil metagenome | isolation source: intercropping peanut in the first line | place: China: Luxin town, Laibin City, Guangxi Province | collected 2019-07-25 | depth 10cm m | reverse complement strand
TTTCCTACCCGTGGTCCGTCGTTCGGGGTGCGTCATCCGGCGACGGCCGTGGCCGGCTACTCAGTCGCATCATGTTGTGCGACGCACTGGTGACGAACGACGACGGACGGACGACGGGTAGGACAACACAAGACGAACTACGAATGACGGACCACAGGGAGGCCGCACCCGTTGCATTGACCGGCTGAACCGGCCTTTAAACCCATTACAGAGGTGCCGGCCCGACGGCCGCGCTTGAGTCAGCCCGACTACCCGCGTGCTCGACGAGCGGCATCACCTGCTCCGCAAACCGCTCCATCTCCTCGAGCTGCGGACTGCACTGCAACAATAGCAGATTGAGCCCGGCCTTCTCGAGATCCGTGATCCGCTCCGCGATCTGCTCGGGCGTTCCGACTAACCCAGCCCTGAGACCTCGGTTGGACACGGAGTAATCCTCGAGACTCACGCGCTGCTCGAGCTTCGTGTTCGTGATCCAGTCCTGATAGTTGGTGTAGCCCGGCGACCCCGGCGACACGTTCGTGATCCGCTCGAGCTCGCGCTGCGCCTCGGCTTCCGTGTCGCGCACGATCGCGTAGGCCGCCATGCCGTACGTCATCGGCTCCGGATCCACGGCTTCGCGCCGGCGCCGCATGTCCGCGATCTTCGGCTCGATGCGCTCCGGTGGATCGCCGTGCATTACGTACGCGTCGCACGCACGCGCGATCAACGTCTTCGCCGCCTCCGATTCACCGCCGGCATAGAGCGTTGGGCGCGGCCGGCGTGCTGGTTTGGGCTCCACCACCAGGTCGTCCACGTTGTAGTACCGGCCGTGGTACGAGAACGACGGCTCGTGCCACGCGCCATCCAGCACGTCGAGCCACTCCGACGTGCGCGCATAGCGGTCGTCGTGCTGGTCGAACTGCACGCCGTACCGGCGTGCTTCGTCGGACCACCAACTCGACACGACGTTGAGCGCCAGCCGTCCGTTCGAGATCTGATCGATGTTCGCCGCCTGCTTGGCGAGGATGGACGGCGAATGGAACGTCGGCCTAACGGCGACCATGAGCTCCAAGCGCTCGGTCACCGCCGCCAGCGCCGCCGCCGTCGACCATGCGTCGAGAGCCGGCGCGTCGATCCCCTTGATGTCGTTCAGAAACAGCTCGGCGATGAGCGTGATGTCGTACCCGATCTGTTCGCTGCGCCGAGCGAGGCGGCTCACGTACGCCCAGCTGCTCTCCATGTTCTCGTCCGGCACGTTGCGCAGCCACCCGCCGAACACCGGAAGCCAGTACCCATACCGCATTACGCCGCCTCCACCTTCGTCAAGCCCGCGCGCGCCTCGAGGTAATCCACCAGCCGCGCGAAGGGGTCGAATCCGATGACGTTAGGCGCGTCGGCCACGAAGTTGGACAACGCGTTCACATCGTAGAAGTAGTGCCGGCCGTCGCGGTCGTCGACGAGATACTCGATCCCGCCCACGTCCAGCTTCGCGGCCCGCGCGATCCGCTCTACCTGCGCGATGATCTCGCGCGAGGGGTGCGCCGCCTCCACCCGCATGCCGGTCTTGGGCGCGTCGATCGCACACGCGCCGCGCACGAGCTCGACGCCGTCCGTGCGCTGACACGCGTCGGCCGGACACAGGTCGAACGAGCCGGTCGCCGGATACACGTTGATCGCGTAGAGATAGGTGCCGCCCAACGTCTCGACGCGCGTGATGTGCCCGTCGCGCAGCGGACACGACTCCTGCACCAGCGCCACGCCGTCGATGCCTAACGCAACCGAGCCGCGCGCGGCCTCGTCGGCCAGCGCCTGCGGGGTGTCGTAGCGCACGATGCCCGCGCCGCTCCCGCCCACGTTGGCCTTCACCAACACCGGGAACCGGAGCCCGGCCGCGGCGCTCGGCGCGTCGCTCGCATCGTTGATCACCACGGCGCGCGGATACGGCATGCCTAACCCGTCGAGCAGATCGAGCTGCGTGGCCTTCGACAACTCGAGCGCGTAGACGGCCGATCCGTTCACGGTCGGCACCCCGATGCGCTCCAGATGCCGCAGCCAATGCAACGTGTAGTACAACGACTGCGCGTGCCCGCGCAGATACGCCGACGGACTCGCGCGATTGAACACGAGCGAATACGGCGACTCGCGCTCCGACGGATCGAACTGGTGCGACGCCGCATCGAGCCGCACGTACGGCGTTCCCCGGCGATCGAGCTCGGCGAACACCGGCCGGAACCAGTCTGGGTGCTCGTGGAAGATCGCAATCGGTCGAGCAACGACGGACATACGCGTCAACTCTCCATGGTAGACGAAGACCTGACCTCCGGCGCGGCGCGCAGCCCCTCGGCCAACGCCAACGCCTCGCCGGCAGCCACCCGCACCCGCCCCAACAGCGTTGCGTTAGGCACCCGCTCGGCGAACTCGGCGTCCGTGCCGTAGATGCCCGCGGCCACGACCACCGCGCCCACACTCGCGAGCAACGGACGCAGCCCGTGGTCGATGCAGAGCGCGTGCGCGGGCCCACCTCCCGTCGCGATCGGAATCGCCACCTTCCCGCCTAACGCTCCGGGCGCGAACAGATCGCAGAACACCTTGAGCAGCCCGCTGTACGTCGCACGGTACACGGGCGTGCTCACCGCTACGATGTCCGCGGACGCCACCGACGCGAGTGCCTGCTGGACGTCCGAGGATGCCCGCCGGCCAAGCAGCGCGTCCGCGGGCAAGGCCGCGAGGTCGATCAGCGTCGTGGCCGCGCCGGATTCGCCGAACGCAGCCAGCAGGTCCTCCAGCAGGCGCCGCGACTTCGAGGACGCCGACGGGCTGCCCGAAACGCCGACGACGGAAAAACGATTTGAGTTCAAAGGACCCATTGCCACACGCATCTTAGACGGGCGCGCACACCTCGGTCAAGCGCGTGCGCCCCGCTCTCCACGGACGACGCCACTCTCGCACGGCGAGCTCTTCGACGGCGCCCAACCGACCGGCGCGCAGATCGTCCAACGCGCTTCGGCCATCGAGGTCGCCGCGCGGCTCGCCGAGCCACTGCCGCACCATTTCATCGTCCGCGTACACGTCGCGCAACAGGGCCAACACGAACCGCAAACATCGCAATCGCCGCGCGGTGCGCAGCAGCGTGCTGTCGCCGATGCTGCTCAGAGGAAGTCCGACCTGCGCCGCGAGCTCGGCGTGCGTCGGGATTTTGGCCTCCGGTCCGCAGAGCCACAACTCGAGCTCGTCCCTGCTCATCGCTTCGGTCATCGCCCTTCACCCTCCGCCAAGCTGTCCGTCCCGAGCCCCTGCGAGTGGCCCGCCCGCGCAGCAGCCATTACAATAGTAGTTCGGTGTATCTTCGGTTTCGGAAATTAGCTGGGCCGGCTCGCCACCACAAGGGACGTGATCCGGACGTCGCCTGCCATCAAAATGAATTGCGACCGGTGGGGCTGATTTGATGAGGTTTGACGGGTCGGAGAAAGCCCATCGTCGCGCATGCCGAGTTGCCTTATCACGCTGGAGCCGAGCAACTTATGTCTATGCCTTCGACTCAGCCGCGCCGCTGGACGGAAGAAGAGGTCGCACGTCTCATCGACGAACGTCCGGGCTACACGCCCAGATATGAGCTCGTCGACGGGGAGCTGTTAGTTACGTCGCCCCCGACAAAGCGGCACCAGCGCGTTCTCGTCGAGCTCGGGTTCCGGCTGCGCTCGTACCTCACAGCGCAACGGATTGGCGAAGTACTGCTCGGGCCGGTCGACCTCCGCTTGCGCCCAGGGACGCGCTTCGAGCCCGATCTCTGTGTGGTTGCGGCGCCTAACGGAAGGCTGTCCGCGGCCGTCGACCCGATTCGCCAGGCGATCCTCATCTGCGAAGCGCTGTCGCCCAGCTCGCTGCGCCATGATCGCTTCACCAAGCGTCGCGCCTTCCAGCGCGACGGTATCCCGGACTACTGGATCGTGGACGGCACGGCCGACGCGTTCGAGGTCTGGCACCCTGATGATGAACGTGCCGCGACGGTCGGCGATCGCCTAACGTGGCGGCCGCAGGGCTGCACGGCGTCGTTCGAGCTCGACGTGAAGGAGTTTTTTGCGAGTATCGCGGACGGCGCGCCGTTGCGCTGACACTCGCGCCCTGCCATTCTTCGGGCGCCGCCTCACGGCGTCCCCATGACGCACACGGACATCGCTCCGAGCACGATCCAACCGACACCCTCACAGCGCCGCGCGATCGAGGCCGAGCCGCGGGCGCTGCTCGTGCTCGCCGGACCCGGCGCAGGCAAGACGTACTGCCTCATCGAGCGCATCGCCTACCTGATCGAGCACCACAGCTTCGATCCGGCGAGGATCTGCGCGTTCACGTTCACCAACAAGGCCGCTGGAGAAATCGCGCACCGCCTCGAGACGCGCCCAGGCCTCGAGGGTGTCGCGCGGCAGATCACACGGGGCACCATTCACGCGTTCTGTGCGGATCTGCTGCGCGAGTACGGCGAGGAGATCGGGCTCGACCCGGGCTTCGGCATCGCCGACGAAGACTACCAGTTAGGCGTGCTCCGCCGCATCGAAGGCCCCAGGCGCTGGCATCGCCGGACTCTCACCCAATTCTCGGCGTTCCGATTCCGGAACATCGGCCTGCACCACGACACGCTGGTGCTGTTCGACAAGTACGAACGGCACCTCGAGCGGCGCAACGTACTCGACTTCGACCACCTCGTGATCAAGGCCGCCGAGCTCCTCGATCGGTCGCCGCGCGCGGCCGAGATCCGGACCCAGTGGGATGTCGTGCTGGTCGACGAATTCCAGGACTTGAATCGCGTGCAGTACCGCGTGATCCGCGCCCTCGCGCAGGACCATCGCCACGTGTTCGCCGTCGGCGACGACGAGCAGTCGATCTACTCGTGGGCCGGCGCCGACCGCGCCGTGTTCACGACGTTCGACCAGGAGTTTCAGTTAGGCGACCGCCGCATCCACCTCGAGGAGAACTGGCGGTGCCCGCGCACGGTGTTTTCGCTCGCGCGCACGCTCATCGAGCACAATCCGCCGATCTTCACCGACAAGCTCGTGCCTCGCACCGGTCGCAGCGACACGTACGACGTACAAGCGGTGAATTTCGAGACCGACGACGCTGAAGCGGCATGGTTAGTCGACGACATCGCGCGCGACCGGCTTGGAGCTCCCGAGCTCGACCTGGGCGATGTCGCCGTGCTCTACCGCAAACACGAGATCGGTGAGCGGCTCGAATCCGAGTTGGTGAACGCCGGCATCCCGTGCCGATTGGCGCCGGGCCGCGCGTTGGCCGAAGACCCCGTCGTGTCGTACCTGATCGCCGCCGTGCGGGTGATCGCGTGGCCCGACGACCTGCTGCTGCGCGATGAGTTTCTGCGCACGGTGCTGCCGCAGTCGATTCTGCTCGAGGCGGAGGCGATGCAGACGGCGGCTGCCAACGACCTGCGCGTGAAGCTGGGCCACATGCAGGCGCGTCTGCCGCGGCACGACGAGCGCGGGAAGCAGATTCGCCGCGCGACGGCGGACCTGCGCAACCTCGAGGCGTTGGGCAAGCAGCACCCATCGATCGCCGCCTTGGTCCAGGAGCTGCTCTCGCGCCGGGTGGGGATGCTGCAGTCGGTGCTGCGCGACCACCTCGACGAAATCACCGACCCGGCGTCCGTGCCCGAGGTCGTGCGGCTTGCCGACCGCCTGCGCGACGCGCGCGCCGGCCAGGCCCGCCTCTGGCTCGCTCCGTTAGGCGGCGCCGAGGTCGCCATCGCCGGCATGCTCGGCGACCTCAACGTGCGATCGACGCGCGGCGAGGCGCCGCCGGACCCTGCCCTGCACCTCACGCCAGCCGATGCGCCGTCGCTCGGACTTCCGTTAGCCATCTTCAAGGCGGCGCAGCTCCTCGAGATGAGCGAGACGCGGTCGGCCTTCAGCAACTATACCGCGATCGACCTCGAGACCACGAGCACGGTAGCGGCCACGGCCGAGGTCGTGGAGATCGCCGCCGTCCGCGTGCGCGATGGCAAGATCGTCGACCACTACTCGGCGCTGGTCAAGCCGAAGGGACCGATTCCATCCGACGCGAGCGCCACGCATGGCATTTACGACGCGGATGTCGCCGGCGCATCGCCGATCGCGCAGGTGTGGCCCGCATTCCGGGCGTTCTGCGGCGAGGACGTGATCGTGGCGCACAACGGCCACCACTTCGACTTCCCGATCCTCAAGCGCACGGCCAAGGAGCTGAGTGGCTCGTTCGACCTCTGCCTCTTCGACACGCTGCCGCTGGCGCGCGACCTGTTCCCGACCAGCCGCCGGTTAGGCGACCTCGCGCGCCAGCTCGGCATCCCCACTGGGGCGGCGCACCGCGCGCTCGACGATACGGTCGCACTGGCCAACCTCCTGCCGGCACTCGAGGAGCGCAAGATGTCCCGCGCCCGCAAAACGGCGTTGGTGCACATGCTCGGCCACCTGGGCGTGGCGCTGGCGCTCGACACCAGCGGTCCCGCCTGCCCGGAGGCGGCGTTGTTCGCGCGCATCGCCCGGCCGTTTGCGTTAGGCAAGTACAGTCCGTGCCTCGAGTGGTACGAGCGCCGGCGCGGCGACGACGCGTCCCTCCCCTCGGTCGCCGAGGTGATCGAGCGACTGGGCGGAGTAGCGCTCATGCTCCGCATCCGCGCCGAGAAGACGGCCGACGAACGCTACCCGGCCGTGATGGCGCGCCTCCGCCGGCTCATCGCCGAGATCCCGGATGGCACGCTCGAGGAGCAGCTGTCGGCCTTACTCGAGCGCATCGTGCTGTCGCGTTGGGATGGCCACGACCCGGAACGAGGCCGCGTGAATCTGCTCACGCTGCATTCGACGAAAGGGCTGGAATTTTCGCGCGTGTACATCGTGGGCGCCGAGGACAGCGAAATGCCCGGCGGCACGTCTGCCAAGCCCGCAACGGACGAAGAGATCCAGGAGGCGCGTCGCGTGCTCTACGTGGGCATGACGCGAACCATCGACCGGCTCGTGCTCACCCGCGTTGCGACGCGCGGCGAGAAGCCGACCGGCGGCCATCAATTCCTGGACGAGATGCGCCTGACGCCGAGGACGCCCGAATGAGCCCGGTATGGAGCGTGGCCGTGGGCGGCGATGCCACGTCGGCCGTGTACGATCCAGCGTTAGGCGGAGCCGACGCCGCGGTATTCGTGTGCGCGCACGGCGCGGGCGGCAACATGGCGGATCGAAGTGTGGTCACCACCGCCAAAGCGATGCAGGCGCGCGGCATCGGCGTCGTGCGTTTCAACTTCCTCTACAAGGAGAAGAAGCGCGGGCGCCCCGACCAGATGCCGCTGCTGCAGGAGACCGTGGCGGCCGTTGTCGAGCGCACACGCACCGAGCTCGACCCGAAGCGGCTCGTGATGGGCGGTCGATCGATGGGCGGGCGCGCGGCCTCGATGCTCGCGTCCGAGGGATATGCGGCGGACGGTTTGCTGTTGCTGGCGTATCCGCTCCATCCGCCGGGTAAGCCTAACCAGTTGCGCGACGCGCATCTGCCCAAGATCACGATGCCGGTCTGCTGCTTCTGTGGCACGCGCGATCCGTTCGTCACGCGTGAGATCATGGAGTCAGTGCTCGAGCACGTGACCGCGCCTTGGGAGATGCACTGGGTCGAAGGCGCAGACCACAGCTTTCATGTGCTCAAGTCTTCAGGTCGTACAGATGTCGCGGTGATGGACGATATCGCGGACACGAGCCGACGCTGGATCGACCACGCATTGTAAGTACTGGCGCGCCTCGCTCGGCTCCTCGCGTAGAACCGGGCCGCGTCGCGATGATTTGATGTGAGTGCGACGACCGAACCGTCTTATGCTCGCGCATGCCGAGTTGCGTCGCGTGCCTTTTGCCGAGCAAATTATGGTCATGCCTGCTACTCGCCCCAACCACTGGACTCGCGAGGACGTCGCGCTCCTGGTGGAGCAGCGCGAGAGGCAGCCGATGGGAAGCAGCGAGCCCTTCACGCTGAACCTGAAGACGTTCTTCGCCGAGCAAGCCGACGACGCTCCGGTCGACTAACAATCGATGGTGAGCGACTGACGGGCATATCTCTGCTGCCAGTGCAACGGGTGCTGTCGAAAAGCCGGCTCGCTGTCCGTCACATAGGCATGGACGGACCTCAGCCAACCGCTTTTCACCGGAGAACGTCTTGCAATTCGCACTGTTGATCTACGAGTCGCCCAAAGCCTTCGCGGCGCGGAAGAACGATGATCCGGATCCCTACATCGGCGGCTGGCGCGCGTACTACAAGGCGATCGTCGAGGCCGGCGTATATGTGGGCGGTGATGCGCTCGAGGTTCCGGAAACAGCGACCACGGTACGTCTCACCAACGGAACGCGCCGCGTGCAGGACGGCCCATGCGCCGAAACGAAAGAGCAACTCGCCGGCATCTGCGTGCTGGAGCTCGCGTCGCTCGATGCCGCCCTCGACTGGGCCGCTCGCTGCCCGGCGGCCTCCCTCGGCGCCGTCGAAGTCCGGCCGCTCGCTCCCGAGGCGAAGCACCGCATCACCGGATGAACGGTGGCAGTGACGAAGACGCGCATCGAGCCATCGAGCGTGTCGCGCGCGAGTCATATGGCAGACTGCTGGCACGCCTCGCCGCGCACACACGCGATGTGACCAGCGCCGAGGATGTGTTAGGTGACGCATTGGTCGCGGCGCTCGTGACCTGGCCGCGCGACGGCGTGCCGCGGAATCCGGAGGGATGGCTCATCACGACGGCGCGCCACGTCTTCATCGATCGCGCGCGTCACGAACAGGTTGCCCGCGCACACGACACCCTCCTGTCGGCGGCCCTGGCGACGCCTAACGATGACGTGACGTCGGACATCCCGGATGGACGTCTCGAACTGCTGTTCGTGTGCGCGCACCCAGCGATCGATCCGGCGATGCACACGCCGCTCATGCTGCAAACCGTCCTCGGACTCGATGCAGCGCGCATCGCACAGGCGTTCCTCGTTTCGCCGGCGACAATGGGACAGCGGTTGGTGCGTGTGAAGACGAAGATCCGCGCGGCCGGCATCCCGTTCGAGGTTCCGAATGCGAGCGAGTTGCCTGGGCGACTCGATGCGGTGCTCGAGGCCATCTACGCCGCATTTGGAATCGGCTGGAGCGCAGCCGCCGGCATCGATGAACGCGGACAAGGGCTGGCCGAAGAAGCCGTCTGGCTTGCGCGCGTGCTGCTCGAGCGAATGCCCGACGAGCCGGAAGCGTTGGGCCTGTTGTCGCTCATGCTCCACTGCGAAGCGCGCCGGCCGGCGCGCCGCAGCGCCGACCGCCGGTACATCCCGCTGTCGGAACAGGATCCGCGATTGTGGTCGTTAGGCGCGATCGAGGAGGCGGAGCGCCTCCTCGCGCGGGCCTCGGCGCACGGTCGCATCGGCCGCTTTCAACTCGAAGCCGCCATTCAATCCGTGCACAGCGAGCGGGTGCGAGGCCATGAGACCGATTGGCGGGCGATCGCTGTCTTGTATGAGCGTCTCGCCGCTCTGTCGCCCACGATTCGAACCCTCACCGGGCGCGCCGCCGCAGTGAGCGAGGCGGCCGGTCCCACGGCAGGGCTCGCTGCCCTCGACGCCGTCCCTCGGGAGGCAGTGGCGAGCTATCAGCCGTATTGGGCCGTTCGCGCGCACATGCTGCAGCGGCTGAGTCGGTGCGGCGAGGCCGCGGACGCATTCGATCGGGCGATCGGACTCACCGAGGACCCGGCGGTGCGGGCGTTTCTCCTCGGCAAGCGGCCCGTGTGAGTGTCGCCGGCGCCGACTGTCGAAATCGGGGCGCCGTGCCCGTCACTACGTGAAGGGGACGTGGCGGTTGCCACGGACCCGCCGACCCTGACCGACGGAAGGAGCCTCACATGCGCCTAACAATCGTCAGCCTGCTTGGTGTGGGAGCCATCGCCCTCGTGTTCGTGCCGTTCACGGCGAGCCAGGCGCAGACGCCTAACGCGAACGCGACGTACCCGACCATGGCGCCGGTCGAGCAATACCTGATGGCCGATCGATTGGAGGAAATCGCGCTGGCTCGCACCGCCGCGCCGGCGGCGATTTCGCGCGGCGCCGAAATTCTCGTGCTCGGGCGCCACGGCTACGAGACAGCCGTCAAGGGCAAGAACGGATTCGGCTGCCTGGTCGATCGCGCGTGGGACGCGGGTTTCGACGAGCCCGGATTCTGGAATCCGAAGATTCGCGGGCCGGTGTGCTACAATCCTCCGGCGGTGAAAAGCATTCTGCCGCTGGTGCTCGAGCGAGCGCGGTTCGCGTTGGCCGGCTTGACCAAAGCGCAGATCATGGACAGCACCACCGCCGCGACGACGAGGAAATTCAATCCCGTGCTCGAACCCGGCGCCATGTGCTACATGATGTCGAAGGAGGCGTATCTCACGGATGACGGTAGCCACAACCTGGCACATCTGATGTTTTACGCGCAGCAGGTGGACGCGAAGGTGTTAGGCGCTGATGTCCGCGGGTCACCGGTCATTCTTGGGCAGCAGAGCGTTCCGGGTACGCCGGGGCCGGTCACCGAGTTCTACGTCACGGTGCCGAAATGGTCGGACGGAACGCCGGCGACCCGTCCATGAGCCACGTGCGAGTGGTCGGTCCTCGTCACTCACATCCGTAGCGCCACTCCCCTTTCGCCGAGCAGATTATGGTCATGCCCGCTATTCGCCCGAACCACTGGGTCCGGGCGAGATCGCGCTCGAGAGCGAGAACCGAGGATCTGTCCGCCACGATCGCATCACTAAGCGCCGCGCCTTCCAACGTCGCGGCGTTCCCGAATATTGGGTCGTGGACGGAAACGCCGAAGCCATCGAAGTCTGGCGCCCCGGTGACGAGCGCGCGCGGCCGCCGGCGCGCGGGTCCCGTTTCAGGCCGGGGGTCGGGAGATCGTCACGCTGCTCGTGCGTTAGCCGATCGCGAGTCGCTCTCTCGACGGCGTCAAACGACAACGGCATTAAAGGATAACGAAAGTGAAACAAGGGATACCGAAAGTGATCGTTCTGCGCGAGGGAAGGTGCGGTAGCGCAATGGGAAGAATGTTGTTTTGTAAACAACAAACGACCATCTTCTATCCGTTAGGCGACGCGCTTCCCCTCGCGCAGAACGATCATTTTCGTTATCCCTTGTTTCACTTTCGTTATCCTTTCCAGCCGTTGCAGTTTTTTCGATGCCACGGAGGTTTTATCGTAGATCTCCGGTGTCTCCGTCAGACGCCGGCATCGGACAGCGCGTCGCCTAACAGCGTGCAGCACGTCACGGTCGCGATCAGCGCCAGGCCCGGCGCGAGGGCGGCCCATGGCGCCATGACGATCGCCTCCCTCCCATCGGCGATCATGTTGCCCCAGCTCGGATTCGGCGGCTGGATGCCAAGGCCAAGAAAGGAGAGCCCGCTCTCCAGCAGGATCGCGCTGCCGACGCCCAACGTGATGGCCACGATCGCCGGGCCCAGTG